>Ga0308173_10000376_pt1 | contig 18430 bp, 18 predicted proteins | sample PhyPR1_FD_203716 | JGI IMG/M metagenome (GOLD analysis project Ga0308173, IMG submission 203716) | Soil microbial communities from UC Gill Tract Community Farm, Albany, California, United States - DLSLS.P.R1 | ecosystem: Environmental > Terrestrial > Soil > Agricultural land | place: USA...
CATCTTCGTTGCGACCCTGTTCAACCATGCGTTGGCAGGCGAAGCCGGCGTTCTGGTCGCGAACCTGATCTCGCCTGCCATGCTGCACTGGATCCTGGGCCTGAGTTTCATTTCGGTCGCGATCTGGTCTCTGTTCCCGGACAAACTCGACAAGGAAGAAGCGCAGCGCGCCAGCCACTATGGCGTGTTCATGGCGACGACCATTGGGTTTTTCCTCGCGGAAATGGGCGACCGCACCCAGGTGGCTACCGCGATGCTTGCCGCACACTACCAACCGCTATGGCAGGTGATCGCCGGAACGACCGTGGGCATGCTCGCCGCCAACGTTCCGGTCGTGATCTTCGGCTCGCGCTTCGCCCACCGTCTGCCGCTGCGCGCAACCCGGCTGGTCGCTGCGGTGCTGTTCGCCGCGCTCGGCATCCTTATTCTGCTGCGCAATTAACTAGGGCGTGGCGAGCGTCGGCCGGAACTGCGGCGCACGACGTGCGTGCGTCGCCTGCTCGAAGGCGTAGGCAAAGCCGATCAGTTTTGGCTCGCTCCAGGCGCCGGCGAAAAAACTCAACCCGATTGGCAGGCCATGCACGAAGCCGGCAGGCACGGTGACGCTGGGGTAGCCCGCGACCGCTGCGGGTGTCGTGCTGCCGCCGACGGTGTGATCGCCATTGAGCCAGTCCGACACCCACGCAGGGCCAACCGCGGGTGCGATCAGCGCGTCCACTTTATACTTTTTCAGGGCAGCATCGATACCGTGTTCGCCGGCCAATGATTTGGATTTCGACAACGCCATGCGGTAAGCCCTGTCGTTGAGTTCCCCGCGCGCCTGCGATTGCAGGAAAATGTCCTGGTCGAACCAGGGCATCTCGAGCGCGCGTTCGCGATCGTTGTACGCAATGAGCGCCGCGAGCGAGCGCGGCGCGTGCGCCGACTCCGGCAAGTTCCGCAGGTATGCATTCAGGTCGTGCTTGAACTCGAACTGGAGCACAATCATTTCAGCGTCGTCGTACTTGCCGAGATTCGGCAATTCCACCGGGTCTATCACGATTGCGCCTGCTGCTTGCAAGCCGGCAATGTTCTGCGCGAGCAATGCATCGACATCGGGGCTGAATCCCGCAAGCTTGCGAACGACGCCGATGCGCGAGCCTTTCAGCGCTTTCGCATCGAGATAACGCGTGTAGTCGGCCGCGTGCGCGGCCGCAGCGCTACTCGCCGGATCGCGCGCATCGGCGCCGGCAATCGCTGCGAGCAGGATGGCCGCGTCACGCACGCTGCGCGCCATCGGCCCGGCGGTGTCCTGGCTGTGCGCGATCGGAACGATGCCCGCCCGGCTGACGAGCCCGAGCGTCGGCTTGATGCCGACCAGCCCGTTCACTGCGGCGGGACAAACGATCGATCCGTCCGTCTCCGTGCCGATTCCGGCAACCGCAAGATTCGCCGCAATGCCCGCGCCTGTGCCGGAACTCGACCCGCATGGATTGCGATCGAGCACGTACGGATTTTTAGTCTGCCCGCCGCGGCCGCTCCAGCCGCTGGTCGCATGGGTGGAGCGGAAATTCGCCCACTCGCTGAGATTGGTCTTTCCCAGAATGATTGCGCCGGCCGCGCGCAGCTTCGCGGCGACCGTGGCGTCCGCGGCAGCCACGGAGTCAGCTAGCGCGAGCGAGCCCGCGCTCGTATGCAACCGGTCGGCGGTATCGATGTTGTCCTTGATCAAAACCGGGATGCCGTGAAGCGGTTTGAGCACTTTTCCACTTTTTTGGTCGGCGTCGAGCTGGTCGGCAATCGCCAGTGCGTCAGGATTGAGTTCGATGATCGCATTGATCACCGGTCCTGACTTGTCGATTGCCGCGATGCGATCCAGATACTGCTGCACGATGGCATGCGCGCTTAGTTCGCGGTTGGCCAGGCGCTGCTGCAGATCGCTGATGCTCGCTTCGTCGAGAGTAAACGTCGCGGGCGCGGCTCCCGCGGAAAATGTCGGTAGGAGCACCACCACAAACGCGAGCAGGATGAATCGTTCGGCCAGCTTCATGCGAGTCTCCGGTTGCATTCCAACCACAACAGCCCTGGATGCGCGCATGGGCCGCCTGGGCGCGCTTGCGGTCAGGCGTTCTGAGATTGCAAGTAGCGAAAGCCGCCACGTTTTATGTAAACGGTGCACCCGCTTGCGGTGGTCCTTGGCCGATGATGCGAACCCGCGGGCAAGCGCAGCCAGCTGCCAAGCGCGTACTGTCCGTCTTCGTCGGAAAATCCGCCTTCCAGAACGAGTATCTCGGCGCCCTGTGCGTACACGATCTCGCCCAGATCCATATTCGGCGCCCAGCGCTCGAGCTTCACTGAATCGGCATAGCCTTGCTGCTGGTACAGCAGCTTGCTGGCAACGCCGGCATCGGTTGTCGCTTGCCAGGCCATGGCGCGCGTGTCGATGACGACGTGCTCACGATCGGCTCCGGCATATTGACGCAGCTTGACGAACAGCACGCAGCCATCCTGCGAAAAGGGCGCGTGCCGGAATCCTGCCGGATTCAGCAGGTACGTGCCGGCCGGCCAGTCGCCATGCTCGTCGGAGAAGACGCCCGCGAGTACCAGGATTTCTTCGCCGTCCGGATGATCGTGCGCATGAAACGTGGAGCCCGGATCGTAACGCACGATCGAGGTGACTTGACCGGCCTCCGCTGGGCCAACGAGATGCACGCGCTTCCGCCATACAGTTCCGCTGGGACTGGGCGACCAGGGCTTTGTGCGCGTAGCCTCGCAAACGCGGACGGACAGATCGCCGTTGATCGCAGCACTCATGATCAGCGCGCGAGCCGATCGACGCCGGTCACGCGGCCGTTCGCGATAAAGTAGCGCGTGAGGAAATCACCGCCTTCATCGTATAACCACTCTTCACGCCTGTCTTCGCGTGCGAAGACGATCCCTGGAACGCGCCGCAGCAGCGCGCCTTCGTTGGTTTGCCGCGAGGCCGGCTGGCCGCAGCGTGCGACGAGTTCGCCGTCAGTCAATCCGCGCGCGGCGAGCGGCGGCGGACAGGTGGTCCCGAACTCGGTCACGCCGTAGCCAAGCGCTTCAACGGTCTGCAACTCGCCGTTGCGAAAGGTCAGCCGCTGCATGAATTGCGAGCTGCCGAAGTTGTAGTACCAGACATCCCAGTTTATTTCGCGTTGCTCTTCGACCGGACCATTGGCGCCAAGCACTTCGAGCGCCGCGTAGCTGTCGTTCCAGAACGGCGCGCCGCAGGCATTGCGCACCTGGGCGGCGATCATGCCGGGAGTCACCACGTGGTGGCTGCAGCGAAGCCCCATGCCGATGGCCGCGCAGAGACTCGAAGAAAAAAGCAGTACACCAGCGACCAGCAGGCGTGGCAACAGCGCGGCAGCAGACATGGATGGCCTTCCCCTGAACGAGGTCGGCACTTGGTGTGGTCGTCGGCGCCGTTGGTTCACGGCCCATTCTACGATGCCGCAGGTTCGGGCGAGATGAAGGCCGGCTGCGGTTACGCGGCTTGGCGCGACGCCTTCTTGCGGTCGTTTTCGGTCAGGTGCTTCTTCCGCAGGCGCACGGCCTTGGGCGTGACTTCGACCAGTTCGTCGTCTTCGATGAACTCGAGCGCCTGCTCGAGCGACATGCGGATCGGCGGTGTCAGCTGCACGTTTTCATCCTTGCCGGCCGCGCGGATGTTGGTCAGCTGCTTTTCGCGCAACGCGTTCACGGTCAAGTCGTTGTCCTTGGAATGGATGCCGACCAGCTGGCCTTCGTAGATCTCGTCGCCTTCGTTGATCAGCAGACGCCCGCGTTCCTGCAGAGCGACCAGCGAATAGGCCGGCGCGCGGCCCATGCCGTTGGAAATCATGACGCCGTTCTGACGCTTGGCGATCGAGCCTTCGGCGCGCTCGGCGTAGTGATCGAACACGTGGAACAGCAAACCGGTGCCGGCGGTTACGGTGCGGAACTCGGTCTGGAAACCGATCAATCCGCGCGCCGGAATCATGTACTCGAGGCGCACGCGGCCGCGGCCGTCGGGCTCCATGTTCTTGAGCTGGCCCTTGCGCGTGCCGAGGCGCTCCATTACGGCGCCCTGGAACTGCTCTTCCATGTCGACGACCAACTGCTCGTACGGTTCGTGCACCTTGCCGTCGACGATCTTGGTGATGACTTCCGGGCGCGACACGGCGAGTTCATAGCCTTCGCGGCGCATCGTCTCGATCAGCACCGACAAGTGCAGTTCGCCGCGGCCGGATACCTTGAACTTGTCCGGGTCTTCGGTTTCTTCGACACGCAATGCAACATTGTGGAGAACTTCACGCATCAGGCGATCGCGCACTTGCCGGCTGGTCAGGAAGCGGCCTTCCTTGCCGCAGAACGGCGAGTTGTTCACCTGGAAGGTCATGCTGATCGTCGGTTCGTCGACGGTCATGACCGGTAGGCCTTCGGGCGCATCGATCGCGCAGATCGTGTCGGAAATTCCGAGCGATTCCACGCCGGAAATCGCGACGATGTCGCCGGCTTCGGCTTCCGGCACCTCGCGGCGCTCCAGGCCCATGAAGCCGAGAACCTGCAGCACGCGGCCCTGGCGCTTCTTGCCTTCGCGGTCGACGACCGAGACCGGCATGTTCGTGCGCACCTTGCCGCGCTCGATGCGGCCGATGCCGATCAGGCCGACGTAGGAGTTGTAGTCCAGCTGGCTCACGCGCATCTGGAACGGGCCGTCCGGATTGACTTTCGGCGTGGGCACGTGGCGCATGATCGCTTCATACAGAGGGGTCATGTCGCCGGAACGAGTCTCCGCGTCGAGGCCGGCGTAGCCGTGCAAAGCAGAAGCATAGACGACCGGGAAATCGAGCTGGTCGTTGGTGGCGCCGAGCCGGTCGAACAAATCGAAGGTCTGGTTCAGTACCCAATCCGGACGAGCGCCCGGGCGATCGACCTTGTTGATCACGACGATCGGACGGAAACCCATCTGGAAAGCTTTCTGGGTCACGAAGCGCGTCTGAGGCATCGGGCCGTCCATCGCGTCGACCAGCAGCAGCACCGAGTCGACCATCGACAGCACGCGCTCGACTTCGCCGCCGAAGTCCGCATGTCCCGGCGTGTCGACGATGTTGATGCGGTTGTCGCGCCAGGTGATCGCCGTATTCTTGGCCAGGATCGTGATGCCACGCTCCTTCTCCTGATCGTTCGAATCCATCACGCGTTCGGCGAGCACGGTGCGCTCGCTGAAGGTGCCGGATTGCTTGAGCAGGCAGTCGACCAAGGTCGTCTTGCCGTGATCGACGTGCGCGACGATGGCGATGTTGCGGAGATTTTCTATGGACATGGCTTCAGACTCCCGGCGGCACCGCCGTCAGGACAAGGGTGATAAGGAATACCAAAATTATACCTGAAACCGGGCCGGATTTCCGCATCGCAGCATCCGGGCTGCCATTCGGCTATTATTTGCCTCTCGGCGGCGTCCTCGAAGGAGTTTGGCGGCATGACCACTAATGATCTGCAAGCCCACATCGTCACCGGACGCGGCACGATCCACCTGCGTCTGTTTCCCGACCAGGCGCCGCTGACGGTCGCCAATTTTGTCAATCTCGCCACGCGCAAGTATTACGACGGCCTGATGTTTCACCGCGTGATCCCCGAATTCATGATCCAGGGCGGCTGTCCGGAAGGCTCCGGCCGCGGTGGTCCTGGCTATCGCTTCGAAGACGAGATCGTGCCGACACTCAAGCATGACAAGGCTGGCGTGCTGTCGATGGCAAACGCCGGTCCCGGCACCAATGGCAGCCAGTTCTTCATTACCCACGTGCCGACGCCGTGGCTCGATGGCAAACACACCGTGTTTGGTCAGATCCTGAGCGGAGAAGACCGGGCCATCGTCGACGCCGTGCGCGCCGGGGAAAAAATCGGCTCGATTACGATTCGCGGTGATTACGCGCCGCTGTTCGAGAAGATGCATGCGCGCCTGGAGCGCTGGAACCAGACGCTGGACGAACAGAAGAAGTAAGCAGCCGTGTGGGGAGCGCGTGGGCCTTGGTCCACCCCGAACTTAAAGGCGGTGCCACGGCCCGTGGCTATTCTGTAAAACGGTCGGCCAAGGCCCACCCTACAGCGCACGCCCATCAAATCACGTGGAAGTGCTCGAGTCCCCACAGCAGCACCACGGCGCCGAGTATCGACATAATGAATCCCGCCGGGTGAAACATCTGGCCATTCGCGGGACGCTTGATCAGCGCGCCGATGAAGCCGCCGACCAGCGAGCCGCCGATGCCGATCAGCGCCGTCATCCAGAATCCCAGATGATCGACGCCGGGCATGACCGCGCGTGCGATCAGACCGACGATGAAACCGATGATTATCGACCAGATCAGATGCAACATGGTTGTCTCCGTTTGCGTGGAATAGCTCGCCAGAACCGTTTTGTCCTTGCCCGAAGATAGCAAGAAACACGCCTCGGATGTGTCGCAGGCTCTGGGTGGTGGTCCAAGCAGGAACTCGCCGAGTGGCTCCTTTGCGGCACTGCGCAATAGCATGCCTGTGTTAGAATTTTCTACCCGCCGCAACCACTCCGAGGACACCCGATGCCGATGCTCGCCGAGCGCATGAGTCGTGCAAAACCCAGTGCCATCATGCTGGTTGCCGACAAAGCGAAAAAACTCAAGGCAGCCGGGCGCGACATCATCAGTTTCTCGATCGGCGTTCCCAATTTCCTTCCCGGCGACCACGTTTACGCTGCAGCGCACGAGGCGCTGAAGCGCGACACTGGCCAGTACGGCTCCAATCGCGGCGCCGACGCGCTGCTCGACGCGTTCATCAAGCACCTGCGCGAAGGCGGTTTCGAAGGATACGAGCGCAAGCACCTCGCGACTGGCGTTGGCGCGAAGCAAGTCTTGTTCAACCTGATGTATGCATTGCTCAATGAAGGCGACGAGATCCTGATCCCGACGCCGTATTGGACGAGCTACGTCGATATCGCCGATATCCTCGGCGCGAAAGTCACGCTGCTGCCGTGTCCCGCCGAGCAGAATTACAAGCTGCTGCCCGCCCAGCTGGAAGCGGCGATCAAGCCGACCACCAAGGTCTTGCTTTTCAACAATCCTTCGAATCCTACCGGAATGGTCTACACGCCGGCCGAGGTCGAGGCGTTAGCTGACGTGCTGGCAAGGCATCGCCTCTGGGTGCTGTCGGATGATATTTACAACCGCATGATCTTCGACGGCCTGGAGTATTCGCACCTCGTCAAAGTACGGCCCGAACTGCGCGATCGTGTCGTGCTGATCGATTCGATTTCAAAAACCTACGGGATGCCCGGCTGGCGTGTCGGCCTGATCGCCGGGCCCGAGCAGGTTGCCGAAGCGATGGTCACGTTGAATTCGAACCACATCACGAATCTGCCGGAAGTCGTCAATGCGGCCGCGACCGCGGCGTTCGACGGCCCGCAGGACGTGCCGCGGGAAAAATGCGCCGAGTTTGCGCGCCGGCGCGACGAGGTCATGGCGGCGCTGGCGGCAATGCCGGGCGTGCGCTGTCCGCGCCCTCAGGGCGCGTTTTATGCGTTTCCGGATGTGTCGGTTGCATTTGGCAAGCGACACGGCAGCACGGCCATCAATAACGACGTCGATTTCTGCGGCGCGCTGCTCGACTCCAAGGGCGTTGCCTGCGTGCCCGGTTCGGCATTCGGCGAGCCGAGCGCAATCCGCATCTCCTATACCTGCAAGCCGGCCGAATTGACTGAAGGCCTGCGCCGGCTGGGCGAATTTTTCGCCGAGCTTGCGTGACTCGATGAGCGCATCGCCTGGCAAACTGCTGCTGGCCGTCGCCCTGATGGTCGTGGCGCTGTTCGCGTGGGGGCACCAGCGCACGATTGCGCGTCATGATCCGCGCAACACGACCGGCGCCGATGGCATGGTTTTGCTCAAGGCGTCGTGGTGCGGCTACTGCAAAAGGCTCGAAGCCGGTTTGAAGGGCGCGGGTGTGCCGTACGAGGAACTCGACATCGAGGAATCGTCGGACGGGGAGTATGCGTTTGCGGCCTTGCACGCGCGCGCCGTGCCTGTGATGGTGGTCGGGCAAGACGTCGTCTATGGTTACGACACGCAGAAGCTCGGACGCCTGCTCGCCGATCGCGGCTACCGCGTGCAGTTTGAATAGCAGGAGTAAGGTTGGATAGAGCGTAGGAGTGAGGGCGTCAGGAAACTGCTAGGGTCTGCTGCAGCTCCTCATGCCTGATCCAGCTACTAGGCAATCTCAGGATAAATCGTCATCCCCGCGAAAGCGGGGATCCATTTTGATTCTTGGTGTTTGAATAAAGAAGACGATGGATTCCCGCTTTCGCGGGAATGACGAATTTGTCTGTACTTCAGCCCTTCGCTACCCCTGACTCCCCTCTCACCAGAACATCATTTTGAAAGGAGCCTTGCCATGAAAGCCCCCCTTCGCGTTGTCGTCACCGGCGCTGCCGGCCAGATCGGATATGCGCTGCTGTTCCGCATCGCTGCCGGCGACATGCTCGGCAAGGACCAGCCGGTCATTTTGCATTTGCTCGAAATCACGCCGGCGCTGCCGGCCCTGCAGGGCGTGGTCATGGAGTTGAACGACTGCGCGTTTCCGCTGCTCGCCGGCGTGGTCGCGACCGATGACGTCAACGCTGCCTGCAAGGACGTTGATTTCGCACTGCTGGTCGGCGCGCGCCCGCGCGGACCTGGGATGGAGCGCAAAGATCTTCTCGAAGCGAACGGCGCGATCTTCTCGCCGCAAGGCAAGGCTCTGAATGCGCATGCCAGGCGCAGCGTGCGCGTGCTCGTGGTCGGCAATCCGGCCAACACCAATTCGCTGATCGCGCAGCAAAATGCGCCGGACCTCGATCCGAACTGCTTCACGGCCATGGTGCGGCTCGACCACAATCGCGCTCTGTCACAACTTTCCGAAAAGAGCGGCGCGCACACGACGACTATCCGCAAAGTCACGATCTGGGGGAATCACTCTTCGACCCAGTATCCTGATCTGCACCACGCCTCGATCGACGGCAAGGCCGCATTGAGCGTCGTCGATGACGCCTGGTACAAGTCGACCTTCATTCCAACCGTGCAGCAGCGCGGCGCCGCGATCATCAAGGCGCGCGGCGCATCGAGCGCCGCGTCCGCTGCCTCAGCCGCGATCGACCACATGCGCACCTGGGTGCTCGGCACCGCCGACGGCGACTGGACCTCGATGGGTATTCCGTCCGACGGCAGCTACGGCATCGCGCCGGGCGTGATCTACGGCTATCCGGTCACGTGCACGAATGGAAAATTCAGCATCGTCCAGGGTCTCGACATCAACGAGTTCTCACGCGAGCGCATGGCCGCAACCGACAAGGAATTGCGCGAAGAGCGCGCTGGCGTCGAGCACCTGTTCGCCAAGCGCTGACATAAGCGCAGCGTGATCCTGAGTAAAATTGCCGTGCTCGCCAATAATATTGCCGTGCACGTCCGAAATACTGCCTTGTAAGGCAATAATGTTGTCGTGCGCGTCCGAAATGTCCTAGCAACATCCCAATGCTAGCGGGCACGGTATCCAGGCCTGAAGGACCGCTTTCGGGCCGGTTGCGGTATCCATGAAGTCCCGACTGCCGGACCGCGGATCCTCAAAAGCCGGACTCGCAGCTCTGATTGCGCAGGTCAATTTCGACACGCGTACGTACGACCGCCAAACAGTGCGTACCGCTGACCGATCTGGGGCGAAATCTCACTGAAACCCATCCGGATGCGGGCGTGCGGCGACGGTCCGGCGCGCGCGCACGACGAGCATCCTTCTGCATACTAAGTTGTCAATGTTGCGTAGCGTGTTGACAATCGCAGGCGCCAAGTAAACCCTCCGCAGCTCATGTAAACAGGCACGGAGGAGCCGATGTTGCGATCTGATGCCATTGGACAATCGACGGAGCTGGCCGACGAGCAAATGCGTTCGGCGCTCCAAGCGGCGGACGACCCGGGAGCACCGCCGGCAGAACGCGCCGAGATGCTGATGGAGATCGCCCGGGGCTTGCAGATCAAGCCGCGTTCCGCCCAGCACCTGCATGACGCAATCAATTTATGCCGGCGCGCGCTGACCCTGGTCCCGGCAAACAACGCCCTCCTTGTCGCCCGAATTCGCGCTCGGGAAGGCGCCGGTCACCAAGCGCTTCCCGACGGCGGTGCCGAGGCGTTGTATGCCGCGGCCGAGTGCTACCGGCAGGCGCGGGCGGAAATCGAAGCCAGCGGGTCGCCCGAGGAATGCGCCGAACTCGATATGAATCTTGGCCTCGTTACGCAATCGCTCGCCGGCATGGGCCGGGAGAAGATCCAGAGCGCGATCGCGCACTATCATCGCGCCTTGCGCGTGTTCAACCGCACGCGCCACCCGCGCGAGTACGGAATACTCCACAACAACCTCGCGATCGCCTACTTGTCGATGACGACGGCTGACGAAGCGGGCAAGTTGCGCGAAGCACTCGCGGTGCAGTCGTTTGAGCAGGTATTGCAGGTCGTGACGCTGGTCGACCATCCGACCGAGTACGCCATGGCGCAGAACAACCTCGGCAATGCGTTGCAGTACGCGCCGAGCAGCCATCCGATGGCCAACCTGCTGCGCGCGATCGAAGCCTACGACGAGGCGCTCAAAGTGCGTACGCCGCGCGACACGCCGGTCGAGTACGCCAACACGATCGCGAACAAGGCGAACGCATTGCGCAACCTGCCGGACGATCCCGAGCGACCGGAGCGCGGCAACCGCCAGCACCTGATCATGGCGCGCGACCTGTATCTGAGCGCGCGCGCGATTTTCGAGCGCCACGGTCTCGGCGGCAACGCCGCCGCAGTCGGCGAAGCGATCGCCGATCTCGATGCGGCAACGCCGTTCGGCGAGGCGATTTTTCCCGGTTCCCAGGAGGTCCAGTGATGCTGGTAATGTTTACTTTTATACTCGTGGCGATCGTGGCCGGTGGTGCCGGCGGCGCACTCAGCGGGCTCAAGCTCGCGGCCAGCGATCTCGGCGTGGAACTCGCCGCGATGATGGGTGCGTTCTACGGCCTCAGCGCCGCGCTTCCAGCCGCAGTGCTGGCCGGCGTGTTTTTTACCTTCATGCATTGAGGCCACGCCATGTTCAGCATGTTCGTAAACTCGGTGAAACTTTTCCTGCAGGGAAAACTCTTTCGCGACCACGGCGCCGCGCTGCGCGCATGGTCCATCGGTTTCGTCGCCAGCATCGCCTTGATTGTGGGCTTGGCACTGGCTGCGAATTTGTGGATCGGCGCCATCGCCGGCGGCTTGTTTGGCGGTGCGTTGATGCCTTACCTGTTTCGCAACCTGAAATACAACTAAAACGCGGGACGCCCCATGTCTGCCGTGATAAGCCACGAACCGATCGACAGTTCCGCCGAGTTGCTGGCCGTGCTTGCAGGCGACGTCGCCGCGCTCGAGGCGATCGGTGCGGCTTGGCCAATCGAACAGCAGGCGACGCTCGAGCGCTTCAAAGCCGCAATCGAAGCGTTGCACCGCGAAGCCTTGCTGCGCCTGGTGCGCGGACTGCGCGAAGAGCCCGCGGCGGCGGCGCGTCTGAACCAGATCGTGCGTGATCCGATCGTATTCGGCGTTCTGCGCCTGCACGGCCTGGTGCGCGACCCGCTGGAAACGCGAGTGCGCGAAGCGCTCAAGTCGGTTGAGCCGTTCCTCGCGCAGCACGGCGGCGGCGTCGAGCTGGTGGCGGTGAAGCTGCCCGATACCGTCGAGGTGCGGCTGGTCGGCGCCTGCCAGGGTTGTCCGGCGTCCGGCCAAACCTTGCGCGACGGCGTCGAGCGCGCTGTGAAGGAGCACGCACCGGAGATCGTGCGGGTCGTCGCCGTTACCGGCCCGGTGAAATCCAATGCGATTCCCCTACACTTCGTCAGCCCGTTCGCGCGCGCTGCGGACGAAGGTTTCGTCGACGTCTGCGCGCTCGATGAACTGACCCCCGGCGACATCAGCGTGCGCACGCTCGGCGAGCGCGAGGTGCTGCTGTATCGCGATGCCGCCCAGGTGACTTGCGTCGAGAACGCGTGCGCGCACATGGGAATGCCGCTCGATGCCGGCGCGGTGGTCGACGGCGTGATCGAATGCCCGCACCATGCGTTCCGCTACCGGCTCGATACCGGTGAATGCCTGACGGTGCCGGAGGTGCAACTGGTGGTGCATGCGGTACGCGTGCGCGATGGCCGCGTGGCCGTCAAGCCGGCAGGCTAGCCCATGTCGAACCTCGCCATGCGCGTTTCCCTGGCTCGCCCGCGTCTGCGCTCGAATGCGCCGCCCGCGCTTGAACCGTTCGGGGCGCGCGTCATTCTCGGCGGCACGCACGCGGCCGGCACGCTCGCGGACGCACCGATCGAATCGATCCGGCCTGCCGCCGACAGTTTGTTTGGGCCGCGTGGTGCCGCTGTCACCAGCGATGGCGCGCTCTGGGTCGCAGATACCGGCCATCATCGGCTATTGGGCTGGCGCCGCCTGCCGGAAACCGATCGCACCGCCGCCGACAGGCTGATCGGCCAGCCGGACTTCGCGCATGAAGGCCGCAACGCACGCGGCGCTGTCAGCGCCCACCGTTTCAATGTGCCGACCGGTGTGTGCGCCTGCGGCGACGGGCTTGCGGTCGCCGACGCGTGGAATCACCGCGTGCTGATCTGGCAGCGCGCACCGAACGCCAGCCATCAACCGGCCGATTGCGTGCTCGGGCAATCCGACTTCACCCACGCGGCGATCAATCGCGGCGGCGATCGGCCGCGTGCCGATTCGCTCTACTGGCCCTACGGCGTGCATTGGGACGGTGCGCGCCTGTGGGTCGCCGATACCGGCAATCGCCGCGTGCTGCGCTGGGACAGCTTGCCACGGCACAACGGACAGCCGGCCGACCAGGTGCTCGGGCAGCGTGACTTTACCTGCCGTGACGAAAACGCCGGCGGCGACATTGACGGTGCGAGCCTGCGTTGGCCGCACGCAATCGCGCATTGGCGCGGCACCTTGTGCATCGCCGACGCCGGCAACAACCGCGTGCTGGTCTGGAACTCAGATCCGCAGCGCAACTTTGCCGCCAGCGACCGTGTGCTCGGCCAAATCGATGCGACACGCGTCGATCACAATCGCGGCGAGTACTATCCGACCGCGGCCAGTTTCAACATGCCGTACGGCCTTGCCGTGCACCGCGACCGGCTGTTCGTTGCCGATACCGCGAACTCGCGCGTGCTGCGCTTCGACAGCCCCGAGCATGCCGAAGCCGCCGCACTGGCCGGGCAGACCGGTTTCACCGACAAAGGCGACAATCGCTGGCAGCCCGAGACGCGCGATTCGTTGTGCTGGCCGTACGCTGTAAGCGTTCATCGCGACACCTGCATCGTCGTCGATTCTGGCAACAATCGCGTGCTGCTGTGGGAGATCTGCGCGTGAGTGCGCAGATGTTGCCGGCAAGCAAAGCTTGCGCACAGGCGCCGGTGGGCTGCATTTCGCAAGGCAACACTGGCGAGGCTGTAAGTGACGCAAGCAAGGCGCTGGAGCGAAAGCCACCCACCTCCGCGCTAACCGGACGCCGCCTCCGCGTGCGCGGCATCGTGCAGGGAGTCGGCTTTCGTCCGGGCACGCTGAAACTGGCACGCCAGTTTGCGATCGTCGGCAGCGTGCGCAACGAAGGCACCGCAGTCGTCATCGAGGCGTTCGGGCCGGCAAGCGCGCTCGAGGCATTCACCGGGGCCGTTGCCACGCTGCGCCGCGGCGGCGCCCGCGTCGATGCGCTCGACCATGAGCCACTCGCCGTCGCTGCAATGCTGCCTGAAGCCTTCGAGATCACGCATAGCGCCGATGCGGCGCCGGGCATGGGCATCGCGCCTGACTGGGCGACGTGTGAGGCGTGCATCGCCGAAACGCTCGACCCGTTTGCGCGCCGCTATCGCTATCCGTTCACCGCCTGCACCGATTGCGGGCCGCGCTTGTCGGTGTTCGAGCGTACGCCGTACGATCGCAGCAATACGACATTGTCCAGCTTTCCACTTTGCCCAGAATGTGCAGTCGAATACGCCAGCGCCGACGACCGGCGCTTCCATGCACAAGCCGTTGCCTGCCACCGCTGCGGGCCGCGCGCGAAGCTCGCGCGCATGGACGGGCGCGCCTTCGCGCTCGACGTGCTGACCGCGCTGGATGAGATCGATGCCACGACGACCCTGATCAATCGCGGGGAGATCGTGCTGGTCAAGGGACTTGGCGGCTACCAGCTCGCTTGTGACGCGACCAGCGAAGGGACGGTGACGCAGCTGCGCGCACTGAAGCGGCGCGAAGCCAAACCGTTCGCGTTGATGCTGCGCGACCTCGCCATGGTGCGCGAGTATTGCGAGCTCGACGACGTCTCGGCGGCCGCGCTGAGCGGTGCCGAGGCTCCGATAGTCCTGCTGCCGCGCCGGGAAGGTGCCGCACCGCTGGCGTTCGCAATCGCGCCGGGCCTGGCGACGCTTGGCGTCATGCTGCCGAACACGCCGTTGCACCATTTGCTGATGCGGCGCCGGCGCGCGCCGATCGTGCTGACCAGCGGCAATCTCAGCAACGAGCCACAGGCGATCGACCTGGCGCAGGCGCGCGAGCGCTTCGGAAGCGGCGTGGGTTATGTGCTCGACCACAACCGCGCGATCGCGCGCCGCGTCGACGATTCGGTCGGACGCACGATTGCCGGCGCGTTCAGGGTGATGCGCCGCGCGCGCGGATTTGCGCCGGCGCCACTGTCGTTGCCGGCGGGCTTCGATGCGCAACGGCAGGTGCTGGCGCTCGGCGGCGATCTGAAAAACACCTTTGCGTTGCTGCGCGACGGACAAGGCGTGCTGTCGCAGCACATCGGCGATCTGCATGATGCGGCGTGCCTGGCCGATTACGAACGCGCGCTGACCGATTACCTCGACTACTACCGCTTCACTCCGGATATCGTAGTCTGCGACCGCCACCCGGGCTACGCGGCGACGCAACTGGCGCAGCAGCGCTTCGGCGATCGCGTGCAAGCGGTCGGCCACCATCACGCGCACATTGCTGCCTGCCTCGGTGAGCACGGCCGACCGCGCCTCGCGCCCAAGGTGCTCGGCATCGCCCTCGACGGCATCGGCTACGGCGACGACGGCGCGCTCTGGGGCGGCGAGTTCCTGCATTGCGATTACGCTACTTGCGAACGCGTTGGCACATTCAAGCCGGTCGCGCTGATCGGCGGCGATCTCGCCGCGCGCGAACCGTGGCGCAACACTTACGCGCAGATCATGGGTGAGATGGGCTGGTCGCGATTTGCGTCGAACTACGACGAACTGGAGTTGTTCGCATTCCTGGCAGCCAAGCCGCGCGCAGTGCTCGACCAGATGCTCGCCTCCGGAACCAACGCGCCGTGCGCCAGCAGTGCCGGGCGCCTGTTCGACGCCGTGGCCGCTGCGATCGGCGTCTGCCGCGAGCGCGTCGCGTATGAAGGCGAAGCGGCGATCCGCATGGAAGGCCTGATCGCAGCGGGCGATCTGAGCGAAGACAGCGCGCTCGATTACCCGTTTGCGATCCCGCGCCTGGACAAGGGCCGCGGCCTGCCGTACGTCGAGCCGCTCGCGATGTGGCAGGCGCTGCTCGGCGACTTGGTGCTGAACACGCCGCCGGCGCGCATCGCCGCGCGTTTTCATCGCGGTCTCGCCGGCGTCATCGTGCGCATGGCGGGCAAGCTTGCCGAGAAATTCGAAATCGACACGGTCGCATTGTCCGGCGGCGTGTTCCAGAACCGCATCCTGGCCGAGCACGTCATGGCCGGTCTGCAAGCGGCCAATCTGCGCGCTCTGCTGCCGCGGCAACTGCCCGCGAACGACGGCGGCCTGGCCTGGGGCCAGGCATTGATCGCGCTTGCGCGCACCCACTGAAGGAGAACGCCATGTGCCTGGGCATCCCCGGAAAAATCGTGGCGATCACCGATGCCAACTCGAAGCTGGCGACCGTCGACGTGCTCGGCGTGCGCCGCGAGATCAATATCGCCTGCGTGATCGGCGCCGGCGAATCATCGGCCGATTGCGTCGGGACGTGGGTGCTGGTCCATGTCGGTTTCGCGATGAGCCGGATCGACGAGCGCGAAGCACAGATCACGTTGCAACTGCTGCACGAACTCGGCGAAGCCCAGGCCGAGGCGGCAACGCTGCGCGCCGGGGCAGTCGCATGAATGCCACCCGCGACAGCCTGGCGGGCCTGTATCCGCACCTCGCCGTTAAGGATACGGCGCGAACCGGACGCGATCCGCTCGCGAAAGATCCCGCCGCGCTGGATCGCGCGCTGCTCGACTCGGTCCACTACAAGGCGCAGGAAAGCATCTCGGTCAAGCAGGCGTTCTTCGCCGCCAACGGAAATCGCCTGCTGCTCGCTGCGCACATGCTCGCCGGCTGCTTTCGCGGCGGCGGCCGGCTGTACACGCTCGGAAACGGCGGATCCAGCTGCGATGCGGCGCATATCGCGGTCGAGTTCTCGCATCCGGTCACCGCCGGCCGCCCGGCGCTGCCGGCGCAGAACCTGGCGCAGGACATGGCGATGATCACGGCAGTGGGCAACGACGTCGGCATCGAGCGCATCTTCGAGCGCCAGATCATCGGGCTGGCGCGGCGTGGCGACTGCGCGATCGGCGTGTCGACCAGCGGCAACTCGGCCAATGTGCTGCGCGGGCTGGACGCGGCGCGGCGGCAGGGCGCGCGTACGCTGGCGCTGGCCGGTGGCGACGGCGGCGCGATGGCGCAGGCCGAGTTCATCGATCTGTGCCTGACCGTTCCGAGCGACAGCATCCATCGCGTGCAGGAAACGCACGTGGCGATCTATCACATTCTTTGGGACCTGACGCATTCGCTGCTCGCCGACGACCGCGCACCGCGCGGAGCCGGCCCGTGAAATTCGTCGACGAGTTCCGCGATCCGCAGACCGCGCAGGTGCTGCTGCGCGAAATCCGCGCCAGCGCCGATCGCCTCGGCGCAACCGACCGCAAGCCGCTGCAGATCATGGAGGTGTGCGGCGGACACACGCACGCGATCTTCCGCTACGCGCTGAAAGACCTGGTGCCCGCGTCGATCGAGTTCGTGCACGGGCCGGGTTGCCCGGTGTGCGTGCTGCCGATGGGCCGGGTCGACGATTGCGTCGCGATCGCGCGCCGGCCTGAAGTCATCTTCACGACCTTCGGCGACGCCATGCGCGTGCCGGGATCGGAAATGAGCCTGCTGCAGGCACGCGCGGCCGGCGCCGACGTGCGCATGGTTTATTCGCCGCTCGATGCGCTGTCGATCGCCGCCGCCAATCCGCAACGCGAAGTCGTGTTCTTCGGGCTCGGCTTCGAAACCACGATGCCCTCGACGGCGCTGACGATCCTCGAAGCCGAACGCCGCGGCATCGGCAATTTCTCGCTGTTCTGCAATCACATCACGATCGTGCCGACGATCAAGGCCATTCTGGATTCACCCGGCATGAGCATCGATGGGTTCCTCGGGCCCGGCCATGTCGCGATGGTGATCGGCACGGCACCGTTCGAGTTCATCGCCGAGCAATACAGACGCCCGTTGGTGGTCGCCGGCTTCGAGCCGATCGACATCCTGCATTCGATGCTGATGGTGCTGCGCCAGCTCGAGGCCGGCGCGGCGCACATCGAAAACCAGTACGCGCGCCTGGTCGATCCGCACGGCAACCGGGTCGCGCTCGAGGCGATCACGCGCGTGTTTGAACTGCGCGAATTCTTCGAGTGGCGCGGGCTGGGATCGATCGATCATTCCGGCGTGCGCGTGCGCAAGGCGTATGCGGCATTCGACGCCGAGCAGCGCTTCGCAATTCCGAACGTGCGCGTGGCCGATCCGAAGTCCTGCCAATGCGGTGAGGTGCTCAAGGGCGCGATCAAGCCGTACCAATGCAAGGTATTCGGGCGCGCCTGCACGCCGCAGACACCGCTCGGCGCGCTCATGGTATCGAGCGAAGGCGCGTGCGCCGCCTACTACCAGTATGCCCGTCACGCCAAACGTGAACCCGAGGTCGCATGAACGCGCTGCTCAAACCGCCGCCAGCGAACACGCGCTGGCAAGGCAAACAGATCACGCTCGCGCACGGCGCCGGCGGCCGCGCAATGCGCGAGCTGATCACAGAATTGATCGTGCCGTCCTTCCGCAACGAATGGCTCGCGCCGCTCGAGGATCAGGCGCGCATCGATCCGGGGCAGATTCCCGCCGGCGCTTCGCTCGCCTTCACGACCGACAGCTATGTGGTTTCGCCGATCGTGTTTCCCGGCGGCGACATCGGCACGCTCGCCGTGTGCGGCACGGTGAACGACCTCGCGGTCGGCGGCGCCATCCCGCGCTGGCTCAGTTGCGGCTTCGTGCTCGAAGAAGGCTTGCCGCTGGATACTTTGGTCGCCGTGCTCGCGAGCATGGGCGAAACCGCGCGCGCAGCGG
>Ga0308173_10000377_pt1 | contig 18415 bp, 12 predicted proteins | sample PhyPR1_FD_203716 | JGI IMG/M metagenome (GOLD analysis project Ga0308173, IMG submission 203716) | Soil microbial communities from UC Gill Tract Community Farm, Albany, California, United States - DLSLS.P.R1 | ecosystem: Environmental > Terrestrial > Soil > Agricultural land | place: USA...
TTGACACGGCGGCTTTCCGCGTGGCTCGTTTGCTCATTCCAGCCGCCTCCAGTGCGGCTGGTCGAAAGCCTACCCCCGCTCCGCTGCAGCAAAGCGCGTTTCACGTCAACTTGGTTGCTCGTGAAAATCGCAGCCAGAAGGCCGATGTGCCGTTCCGTGAACGCTTGACTTCTGTATAGCCGAATTGGAAGTGATCCGGACACAACTCATGTCACGCTGATCCATTGGGCATTCAACGTCCTCGACTGCAATCATCAAATCGTTGAGTGGTCCTGTGTTTCAATTGAGAAACTATCAGGGTGCGGTGAGCCTTGGGTTATATGACCCAACTCCATTCCGCGCATACGTAGCAATGTCCGACCTAAGGCGGTCGGCTACTTGGAACAGCGGGCCTGGCTTCCATTTAAGGCATATCTCCCTCGAGAGTCCGATACGGCAAAGAGATTGCAGTACGAATGACCAGAAAAGGAGGCCGGCATGATACTCGGTGGAGTTTTGACTATCGTTCTGTCCCTCAGCCTTTTGGTCTACGGTTTCTATCTTCGGCATCTTTGTTCGCCTCAAGAGGGCGCGAAGGAACGATATGATCGCGTAATGAGAGGCGACCATCTGAGGCAGTGGCATTTGAACCCTGCGTATGACGTCGCGGCGATGATGCTGTCTCGAGAATCCAGGAGCAGGAAGTATTGGATGTGCGGCGGCGTCGGGCTACTTGTGGGAGTCTTCATTTTGGTTTTCGAGTTCATGCGCTGAACGGATCCCTGCTTGGCTGTGTTCGGATCGGCTGCTAAGGCGCCAGTCATGGATAGGCTTAAGCTCTTATTGCGAAACCGACCATCAGGGGAAGCATTGGCTAACATCGTCACGACGGCGCCAGCAACGATTGCCAATGCGCCAGCGTGCCGGTTAGCTAACCTGACGGGCATCGGCCGGCCCGCACCTCCAACCCCGAGGAACGCACTCTGCCTCTCACACTTAGGTACTGATCCTTTATTGAAGTCAAATTATAAAGTATTGAAATGAAATTAGAAAAGCTCGCCTGTCAGCTGCGTAATTTTCGCTCACTCTGATCCATTCGCGTTCTACATTCTCGACGACGAGTGACCGAGTCGTCTTATGGTTCAATCGAAAACGATCATCAGGTTCACTGATCTATGCGTCATTTCACCCAACGGGCATCGACTCACGGCAGGTACAGGAACCTAGAGGTAGAGCGTCCAGCCACTTCGCTAGTTCGGGGTGCCCTTCAAGCCAGAGGACTTTCGCGCTTTTGGCTTCACACCGGAGGCGTGTTCCAAACACACCGCAATTTGGCGCACGGCTTGCTCAAGTGTGGGGGGGGGACGCTTATGCTTGTACAATCAGCACCCGCCTCTACGCCACAGGAGCGGGTCATCCGTGTCTTCGTTTCGTCGACCTTTCGAGAAATACAGGCGGAACGCGAGGAACTGGTTACGCGCATCGTTCCCCAATTCGGCAACTGTTTTCGCAGCCGAGGGGTGACCTGGGGCGAGGTCGAGCCTGCCTGGGGCATCACTGGCAAGCAGAATAGCCGCCGCACGGCGCTGCCATTTGCTTGGACGAGATTCCCCCCGTTGCCAGCCTGACGTCAATGTGTGATAGGTTCACTGGGGAAGGATTGCGGCTTGGTGCCGAACGGAGTTACTGTCGAGTTCACGCGAGGGCAGGCTTGCCGGTTGGGTATCTCGAATTCTCCATCATGTTCGTAGAGATCCCCCGCCCGACGCCGACGGAATCTGCAAGCGATCAAGTAGGCCTTCTTCCCCCTCTCGCGATCCGGTCCACGGGCGTGCGCAGGCCGATCGGCAGCGGCGATTATGCGACGTGTTCGGCGTGGCATCTGTTCGCCGTGCGCGGAGCATAAAATGCTGAATCATCATTTCATCAGTCATGGCAACGATGGGCGAGATTTTGCGTTCCGATTGAGCAAGGCGCTCCGGGACGGCCAACCATCGGTTCCCGTTTGGCTTGATGTGGAAGAAATTAAGCTGGGAGACGACTGGGCTGACCGTGTGGAAGAGGCAATCAAGACTTGTGCATCCCTGGTACTTGTGATGACGCCTGACAGCCTGCACCAGCTTTCCCAATGCAAGCAGGAATGGAGTTATGCGCTGAGCTGCAAGAGGCCTGTCATTCCTATCAAAGTTTCGGCTGATCTCCGAAGTCCATTCCGGCTCCACAACCGGCACTATGCGGATTTCACGAATTCTTTTGAATTTGGGGTTGAGCAACTGCGGAAGTACATCGCGTGGATGGGTAGCCCGCAAGGGCGGCTGCGGGAGTTGCAATATCTTCTGGACGACGCCCAGCGCGATTTACAGCGCACGACGGATGTAAACGCTCGAAGACGCATTAGCGATGACATCGCCGCAATTGAAGAGCAGATTCGTCAGCAAGAGCTGCAGATCGCTTCCCCGGAACAAGTCGCAAGGGAATTAGAGGAGCGGATCCGGCGAAATCTCGATATCGAGCGGCGTTTCCGCGATCTCGTTCCCGGTGAGTCCAGAGTACGCGTCATCAATGCGCCTCCCAGCGCGGCACCGGGCTATTTTCAAGATCGGAACGTCGAAACGGAAATAATTGGGGATTTCCTGCGAGATGATTCGCTCCGTATTATAACAATCGTCGGTCGTGCTGGCACAGGAAAAACGGTTTTGGCCTGCCGCATCCTGAAATCAGTCGAGCAGTTGCATTTGCCCGATGACGGTGGCGCAATAAACCTCGATGGAATTCTTTACGAAGTGTGTGGTGACTCGCCTGGCACACTCGTCCAGAATCTCTACAATGACCTCAGCAAGTTGCTCCCGGACGAACTAAGGAAGGAGCTCGCGGAGTACAACGCCAGATCCAATGCGGCGATCGCGGAGAAATTCGGGTTCCTGCTAAAGTGCTTTCCGCGAGGTCGCGTAGTGGTGTTGCTCGATAAGTTCGAGCGTGCAGTGAACGTTGAAACTCAACGGATCGAAAACGCCGATTTGGCTGCGGCCTTGACGGTCATCCTCACAGAGGTCCAGCACGCAGTGAAGGTCATCATCACGACACGCATAAATCCCGCCGACTTACAAGAACCAGGTCGTTCGACCATTCTCGGCTTGGATGACGGGCTGGCCGTTCCGGATGCCGAGAAGTTGCTTCGGCAGATGGATGCCGCCGGGACACTTGGCCTTCAGGATGCGCCACGCGAAATGCTAGCCGAGGCTCACAAGCGAACGCTTGGCCTCCCACGAGCTCTCGAAGCACTGTTCATGGTTCTTGCTAGCGATCGTAGCGCCTCGCTATCCGACGTTCTCGAACAGACTGGTAGATTTCTTCCATACCAGGTCATGGACAAGTTGGTTGGAGAAGCATTCAGCCGCCTGGACATCATTGCGAAGCACGCGATGCAGATATTGGCGGTGTTCGGCTGCCCGGTACCAGCAGTCGCCGTAGACTACGTCATGCGCCACTATCGGAGTAGCGACGCCGCTGAACCCACCTTGCGGCGCCTCGTGAACATGCGGTTTACAAGATGCGAGGGTGGCCGGTACTATCTGCACGAAGCGGACCGGCAATATGCGCTTTCGAGGGTCCCGAATGGGGGCGACGAGTTCTGCAGGCGCACTCTCGAGGCGCTCGCCGCTAAGTATTACGGAGAACTTCGAAAAGATGAGCGGAACTGCACCAGTATTGATGATCTCGAGCCCCATCTTAAGCAATTCGACCACCTGGTTGCAGCCGAAGACTTCGACAATGCGTGCAGACTGCTCAACCGGATTGATCGCGAGCACGTGTCCTTCTGGGGACACCCATCATTAATCATTGAGAAGAGACACAAACTGCTGGGCAAAATTGGGACTAGGTACCTTGACGGGCTGAATTTGGGGCACCTGGGCTCCGCATATCGAGAATCCGGCGATCTCACCCGTGCGATTGAATATTACGAGAAAGCATTGGATATCGCGCGTGAGCTGAGCTGCAAACAGGCAACGCGGTGGATCGGCAACATGGGCCTTACTTGGGGCAACCTCGGTCATGTGTGGAAGGAAAAGAAGTGTCTCGACCAGGCGTTGGATCTTTCGAGAAGGATCTCCGACCGATTGCATGAAGGGCGGTGGCTTTGCAATCTTGGCGGAGTCTATCTCCGCACAGACGTTGAGGCGGCCAATCGTTATTGTCAGCAAGCATTGGCGATTACGCGCGAAATGCACGACGACCGTTTCGAGGAGACATGTCTGACATGTCTTGGCATAGTCGCAGACGAACTCGGCAGAACACAGAAAGCTGCTGAGTACTACCGCATGGCACTTCCCATCACCCGCCGCAAGGGTGATAAGCGCGGAGAGCGGCACTGCCTTGAAGCTCTGGGAGACTGCCACGGCAGGATGGGTGAGAAGCGAGTTGAAGTGGAGTACTACCAACGCGCGCTAGAAGTCGACCGGAGCATAACAATCGGCCGCGGAAAATCAGATGAGACCGCACGCGCGCTCCTGATAGTCAGACTTGTCGGGGTCCTGATGGAGGTTGGTGACGATCGGTCTGCGCTTCCAATCTGCCGAGATGCGCTGCAGAGCATACGACATTACGGAACACCGGAAGACACGAGGAGTGTAGGTGTCCGGCTCGCTCAAATCGCGGCGAGCATGGGCGACGTCAATGAGGCAAAGAATGTGCTCGGAGAAATGACTGGCATCGCGCAAGAGCGAAGCGAGAGGGCGGAACAGGCCGGTCTGCAAGTTTGCCTTGCAGCGATGCAGTCAGACGCTGGCTGGGATAAAGAAGCAAACAACTCTTTTGCGAGTGCAATCGAACTGGCCCGTACGCTTGATGGGAAACTCGATAGAGGGAGATGGCCGGAGGTTTTGAACACGGCTGACCACATCACTTCCATTTCCCGGGCCGCCGGGTACGCAAGGCAGCGGTTCGAGGCAGGGTGGTTTCTGCTCTTGGGGCGAGCATTCGCGGGTGCTGGAGAACTCATGTCAGCCAAAGACTGCTTCATCAAGGCATTGTCTTGCGCCCGTCAGTCCGGCGACTTGCGGCGGGAAATGTGCAGCTTGACGGCACTCGGCGATTGTTCCGGCCAGTTGCGAGACAAGCTGGGGCAGTCAGCCTTTTATGAGCAGGCGCTCGTCATCGCCAAGGAATCCGGCGATCTCTCACATGAGGCGAACATCTCAGTGCTGTTGGCTGCTGCTTGCGCGCATCAAGGGGCACCCCGCAGGAGCATTGGGTTCCTGCAGCGCGCAGCTGAAATCTCTCGGCAGATCGAGGAGCGTGAGCGCGAACTCCGGCTGCGTTCGCAGATCGGCGATCTTCTGATGGATGTAGGTGATGCCACGGCAGCTATCGGTCACTACAAACGGGCTCTGGACATCGCTCAGAAAATGGATAAACAGGAGGAGCAGATCCAATTGCTGACGGCTCTTGGATCGGCTCACAGCTTTCGCGAGGAACGCCAGAAAGCAATCGAATATTTTGAGCAAACCCGCGAGATTGCGCGCCAGATGCCGGAGACAGACTACGAGCTGATTGCTCTTTTTGACATTGCCGATGCGTACCATACGGCAGGCGAAGTCGAACGAGCAATCCAATATTATTGCGAGGTGTTGCAGAAGAACAAACCGCCGGTAAACTTCAAGGCCGCAGCCGGGCTGGGAGTTGCCTACCTCCAGCAAGACTGCCCCGAGAAGGCACAGACTTATTTCGAACAATGTGCCGCTTTGTGTGAGACCCGATGGGAACGCGACCCTAGCTTTCATACTACATGGGCACTGGCATTGCTCGGGTTGGGGAGAACAACGGAGGCGCTTGAAGCTTATCGCGAAGGACTGGAAGAGTGTCTCGAGCGGCAGGTCTTCGAAGGTCGCATCGCTACCGGACGGATTCGCTGGGCTCTCTTGGATCTGCATGTATTGGAGCGAGTACCTCGACCCGTGCCGGGCCTGGATGAAGCTATCCGACTACTTAAGAACGCACTCGGGCGATGGGAGGCATCAACGGAGGCAGAGGAGGTAGATCGTCAGTCTGCCAACAAGCCTGGAGATCAGGCACAAGCTCTCGCAAAAGCTGCTCAATGAATGCAAGCTTCAAGCGATCGATCTGCCAATTGCCGCCTCTATACAGTCCGGTCGGGACGGGCGAATGCATCCGCTAATTCAGCACGTGCTGCAAGTAGCAGAAGCCTATGGCGCTGCGCAAAGAAGAATATGAGGTCTTTGGGAGCGGCACTGTTTCAGCCTGTAACGATCTTTCAAGGAAGGGGAACTGTGGCGAATATGGATAACTCACAGAAAATAGCAATCGTCAACGGCGACCTGACAATCGATTGGAACATCGCCCATATTCAGCGCTCGTCAGGTGAGCGTCTGGCGTGGACGACAGAAGAATGCACGCGGGCCTACTTCCAGCCCGGCGGTGCGGGGCTATCAGCCGATTTGATTAGGTACGTCGCGCAGGAGTTGCGTCGCCAAGAAAAAGCCCATTACGAGGTCCGGCAGATGGCCACACCTGGCGAGGCAGTCTGTCCCGGTGACGAGCGCTTCCATCACTCCTACGCGATTTGGTCACCTTTTGACTACAGCATCAGATCGTCCGGCGACAAAGTGCCCAAAGCCTGGCGAGTCGCGGAGTTCCTTGGCCTGGATCGCTGCGCAGCGCATCCACGCGCAGACTCTGCAGACTGGCGACGAGTCGTGAACGATTCCGCGGAAGCCGACCTGGTGGTGCTCGACGATGCAAACCTGGGCTTTCGCGGGCGGCGTGAGCTATGGCCTCAAGCGATTGCCGACGGTTCTCCCTGGATCGTCTTGAAGATGGCATCACCGGTCCTGCAGGGTGAGCTCTGGGAACACTTGCATCGGAACTGTGCCGGGCGCCTTATCGTAGTGACGACCATCAACGACCTGCGCTTGGCAGATGTGCAGATAAGTCGCGCGCTCTCCTGGGAACGCACCGCGCAAGACCTGTTTTGGGAACTAGTGCATAACCCTCGAGTCAACGGCTTTTCGAAATGCACTCACGTGGTGATCACCTTTGGCGCCGCCGGAGCAGTGCTGCTTTCGCGATCACAAAATGGGAGCCAGGCGGCTGAAGAAGGTCTGGTGTCCGAATGCCGGTTGTTCTTCGACCCAAAGGTCATTGAAGGCATGTGGGAGCAGGACCATCCGGGCAGCATGATCGGCTACACATCTTGCCTCATCGCGGGTATCTGCCGTGAATTGATGCTGCGCCCGAAGCAGCCCGATATTCATCACGGCACTCAGCGCGGCCTGGCTGCGCTTCGCGTGCTGCATCTGGAGGGATATGCGCGCGGCTCAGCGTCGCCGCCGGAAAATCTGAGTTTCCCGTACGAGTTGATTGCCGCTGAGCTGGCCAAGGAGGGAACTCCATTTGCCATTGCGCCTGTGCCGAGCCCAGCGCGGTTGCAGAGATCGGCAGCCACGCCGGCCAAAATACCACGAGCCGGTCGGTGGACCATTCTGCAAGACCGCTACAAGGACAACCACCTTGGGAAACTAGCACAGCAGATTGTACTCGAGGGAGCCGACATTGCTTTGCACGATGTACCGATCGGGCAGTTTGGGCATCTGCTCACCGTGGATCGCCAGGAAATCGAGAGCTTTCGTAGCATTCGCGTTCTGGTAGCCGAATACTGCCGTGGAGGATCTGAGAATCGCCCGCTGTCGATTGCCGTGTTTGGACCTCCCGGTTCAGGCAAGTCGTTCGGCATCACGGAAGTGGCCAGCTCTTTGTTGTGCGGCGAAATTAAGGTATTGGAGTTCAATCTCTCGCAATTCAGCGCCCCGCGCGAGCTGTTGGCGGCGTTTCATCAGGTTCGAGATGTGGGATTGAGCGGCAAGACTCCTCTTGTGTTCTGGGATGAATTTGATAGCACTCTGGACGGCAAAGCGCTGGGGTGGCTCCGTTACTTCCTGGCTCCGATGCAGGACGGCGGCTTCCAGGAAGGCCAAATTGTGCATCCCCTAGGCCACTGTATTTTCGTGTTCGCGGGTGGCACCAGCACGGGTATGGAAAGCTTCGGCGATGGCCTGAGTGCTGATGAGTTCGGGGCTGCCAAGGGGACGGATTTCATCAGCCGGCTCAGAGGGTATATCAACATTCTGGGACCCAATCCGCAAGCGACCGACGTTGGAGCTGATCCTTATTACAGCGTCCGGCGTGCTATCCTGCTGCGCTCGCTTCTGGAGCGGCGCGCGCCTCAGCTCTTGCAAACTCGCGACGCCAAGCAAGCGCTCAACATTGACAAGGGCGTGTTGCGCGCCTTCCTGGAAACCCGCGCGTTCCGGCATGGGGTGCGCTCGATGGAGGCAATTATCGCGATGAGCTTGCTCAAAGGCGAGAGCAGATTCGAGCGCTCCAGCCTCCCCGCCCAGGATCAGCTGAATCTGCATGTAGATGGCGAAGATTTTTTGGCTCTGATTCAACAAGCAGAACTGGAGGGCGAGCTGCTGGAGAAGCTGGCGGAAGCAGCGCACGAAGTATTCTGCGAAGGCTTACGCGCCAAGGGGTATTGTTTGGGTGCGCAAACCAGCGAAGCGCTCAAGACCCACAATGCCTTGAAGCCTTATGCCGAGTTGCCCGAGGAAGAAAAGGAACAGAATCGCGGCAATGTCCGGGACATGCCGAATAAACTCGTCTGTATTGGTTACGTCATGCTTCCGGCGCGCGAAAGCGAGGTTCCGGTTGAGTTCGATGGTGATCATTTCCGCGAGTTAGTGGAGAAGCTAGCCGAAATGGAACACAACCGGTGGATGAAAGCCAAGATCGCCGCAGGCTCGCGTTGGGCCGAGGAAACGGATAAACAAAAGCGCCTGCACAAAGATTTGCTCCCGTGGCGCCGGCTTGCGGAAGGCGAGATGATACCGGGCTTCTCTCCAGCCGAGATGGCCGCTATCGGACCGGGGGAACTGCCCGAGGCAGAGAAAGACAAGGATCGCGACCTGGTGCGAGGCATTCCGTCAATCCTCGCCAAGGCCGGTTACACAGTTGCGAAGAACAAAGAAGAAGAAGAGCACCGGTCTTCCGTCGCGAACGCGTGAGGTTGGACGAAATTAGAGAGGTTTGCAATGAGCGACGTTTTCATTAGTCACGTTGAAGAGGACGCCGACGTAGCGCTGGAGATCGCACGCGGACTGGAAGCCGCGGACTACACGACTTGGTGTTATGAGCGCCACAGCTACCCTGGGCCTGATTACCTCGACCAAGTCGAGAAAGCCCTGGAGGGGTCGAAGGCTGTTGTTGTCGTGATCTCGCGTGATTCGCTCGGCTCGCAACAGATCGAAGATGAAGTGAAATGGGCGCGCGAGCTAAGAAAGCACTTTGTTCCCGTAATGAGGGGCATATCATGGGCCGAATTTCAAAATCGCCGGCCCCGATATCGGTGGGCTCTAGGTATAGCGGCCGCTGTCGCTATTCCCGCCGAGGGGGTTGGCGCTATTCTTCTTCGTATCGTCCGTGGTCTTCAGGAACTCGGAGTTCAGCCGGGCGGGGCTTCAACGCGGCAACAAGAGCAGCTGCCCAACTTGCCGATAAGCCATGACAAACCTGGTGCCCAGGATCTGCTCGAACAGGCGAAACGGCTGCAGCAGACTGGCAAGCATTCCGAAGCACTTCGCGTGTTCAAAGGGGCTGCGATAGCCGGGGATTCTGAGGCCATGACGTCCCTGGGCCGGTTGTACGAGAGCGGGCAGGGCGTCGGCCAGGACTATTCGCAGGCCCGGCAGTGGTATTTGAAGGCTGCGACCGCCGGGAGCGCCGAGGCTACGTTCAGGCTCGGCATGCTGTATGCGAACGGAAAAGGCGTGGCGCAGGACTACGTACATGCCCGGCAGTGGTGGGAAGAAGCTGCCGCTGCGGGCAACGCCAAGGCTATGGTGAACTTGGGCGACCTTTACACCGATGGCCGCGGCGTGACGCAGGACAACGTGCGGGCTGGCGAGTGGTATATCAATGCCGCCAAAGCCGGCAGCTCGGCCGCGGCATACAAACTTCGGCAGTTATGGGAGAGGTTGGCTGCAGCCGGCAACAGCGCCGCCATGTTCAACCTCGGTAACCTATATGAAAACGGCTGGGGCGTGGCGCAGGACTATGAGCAGGCCCGGCAGTGGTTTGAGAAAGCCGCCACAGCCGGTAACGCTGGGGCCATGTTCGGCCTCGGCTTCCTCTATGAAAACGGGCGAGGTGTCCCGCAGGATTACGAGCAGGCCCGGCAGTGGTTTGAGAAAGCCGCCACAGCCGGCGATGCCGACGCGATGACCGCCCTCGGCCGTTTGTATCACGACGGGCATGGTGTCGCGCAGGACTACGCACAGGCCCGGCAGTGGTTTGAGAGAGCTGCCGCAGCCGGTAATGCCGGAGCCATGTTCGACCTCGGCGTACTGTATGAAAACGGGCGAGGAGTCGCTCAGGATGATCAGCAGGCGCGGGACTGGTATGAGAAAGCCGCAGCCGCTGGCAGCGCCGACGCCATGGCCGCCCTCGGCGCCTTGTATCACGACGGGCGAGGTGTCGCCCAGGACTTCGAGCAGGCACGAGAGTGGCTTGAGAAAGCTGCCGCAGCCGGCAGCGCCGCGGGGATGTACAGGGTCGGAATCTTGTATCGAGAGGGCGCGGCTGTCGCGCAGGATTATAAGGAAGCCCGGCGTTGGTACGAGAAAGCTGCAGCCGCCGGTAACGCCGACGCCATGGCCGACCTCGGCGAACTATATGCAAATGGCTGGGGTGTCGCGCAGGACCACCAGCAGGCCCGGCGGTGGTATGAAGAAGGCGCCGCTAAGGGATCGCTCGACGCCAAGGACCGGCTGGCCGCTTTGGAAAAGATGACGAGATCCGGCGAAAGCCGCTGTGTAACGGATCATGTCGCATGACCCAACGCTCCGATCCGAGAGCTTATGCCCGCCGTTGTGATCGGGGTCACTGGACACCGCAAACTGCAGAACCAGCCAGGACTGGCGAAGCAGGTGCGTGCCACGTTGGAAAGACTCGGGCCGTTGATTTTCTCTGTTTCTAATGCTCCTGTCATGTTCAGCGCCCTCTCACCCTTGGCAGAGGGAGCAGACCGGCTGGTCGTGCATGAAGTGCTCAATCACATTGATTCGCAATTAGACGTGGTGCTTCCCTTGGATAAGGCCGACTACTTGCAGGACTTCAAGACCGCTGACTGCAAAGCGGAATTCGAGCAGCTCTTTTCTGAGGCTCGGAGCATTACACAACTCCCGCCCACGGGCACCCGCAACGAATCTTACGCTCAGGCAGGCCCGCTATGTAGTCGATCATTGCGAAGTGCTGATTGCGCTCTGGGACGGCAAGCCGGCGGCAGGGGAGGGAGGCACAGCCGACATTGTGGAGTATGCCAGTGAAACACGGTGTCCGCTATTTTGGATTCACACTGCGGACACCGCAAAAGAAGTTACGGAGGAACTGGGAAGAGGCTTGGACCTTTGTCGTTCGCGCCAGCTCCGGCACTACAATTCTGAGTCAACCACAACGGCACGGTAAACGCCCAGCCTGGCTTAAGATTTCCATCGACCTGGCGACCTGGGATGATCACGCTTCATCCACTTTGACGTAAAGTCGCCGTCTCGGACTTTGACCGGCGCGGTAGCCACTGTTCCCGGCTTACGGGCCACACGGAACCTGCTTCACCGTTGTGCCCAAATGTCCCGCTACTGGAAAGCTGCCAATTAGGGGTTATAGAAAGCTTCGGTAGTAACCCGTCGTGCCTCACTGGACTAATCCCGGCGTCTCCTCAGGCTGTTCGTCAACGCAGCTTTAGGACACTGCCCGGAGTTGCGCCCTCAACATTGCTCGACCGTAGCGATTCCGATTACTGAGTCGTGGTGATCAACGGCTGCCGCACGGGTCTTGACCCGGAACTTCAAGCGAAACATTTCAGATCATGATTAGCGTTCGCAATCTGGGCTGCTGCCTCGGCTGTCCGGCCCCGGGGGTTGCAGCCTGGGATCACGCGCCACCCAGGATTATGAAAGAGTCGCCGACAAGCCGGACACCATTCCTGAACTCTGCCTTCGGTATTACCGACTGTTCTCCCTCTCGACATCGCTCAATTCGTCGACCGCGCGCTGGAGTTCTCGCTCTTGCCGCACCCTGATCACGAAGTATGCGCCTATCCAGATGACTACGAGCGTCATAAATGGCATCGCCTTCGACCAGATCCCAGTGCCGGCAACTATCGCGAGTGCCACTAGGAACGTGCCGATGGCCAGAAGCACTGGCCCGAATGACCACAGCAAACCGCGACGAACATAGTCGCGCCGCCGCTCAATCTCGCGCCGGCAAAACTCGAGACCGGTGCTGAAACCCGTGTCTCCCGGCATCTCCCCAGTCCACTTTCCCCGGTTCAGGAAATACAGCCCGGCGAGGCTCCAGGCGAGCGCGAACGTAAATAGCAAATAAAGCACTTGTCGCAGTTGTGGGAACTGTTTTATGCAGAAAGCGTAGAAGAAGGCGACAACCAGCGGCACGGTCAGCGTCCCCAGCCTTTGCCGGCGCGTCTTTGCGTGAAGTTCGCGCGCTTTTTGTCGAATTAATACCAAGCTCATTGTTGATGCCTCCATGGGTTGGTTTTGCCAAGTTGTTCTTGGATCGTCGTCGTAGAAGTCATTCCGCATAACCACCTCCTTGACCAAACCGGAGGGTCAGGATGTTCTTGATCCGGTGTACCCGCACAGCGACATTTCCTGGCGAAAGCCCGGTGATTTCTCCAATGGACGCCGCGTCCATGCCTTCGAGCCAGGAAATGATGACTTGGCGGTCAAGGGGCTTGAGCCGCTGAATCAACACGGACAGCCGTTTCACATTTAAGCGCTGTTCCGCGGCTAGCTGACCTTGGTCTTTGTCACCAATCGTTTCAAGTTCTTCCAAACTCACAAGAGTGGAGAAAATCCGCCTTTCACGCATGACATAGGATGCGGCGACATGGTGAGCGACGCGATAGGTCCAGGTCCGCAGCGAACAGCGGGCATCGTACCGCTGGAAACTCCGCCACAACTGAAAATGAATGTCTTGGCTCAAGTCGCGGCGCTTGTCCGGATCAGCTTCGTAGGCACTCGCGAGCCGGTGGAGTGAAGAACCGTATTTTTCCACCGCGTCCTTGTAAAAATCATCCTGGCTCGCGCGTACGGTCGAGATGGACTCCATTCCTCTCACACTCAAGCTAGTCGATGGAAGCGGCAGTTTCTAACAAATTTGAACAGAAAAATGTTCAGGCCAGTGATTCTTCAGCTTTTTCGGAACAGAGACCCGCCGGACCAGGATACGTCCTGGTCGATTCCGGCCACTATTACAAACAAGGATGCAACGACGGGAAGCACCGCAGGCGCCTCGGCTGAAGACTGTGGCTGCGTACTCGACGCAGCCACCCAAGCCTAAGACTTCCTCGGGCCGACGACGGCGAACAGGACCTCCTGAGGGTCAGATCCGAGAATGATCCACATATCGCCCGGTACTTGATGAGGGCCCATTAACACCTGGCCATTCTTCTCCTTGATGCGCGTTGCTGCCGCGTCGATGTTCTCAACGTTCAAATAGAACAGCCAGAACGGCACGGGAGAGTTTTTCTTATCTCGCGTCATCATGGCGCCGATCGGGGCCCCGCCGTTGTTGAAAATGCGATAAACCCCGTTCGGCCCCATGTCCATTGTGCTGTCCACCGACCAGCCAAAGATATCGGAGTAGAAGCGCCAAGCGGACTGTTCATCGTCCGCCGAAAGCTCGTTCCAGCCGACAGTGCCTGGAGTTCCGGCGGCCGGACGCGGCGGAGCATATTCTAGAGATCCCTTAAACAGCAGGAAAGCAGCGCCCTGCGGATCCTCAACCGAGGCGAAGCGACCGACAGTCGGTATGTCCTGCGGTGGGCAGTGCAATTTTCCACCTGCCTGTTCAACGCGCTTGGCATAAGCATCAACGTCGTCAACCCCGATGAATCCGACCCAGGCGGGCTTCATGCCGCCCTGGAGCATCTGCGGAGTCAACTGCATCAGACCCGCCGTGGCGAGATCGCCAACCGAGAGAAGCGTGTAAGGCATCCCTCCTGGGTCTCCGGAACCCTTTGCCTGCCATCCGATGACGTGAGTATAGAACTCCTCAGCGCCTTTCGCATCTGTAGTCCTAAGTTCGTGCCAGACAAAATTTCCCGTGCTGGCTTTCGCTGGCGTGGTCGCTTCCTGCTGCGCTACTGTGCTCATGTTCATCCTTTCCTTGTCTAAGTAAGTGTGTCTTCAGGGCGGTCGCCGGAATCGCGCTTCTCCACCATTCGCGGCAACTTGTGGACACTGTCCACTACAACCTACCAGATAAAGTGTACACTGTCCACAAGACTTGATGAAAGAGAAATCTAGGCACCCGCTTCGGAGCACGTTTCACCATGGTGATCTGCGGAAGGCCTTGCTCGAAGCAGGAATTGAGTTAGCACGTGGCGGCGGTCCGCAGGCCGTGGTGTTGCGCGAAGCGACGCGCCGGGCTGGCGTCGCCCCAAACGCCGCGTATCGGCATTTCTCAAGCCACGGCGAACTTTTGCAGGCGGTCAGAGCGGCTGCTCTGTCTTACCTCGCCTTTGCTATTGAAGCCGAAATGGCAGGGGTCCGGCGCGGGAAACCTCGAGGGGAAATGGCGCGAGCGAAGCTTCGCGCTGTTGGAACGGGCTATCTGAAGTTTGCTCTCACAGAACCGGGACTCTTCCGGACCGCCTTCTCGACTACTGACCCTGTCGAAGGGGATCTGGATACCGCCAAGACGGGCGCCAGTGGCCTCAACCCCTTTCAATTGCTCGGGTCCACTTTGGACCTCCTGGTGGAAACCGGTGTCCTTCCACCCGAACGCAGGCCCGGAGCGGAGTATCTCGCCTGGTCCGCGGTTCACGGCTTGGCCTTCCTCATCCTGGAGGGTCCATTGAGCGTGGCTTCTCACGAAGAAATCGGCCGGTTGTCAGAGCGCCTTCTGCGAATGGTTGAAAACGGCCTCTGAAATTTGTACTTCCCAACAAGCTCTGACCGGACACGGCCCGGACCGAATCCGACGTCCCATTACGAACCCTGCCCCGGATCGCTTCCCCGAAAGCCGGCGACACGGGAGCAAAGCGGAAAGTAAACACATGGCCGTTACACACGATCCCATATGCCGCGGGACTATCAATTCGGCGGGAAGAGCGTTTTACCGCTCTACAACGAAGTGGCGTAAGAATCGGTAATGCATGCGTTTCTGTCTGGATCGGTTTGAGACAGCAAATTGTCAGCAGCTTCAGACATTTGTCAAGTGCGCGCTTGAATGCGCCTGAAATGCTGATTGAAGAAATCTTGCGATTCCTGCGAACGGCCGATAAGAACACCAGAGGTCGACGCCAGCTCAAAGCTGACGAAGCCACCATTCCATGGGTGTCAACGATTCCATCATTCTTGAAGCTGTCGATATCGGCATCATCGATACGATTCAAGCCTTCATTCGGTTTCGTCCAGATTCCACGGCGACACCGGAATCCGCGACTATCTTTACCATCGACTTATGACCCGTTTGCCGGGAGGAGGTCTCTTCGCTCAGGACGCTGAGTACGGCACTGCTGGCTCAAGCCGAGTGGTATACCACGCTCAAGTACCGCCGATCAGGGCAAGCATCATCGCGGGGCCGTTTCGATATTGGAATACCCCTTCCTCAAGACCTCGCCTCGGCCGATCCTCGCCCTCTGATCGCTTTCGAATGCGGTCGCAATAAGAGGGCCGCAGGTCTTGTTGGTGATGTTGAAGCTGGTGAAGACCATGATGGCCCCGCTCCAGCGGACATCACGAAGCTTGCGAGAGAGATTGGCTTCGCAGGCCTGCCATATGGATATGCTCTTGAGTTCTACGAAGAAGATCGATCGGAAGCTCAGACCTTGATTCGCTTACTACGGGGGTACGCTGTTGCCATACCATCTGACAACCTTCGTTTTGTGGTGCTGGTTCTCGTCGGCGGCACCAATCCGATGCTCACATTCTTCCCGGATGCGTGGGCATTCTCCATGCAGGAAAGGCTCTCCACCGAACTAGACAGCATTGAACGCCTAACCTGCAAGATTGAGCGCGGCGGCAATTCGTGCACGACAGACACAGGGGGGAGTAACGGAAAGCGGGTTTCTAGCGAATCTTTCCTGTCTTCCTGTTCAGCCCACAGTCGCGAGCTCATCAAGGCCGTTTCTGAAACGTTTGGGGATCGTGTGAAGCTGATCTACGGTTGCAACACAATGACGGTGAATCGCCATCCGAGCGGGAAACTTTTCCGAATCCACAAGGCGTCAGATTTAATATCCGAAGTTGATTCAGTCATCAGCGACAACTTGGCCAGCCTCCTTTGCTTCGCCAATGGAACTTCCACCTACCGGATCGAGCGCACAAACCAGTTCCGCTCTGCGGTTGTTAGTTCGATAGCTCAGGTCGTTACAGCTTTACCAGACATTGAGATGCAACTTGCGCCCGCCAGCCAGCACGTCGTGAGTGCTCGCGGACAGTCATCTTAACTCGAGAAGACAGAGCTGAAGCCGGAGCAGGTGAGGTCGGGGCAATAGGCGAGCTGGAAGCACTTTGGCTGGCACGGCAAGTCTTGGGCGTATCCAACCCGGTTCCAACGTAAGCCACAGACACTTCGTGCGAGTTTCGCGGTCACGGAATCAAGGTGCTCTGGACACGTTCGCTGTCTGCACGCCCAATGCTCAGACATGACGTGAACTTCGCCAAACTCCATTGCAGTACGATGCAGTTATACACAGATGCGAGAACGGGGTTCTTCGCGCGAGTCGGCGCTGTGGCGTGCCAAGCGATTCGATCCCGATATTCCGTGAATTTTGGTCTTCGCGATCATCTTAAGATCGCTTAAACCGAAAGAAATCGTATCGTTTGGATAGCAAGCCACTATGTCACAGACCAATGTAGCCGCCGATCTTAAACCCTTGATCGAGATATGTCGCGAGACGCTGTTCACTGATCCCGGCGAACAGATTCCAGCGGTTGATCTCTATGAACTCCTGGCAGACTTCTGGGACGAGTGGTTCGGTCCGATCCTGTCAGAATGGAGCCCGGAACTCCGGCACGAACTTCGTGACTTCTTCGTCCAGGAAATGAGCGAGGACGAAACCGGTGTCATCGCGCGGTATACAGCGCTGGCGGTCTATGACGGATTGATTCGCTTTCTTACAGATGCCAACTGGGAAGAATCGAGGCCGGAACCGCCTCGCGAGAGAATCGAGCACGAGGAAGGCACCCGGTTTACCATCATCATCCCTAGCTGGGGACCTGTAGTGGAGGTGTTGGAGGAAGATCTCCGCGAGATGGTGCTGCGCGTCCATCCGAGCCAAACCAGCACATGGAACGACATCTCTTGGGAGATCTCCGTCTCGTGCCTTATAAAAGATTGGCAGCGAGCGTTTCAGCTCTTCGAGCGCGCACGCGAATCTGGCGTGAAGCCGGAACGAGAGATCCAATTGGCGGTCGCCCAGTTCCGGTATCTTCTCGGCCGCGGCGAAGATCGCATAGGTCCGGTCGCCTCAGGATTTCTGCAGCAAACGCATTTGGCGATCAAGACCGGCAATCCACCGTTTCATCCTCTTAATTGGGTGCCTTGGTCGCTCGACTCTCGCCACTCTCTCAAGGATGTACTCCTGCTAGCAGACACACTAGATGTCCCCGAGGACGGACTTGCTCAGAAAGTCGATGTGCAAGAGTTGCATTCTGCCGCGCTTGAACTTAAATCAGTCCACGAACGGGAGCCGCTGCCAGAACCTTTTCGCGCAATGCTCGCGAAGTGCTACGTCTTGTTGGGTCGTTTCCACGAAGCGGCAGTGAGGTACGACGAACTCTCCGAATTGGACGATAGCGGGTCGTTGTCCTCTTTGAAGCTCTACACTTTCCACGCGGCTGCAGTAGCCTATAGCTTGTCCGAGGAGCCGAAGAAGGCAATTGAGGTGCTCCGGCGATGCTCACTAGCCTTTCCGGAGCATACCGAAACCTACATCAAGATCGCCAAACTACAAGCCAATCAGATGGACTATGCAGGTGTGGTTCACACGTTGCAGGAAGGTGCCGATGTTATTTCTGGATTCGACAACGACTTTCTAATCACTTCATTACTGGCCGTCGGGAAACTGAGCCCAACGGCCGAAAATGTCGAGGCGATCAGCATTGACCCAGGGGTGGACGAGGGCATTGCAGGGTTCCTTGGTGCATATTGGCCCCGCTTTTGTAGTCTTTGCGACGAAGCCCAGCGCCAATGGGTCAAGGCTACATGCCTCACTCATTTCATTCAGAAAGAAATGGCCGTAGAACTGAGTAACGAGACCGGTTTACTTTATGTAAAAGGCCTGGACCGCGAGTTGGACGACAAGGTCTTCTTCCCAATGCGTCATCACTTTGCA
>Ga0308173_10000380_pt1 | contig 18369 bp, 15 predicted proteins | sample PhyPR1_FD_203716 | JGI IMG/M metagenome (GOLD analysis project Ga0308173, IMG submission 203716) | Soil microbial communities from UC Gill Tract Community Farm, Albany, California, United States - DLSLS.P.R1 | ecosystem: Environmental > Terrestrial > Soil > Agricultural land | place: USA...
AAATCTTTTACGGGTATCAGTGCGGGTATGTCGATACTCTACTATTCTATGAACCTTTATCCATAAGGGTCTCCGGGCGAGATTAGACTTCCCCTCTCCGCCAAAGATAAAAAGCCTTAAAATCCGTAATTTGAAGGCGTGAGAGACGCCTTCAATCACATCCCAAAACCACACACCTTGTGGTGTCGGAAAGGCTCCAGAAATGGGGCCTTTTGTATTTCCGCCCTTCTTCATTTATGCTATTAGTTTCCTTCTTGTCCTCTTGCATAGAGGACAAGGCCGCTGGAAGCCGGGCCGCCTTTCCAAGCGGTTGGGCCCGGCTTGGCGCTTTCAGAATATGCAAGGTTGCTGCTATGGCTATTTGGGCTGTTTGGGGAGAGGTAAATTGGGGCAATTCAAACCGGCCTAAGCCACCAAAAATTGATGGTACCGATAACGTCGTCTCACGCTATTTAAGCAACTTGCGCGAATGGCTGATTGGCAAAACGCCTACCCCCGTTTGTGTTTTCTTTAAATTTGCCATTTCCGCTTTTCTCTCGCTCCAAGCCTTCACCGTCCCCGCTCCCGCCAACACCCCACTAATGATCCCCGCAAAGACCGTCCAGATCGCATACCGGTAATCCGCCGCCGTTGCCAGGAAAAACAACGACCCCATATTCGCGATTCCGCTCAGCGCCACCGCCGCCGCCAGTGCATTCTCATCCTTCTTTCCGTCCATCCGCCACAGCCGACGGCAGGTAATAACAAACGTCACGACACACAGCAGCAGGTACACCCAGACCTTATAGAAGGGTGTTGCCGCCAGCCGGTCGAAGCCACGAAAATAGCTGCCGGCCTTTTGCTCGGTGATGTGATTGAACTTGAATCCGAATTCATTGTTGTCTATGCCCGGGTGGTAAGGGTAATAGGTCTTTGGTGTGCCTATCCCCAGCATCGTCAAAAACACATGGCCCCTGTGCTTCAGGTAAGCCGCCGGGTTGGCGGCGACAACCGAAAGCCAGTCAGGCAGCAACCGGCTTTGGTACTCCTGCGCCGGAAACGGGGATATCACGGCCCAAAGCGGGTAATTGGCTTCCCGCACACGGACCCGGGCCAGGTCTTTCAGTACCGGGCCAGTGCCCACACGCAGGATGTAAGCCGGCATCACGTCTTCGCCTTTGGCCAGCGAGATCTCCGCCAGGTCCCATACCAGCAAGGTACCTAGTACGTAGCTCTTCTCTGTAATTTTGGCATTGAGCGCGGCAATGCTCTGGAAATAGCTCAGGCTCAGTGCTGCAACCATCAGCGCTCCCAGCGCCGCCTTTTTCATCGCACCAAGCTTCAGGCGGTCTACAACGACATAGGCGAAGAAGAAAAGCAGGAAGAGGGCGGGGATGAAACCGTTAATCCTTACCGCGACAGCATAGAACAAGGCCAGAGCAGTAACCACCAGCCAGGCCCAGTGCCGGTAGCGGATATAGCCCAGCAGTGTCGCGCAGGCAAGCGCAAGCGCGCACATCATGCCGACGTCTTTCCAGATGTGCAGCGAAATGATAACCAGCGGCGGGCAAAAACCAATGGCCAGCAGCAGCCCAATCCGATATGCCAGCCGTTTGGTGACCAGCAGCACGAACAGCGTGATGGTGCTCCAGTAGAGCAATTGATGGAACAGCAGCATCGTTCCTGTGCTGTCGCTGACCCGGGCAAGGAAGCGCCAAAGCATCGCCATGATGATCGGATGCGTATTGTTGAGCGCTGCCAGCCCCATCGCCTGCCGGTACTGGTACAGGGTATCGTCGGACATGAAGCCCGGCGAAAACTCATGCGCCAGCCATAGAGCGCATGCCAGCGCGATGAGGCAAACGACCAGGACGCCAAATCTCTGGCTGCCTGTTTTTCTTTGAACGTTCGATTCCATGGCTCTTTAACAGTATTGATTTTGCCTATGGTTGAATGCCAATCTTCAACGAGGGCCGCGCGGAACTTGAAATGGCAATCAGTATGCAAAATGCTGCGGGATCAGCGTTTGCGGCGCCGCAATGCGCAACCTTACCGAAGAAAAATGGGTGAAACGCCGATGGCCTTGCGTTGCCGCAAATCATCTCTGTCTGCCCTTCAATGCGTACGCAACCAGAAGGCGTGAAATCACGAAATATCTAACCTGTACGACGCCTCCGATTAGGACTGCCAAGGGCTTGCCTAGCTCGCCGGCAATGGAAGGACCACCATCAGCATCAGCATCAGCAGCGAATGTCTGGAGTGAACACGTCAAAGGAAAAGCCTAGCCGAGACAACTGCTCTTGATAAACGCTATTGCAGCTTTTCCACATAAAGGGCGAATAAAGTACACTCTCTGAAAGATTATCAACTTAACTACAACAAGGAGGAGAGCGTGACAATGAATCGGTTATTTTCCCTTAACACAGGATTGCTTGTACTTGCCGTCGCGGTGACAGCTGGCTGCGCCCATCCGTCATCTTCCGACAATAATTCGGGGTGGATCACTCTGATTGACGGCGGCTCCGGTCTGGATAAATGGAGCCGTATTGGCGACGCGAACTGGCGAGCCGAGGATAACGCCATTCAAGTCGACAAGAGGGCGGAAAAGGCGGCCAGCTTTCTGATGTCGAAGAATTCCTACGCCGACTTCCAGATCCGAGCCGAGTTTTGGGTAAGCGACGACGCCAACAGCGGCATCTTCATCCGCTGCGATGGAAGTGCGCCAAGCGCCAAGACCTGCTATGAAGTAAATATTTTCGACCACCGGCCTGATCCTACCTACGGTACCGGCGCAATAGTCGACGTCGCGGCGGTGTCGCCCATGCCCAAAGCCGGCGGCAAATGGAATACCTATGAGATTACGGCAAAGGGCACCCAGCTCACCGTGGTTTTGAACGGTGTACCTACGGTGGATGTCCAGGACGCCAAACATGCGCGGGGGCCGATTGCATTGCAGTATGACGGAGGAACAGTCAAATTCCGCAAGCTGCAAATAAAGCCCTTGTGATGGGAAAAGACCGCGCCAGATCAGGGTGCGCGGTCATCCCGCAATGAATTGCATACGCTCTCTTTCGGGTCGATCTCAACTTTCTGCAGAGCCGCCGGTATTCAGCCGGCACAAGGCTTCAAAGGACTGTGGAACAGGGGAAAGCTTGTTGAACAGGAAGCCATTCTCAAGCGTGCGCCGTACTCAAGCGCACCGTTCCGAACCAATGCCCGGTTCCCGAAACGTTCATGAAGTTTGACGAAAGTGGATGCGTTAAGTCCCCGGCATACTAAGATCGGCGTGGATGCGAGATTAAAATGAAGTGGCCTCCTTTCTGATCAAGCCCGGATTCTCTGGTTCGCTAAAAATAAGGCGATTGCAAATGGAGGGTCGTCTATGAACCGCCGCTGGGAACTTGACCTGTTGCGCGGGTTTATGTTGGTAATGATGTTTATTACCCATCTACCAACCCGATTTTCCATTATGCTTGGCCAGCCATTCGGCTACGTATCCGCCGCGGAAGGCTTTGTCGTATTGTCGGCATTTATGGCCGGCTCGATTTACACCAAGCGGGCTCAGAGATATGGCATAGCCGCAATGCGGCATGCGTTTTTTATAAGAACGCTCACTGTTTATATCTGCCATGGCGCCTTGCTGCTATTTTTATTCTTCGTCATAGCCGACCTTGGCCTTGCTCTAAGCCAACCCGCGCTGATTAATCTGCTTGGCTACTATTTAAGTCATCCAAGGGAAGCGCTGCCGGGAGCGCTGCTGCTGATCTATAACCCGCCGTTACTCGATATTCTTCCATTGTATATTTTGCTATTGCTCCTTAGCCCGTTCCTGCTGACATTAGGAATGAAAAAGGGCTGGGTCGGCATCTTCATATCCAGCGGCATATTGTGGTTTTGTGCTCAGTTTCCATTTGCAGAACTGCTGTACAGCAAACTGGTATCGTTGACGAATCTGCAGGTGCCATTTAGCGAGACGGGAGCGTTCGAAACCTATGCATGGCAATCTTTGTGGATATTCGGATTGTGGCTGGGCTCAACTACGGCCCAAGGCTCTCTGAAAGACCGGAAGCCTTTTTCAAAACAGGTGCTGGTTGCGGCAGCCGTCATAGCGATTACCTTTCTTTTCTGGCGGCATGCTTTCGGGCAGGTGCCGATACCAGGGCAGCAAGCGTCCATCGTCAACCGCTTGTTTGACAAATGGCACCTGGGGCCGCTGCGCATGCTTAATTTCTTCGCGCTGCTGGTGCTGGTCATGCATTTTGGTGACTGGCTCACAGCCCATGTGCCGCGCATAGGATATCTCGAAAAGCTTGGCGCCGCCTCTCTGCCTGTGTTTTGCGTTCACTTGGGAGTAGTGTTGGTTACGCTTTCCGTGGTGGGTGAATACACACCCGACCGACCCTTGCTGTTAGATGGACTGCTAGTCGCGATGGGCCTGACAGTGCTGTACGTCGCCGCGACGATCACGCTTCGCTTTCAGAAGGAAAAGCATGCGAGAACGCTTGCCGCGCCATGTCGCAGGAAGGATGCGGTGAGCTAGAAAGAATGCTTGCCACTATTTGACGATGGGAGCAATGGCTGCGTGCCATATGGCATAGCCGGCCGCATTCATATGCAATTTGTCATCACGGAACAATTCCGGACGCGGCGCTCCGTGCTGGTCCAGCATTGGCGTGAAAACATCGATGTATGCGGCATTCTGTACGCCGGCCATGTAATCTTTAATTAATGCGTTCGCGGCGCGAATCTGCGGGAGCAATTTTTCTCGCGCAATGCTGGGCTTGATCGACACATAGGCAATGCGCACATCAGGCAGGCCAGTCCGCACGCCATTCACAAAAGCTGCGAAGCTGCGTAAAACCTGCTCCGGTTTACGTCCTTCTGCCAGGTCGTTTTCCCCGGCATAGACAATCACCAGCCGCGGCTTGTATGGAATTACAAGGCGACTCAGGTAGTTTTTGCAGTCTTCCATCCGCGAGCCGCCAAATCCTCGCTTGACTATTATGCGGGCATTATTGAATTGCTGTTCCAGGTTATCCCATAAACGTATTGATGAACTTCCGATAAACAGCACGCCTCCAGGAGGAGGCATGTGTTCCTTGTCGGCTTGGCTGAATTTCGCAAGGCTCGGTTCCCATTTCGGGTCGATGGACGCCGGACGAGAGAGAGAACCAGGCGTGTCAGTTTGTGCTGGTGCAGGCAGGGACATGACTGCGACCAGACAAAAAGCTACCACCTTTGACATTCCCATCATTTGGAGACTCTTGACGATTGAGTTTAATGCCGGGCGCAGGCGAGCGAATTTGCGCCGGCATGCAAATAATAAAGGCGCGTCCTCGAAATTGAAACAAAATATCTGAAGCGCGACAAATGACAAGACGGCTGATCCCGGCCTTGCCAAGACGGGGAAGACCAGGCCCAAGCGGTCATTCGATCCGTCCGAAGGCATGCCTGTTGCGGAGCGGACCGCATGGTGACGGCAGCCAAGTCCTTCGGTGAAGGCGCGATCGGAGGCCAAGGCGTTGCTCCGATCGGAAAGGAGAATTTGATCGCCGGCCCGCGCTGCATCGGATGGCATGCTGGACGCGCTGGTTCGCTCGCGCAGGTCGCGGGCCTGGAAATCTGAAATTCCAGACAATTGAGCCATCTCAAGAACCGTTGCGGGGCCGGATCGTACTCTGAATTTTCAGTCCTGAATCCGGGAGCCCCGGTGCGAAATTACACTGAGCGCGCGCTGCTGACCGATCTTTACGAGATCACCATGCTGCAGGCTTACTTTCTGCAGCGCATGGACAAGACGGCGGTATTTGAACTCTTTGTTCGGCATCTTCCTGATCAGCGCAATTTCCTTGTCTGCACAGGACTTGCGCAGGTCGTGGACTACCTGACCGGGCTGTATTTCGACGACGACGACCTCGAATGGCTGCGCAAAAGCGGAAAGTTTGATGCCCGTTTCATCGAGTCTCTGCGGGACTTTCGCTTCACCGGCGATATGGACGCCATACCCGAAGGAACTGTGGTTTTTACCGACGAGCCGCTGTTGCGCATCATCGCGCCGCTGCGCGAAGCGCAGTTCATCGAAAGCCGGGTAATAAACCTGCTGCACTATCAGACTGTGGTCGCGTCCAAGGCAGCGCGCTCCGTCATTGCGGCGCAAGGCAGGACGCTGGTGGACTTCGGCCTGCGCCGCGCGCATGGCGCGGAGGCTGCCTTGCTGTCGGCACGGGCCAGTTATATCGCTGGCTTCGACAGTACCGCCACCACCCTGGCAGCGCCGCTGTTCGACATCCCGGTTTCGGGCACCATGGCGCACTCCTTCGTGCAGGTGCACGACTACGAGACCGATGCATTTTCAGCATTTGCGCATGCGTTTCCAGACAATGCAACCTTGCTGATCGATACCTACGACACCGAAGCCGCGGCGGAGCGGGTGGTACGCCTGGCGCAATGGTTGCGTGAAGAAGAGGAAATCCGTATCAAGGCCGTCAGGATAGATAGCGGCGACCTGGGCGCCATGGCGCTACGGGTCCGTGAAATACTGGATGGGGGAGGCTGCCCCGACATCGGCATATTCGTCAGCGGAAATCTCGATGAGTATGCGGTACAGGCCCTGGTTGACCAAGGCGCGCCGATAGATGGCTTCGGGATCGGCACCCGCATGAACACCTCCAGCGATGCGCCCTATCTCGACTGCGCATACAAGCTGGTCCAATATGCCGGCCGGCCGCGCCGCAAGCGCTCGAAGGGCAAGGCGCCGTGGCCAGGGTGCAAGCAAGTATTCCGGCGTATCGACGCCAACGGCATCATGGAGGGCGATACGGTGGCGCTGCAGCAGGAACTTTTGCCGGGAACTCCCTTGCTGCGGCCCGTCATGCGCGGCGGGACTGTGGCGACGCCGACCCCGCCCCTGGCCGAGATACGCGACTATGCGCGGGCACAGATCGCTGCGCTGCCGGAGCGGCTGCGTGCATTGACAGCGGCACTGCCTTACCCGGTCAGCGTGTCGGACAACCTGTGCGAACTCGCCCGTCAGGTGGACGAGCGCCAGAGCGAGCATGCGCAGGAGGATCGTGCCCGCTGGGAGCAGGATGCCGAATGATGGAGCGTGGCGCCGGTCCTTGCGACAGGTGGAGCGGACCTTCCACCTTAAGATGTCGCTCCTTTCGGTGCAGCGCCATGCATTCGCGGGTTCGGTTCAGGCAGGCACTGGCTGCTGACGGGAGGCCACGATGAGACGCGATATGGATTTGAAAAAGGATGTGATGGAAGAACTGGCGTGGGACCGCCATATTGACGAGGGAATCGATGTACATGTTGCTGACGGAATTGTGACCCTGAGTGGCCAAGTTGGAAGTTACGGCAAAAAGCTGGCTGCCGAGCACGCGGCCTTGCGCGTTAGCGGCGTCAAGGGCGTGGTCCCGAACATCGACGTCAGCCTCCCGCCTGAGCATGAACGCACCGACGAGGACATTGCCACTGCGGCCAGCATGGCCCTGCACTGGAACAGCCTGGTGCCACGCAACTCGGTGAAGGTGATCGTGGAAAATGGCGTGCTTAGCTTGTCCGGCGAAGTGGCTGGCGACTTCCAGCGCCAGGCGGCCGAAAAAGCGGTGCGTCACCTGTTCGGAGTAAAAGCGGTACGGAACGATATTTCAATCAAGTCGGACATAGTCCCCAGGGACATCAAATCGAAAATCGTGGCTTCGCTGCATCGGCAAGCCCAGTTGGACGCCGAGAACATCGCGGTTGATGTCAACGACGGAACTGTCACGCTGAGCGGACCGGTTTCGTCATCGGCCGAGCGCAACGCCGCCTTGCATGCGGCGTGGTCGGGACCCGGCATAACGCGTGTGGTGGACAATATGGAACTGACGGGTTAAGCGCGGCTTGCAGCATCGCGCCCCCTGGTCTGCTCATCAAGGCGGTTTCGGCCTGAACCCGGCCAGAACTAATCCCGCGTATGCGGAATACAGCGATCAGGGGAAGAAACATGTGTCTGCCCTTGGCCGCAGTTAATCCAGATCATCATGCATTGCTGTGCCGAATAGCTCGCTGTCCTGGTAAAGCAGGAGCTCTAAATCCATGAAGTCCTCAAAGATATGGGAATCGCCTGAGCCAGCTGCGCGCTCGGCTTGAGCGGTGTGGCTTTCAATGCCAGGATGGAAGGCGCGCCCGGCATCGCCGTGATAAGAATATGCCCCATGAATTAGCCTGGTCTCCATTAAGGTCTCCCGAGCGCGCCAGCATGATTGCGATGATTCATTAAGCGCCTGCTGTCCTGGCTGTCTATGAGATTCCTCAATAGCCGGACCCTGCAGCTCATTGCCGCATCAAGCGCTCTCCAGGGGCGCGCAGCAAACCCGCTCCGTTTCCGCTCCAGGCGCTTCCCTGCATGCCGGCGTTGCCGGGTTCAGCGCCAATGCAACCGGTTCGGCTGGCCGCTTTAATTCCTCTTGCTCCGCCTGCCGCAAACCCGGTAGCGGTTGCGCGGCGCGAATCCCGCAACCCGTGTTAACATTTTTTCCTTTTTATGTTGCAGGGAGAGTCAGGATGGCTAATGTCCGTATTTCTCCGACCGAAGTGCAGGTCGGAGACACCATTTACACATTTGAAAGCGCCGGCGTGGCCGATGACTTTGAAGCCTGCGTCGCCACGGTGGATGTGAGCCATTGCGAAGCCAAGTATTTATCCGTTGACAAGCGGCGTGCACATCCTTTGGCGCCGGAGGATGAGTTTCCAGTCGATTAGAGCGGATTCGGCCCGGCTGGATCGGTCGAGGCCGTTCGCTCTAATGGAGTTCGAAACGGGTAAAGGGCAGGTCCAGCGGAATGTGCTGCTTTACCCGTACAGTGTGCAATGCCGGGCTTTAAGGAATGCAATGATGCACTTTCTTTAAGCTGGAATTGCCTCTTTCTCACCGGCAAGGTCATAATACGGCTTTACTGTTTTTGCTTGTCGTATTGGGCCTCCGATGTATTCGCCGTTTATCGCTTGCTGTGCCGCTTTATTTTTGTCCATGACCAGGCTGAAGGCGCAAGCGCGATGAAGGCAGGCGAAAGGGATTGCCTGCAGGGCAGTCTGGCGCAGGACAAGGCCTTGCGGCATCTGGGCTTCCTCGATGCATTCAAGGGCTTGGCGGCGCAATTGATCGTCCTGCATCACCTGGCGTTTTATGGACCGATGTCCGACTATGTGAGGCCGGTCGCGCCCTCGTTAATCGGGTGGCTGGAGATGCATGCCCGGATCGCCGTACATGCCTTTCTCGTAATAGGCGGCTTTCTGGCCGCGCGTTCCCTGTCCCCGGACGGCATTGCGCGCATGCCAGGCGCACTGCACAAGAAGGTCGGTCAGCGCTACCTGAAGCTGGCGCCGCCATTCCTGGTCGCCACGCTGTTCGGCGTCGGCGCGTCTGTGTGGGCCCGCAGCTGGATGTCGCATGAGTCGATTTCCGCCGCACCCACCGTGATGCAACTGCTGGCCCACGCGCTGCTGTTGCACAGCATCCTGGGTTATGAATCGATTTCAGCCGGCGCCTGGTATGTGGCGATCGATTTCCAGTTGTATGCATTGTTCGCCCTGATGGTCTGGTTGTGCGGCACGGCCGCCGGCGACCGGCCGCGCGCCTGGCTCTTGCCCGCTGTGGTGCTGCTCAGCGTGTGCGCGTCACTGTTCTGGTTTAACCTGGACGCCAGCATGGATATCTGGGCGCCTTACTTTTTCGGCAGCTATGGCCTGGGCGTGCTTGCCTGGTGGGCCAGCCAGCAGTGCGGCATCAGGCGGTCGGCGCCGGTGCTGGTTGCCATCGTTGTGCCGGCTGCCTGCGCGTTGCTGCTGGATTTCCGCAGCAGGATTGCGCTGGCGCTGTTCATCGCTTGCATGCTGGTCTGGTGCGCACGTTCGCGGCTGTCGTGGCGCCATGTGTTGCCAGCGGTTCTGCACTGGCTCGGACGCATATCCTATTCCGTGTTCCTGATCCACTTTCCGGTTTGCCTGGTGGTGAATGCCGCATTTATTCGTTATGCACCGCCGACGGCGGCCTGGCAGGCGCTGGGCATGCTGACGGCGTGGGCGGCCAGCGTGCTTGCAGGCGCAGCGTTTTTCCGGCTGGTCGAAACTCCGCTGGGGCGCCTGCTGCTTCGCCGCGGAAGCGCCGGTGTGGGCTGATGTCATCGCCGCCGCCTTGTGCTAATGTCCGGCATCGCGCTTAATGCCGGATAATAAAAATGAACACGATGGATGATTCCAGGGATACGGCGGCTATGCAGGCAGGGAAGGCGCCGCAGGACGCTGAAGTCATACGCAGCCAGTCCGCGGCCGCAGCGCTTGCCAGGCAGCGCCAGGCGCTGGCCCGCCAGCCTTGGGTAAGCTATGCGCTGGTGCTGCTTAATGTCGGCCTCTGGCTGGCCACGCTGGCCTCGGGCGCGGCGGTGCTGCAGGCGCCGGCCGACAAGATGCTGAGCTGGGGCGGCAATGCCGCATCCGAAGTCCAGCGCGGTGAGTGGTGGCGCCTCTTGACCGCGGTATTCCTGCACAGCGGGCTAATGCACCTGGGCATGAATATGAGCGGCCTGTTGTGCACCGGGCCCACCGTGGAGCGGGTCTACGGCAGCAGGCGCTTCCTGCTGCTCTACCTTGGCGCCGGCCTGGCGGGCAGCGCGATGAGCCTGCATTTTTCGGCGCAGTCCGGCACGGCGGTTGGCGCATCCGGCGCGGTATTCGGCGTGGCTGGCGCGCTGCTGGTCGCGGCGCTGCGGCATCGTCGCTATCTGCCGACCATGCTGAGCGTCTACACGCTGGCCGGCGTGGGCCTGCTGCTACTGGATGCGCTGCTTCGCGGCCTGTTCAGCGAACGGGTGGACAATGCGGCCCATATCGGCGGACTGCTGACCGGCTGCATGCTGGCGCTGATCCTGCCCGAACGCATTAGCGGAAGGCACGGCGTTAACGAGGCCAGGCTGCGCACGATGGCGGCAGCCGTCGCCGCGCTCGCGCTGACAACCATGCTGGCGCTCGGTGCGCCGCCGGCCGCGGTCGACATGCGCAATGTGTTCCTGGCCGGGGCCGCCATGGAAAAGGCCTTGCGTGATTTGAATATGAATATGGCGCGGATGGCGCTGGAGGAGAGGGCGGCGCAAGCCGGCCGGCTCAGCCAGCCGCTGCGGGATGAACGCCGGCGCCGGGTCTATGCGCCAGCGTTTCGCAACATCGGCTCGGACCTGGCGACGATCCATCTGCAGCAGGGCGATGCAAGAGGGCCGCTGCTGCGCGACTTGCGGCTCATGGCGGCGCTCATGGAGGAATTGAGCGCGATGCAATCCGCATTCTCGGTGGGCAATGCCCGGCCTGCGCTGGCCGACCCGGCGCGCCAGGCCGAGATCATTGGGCAAGTGCGCCAGGTGCAGGAGCGCATCCTTGCCTGGCGGGACGGCGCCAGGCAGGGAAAGTGACGTTGCGCCAGGCGATCAGGACCGCGATGGGACGCGCTGGCCCTGCGCATCGATCACCACTTCCCCGTCTTCCTTGGTGAATGGCCCTTGCTGCGCCAGCGGCAGGATATCCAGCACCAGTTCCGAGGGCCGGCACAGGCGCACCCCGGCCGGGGTCGCGACAAACGGACGATTGATCAGGATGGGATGGGCCAGCATTGCGTCAAGCAGCGCGTCGTCGGACAGCGCCGGGTCGTCCAGCCCGAGTTCCCGGTACAGCGCTTCCTTCTGGCGCATGGCTTCACGCACGGTCAGGCCGGCATCGGCGATCAACCGTTTCAGGGTAGGGCGGTCCGGCGTCTGTTTCAGGTACTCGACCACCTCCGGTTCGACGCCCGCGTTGCGGATCAGGGCCAGGGTATTGCGGGACGTGCCGCAAGCGGGATTATGGTAAATGGTGATGTGCATCATGCTCTCCTTGGAGGCTGCATTGTAGAGCGGATCCGGACATATTTCCTCCCGCCTTTTTTCACTTGCAAGCCCGGCCGTGCCTCCACTACAATCACAGCCCATGGGGCGGTAGCTCAGCTGGGAGAGCGTCGCGTTCGCAATGCGAAGGTCGGGAGTTCGATCCTCCTCCGCTCCACCATCCAAACAGGCCAATTTTGTTTTCTGCGGAATAAGGCATGGGGCTGCACGGACCGCATGCTTGCCTTGGACTCGATAGTGCAATCGCCAGGTTTATCTCAAATAGCCGTCGCTCTTATGCAGCAAGGCAGTGAGCGGTCCTCGACGAAACTTTCTACTTCGTCTTTTCGTTAGCTTTGCGGCTTGCATCCGCAAGCGATCCATATTTCGAACCGCTAGTCAACTAATCGGGCGCAAGTCATAGCGAGCAGGCGCAGGCTTCCCATTCCTTACTCAGCAGCTTCATGCGGCGGCAAAGCGGCGAAAGAACCACTGTTTCATCCCTTCGACCGCCAGCAGGTAGAAGAGCAGTATGACGGCGAGGATGACGAAGAACAAAGCCGGCGGCGCTACGAAACCTAAACGCTCTCCGGCAGCGGTGAACGGCAGCAGCACGGCGGCCGCCACCACCGTCAGCGAACACGCAATGAGCCACGGATTGGGGTGACTTTTGAATGGATTTTTCCGCGTGCGAATGAGGAAGATCACCAGCACCTGCGTGGCCATGGATTCGATGAACCAGCCGGTATGAAAGAGCGCCTCTCCGGCATGGAAAACAGCCAGCATGACATAGAAAGTGAGGAAATCGAACACGGAACTGATGGGCCCCATGATGAGCATGAAGTTGCGAATGAAGTTCATGTCCCAGTGTCGTGGATGACTCAGGTAGTCGTCATCCACCTGATCCAGGGGGATGGGCAGTTCGGACACATCGTAGAGCAGGTTATTAAGCAGGATCTGCACCGGCAGCATGGGGAGGAAGGGCAGGAAGAGCGAGGCTCCGGCCATGCTGAACATATTGCCGAAATTGGAGCTGGTGCCCATCATGATGTACTTCATGATATTGCCGAAGGTGCGCCGTCCTTCCTGCACGCCGGCATGCAGGACGCCCAAGTCGTGCTCCAACAGGATCATGTCCGCCGCCGCTTTTGCCACGTCCACCGCGCTGTCCACGGAAATGCCAACGTCGGCTGAATGGAGTGAAGGCGCGTCATTGATGCCGTCGCCGAGATAGCCCACCACATGGCCGCGCCGTTTGAGCGCGAGGATGATCCGGTTTTTCTGGGCCGGTGTCACGCGGCAGAAAAGGTTGACCTGTTCTGCGCGCGCCCCGAGCGCCAGATCGTCCATTTTTTCAATGTCGGCGCCAGTAAGCACTCCGGTTACCGGCAGGCTGAGCTGCGCAAAAATATGCTGGGTCACCAGTTCGTTATCTCCGGTGATTGTCTTGACCCTGACGCCACCGGCGGCCAGCCCGGCAAGAGCCGCCCTGGCGCTCTGCTTGGGCGGATCAAGGAAAGTGGCGAAGCCGGCAAACACCAGTTCCGATTCGTCGCTCACTACCGCATGCGGATGGTCCGGTCCGACCTGCCGTGAAGCGATTCCCAGCACTCGGAAGCCTTCCCCGCTCAGTGCCTCGAATTGCGCATTGATGCGCGCGCGCGCGGCATTATCGAGCGGATGCTCGCCTCCGTCATGGTCCAGCCCATAGCTGACTGACAAATGCAGGATATCCTCGGGAGCGCCCTTGACCACAAGCAGCCGGGTGGTGCCGTTGTCGAGCAGCACTGACACCCGGCGGCGTTCGAAGTCGAACGGGACTTCATCGATCTTGCGCCAGCCGCTGACATCGATTTCCGCGTGCTCCAGGATGGCGTCGTCGAGCGGGCTTCTCAGTCCCGTTTCAAAATAACTGTTGAGATAGGCGAGCTTCAGAACCTGTTCGCTTTCCATGCCCATGGGATCCAGATGGCGTTCCAGGTGGATGCGGGCTTCGGTCAGGGTGCCAGTCTTGTCGGTGCAGAAGACATCCATGCTGCCCAGGTTCTGAATTGAAGCGAGCCGCTTGACGATCACCTTGCTGGCCGCCATGCGCATGGCCCCACGCGACAAAGTCACCGAGACGACCATGGGCAGCAGCTCAGGCGTAAGGCCTACCGCCAGCGCTATGGCAAACAGGAACGATTCCAGCCATGGACGATGGAAGAAGGCGTTTACAAGCAGGACAAACAGCACGAGCAGGACTGTCATGCGCATGATGAGGAGCCCGAAATGGCGAGTTCCCTGCTCAAAGTCAGTCAGCGGGGCCTTGGCCAGCAAAGTGTCGGCGATCTCGCCTAGCGCCGTATTCTGGCCGGTGCGGCAGATCAGCACCCTGGCGGCGCCGCTGATCACCGATGTCCCCAACAGCACGGTGTTGCTCGCAGCGAGCATCTGGGTCTCTTCCGGCAAGTCGGCAGCAGCCTTTTCCACCGGATAGGGCTCGCCGGTGAGCAGGGCCTGATTGACGAAAAAGTCCCTGGCCTCAAGCACCCTGCCGTCGCAGGGGACCAGGTCGCCGGCGGAAAGCAGCGCCACATCTCCCGGCACCAGTTCCGCAAGCGATATCTCGAGAGGCTTGCCATCCCGCAGCACATGTCCGCGCACCGCCACCGACTCACGCAATTGCTTTGCTGCCTCGCCGGCCCGGTATTCCTGAACGAAATCGAGGGTGACGCTGATGATGACGATGGCGCCAATGATGAAAAAGCTGGCGGCGTCGCCGGTGAACGCGGATAGCGCGCTGGCAGCGACAAGGGTGATAACCAGGGGATTGCGGAACTTGGCCAGGAACTGAAGGACCACGGCTCTTTTCCGCTCTTCATGGACCAGGTTGGGACCGACCTGCGCCAGGCGCGCAGCCGCCTCGGCGCTGCTGAGTCCGTCGGGGCCGGATCCCAGATCTTCCTGCAGCGCCGTGACGGGGACGCGCCAGAATGGCGTATCCGTTTTGACGGCGGGTGTCCGCATGGCGAAATCCTTCAGAAAACCAAGCCGGAGCCAGCCGCCGGATTCATCCCTCGACGCCGAGGCCGGCAGTCCGTGACGACAAGGTGCAACGCACGATCAGCCAACTTGGAATAACGCCAGCAACACTATCATAGTTCGATGCACCGACGGCAATATTGAAAACCAGGCATGCCGTCGTTTCATACGCGTCCGGCAAACCCCTCTTCAGCGCAACGCCGATATCGCGAGGATAGTCTCCACTTGCCTTGAGGTGGACACGTGCACGCTAACCAGAATGATTTCCGGCCCGGCTCCTGCGCGGGGCTGCCCAGGCGCTGGCCCCGGTCATTGTGGTTTGTTCCATCAGCCAATAAACTTGCGGCGGCAGAACAGCTTATCAACCCGCAGTCCGGCCCGCCTGGCTGCCCTCTATGGAGAGAACCGATGGGATATTTCCCGCAATGGCGCGTGCGCAGCGGCAGCGATGATGGGCAGGGCCTGGTAATCAGCACGGATGAACGCCTGCCATGGCCGCAGACCATCGCAATGGGGCTGCAGCATGTGGTCGCGATGTTCGGCGCTACGGTGCTGGCGCCTTTGCTGATGGGCTTCGATCCCAACCTGGCGATTTTCATGTCGGGTATAGGCACGCTGCTGTTCTTCGTGTTCGTCGGCGGCCGGGTGCCCAGTTACCTCGGCTCCAGCTTCGCCTTCATTGGCCTGGTGATCCTGGTTTCCGGATACGGCGGGCAGGGGCCCAATCCCAATCTCGGCGTGGCGCTTGGCGGCATCATCGCCTGCGGCGCCGTGTATGCGCTGATCGGAACGCTGGTCAGCGCCGTCGGCACCGACTGGATAGAAAAACTGATGCCGCCCGTGGTTACCGGCGCAGTGGTGGCCGTGATCGGCCTGAACCTGGCGCCGATTGCGGTCAAGGGCGTTACCGGCAACAACTTCGATGCATGGATGGCGCTGGTCACCGTGCTGTGCGTGGGGGTGGTCGCGGTCTATACGCGCGGCATGGTGCAGCGCCTGCTCATCCTGGTTGGACTGATGCTGGCCTACCTGATCTATGCGTTGCTGACCAATGGCGCCGGCCTGGGCAAGCCGATAGATTTCGCGGCGGTGGCCAATGCCGCGTGGTTTGGCATGCCGCGCTTCGTGAAGCCGGTGTTCAGGGCCGATGCGGCGGCTTTGCTGGCGCCAGTCGCCATCATCCTGGTGGCGGAAAATCTCGGCCATATCAAGGCGGTCAGCGCGATGACGGGCAAGAACCTGGACCGCTACATGGGCCGCGCCTTTCTCGGCGACGGCGTTGCGACCATGCTGTCAGGCAGCCTGGGCGGCACCGGCCTCACCACCTATGCGGAAAACATCGGCGTGATGGCGGTCACCAGGATCTATTCCACCGTGGTGTTCGTGGTGGCGGCATTGATCGCCATCGTGCTGGGCTTCTCGCCGAAGTTCGGCGCCATCATCCAGACCATACCGGGCCCGGTCCTGGGCGGCGTGTCCATCGTCGTGTTCGGCCTGATCGCGGTGGCGGGCGCCCGGATCTGGGTCCAGAATCGGGTCGACTTTTCCAATAACCACAACCTGATCGTAGCCGCCGTCACCCTGGTGCTGGGCGCCGGCGACTTCACGCTGAAGCTGGGCCAGTTTTCGCTGGGCGGCATAGGCACCGCGACCTTCGGCGCCATCATCCTGAATGCGTTGCTGGCCTCGGGCAGCCGCAGCCGGGCCTGAAGGGCAGCCATGCGGGCCGCGCGGGTAAGGCCGGCGCGGTTGCAGTATGCTTGGGGCCTGGCCTACTTACTGCTGCGACGCCATGACCGTTCCGATAGAAAACTATGCCTTGCTGGGCGACTGCATTACCGCGGCGCTGGTTTCCGACAGCGGCTCGATAGACTGGTTATGCTTTCCGCGCTTCGATGGCGCAGCCTGCTTCGCCGCCTTGCTGGGCGATCAAGGCAACGGCTGCTGGAAGATCGCGCCGCGTGACATCTCGTACACCGTGCGCCGCGCTTATCGGGAAGGCACGCTGATCCTCGAGACCGCGTTCACCACTGCTTCGGGCAGCGCCCTGCTGATCGACTTCATGCCGCTTGGCGGGGCGACATCGAAGGTGGTGCGCATCGTGGAAGGCATCAGCGGCCACGTCGATTTCGACATGATGCTCATCATGCGCATGGACTATGGCCGCATCGTGCCGTGGGTGGAGCGGGCCGGGGAAGAGGTGCTGACCGCGGTTGCCGGTCCGGACATGCTGGTGCTGCGCACGGCGGCGCCGCTGCACGCGGTGGACAAGAGCACGCGCAGTCATTTCGGCGTCGACGCCGGCCAGCGGGTCATCTTCACGCTGGCGCACCAGCCGTCCCACGTGCCGCTGGCCGAGGGCATCGACGCCGAAGCCGCGCTGCTCGTCAGCGAACTCGAATGGCGGCGCTTCTCGAACCGCTGTCCCGATGTCGGCGTTTATACAGCGCAGGTGAAACGCTCGCTGATCACGATGAAGGCGCTGACCTACCGTCCGACCGGTGGCATCGTCGCCGCCGTCACCACGTCCCTGCCGGAGTCGCTTGGCGGGAAGCGCAACTGGGATTACCGTTATTGCTGGCTGCGCGACGCCACCATGATGCTGATGGCCTTCATGAAGCTGGGCTATTTCGACGAAGCACGCGACTGGCGCGAATGGCTGCTGCGCTCCATTGCCGGCAACCCGGAGCAGATGCAGATCATGTACGGCCTGTGCGGCGAGCGCCGTCTCCCGGAGATGGAGTTGCCATGGCTGGCTGGTTATGAACAGTCGCGCCCGGTGCGCACCGGCAATGCCGCCGCGTCGCAAATGCAGCTCGATGTTTATGGCGAAATGGTGGACACCATGACGCAGGCGATCAAGGGCGGGATCGCGCAGCACCCCCGCGGCTTGGCTATCCTCCAGGTCATCGTCCAATTCCTGGAGCAGGCCTGGCGCAAGCCGGACCATGGCATCTGGGAAATACGCGGCGCGCCACGCCACTACACCCATTCCAAGATCATGGCCTGGGCCGCGTTCGACCGCCTCGCGCGCTGGCCCGGCGAACTCGGGTGCGACCGGGAAGGCCGGCCCATCAAGGAATGCTGCCGCCAGGTCGCCGACGAGATTCATGCGCAAGTCTGCAGCTCGGGCTATGACGCCGCGCTCGGCAGTTTCGTGCAGTCCTATGGCTCGCAGGAAGTGGATGCGGCCCTGCTGCAGATCGTGCTTACCGGCTTCCTGCCGCCGGACGATGCGCGGGTGGCCGGCACCATTGCCCTGATTGAACAGCGGCTGATGCGGGGTGGCCTGCTGCAGCGCTATGATACGGCCGAGACCGGCGACTGCCTGCCGCCGGGCGAGGGCGTGTTCCTGATCTGCTCGTTCTGGCTGGTCGACGCCTATATCCTGGTCGGGCGCCGCCACGATGCCAGCGTGCTGTACGAGCGGCTGCTGGAATTGTGCAATGACGTCGGCCTGCTGGCGGAACAG
>Ga0308173_10000381_pt1 | contig 18341 bp, 20 predicted proteins | sample PhyPR1_FD_203716 | JGI IMG/M metagenome (GOLD analysis project Ga0308173, IMG submission 203716) | Soil microbial communities from UC Gill Tract Community Farm, Albany, California, United States - DLSLS.P.R1 | ecosystem: Environmental > Terrestrial > Soil > Agricultural land | place: USA...
TACAATAAACTTGATACATAGTAATGTAAACCATCTAGAATAAAAGAAGGATATATACCAAATATTATAGTAAAAGCAACTAAAGTTAATAATATGAAAAATTCTCTTTTAGTTACATCAGCTATACTTTCTTCAAAGAATTTACTAAATGAACCACCAAACATGATTCTGTTAAACATGTAAATAGTGTAAGCAGCAGAAAATATTATAGAAGAACAAGCGATCGCTCCTAACACTGGTAATCTTTCGAATATACCGTATAGGGACATAAACTCTCCTACGAAATTTAAAGTCAATGGAGTCGCACAATTTCCTAAACAAAGAATAAAGAATAGTATAGATAAAAGAGGCATCATTTGAGTCATTCCCTTGTAGAAAGATATAATTCTAGTTCCTGAACGGTCGTACAGAATACCACCTACACATATAAATAACCCTGAACTAACAAACCCGTGACCTAATCCTAATAAAATACTACCTTCAATTCCTTGTATTGTATTACTGAAGGCACTCATTAAGTATACTGCTGCATGAGCTACTGAAGAATATGCAACTAACTCTTTTACATCTGTAGTTCTAAGAGTGCTAATACTAGCATAAACAATACTGATAGCTCCTATAGTATAAATTAGGAAAGTATAGTTAATTGAAATACTAGGTAATAATGGAAGCATTAATCTGAATATTCCGTATAAACTTAGCTTAAGAACAACCGCAGCTAATATTATACTTCCACCTAGAGGAGACTCAACATGGGCCCTTAATAATCAACTTTGTAGTCCTCAGACCGGAGTTTTTACTGCAAAAGCAATAAATATACCGCAAAATAAAAATATTTGAGTAGTATATTCAAAACTACTTTTGAATAAAACGTCGAAATAAGTTGTACCCATTATTGAAGACATCGTTAATATAGATAATAATAAAAATAAAGATCCGAATACGTTCGCATAACTGCGTTTTCTTTAATTTTGAGTTACTTCAATTCATACTGGCTAACCAGCAATTATAATAATATTAATTTTTTCTGTGCTGAGCTACGCAGCAGGAATTCATACTTAACTTGATAGATTGAATTTTAGACAAACCTTGTTCTGTTAAATGTTCTTTATTGTGCATTAAACCCAATACTTTTTTAAAATCCGCAAAGTCTAAAGCTTTAACACCTTTAATCGGATATTTATTAAATAGTGGTATAATTTTTTCAAAAACATCTTTAAAGTTTGTTACAACAAAATATACAGCGGATTGGTTTAACCTTAATTCAATTCTACCACACCCAAGAGTGGATATTAACATTTCCATTAGTTCAATATCTTTGCTATGTTGAACAATATGAAATTTTAACACTACGGATTTACCCCATTTAGTTGTAGGAGAGTTACGTATAGAAATATGAAAACATCCGTCACCACTAGTTAAACCTGCGATTCAATTAGGATTTATATTATTAATTTTAGGAACTAATGGCCTAGGTACAGGCTGGATATCAGGGAAATTTAATTTCAATTCTTCTGATAAACCTAAATTCATAGAATCTCTAATACAAAGTAATTTATTAAACCCTTGTTTATTTAAATGTTCTTTATCCTTAATTAATTGAACAGCACTTTTAAAAAGAGTATAATCTGCTCATTTTTGACCTAATAATGGATAATTATCAAAATGAGCAATGATTGTTTCTAAATCTTTTAAAGATTTAACTGTATATTGTGAAGAAGTTTCTCCGTGTTTGGTGATTTTACCTAACCCAAAAAATTTTTGAACTTGAGATAGTAAATCTAAATCTTTACTATGTAAAGCAATTTTAAAAATGGCTTGGATTTGATAACCCATTCTATACGTATCACTTTTAAAAAAACCTAACATAAAAGATCCTTCTGCATCAACTAACCCTGTAATAAATCAGGGATCTAAATTAGTTTTAGCTTCCAACTTGTTTATGTAGGTTGTGTGCAATGATCTTTTAAAGTTACTATTTGCAATTATATTATTATAACGAGAATGAATTTTTCTCTCAAAAACAGGTTTACCTGCGACTAGAGTACACCTTACGAAATCTAAAATTCTAGAATTCGAAGAACCATCTACTCGTTGCTCTTTTACACCCTTTAAGTTTATAGTCTGTATACACTTGACTTTAAACCAAGAATGATTTAGATCCGCGATTACCCATTTCATGAACAAATTGTTCTTCATCTTTAGTGATATTACCATACCCTGAGTCATTAATCAGGCCATATAAAAAGTTTCCTTTATGTACTTGGTTACTAAAGCTTTAAGGCTTGCCCGGAATTTGGCTCTTTTACACTTTCGGGAAAATGTATATAAAAATATGTAGAAACTAGCTCTTACTTTATTACTTGATCCAAATAAACCAATTAATATAAATAAAGGAGGTAAGATAGATTCAAAAAATATATAAAATAATAGTACATCTAACACTAAAAATACTGCTAATAATAGAGTTTCTAAGAGCAATATGATTATTAAGTATGATTTTATATTGTTTACTATTGAGTTTCAATTAGATACTAACGCTATAGGCATTATTATTGTAGTTAATAAAACAAAGTATATTGAAAGACCATCCACACCTAAATATATATCATAAAAACTTAAATCCAAATTTTCTTGTATAAATTGAAATTGATTATTGCTAAAGTCGAACAACATATATATTATTAATGATACAATTAGATTTAGTATAGTAGTTATAAAAGCGATTTTCTTATAATAACTTACATCAAAAAAAGAATATTCTTTATTATCTGCATTTAAACCATTTCCCTTTGAAAAATCTATAAACCTTTTATCTTGACGGGCGTTCTCTCCCTTATCCATAGATTTTACCATCGGTACTGTTGCAGGATAAAAACTATGTATTGTAGAGATTAAAAATATACCTATTATAGGTATAATTAGCAAAACATATAATAAAGACACCTAGACGTGGTCGCTACCCTTACTTTTACACTAATTCGCTACAGTAAAACATCACACCAGAGATAAATTGCTGAAGATATTGAAATACATCTGATATCTGGTAGTCTTCATCTTTAACAGTAAAAACCCAAATAACCGTACTTTATACTTCGTACATCGTAGACTACAGAGGGATACCTCCTATTTTACTAATTTCGCTAAGAGGATTTATGCTTTATTAATAGTACATTGTGCTGCTGGGCTGGGCTGGGCATACTACTGCGAAGCAAAGCTGCAGAACTTCTGCGAAGCAAAGCTGCATAACTTCGTACACTACACTACACTACACTGCTATAATAGTACTATAACATAAAATTATAATTATATAACTATGCCAACCTTAAAGGTTACAAAAAGCACTTATAATTAATTATTATTATTATTATTCTTATAATTAGATATAACTATATAATAATAAAAAAAGAAGAGGGTTTTATTAATTATAGTAAAGATATATTAACAGGGAATATATTATAACTGTATAATATACAAGGTATTAAAACTATTAAAGCGAACAGTATAGGTAATAAAACTGTTCAACAGAAAGCCATCAATTGATCAAAACGTATTCTAGGGAAAGAAGCTCTTACTCATATAAAAATGAATATCAAGATCGAACTTTTTAACCCTAGACTTAATCCATAAAATAATCCATCTACAATAGAATTTTTTAAAAAATACTCTGTATAAATATAATAATATTTTCAGTATAAATTGAAATCTTCTACAAAGATTGGGTTATAAATAATAATAAAATGAATACAATCAAATATATTTATATTAAATATCTCTAAATTATTAATCAATAAATAACCACCTAAAAACAAAATACTTGTAAGTATACACATTAAAACTATACTTCCGTATTCAGCTAAGAAAAAGAATACAAAAACTACTGCAGCATGTTCTGTCATAAAACCACTAACAAGTTCTGACTCAGCCTCGGCCAAATCAAAAGGAGCTCTATTAGTTTCAGCTACAGATCCTATAAAAAATATAATAAATATAGGTAATAAAGGTAGTACATATCAAATAGCTCTTTGAGACTCTGTGTTTACAGTAAGATTCAAGTTACCAGTTAACATAATAACTAAAAGTATAGCTGAACTTAATACCAGTTCATAACTAATCAATTGAGCTGTACTTCTTAAGGAACCTAAAAAAGCATATTTACTATTAGCACTTCACCCAGCTAATAGTATACCATACGTAGCTAAAGAAGATACAGCTAACATATAGTATATTCCTAAACTGAAATCATTAACTGTTAACCCAGGCCCGTATGGAATTACTGCATAACCTAAAAGGGCAAAAATTAATGTAATTACAGGACCTAAAAAGAATAATACTATGTTAGCTTGCGTAGGTGCTACATATTCTTTTAATAAAAGTTTTAACGCATCCGCAAATGCTTGAAGAAGTCCATAATACGCATCTCCCCTTTTAACCATTTATTTTAAAATAATACAGGTAAAGTTAGGGGCCTTCTCCCTAAATAATCTGAAGATTATCCATTTAACGGAGTTATCTTATATAATAGTGTAATTTACACTTACCTCTCTGCTTCATGCCAGGGTAAATAAAATATAAAAATAATACTCCTGTATTCTTTCGAATAGGGCCTGACTATATCTTAAATAAATAATTCTTAAAATTATTTACCAACCACCATTTAGTCGATGAACTGCACACCCTTACCCTTAATACTGGGCAGTTGGTGCTTGGCTGCGGATAGCCTATTTCCTTTCGTGCATCAATTTTTATTTTACCATACCACGAGTCATTAATCGTGCCACAAATCATGTTACCATATTTGTTTGGTTAAAATTGCTTTAAGGTGTTCCCGCAATTTGACGGTTTATGTTAGACGTTACTCTAACCGAGGCCAAATAAAGATTCTTACTCTTTACTCTTTGATATTATTTACTATTTTTTTAACGTACTATAAAAGTAATATCCTTTATAGTTTTTATCAGAATTTAAATATTTACTTATAGTTTTATTACTTATATTTAAATCTTTAGAAGCTGAATATTTAGAATTATAAGTCGGTTTATTGCTATTTATCAATATAAGTTCACCACCTACAATTTTATAAACTCAAATAGGTGTAGTTTCGTTAGTTACTTTATTAACACTTTTTAATGATTCATCCCCCCCTATGGGGGGGTGATGTTAATTCTTTACTAAACACTAAGATTATTAGACTTTTTTTTATTAGTAGCTAATTTTGTATCTAAATGCTTTAATAAAGATCTATAATCTACATTAAAGTAATCTGCAGCTTTTTGCATACTACTAAATGAATCTATTAATTCTAATGTTAAAGCATCATAAACTCATACGTTTAGGTTATTAAATTTTCTTAATGAATGTGTATCCATTAATTTTTTTAAATCTAAATTATTCAGCGCGTAGCGCAGCACTGAATAAATAATTACCTTTTAACCCTCCTGTAGTTCATTTATCTAAATGATTATTTATACTAGTATGGTGAATATCTAAAGCTTTAGCTACTGTACCCACAGGGCTACCTGTGGTTTTAGTAACAGCACCATTAGCTTATATGAAGTAAACTCATACTTTTTTAGCTATATTACGATCTAACTCTAATCCTTGAGTTATGTCACTTATTAATTTTTCTGACATTTCAATATCTTCTACTAAATTAGTGCTTACTTCGTACTTCGTAGCACAAAAATAAATTCCCTCTATAAGGTACATGAGTATTCAAATAAATACTTATTGTTTCTCTACTTACACCTAAATATTGAGATAATTTATTAATACTAGTAAATTTATGAATAATATTAGGACTAAGTTTACCGTTAATATAACTATAAAGATAAATAGACACACCTTCAAATTTATTGTCTAAATTTAATTCAGACTGTCTAAGTTTTAATATTTCTGCAGCTGCCTGCCTGTACTACGAAGTGCGTACGAAGTACTACGAAGTACGTACGAAGTACTACGAAGTACGTACGAAGTATGGATGGATGCTCAGCCCACAATGAATCATAAGTTTGAGTTTCACTCATGTTACTTATAAATATTGTATTTAATAAAGGTAAATATTTTTGTAAATAATAATTTTCTTTTTCTTGATGCATATCTAATCCACATATCTCAATAATTGAAAAATTAAATTTATCTCATCCCATTGCATTAGCAAATACATGGAATCTATCCTTTAAATTAATATTAAGAGGAGCTTTAAATCTTTTATGAAAATCTTTAGCTCTTCCTATATAATAAATATTTGGATCAGTTTTGTAAAAAAACATATAAATTCCTCCTTTACTTTTAGATCTTTAAAAAATGTATTCATAGCATCTGAAGAGTTTAAATCTTCACATACACTTATAATATTATCTTTAAAAGGTATTACAGGAGCTTTTCTATTTAAATACAAATCACTAATAAATTTTTCTTTATTAGGCTGCTTTGCTTCGCAGAAGTTATGCATGAGAAGAATATGATCTTTTAAAAAGAATGTTTTGATAATAACCTACAACATTAGGTAGGCCATATATTAATATCTCTTGTTATTATACTATCTCTTGTTATTATACTATCTCTTTGCCCACCACCTTCCCTCTCGCGAAATATGCTGCTTTGCTTCGCAGAAGTTATGCAGCACCTCCATTAAAAACAAATTAAAGTTTTTTTGTGCGTGGCTGGCATACTACTGCTGCGTAGTGCGTAGCGCGTAGCGCGTAGCGCGTAGCGCGTAGCGCGTAGCACAGCACAGCTGCAGAAGTATGCATAAAATCCTAAAAAACATAAATCCTATACTTCATAAAAAAAATCGAGATCAGTAATTAATCTAATTTTTTACCCTTTGGCCTAGGCCCTCCTTCCGCGAAGCTATCGGGGACCTAGTCCTGGGCCGGAAGGCTAAAAAAAGAAGAATTTTTATATGATTCACCCGTATCTAAATACTTATCTATAATTTTAGTGCTTACTACGAAGTACTACGAAGTACGTACGAAGTACTGCTGACGTAGTATGCAAGCACTAACCTTTAATAATTTAGAGGCTGTTCATTTAGATTTAAAAGGTTGGTTTTCTAATAAAATAAATTTATCGTTCAATTTATTATAAACTCATACGCCTTCTTTAGTTTCCATGGCACCCGGCTTAGAGCCGAGATTCTTTAGACTCTACTTCACTAAAAAAATACATTCCTTTAAATACAGAAAAAGAATCTAAATATTTATTTATAGTCATATCACTAATTTTTAGCTCTTTAGCTACTTCAGTTATAGTATTAAACGGTTTATTATTCAACAACTCTAAAGTTAATTCACTATCAATCCAAATTTCACGATAAACTCAAATAGTTTTTCTATAATTACTATTTACTAATTCTTTAAACTCTGAATTTAATAATTTGGTATCTTCTACTTTTACACTATAAAAATAATAATCTTTAAAAAAATTATTTGTTGCAGCTTTGCTTCGCAGAAGTTCTGCAGCTTTGCTTCGCAGAAGTTATGCAGCACTAAATCTTTTTTTATAGTATGATTAGATATATTTAAAACTTTATTTATTTGATTAATAGAACTAAATGGCTTATCATATAATAAAACTAAATTATTCTCGGATTTTTTATATACTCAAATAGTGTCAGATTTTTGTGGAGCGCTACGAAGTACTACGAAGTACGTACGAAGTACGAAGTAAGCACTCTCTAAAAAATTTTTTTTAGTAGCTAGCGCATCCGCTTTACTTTTACTTATTTCTTGGCTATATAAATAAACCCCTACATCATTAGATTTTAAAATCATATCTGAATCTAAATAATTTAATACAGTTTTACGACTGCGTACTGCGTACTGCGTACTGCGTACTGCGTACTGCGTACTGCGTACTGCGTACTGCGTAGTCAAGCACCAACTTTTAAATAATCTAAAACAGCTTGAATTGAAGGAAAAGATGTATTATTTAATAAAATTAAAGTTTCACAATTCTAAACTCAAATTTTAACTTGTGATTTTATAGGTGTAGAATTTTTATTTAAATAATCACGCTCCAATAAAATTTTCTCACGTATCTAAAGCATTTTTAAATAATAACCCTTATAAATTTTTAAATTCTCTAAATAATAAAAAATAGTAGCTGAACTTGTGGATAAAAAAGCGCCAGTTTCACCTAAAGATTTGAAAGGTTTATTACCTCAAGTATATTATTATGACTATCTACAGCATAAACTCATACCTCTTTTGCAATATTAGAATTAAATATTAATTTATATGATTTAGCTAAAGACATAGTTTTTTTTATATCTAAAGATAAAGAAACTAAATCTTGGGTTTCATGCGTAGCGCGTAGCATGAAAAAAAATAAATAAGACTCATCTTTAAAATTTAATTTATTTGGTAATTTTGTATTTAAATAACGGTTAATAGTTTTAACAGATACACCTAAAGCTTCACTAACAGATTGTCTATTAATATATTTTATAAAATTAGGATGTAATAAATCATCATCTGTTCATTTATAAACTCAAACAGGATATATTGATTTTTCTGGTTTTTGATCTATATCTTTATTTTCAGCGTTGCTACCAACTACCAACTACCACCAAGTGCGGAGTCTTGCACATTTCCCTCCTAATAATTAGTATCATTAAAGTTTGCTCTTCAATATTAATAGATAAATTTTCAGTGATTTTTAAAGCTTTAACGCTGTCAATTAAACCCATTTTTGTATTAATATCTGCAGAATAAATTGAACGGAAAAGAGTATTTAATAAAGGTTTATAGTAAAAAAGATAATAATTTTCACGTTCTATTAAATTAGAATAATTCTTAATTTCAATAACACTTAAAGAAAAATTATCTCAACCTAAATTTCTAGATATAATTTGAAACTTCTCAAATTTATATTTAGAAAGGTGATTCGTTAAACGAGTTCTCAAACTATTAGTTCTACCTATATAATAGACATTAGGATCATGTTTATATTGAAAAATATAAATAACATCTAAGTCATTCTTTTTTTTTTTTTTTTTTTTTTTTCTGCATACTTCGTACGTACTTCGTAGTACTTCGTACGCACAATTAAATCTGAAAGCTTACTAAAAAATTCCTTTTTTGTTGTTAGTGCTTGCATACTACGTCAGCAGTACTTCGTACGTACTTCGTAGTACTTCGTACTTCGTAGTAAGCACTAAAATATCCTCACAAGTAATTAAAACGGGGTGAGTAAAAGGTATAACAGGAGCAATTCTACTGTCTAATAGACTATCTAAAATATTTTTATTATTTGAGAAATAATAATTTGAAGTATGAAATTTACGAATAAGTAAAGGATTAGTATAATTTATAAGAGAATAATTAATATATGATCTAGTATGTTGTACGGTACTTCGCACAGCGCGTTGTTTTGACCTATTTGGTTTGGACCTAATCTTCTTTGCATACTTGCCATAGTTTTTCTTTCTGCAATTGTTACATAAGCAATACCAACTAAGGCTGGAACTAATACCAAAACAACTTCAATTAATGAAATGATCGTAAGAGAATAATACATAGAAAATTTTAAATAAAAAATAAAAGGGAAAAGTGGAGTGTAGAGTAAAAAGAGATTAGCTTAATAATTCTTGTGCTAGCAGGCCCTGCCTACTCTCACAGCCTTATTTAGCCCACTCAACTTCTTAAGAATATATACCCATCCTTAAAAATTAGTAAAAGTTTTGAGTTAAACCAGACCAGGTTATATAAAATAAAGGTTTAAATGTAATAATTTGGATTTTCTTATTTAGTAAAACCAAGCTTCATATTTTTTTCTTTATTAATTTTGTATTTGTATTTTGTTAGATCTTAAAAAATCCTAATGTATATGGGGTCGTTAAATTTACTCCTTACAGTAGTTATTATATAACCCCCCCCCTTATCAAGAGTTTTTTTGCATGCATCCAGCTATCTTCTAAACGCGTTTAGTTCTATATATTTGATTATCATAGACTGGTGCTCCACAAGTTTATTTTTGTGCATCATTAAATGTATTTCATATAGGTTAAATTGTTGGGTATCAGTTAAATGATTTCAATTGTACCCGTTTAAATATGCAAAATATTTACCTTCGAGTACAAAACTATCAAAAGTACACGCACGAAATTCAATGGACTGTAAAATATTTAATTTAAAAGTCAGAGATTCTATACTAATATTAACCTGAGGTAAGGCAACGGTAAGAAATCACATTACGGTGTTATCCATCGGTACTATATCTGTAAGGTTTATCATATTATTAAATTTTTTTTATATTAGATCTTAAAAAATCCTTAAGGACAAGGTTATTGTCCTTATTTTATTCTTCTTCAGATTCTCTTCTGGCTAGCTCTTTCAGACACATTTTGTCTTTTCTATCTACGAACTTGATTTGCGCCTCTGAAGCAGGCACCGGGTGCTTTATATATGAATCTTTCATATCTTTCAATCTTTCTCTCACCTTATCTAGCTTTTTTTTAGATTCACCAATTAATTTCTCATCATTACTATAAATAAGGTTGTTAATTTCATCTCCATTAGGAGATGGATCTGAATCAGATTTTTCTTCATCTTCATCATAGTCTGAATTTTCACCATAACCAGCTTCATCTTCACTTGAACCATATGCTACACCAGAACCAGAAGCTTGACCAGAACCGGATGCTTCACCAGAACCAGAAGCTTGACCAGAACCGGATGCTTCACCAGAACCAGAAGCGGATGCTTCACCAGAACCAGAAGCTAGACCAGAATCGGATGCTTCACCAGAACCTTTGAATAAATCTGTTCCTATACCTGTGGCAGGTATTCCACATAAGAAATCCTCTATAGCCCCTTGTAACATTCATTTTATTCCTACGCAAAATATACTACTTGTTAACTCTTTAGGAATAAAAAGATTATAAATACGATCCTCAGGAATATTTACAGTTAATATAAAATCCTTTAGAGAATTTCTTAGGGAATAAAAAAGTATAGCCATAATTATACCTGAAAATACCTTTTTTATTGCTTCGCAGTAAAATGTTTATTTAAACTGTTTAAACCTATTTTACTTTGTAAAGGTAAACTTATAAAAGCATGAGGTTTAGGTGGACTACTTAAAGATCATTCTAAACTAGGGGAATTTCTACTTAATTCACCTTGTAAACGATCAGTATAAAACGGTAGGGATATTCAAGGATTTCTACCTACAACCTCACCCCCAACTAATTGAATATAAACAACATATAGGAATAATGCGGCGGATATTAGACTTACGATAGATCCTATACTACTTACTAAATTTCATCCTGAAAATGCATCAGGATAATCGCTTATTCTTCTCGGCATTCCCTGTAGACCTAAGAAATGTTGAGGGAAGAAAGTAAGATTACATTACTGTGGACTATATATTAACCATTACAATTTGTAATAGTCTCTTTCGTGTAGTCTCTGGGGATTCTACTCGATAAAAGTATTCATGGGTCTTATCGTCTAGCGACGTGTTAAATCAAGATAACAAAAAATACTCTTATCTTTGGTTTCCTGCTGATTCTTTAGATATACTTAAGATTTTTACTGTCAAATAATAAAAATAAAGACTAGTACTTAAGCCTTATGAAAGTTCCCAGCATATAGAAAGATTGGAAGGAGCTAATCTTTTTAATTTTGACGAGGAATAGATTGAATAATTCATTCATCATTTTGTAAAGTCACTCATTTTTGAGTGTCTATATTATTTTTGATAAATGTCCATCTAACCTTAAAGTGTTGTTTAGCACCATTAATAGATGGAAAAACTAATTCTTCACCTTTTTTGTTATAAAAAAAAACAAAATGACCACCTATCCCATATTGAGGAGAAAGTTTACCTTTTAATCCTTTAGAAGAGTGACTATTATTAAGATAAAAATTTTTTACACCTTCACTAATGGCCTTTCTTTTTTCAGGAGAGCTAACTTTTCCAAAATTAGGATGATTTTCTTTTTTAAATAACTCTTTTAATTTATTTATTGTTTCAATTTTATGAATAAAACCAGAAGAACTACCTGCTATGGTTAAAACATTATACCTAGGTTTATAGTAATCTATTCATTTTTGTTCTAATTTAGAACAAACTTTTATATCAGTGGTACAAAACTCTAATATAGCCAATGAAAAATTTTCTAATTTATATTTTCTCATAGCTCTAGTTATTACTATTTTTGTAACTTTATCAGAATTTGCATGATAAAAATGACTAGTCATTCTTTGAGTTAAATTAAGACTACTACCTACGTATAAATCTTTAGTAATATTATTTATAAATAAATATACTCCTGATTTTTTTCTTAATTCTTTATAAATATCCTTTTTACTTTCTTTAATGTTTTTAAAAAATATAACAAAATTATTTTCAGGTGAACCACCAGGTAATTGATGATTAAATCTTTTTCCTCTTTTATCAAAATTAAATCTTCCCTTATTAACCCCTATAAATAACAATCAGAATTGAACTTTAGATAGTAAAATATTGTAATTTAAACCTAATATTTTAGGTACTCAGAAATATCATCCGCTAAACATTGCAAATACTGCACCCATACTTAGTACATAGTGGAAATGAGCAACTACGTAATAAGTATCGTGGAATGCTATATCTAAAGATGCATTCGCTAAAACTACACCACTTACGTATAAAAAAATATTCATTAATCTAATATTAGGTTAATCTATTAATCTTTCATAACTAAAAATATAACCATTATAAACACCGCCTACACTAGCATACTTTTTTATAGTACTATGAGATATATTTAAGGCTCTTTGAGCACTAGTTACTCCATCATATTTACCTAGGAAATTTTTACGGGTATCATATACAAAGACTGCTTTTTGAATATAGCTGCACTTATTAATCTCTTCTACTAGTTGTTCACCTTCTTTTGAGTGCCAATAAGAAATCAAAGGCGTATCTGAAATATTATAAGGTATAATTAGTAAATACCATTCACCTCTAAATATTGTTTGTTCTTGGATATTTTTAACTAATGTAGGATGATTAGATTTAATTAATTTAGCTAAAGTTTTAACAGAAGGGAAAATAACTAATAACTCTTTAAAGGAATTATAAATATAGACAGGGTAAGCAGAATTAGCTTCAATCATTCTTAACTTACTTTCTATAGAATGATTTCTATTATAAAAAGGGTTATTTTCACCTGTAACAGCCCTAGCTATTAAACCTTTAGTTTCATCAGAATGCACTCTATTCTTAGCTAATTCAGATAGTAACTTCTTGGTTTCCTCCGTATGCACATAACCTAAAGAAGAGTAACCTTGTTTTAAAACATTATAATAAGGCATGACATGTGTAATATAAAAAGTTTCTCTAGCAGTTAAAAATGCGGGTTCTACATATTCTAGAATTAAAAGAGAAAAATTTGAAGGATCATACTTAAGTAAAGCTTTGGTAATAGGCATATTAATATTTTGTTTACTTTTTAAAAAAGCTTTATTAAGATAGTTTCTCATTCTAGAAGCTAAATTAATAGAACTTCCTACATAAGTATGGTTATTTACCTTGTTAATTAAAAAGTAAACACCTGATCTACCTTTTTCTTCGTTTATTATCTTAATTCTATCTTCTTTAAAGTTCTCATAAACTTTTTCAGCCTTTAAATTTTTGGTGTTATCTTGGTTATCATCATCATAGATGATGTTAGAATAATCTCGGATATTTATTCCCCTATATTTTAAGACTAATGAATCTTGTTTTACGCGGACTATATCTTCCCGTAGTGAACTACGGGGACTACGTTTAGTCTCTGAGGAGCCCCACATCTTGCAACCCAAAGCCATAGCTTGTATATTGTAGGGTAGAATCCGTAGGTTTCCTGCTGATTGTTCAAAATTATGCTTTGTTACTGAGATTGAATAAAATTCTAGTATCATAATTGTCAGAACTTCCCAGCATATGGTAGTCTTATCTGAAAGCAGAGGGAGGGCTAAGTGGTTGTTTAATAACCCTCCAATTGTAAACATAAATACAAAACCTAATGCAAATAACATCGAAGGTGATAATTTTATAGATCCTCCATAACATGTAGCTAATCAAGAGAATATTTTAATACCTGTAGGAACAGCAATAATTAATGTAGCTGCTGTGAAGTACGCTCTTGTCGAGCAAAATATATAAATATATTTTTACCCCCCCGGCCTAGGCCCTCCTTCCGTGAAGCTATGGGGGACCTAGTCTTGGCCCGGAAGGCTAATATTTATTTTTTTTTTTTTTTTTTTGGACAGTATCTTAATTTAATATAATAAATTATAAATTTATATTAAATTTCTTGCGTGCTTGTCTCTGAGGATCCTTTAGTTGCAATACTTCTAATCTTTTTTATACCTTTATTTTCTAAATGTTTACCTTCTGTTATCATTATATATACTTTTCTAAATTTTAGATAATCCACATATTTACCTCCAAAAAGTTTATATTTATCAAAGTAATTAATTATACTAACTGCTGTTTTAAATCCTGTACTTTTATAACATCATATTCCTGAACTATATTGAGAAAGATTTCCCATATTTAAATGATTATATAAAAGTTTTAAAGGTAAATTCTCATTTTGTTTTAAAGAATATTCTAGTCTAACACTATAACCTGTTTTATGTGTCTTACTTTTTATAATACTTATATGAAAACAACCATCAGCTTGAGTAAAACCAGCTAATCAATAATTATCTAAAGATAATGTACAAAGAGGAGGCAAAATATTTAAATTAAATTCTTCAGTATAGTTATGTTTAATTAATTGGTCATATTTATAATTACTTACAAATTTACCATTTATTAAAGATAATATAACAGATAAACCTGTTTTATTTTTACAAATATATCTTACTGCTTTTTTATCTTTAATTTTGTAAACATTACCGTAACCAATTCGTTTTTTAATATAATAAGCTAAAGATATATCACTTTCAGCAAAAATAATGTGTAATTGATTTTTACCAAATCAACCATCACCCTCAATTAAACCAGCTAAAAAATAGCCTAATTCATCATTATTAAGATTTTTTTTATTAACGACATGTTCAGAGATTTTTGGTAAACTAGTATATTTATTATAAGTATTTTTAGTAACAGCCGTAGCTATTGTACTAAAACCAAAGTTTCCTGCTGATTGCCTTTTTATATATAATAAGTAAATTATTCCGAGCGTAAGTAAAACGAGTGGACTACTTATTAAAGACTTCCCAGCATATAGCAAGATTTTTTCCGTGAACACAAGTTTATCCACGTCTAAACCAACTGTATACATGTGATGACTTCAAACAATAAATCCTAATATTCCAATAGACATCATGGCGTAACAATATTTTGTGCTTCGCGCTTCGCGCTTCGCGCTTCGCCGTAAACAAAGTATTATTTCAATCTATTAGAGTTCATTTCTAAATTTAAACTTTTAATTTTATTTAAACCTTCCGTGGTTAAATGTTGTTTCAATTTAATAATAGTCATACACTCTTTAAAACAAATATAATCTTCCTGTTTTAAATTTAATAAAGGATAAGTATCAAAATGAGGTAAGATTTTTTCTAATAAAGAGGTAGCATCTTGAACGATAAAATCACATCTTGGAGTAGCAATATTAGATCTTACATTTACCGAACCACAATTAAAAAATTTAATAAATAATTTCATTAATTCTAAATCTTTAACGTGTTGAGCAATATGAAATCTACAATACACTTTCTCTGACAAGACATAATCCTTAGCAGCTCGAACATAAATAGAAAACCCTCCATCTCCAGCTACAAACCCTGATACTCACTGAGGATTTAAATTATCAGGTAAAGATATAACTGGTTTATCTGCAGGTATTATATTAGGAAAGTATTCTTGAACTTTTTTTGAAACTCCTTTATTTATAGAAGCGTAATAAGAAAGAATTTTTGAAAATCCCTCTTTATTTAAATGATCTTTATTTAAAATAAGTTTTATAACCTCTGATCATAATAAATAATCTATACGTTTTTTACTAATCAGAGGGTATTTTGTAAAGTGTGGTATTATAACATCTTTTATATAGTTCACATTACTTACTCTATATACAGATTTTTTTCTATCGGGTCTATGATATATAGCACCCACACCAAAATAAGCTTGAATTTTATATAAGATCTCTTTATCTTTCTCATGTAAATTTATTTCAAATGAAGTTCTGACTTTTCACTTTAAAGGATTTGATACTTCTATTATTATCGAAAAACAACCCTCAGCATCCACAAAACCTGTTACCCAATTAGGGTCTAGTTTATGTAAATGATGATCAATAGATAAATTTTTTTTTAATACTTTATTTACAGACATGAAATTGGGTAATACCAATTTCATATTTTCATAAAATAGTGGACTATATCTTAATCATCCAGAATAGATGATTCTCCTTGTATAGTCTCTGAGGTTATAAAAATTACATTTTCAAATATTCAGAGCTTCCTGGCGAAGCAACCCGAAAAAGAATATATTTTTATTTACCTGCTGATTGCTTATTGTAATATCCTTAAAATTTTCACTGTAATTGTAAAGATTACTAGTATTTAAGGTCTTAAAGATTCCCAGCATATAAAGGAGATTTACGTAATTATTAGTTAACGTAGGCCTACTTTTGACCATACCTATGTAACCGAATACGGATTTATTTGAGTAAGCGGAGATTGTTGTACTTATTATACCAAAAGCAGGTATAATTAGAATATAACAAAAATTTTGACTAACGAAATAGTTATATTTAGCATAATCTATTTTAATTAGTACTCAAGAATTTAACATTCTTGTTAGGACTTTATCTTAAACTGTAATATCGTTCAATTTGTTCATTGTACTTTTTAATTTAATAATTTTATCCATTCCATTTTTATTTAAATGGTTTTTATCCTGAATTATTATATAAGCTTTTCTTCACTTTAAATAATTAACGTATTTACTAGATAATAAATGGTAACACTTAAAATAATTAATAAGATTGTAAGCTGAATCTAAACTAGCTGATTCGTAATAATAGGTATTTTTACTTTCCATGTAGTCCAAATTACCACCTAAAAAATTACGGATTAAAATTAAAATATTCTTTTCTTTTTGATTTATTTGAAAATTTAATCTAACTTCATTATTTATGTTAATAATTTCGATTTGAAATTGGGTATCTGATGCATCTAAAAACCCCGCTAATCAATGGTTTTGTAAGTCTTTCTTTGAATTTAGGTTTAAATTTGTTAATTTACCAAAGTCAGTGTAACGTTCATCGTTCAATATATTATTAATTATTTGACATGATAGGTTTTCTGTTCTAATTTTACCATTTATTAAATTAATTACTTTTTTTATACCCTCCGGGGCTCCTATTATTAAAAGAAGTTTATTTTTAGATTTAACTTTTTTTACACTTCCAAAACCTAATTGTTTCTTAATGTAATAAGCTAAGGAATGATCTAATAAATGTAATTCTATAATTAATTCTTGCTTATTATTAAAACTACCCTTGGCGTCTATTAAGCCGGCCAAATAATAGCCAAATTTGTCGTTACCTAGTGGTCTTAAATGTTTACGTACATGAACAGAGATTGGATTGACATCTTCTAATTTAGTTACAGTCTCGTTGCGTAAAGTCTCTGGGGTTCTATTTTCATTATAAGATATCACATTAAAAATATTACCTGCTGATTTACTTCTTCATGGCTTTAACTTTTTTACTATATCTAAAAAGATGGAGTATTTAAACCTAACTTGCGAAGCTTTCCCAGCATATAGCAACATTACGAGGCTTATATACTTAATAACCTCAGGATGACCGAAGAATCCAATTCCGTATTATACAATTATTTATACATCCCTTTAATTATATAACTTAGTATAGTATACTAACCTAGGGTAGAATACCTAGAGGAATCCGACTGTACATTAAGCAGCATTTCAGCCGCCCACCGGTGAACCAGTCTGTAGCGATTTATTAGAAAACCGACGGTCTTAATTTAATTGGGCAAATTTTTGACCGTTTGACAATTCTTCTTAGAAGAATTGTCACACCAGCATTGCTCAAGCATTTTATTGTTTCTTTCTAAGAATTGCACAATAAATAATGTAGCAAGAACTAGGGTTAAGATATACTTAATAGTATTTATCATATAAGGTCTTATTTTTATTTTACATCTGCCTTAGACAATTCTAATAGCTTTTAGTTGCTAAATCTTACCCTTTTTTCCTAATTTATATAAATTATTTCGTTTTATTAATTTGTTTAGCTAAATTAATTAATTCTAATCTAGTATCATTATTTAAATGATCTTTATTGACTAATCTATTATAAAGTGATTTTGTCTTAAAAT
>Ga0308173_10000382_pt1 | contig 18322 bp, 11 predicted proteins | sample PhyPR1_FD_203716 | JGI IMG/M metagenome (GOLD analysis project Ga0308173, IMG submission 203716) | Soil microbial communities from UC Gill Tract Community Farm, Albany, California, United States - DLSLS.P.R1 | ecosystem: Environmental > Terrestrial > Soil > Agricultural land | place: USA...
CGAAAGTCTGAGTGTTAATAAAGGCTCGGCTGTCGAGGCGCTTTACGAGTTCGCGGACCGGTCCGGCAATTACCGGGGCTGGTGTCGCGGTCCACACTTCCAGATTCAATGTCAGCAGGAACTCGAAGCTCTTGGGAAGTTGCGAGATAGGCCGGTAAACCGTCGGGGGCGCCGCGTTGCGGAGATTTCGGTATCGGGCATCGCCAGCAACGCCGACAACCGTGATGGCATCTGGTTTCCCCTTTTCATAGATTTGGCGTCCAATGGGATCTCCATCCAAGTAGTCTCGGGCAAATACTTCATTCACCACGGCTACCTGAGGAGATCGTGCCGTATCCGCCTCGGCCAGATTCCGTCCGAGCATTAGCGGCGTACCCAGGGTTTCGAAATAGCCAGGGGTGATCCAATTTTCAAAGCTATGCCTGACCGAGCTGTTGGCGCCGCTGATATCCACTTTGTAGTCGCTCTGCCAGGAGTGCCCGGCGAGTGGCACCACAACCGATGCGGAAACCGAGCGCACGCCCGGAAAAGCACGCACTCGCGCAATCAGATCATCGAAGAAGCGGACGAGTTCAGCATTTTTTAGAATGGTTTGGGTGGTATCGATATCGGCGATCAGGAGATGATCACGTCGAAAACCAGGATTAAACGTCCGCAGATCATAAAGGCTGCGGGCAAGAAGCGAAGCTCCCAGAAGCAGGATCAGTGACAGGCTGATTTGAACTGCTACGACGACCCGTCCGAAAGAGGTCTTTCTTGCAAGCCGGCTGCTGCCCTCGGCGAGCGCGAGGCTTAAATCGCAGCGTGTAACACGAAGCGCCGGCGCTAAACCAAAGAGGACCATGGTGAAGCAGACCGCAGTCAGAGCTCCCGAAATAAAGCGCCAATCGGGGCTGGTATCGAGGAAGACATTTGAATCTGCTCCCGATTGAAGAAATGCAATCAGACCCCGAGTGCAAGCGAGATAGATGGGGATGCTCGCGGCCGCTCCGATGAGCGCGATAAGGCCACTTTCGGTGAGCAATTGCCGCACGACTCGCCCGCGATTCGCCCCAAGCGAGAGCCTCATGGCTACTTCCCGATGGCGCACAACGGAGCGGGCCAGCAAAAGATTTGCAACATTAGCGCACGCGATAAGCAGAATTAAACTCGTCATGGTCAGCAGTACGTACAACGGCGCGGAGAAACGCTGGCGGACGACGGAAACTCCCCTCTCAAGAGATTCCAGGTACAGCCGATCCGGTCTTCCAGACGACGGAGGAGTAAACCGCGATTCGCGCAGAATGGCCGGGTAGGCTGTATTCAGAGCCGTGGCAAGTCGCTGGACAGTAGTGCCTTGGGGCACGCGTGCGGCCAGATTGAGCCAAGTCCAATTGGGAGCGTCGAGAATCCTTTGGGCGGGATTGCTTGCGGCATAGGCGGCGATGGGCAGAATGAGATCCGAGTAGGCCCCAACGTAAAGGCCGAAAAAGCGGGGTGGCGCAATTCCGACAACGGTGAAGCGAACAGCGCCGATATTAAGGTGACTGCCGATAGCCGCCGGGTCACGATGGAACCGCGATTTCCATAGCCGATAGCTCAGAACGCAATTCGCGCCATGAGGAATGCCTTTAGTGTCATCGTCAGCATTCAGCAGACGCCCCGCATATGCTTTGAGCCGGAGGATCCGGAACGCATCTCCGGAAACGATGAGCGCGGGGGTATTACGAACAGCATGTCCAAAATCAGCCTGCACATAATCGCCGCCAAAAGCAAAGAACGGCACGCCAGTATTGTTGGAACGGCGCAAAGCCGTAAAAACGGGATAAGAAAATTCGTCATCGCCCGCCGCCGGATCCCCGTGACCTAAGCCCCAAAGCTGTTGCGGAGCCGGAACGGGCAGGTGTTTAAATTCGAGTGCGTTGGTCAGCGCAAAGATACCCATGGTTGCACCCAGTCCAACAGCAAGGGAAAGGCATGCCGTCAGCGTGAAGCCCGGGCTCCTCACAAGCAGGCGGACGCCGCAAATCACATCGCGAATTAGCGAGTCGAGCCAATTCCATCCCCAGGCATCCCGGCTAATTTCCTGCCAGCGGGTCAGATTGCCCATACGACGGCCTGCGGAAACGGGATTCTCATCTTTCAAAAGCATGGCGGCATGAGTCTCCATCTCTTCCCGCAGTTCGGCATCGAGCCGCCGCCGGTTGAACAGGTATTCAATGCGGCGCGCAATCTCGAGAATGAGGCTGGCCATCGCTATCTGCTCCTTGGGCTAAAAGGACGCTTCGAGAATGCGAACAATTGCTTGAGACACTCGCTTGTGTTTGCTTAGCTCTGCCTCCAATTGCTTGCGTCCCGACGCTGTTAGCGAGTAAACACGCGCCCGGCGGTTGTTTTCGGTCTGCCGCCACTCAGCTTTTACCCAGCCCTTCAACAACATGCGTTGCAGCGCCGGGTACAGCGACCCCTCCTCCAGATGAAGGACTTCGCGTGACGAGCTTTCTACAAATTGTGCGATCCCGTATCCATGGTTCGGTCCACGCGCGAGAATCTTCAGAATCAAAAGGTGGAGGGTTCCCGGAGGAATCTCGTCTCGAAGAGCCTCTGACATAGATTACCTACCTTAGAGAGTCTATGTGAGTAGCGCCGAAATGTCAAGGCCGAATGATCGAAGTGGCAAAATACCAGAGATGCGAGTTCGCACATTATTGCCTCTGGGACTGCTGGTGAATATCTGTTTCGCGGCGGGACAGAATCCAGTTCCGGCAAGTAAACCCGCTCCACCGGGAGTAGTGGAAAACGGCCAATCGTTGTTTCTTCAGAACTGCGCGTTTTGCCACGGGCGCGACGCCGCGGGCGGCGAAACGGGACCCGATCTCACCAGCTCGAAGCTGGTCGCCGGTGACGTGGACGGGAGCAAGATCGGCATTGTCGTGCGCAATGGGCGGCCGCAGAAGGGCATGCCACCTTTCGACTTTTCCGATCAGCAGATTGCCGAAGTGGCCGCGTTCATTCACGCTGAGAAGACCAAGGCGGCTTCGAAGCAAGGTGGCCGCCGTGGAGTGGACGCCGCGGATCTGCAAACCGGGAATGCCGCGCTAGGCAAACAGTATTTCAATGGGGCTGGCGGCTGTTCCTCGTGCCATTCGCCGACTGGTGATCTTGCCGGCGTGGCAAATCGGTTTCAGGGATTGAAACTGGAACAGCGTATGCTGTACCCGGAAGGCGCGGCGGCAACGGTAACCATCACGCTTCCTTCCGGCGAAACCGTTACGGGAAAGCTGGCGTACCGCGATGAGTTTACTGTCGGCCTGCAAGATGCTTCCGGGTGGTACCGCTCCTGGCCGGCGAGCACACTGAAATATAAGGTGAGCGCTCCGGCCGAAGCTCACGTAGATCTCCTGGGAAAGTACACCGATTCAGACATACACAATCTGATGGCATATCTGCAGACGCTGCGTTAACAAATGAAACTTGCCTATGCGTTTTTTCAAGCGGCTCTCGTCCTAAGCCCGCAACTGTTGGCGCAGGGACTCGATCCTGCTTCGCTTCTCAATCCGCCGGCCGATAGCTGGCCGGGTTATCACGGAGATTACTCTGGCAGGCGCCACAGCGCGTTGGCGCAGATCACGCCTGAGAATGTGGATGAACTCGGCTTGGTTTGGGAGTTCCAGACCGATCAGAAAGCCGCGCTGAAGTGCTCGCCCCTGCTGGTGAATGGTGTTTTATATTTCACCGTCCCGAACAACGTTTGGGCTGTAGACGCACGCTCCGGCCACGAGATCTGGCATTACACATACCCGGCCAATAAAGGCTTTCACATCGGCCAGCGCGGGGTTGCCATGTACAAAGACTGGCTCTACTTCACGACGCCGGATGCGCATCTGCTGTGTCTGAACGCCAAAGACGGCAGTGTTCGATGGAACATCGTGGTTGCCGATTCTCACAAAGGCTACTGGACAACCATGGCGCCGCTGGTGGTGCGCGACCACATCATCATCGGCGTTTCAGGCGACTTTGATAATCTGCGCGGTTTCCTGCGATCTGTTGATCCTGAAACCGGCAAAACCCAATGGGACTGGTACAGCACGCCGCCTGTAGGAACGCCGAACGCGACTTCCGGAGGCATGACCTGGATGACGGGGACCTACGATCCCGATCTCAACCTCATATTTTGGGGTACTGGAAATCCAACGCCAGTATTGAATGGCAAGCCGCGGCCGGGCCCAGACCTGTATACCTGCAGCATTGTGGCGATTAACCCCGATACGGGGAAACTGGCATGGGCATTTCAACCTTCACCGCACGACACGCACGATTGGGATGCGGTGGAGACTCCGGTGCTGGTGGATGCGGATTTCAATGGCAAGCCGCGAAAGATGCTGATGCAGACATCGCGAAACGGCTACTTCTTCGTCCTAGATCGGACGAATGGAAAGAACCTTCTTACAATTCCATACGGGCCGGTGAATTGGGCGCTTGGCGTTAACGAGAATGGCGAACCGATTCCAAATCCTGCGAAAGAACCGGCGCAAGATGGGCGGCTCATCGCTCCCGATGAGGGCGGCCTTACAAATTACCGCTCACCTAGCTTCGACCCGAAAACAGGATTGTTTATTGTCGATGCCCACCCAAGCTATGGGATTTATTTTGCCAAGCAGGCGGACGGAACTTTCGGCTGGGCAGGCGCGGATTACGGTATCTGGGGCAAAGGAGTGTTGGATGCGATCGACTACAAAACCGGCAAGATTTGCTGGACCCATGAACTCGGACCGGGGGGCTCCGGCGCGGGCGTGCTGACCACCGATTCGGGGCTTTTATTTACAGGCGACGCTCTGGGAAACGTGCTGGCGCTACGAACGAATGATGGCAAGACGCTGTGGCACGCCGGTGCGGGCGCCCCCATGGAGAGCTCCCCAATTACTTATCAGCTCGACGGCCGCCAATACGTGGTGACCGGCAGCGGCGGAGTGCTTTTCGCATGGGCCCTGCCAGCCAAATTCCAAAAACTGAGCCCGCGTCCGTGAGGAGATGTGAAAAATCGATGAACGCTCCTTCACAGTCGCGGTTCCGTTGCGCTGACCTAGGCAAGCGGAATTTTTGTGGCAGATCGAAACAACTTTCCTAAGATCCACAACGCCATGTGGCCTGGCTTGGTCGGCAAGGGACCGGGTTCCGAGCCGTACATCGATCTCGACACCATGCTCGATTTGACTGCGAATGCTAGCGTCGATGGAACGCGCTTCGATGGCGTAGATCTCTTTCTCTTCGAACCGCACGTCGATATCGATTCAAGCGATGAGGAATTGGCGAGGCTGTCCGAGAAGATTGCTGCGAAGAGACTGGTAGTTGGTTCTCTGGTCGCACCCGTGTGGCCGAACACCGGCGGCGGACGAGCGATGGGAAGCGATGACGAGCGTACGCGGTTCGTGCTTCAGGTTGAGAAGGCTTGCCGGATCGCTTCGAAGCTGCGCGATCTCGGCATTCGCACATATGGGGTCGTCCGTATCGACTCGGCGTGCAGCCCGGCAGACTGGGCCCGAGATCCACAGCGGAACACGATGCTGATCGCGAAGACATTTCGAGAAGCCGGCGCGATCGCCGAATCGTACGGTGAACGGCTCGCGATCGAAGGTGAGATCTGCTGGGGAGGGATACACAGTTGGAAAAAGGCGCTGGAACTGATGGAACTGGTGGACCGGCCTCAGATGGTCGGATTTCAGGCAGATATGGCGCACACGTTGCTTTATGCGCTCGGGTACAACGCGCCGGAAGATCGTCTGCTTCCGGAAGACTTCGCCTGGAGCGATGACGCCGCCCTCTATACTGCGCTCAAGACGCTTACTTCGGCATTACGACCCTGGACCATCGACTTTCACGTTGCACAGAACGACGCGACCGTGAAGGGCTCCGGTCTGCACGATAAGACCGGCCATCACTGCTTGCCTGACGACCCGAATGGCAAGCTGAACATCATACGGGCCGCAGGCCTTTGGATGCGCGATGATCGCGGAGAGGTGTCGAGAGTGTTCCGTCATGTCTGCTGGGATGGCTGCATGTTTCCGAACAGTGTCATGAACGAGCCCCGAACCTGGAACGCGATTCTTTCGACCATGATCGACGTGCGCGACAGGCATGGCTGGCAGGAATAGAACCCGATTCTGATGGCAACAGCGAAACACGCGCTCGGCATCGGACTCGTAGGTTACGGATTCATGGGCCGCGCCCATTCGAATGCTTACAAGCGCGTCAATGACTTCTTCGATCTGGAGTACCGGCCGGTTTTGAAAGCGGTCTGCGGACGCAACCGGGGGAAGGCCGAGGAGTTTGCAGCGCAATGGGGATATGAATCCATCGAGATCGACTGGAGAACACTGATACAACGGCCGGAGATCGATGCGATCGACATTGCCAGCCCCAACAACACTCACGCGGAGATTGCCATCGCTGCGGCTTCGGCGGGGAAGATGGTTCTGTGTGAGAAGCCGCTCGCCCGTAATCTTGCGGAAGCGGAGCGAATGGTGGAGGCCGTGGAGCGCGCAGGCGTTCCAAACATGGTTTGGTACAACTACCGGCGGGTTCCCGCAGTTACGTTCGCGAAGCAGTTGATTGATGAAGGCCACCTGGGTCGCATCTTTCATTATCGTGCGAAATTCCTACAGGACTGGACTATGTCGCGCGATCTGCCTCAGGGGGGACAGGCATTGTGGCGTTTGGATGCGGAATCCGCCGGAAGCGGCGTTACCGGCGATCTATTGGCTCACTGCATCGATACAGCGATCTGGCTGAACGGACCCATCCAGCAGGTAACGGCTATGACCGAGACGTTCATCAAAGAGCGGCGGCATACGGAGAGCGGACAGATTCAGGCGGTTGGGATCGATGACGCGAGCGCTTTTCTGGCTCGTTTCGAGAACGGATCGCTTGGAACGTTTGAGGCGACGCGTTTCGCTCGGGGCCACAAGGCTCTATATTCCTTCGAATTGAATGGCGAGAACGCCTCTATCGCCTGGGACTTGCACGACCTGCATCGCCTGGAACTCTTTGACTATCGCGACGATGGGAAATTGCGGGGATGGAGATCGATTCACGTAACCGATCGGGAGCACCCCTACATGAACCACTGGTGGGTTCCCGGCTTGCAGATTGGTTATGAGCACACGTTCGTACACCAGGTGGCCGATTTCCTGAAGAACCTTGCGGATGGAATCGCGGCCGCACCTACGTTTCGCGGTGCGCTGGCAACCGAAGAGGTCACGAATGCCGTTTTGAAGTCGGCGGCAAATGGCAATTGGGAAAGTTGCAAATGAGCGGAGTACCTCAGGCAAGCACAAACCAAGATGGCCTGCGCCTGGTAATGCGGTACACAGAGGCGGGCGGGACATTGAAAAGCGCGCGGCCAACGCAGGTGGCGTGAAGGCCCAACCGGTCGAGGAAGGGCCGTGGGACCGGACAACGAGGGCCGTAAGTGAACTGATAAAAAGCGCCGCCCGGACGCATGTACCCGAATGCGCCGCTGAGGATGGCGAGGGCCTTTCTGGGTGACATATTCAGAAGCGGGAGCCCGCTGACAACCGCGCCGACCGGTGAATTTTGAAACAACTCGTGCTGGTGCAGACCTGCCGCATCCATCGAGAGCACGCGAGCATCCGGGAAGCGGCGTTGAAGCAGCTTCACGAAATCAGATTGATATTCGATCAGGGTCAGATCCTCTTCCCGGACACCGCGCGCGAGAAGCGCCCGGGTAAAAACCCCTGTACCGGGGCCGAGCTCAATGATAGGGCCTGAATCGGCCGTAATTTCGCTCGCCATCAATTTTGCCAGCGCGAGTCCTGAAGGCGCGAGTGCGCCGACGGAACCGGGGTCCGAGACCCAGGCGCGAAAGAAGGACAGCACGTCACTCGTGCTCATGCAGCGTCTTACAAGTTTCCCTATCGCTATAGTATCGACACTCACAATTCCGACACCTGCTTGACCTCACACTGGTAGACTTGTTGCTGAAACCGAACCCGCGAGTCTTTCATGCCTCATCTTGACTTGCCCCGTACGCTCGGCGCGCTTCGCACCAGCAGATTTTCCGATCAGCTTGACGCCGATCGAAGCCTTAAAGAAGAACTCAGATCGAACCTGATCTGCAAACTGAAACGGGATGAAACCCTTTTCCCCGGGATCATGGGATTCGAGGACACGGTCGTTCCTCAAGTAGTGAACGCGATCCTCTCGCGCCATAATTTCATCCTACTGGGTCTCCGCGGACAAGCTAAGACACGCCTGGCGCGTATGCTTACGCGGCTGCTGGATCCATGGATGCCGTATATCGCAGGATGCGAGATCCGGGACCATCCATTCCACCCCATATGCAAGCAGTGCCGCAGCAGAATTGTCGAACTGGGGGATGAAACGGAAATCGCTTGGGCGAGCGCCGACGAGCGATACATTGAGAAACTGGCTACGCCCGATGTCACGATCGCGGACATGATTGGCGACATCGATCCGATTAAAGCTGCGCGCTCGGGGCAAGACATCTCAAATGAACTCACGATTCACTACGGCCTAGCGCCGCGCGCTAACCGAGGCATTTTTGTGATTAACGAATTGCCCGATCTCGCCGGTAAAGTGCAAGTGGGGCTCTTCAACATCATGCAGGAAGGCGACGTTCAGATCAAAGGCTATCCGGTCCGCCTGCCGCTGGATGTTGCCCTGGTGTTCACTGCAAATCCGGAGGATTACACTGCGCGCGGCAAAATAATTACGCCTTTGAAGGACAGGATCGGCAGCGAAATTCGTACCCACTACCCGCTGACGCCTTTAGAGGGCATCGCAATCACGAAGCAAGAAGCCTGGACACGCCGGCGCTCTCCCGTCGAGGTTGAAGTGCCCCCCTACATTCACGAGGTGACGGAGCAGATCGCATTTCTGGCGCGTGAGGACAAACGGGTAGACAAGCGTTCCGGAGTTTCGCAGCGCCTGCCTATCACGGTTCTGGAAAACATTGTTTCTAATGCCGAGCGACGCGCGCTGAAGGCGAGAGAAGCGAACGCAGTCCCGCGGATTCTCGATCTCTATGCGGCGCTTCCATCCATTACGGGAAAGCTTGAATTGGAGTATGAAGGAGAGCTGAAGGGCGGAGATGCGGTTGCACGCGAAATTATCCGGGGCGCGGTCGGCAAAATTTTCAGCTCGTATTTTGACGGCGTAAACCTTCGACAGGTAGTGCAGTGGTTCGAACTCGGCGGCTCCCTGCGGCTGGATGAGGACATGCCCGCTCAGCAGATGGTGGAAGAACTAGGCCGGATTCAGGACTTATTGCAGCACACCAAGAAGCTGGGATTAGGCGCGAGCGAACCGGATGCGATGCGCGCTTCTGCCGGGGAATTTATCCTGGAGGGCCTCTATGCGCATAAGCGTATCAGCCGGAACGAGGAACTGGCTTTCGTGGCCGGAGAACGCCTATCGCGCGAGGAGCGCGGGCGCGATGAACCGGAACAGTTTGGCAGGCGAGGCTACGATCCACGCCGAGGAGGAGGCGGGCCTGGTGGAGGGCGGCGGAACCTGAACTGATCGGGCGGGAGTGGTGAGATGCGGCGGATCTCTTACACAAAGTTCACCGAAGATGATCTCGGGATCGAAACCGAAGATCTGCTGCGTGCGCTTTCGGATTATTTCCTGCAAAGCGGCTTTCAAGATCCCTACCTGCAGTTCTCCGAGATGAACCAGCACACGCTGGAACAGCTTAAAGAAGCGATTGAACGCGCGTTGCAGAGCGGAGATCTCTTCAACCCCGATCAACTCGAGCAGATGCGGCAGCGTCTGCAGGAAATGTCAGCCCAGCAGCGCGAAGAACTGGTTGAGCGCCTGATCGACAAGCTGGAAGAAGCAGGCTACATCAACACTGAAGGCGAGCCGCCGGAAACTCCGTCAGCGCCCGGATCGCAGGGCGGTCCCGAGAGCCGGATGGAATTCGAAGTTACGGACAAGGCCATTGACTTCCTCGGGTTTAAGACACTCAAAGATCTGCTTGGTTCGTTAGGCAAGTCGAGCTTCGGGGCACATGATACGCGGGATCTGGCGACCGGGGTCGATGCTAGCGGCGGGGCTAAATCTTACGAATTCGGCGATGTGCTGAATTTGGACGTCAGCGCGACTCTGTTCTCCGCAATTCAACGCGAGGGTCTAACCTTACCGCTGAACCTTGAATATTCCGACTTGTTTGTACATCAGTCGGAATATCAGAGCTCCTGCGCAACGGTGCTGATGCTCGATTGCAGCCACAGTATGATCCTCTATGGCGAGGACCGCTTCACCCCGGCGAAAAAGGTGGCGCTTGCGCTTGCGCACCTCATTCGGACGCAGTATCCTGGCGATTCGCTGCGCTGCGTGCTGTTCCACGACACCGCCGAAGAGATGCGGATTTCCGAGCTGGCCCGCGTGCAAGTGGGGCCCTACTATACGAACACGCGCGACGGCCTGATTTTGGCGCAGCGGCTGCTTGCCCAGGAGAAGAAGGATATGAAGCAGATCGTCATGATCACCGACGGTAAGCCTTCCGCCCTGACGCTCGAAGACGGCCGAATCTACAAGAATGCCTTTGGACTCGATCCGCTGGTGATCAGCCAGACTCTGGAAGAAGTCGGTCGCTGCAAGAAGCGCGGCATCCTGATCAACACCTTCATGCTGGCCAGCGACTATGGGCTGGTTCAGTTCATACAGAAGGTGACACAAATGTGCCGCGGCAAGGCGTATTTTACTACTCCTTATACGCTTGGAAGCTATTTGTTAATGGACTACATGAATCGAAAAACCAGGACGATCCATTAGCCAAGGGTGTTTCGATTGGTAAGTTGCTTCGCAAAGCCTATAGGAGTTGGCCGACACTTTGAGATTACAAAGCTGAAAACCAAGCCAAGAGCGGTGCTCCCCGTATTGATCAGCACGTCTCGAATCGCCGGATCACGCCCGGGAAAGAGGAATTGGAGCAGTTCGCTGCAGGAGCCGATTACGGCTCCTGCCACCAAGATAGAAACGACCTTACCCGGTGCATTAGGGAGGGCTCGCCACAGAAGTATCGCAAAGATGAAAAATAAAGCGACGTGGACGCTTTTATCGGCCAAGAGGTGGACAAGGTCGTAAGAGGACGTGCCGGGCTGCAAATGCTTCACAAGCAATCGCGATAGAACGCTGAACGCCTCTTCCGATGACTCGCCGGCGACTGTAGTGGAAGAAAAGAAAATCAGTCCGATCCAAGCGATCGCCGCCCAGAGCCAGGCATTCATCCGGACAACGGTCATGCAAGTCTCGGAAGCGGAAAGAACAAGCTCAATTGAAGATTGTAACTTGAACTCGCGACGGCTCCTACCCTTCGTCGCGCAAAGCGACGACCGGATCGACATTCATGGCGCGCCGCGCTGGTAAATACGTAGCGAAAAGTGCAACCACGGTCAAAATCACAGCCACGCTGGCGAAGGTGGACGGGTCGCTGGCCTTTACGCCGTAGAGAAGACTCGCAAGCACTCGCGTAATCCCGAAGGCGATCGCCAGCCCGGCCACAACTCCGATGATGGCCGGAGTCATGCCCTGCCGTACGATGAGCTTTAATACCTGCCCCCGATCGGCTCCTAAGGCGATGCGGATGCCGAGCTCTTGGGTTTGCTGCTCGACGGCGTAGGACATAAGACCATAGATACCGATGGCCGCAAGAATCAGGGCGATCGCCGCGAAGATGCTGAGCAGTAGCATATTGAAGTTCTGGCGGGAAACGCTCTGGGCAAGCACCTGCTGCATGCTGCGAATTTTCGACACCGGCAGTTGCCCATCAACCGCCTGCAATTCCCTTTCGATCACTGGGCGCAGCGAATTCACATCGAGCGACGACCGAACGCACCAGGACAGCGGGATGATGCTCGAACCCAAATGGGTGAGGGCATCCGGCACCTGGCTTTGCGGAACGTACATCACGCCGACGTCCGTGTCGCTCAAGCCGGTTTCGCGAACATTTCCGACAAGGCCTACAATCTGCCGCGGAGCATCTTCAAATTGCGGACCAAGTCCTTTTCCAATCGTGATTACCTGCCCGACCGGATTCTCCTTCGGCCAGTATTTTTTCGCCATCGCCTGATTGATCAGCACAACCCGGCTGGAATTGGCAACATCGCGCTCATTGAGCAAACGCCCGCGCAGGAGCGGGATCTTGAAAACCGCGAAATAGTGGGGCGTGACAAAGCGCCATTGTTCATCGCCGTTATACATTTGGCCGGCTTTCGGCGGCTTACCGGCGATGTTGAATGGCAGGTCGATTTCGTTCTGCGTGGGGAGGACGATGGCCATGCCCACTGCCTGCACACCAGGGACAGCTTCGAGACGGCGGGTCACTTGCACCGCAAGATTCTCTACCTTCTGCGTGCTTGAATATTTACTTCCCGCCAGTGAGGTCTGAAAGGTGAGCACGTGGTGAGGGTCAATGCCCGGATTTGCGGTGCTCAAGCCGATAAAGGTCTTGATCAGAAGGGCGGCAGAAACCAGCAAGACCAGCGCGAGCGCCATTTCGGCTCCCACGAGAATCTTGCGCACGCGATTTTGCTTCCGGCCGGTCGAGGATCTGCCGCTCGCCTCTTTCAGAGTCGAAGAAACATCGGGATTCGAGATGTGCAGGGCCGGAAACAGCCCAAAAACGATGCCAGTCAGAAAGGAGACACCAATCGTAAACGCGACGATTCTCCAATCCAGGATGGAGAGGACGCTCTGAACGTGGTCCGGGCCGGTCAGCCGGGGGATATCACCCGGAACCAGCAGAAGCAGGCTGCGAACGCCCCACGCACCGAGCAGGAAGCCGAAGATCCCGCCCAGACCCGCGAGAATCACGCTTTCGGTCAACAACTGCCTGACAACCCGCCAGCGGCTTGCTCCGACAGCGGCGCGAATAGCAAGCTCCTTTTGACGGCTGGCCGCGCGCGCCAGCAGGAGATTGGCCACGTTCGCACACGCGATGAGCAAAACGAAGACGACCGCGCCCAGCAGAACGAAAAGCGCTGTTTTCACATCGCGCACCATGGCATCGCGCATCGGAGTAACGGCCACGCTCTCGGCCTTGTCCATCCATTTGGGGTTGAGCCGGCGGAACTCTTCCCCACGCAGTTTCATTTCGGCACGAGCCTGTTCGACGGTCACTCCGGGCTTCAATCGGGCGGCAATTGCGAGATAGTGTCCCTGATTCGTGCTGTTCGGATCTGCCTGTAGCGGGATCCAGACATCCGCCGGCGGGTCCGGAATAAAGCTATCCGGCATTAATCCAATGATGGGATAGGAATCACCGTTGAGAACGATGGTTTTGCCGATAATCCGCGGATCGCTTCCGAAATGGGAGCGCCAGAGGTTCTGGCTGATGATGGCCGCTTTGGGCCCATTGGGCAAGTCTTCCGGAGCACTGAAAGTCCGGCCGCGCATCGGACTCACGCCGAAGACCTTGAAATAGTCCTTCGAAACGTGCAGTCCTTTCACCTGCTCGGGCCGGTCGCCGGTAGAAATATTCAGACCAATGGCGCCTTGATCATAAATGGTCATAGCGGAGAAGACGTTGTTGTTACGCCAGACCATGTACTTCGGGATGGAGTTGGAATAGCCGACGCCCTGCGCGTAGCGGCGGCCGAGTTTCATGATGCGGTCGGGTTGCGGATAAGGAAGCGGCTGGAGAAGGACCTTGTTTACGACGCTGAAAATTCCGGTGTTCGCGCCGATGCCCAGAGCGAGCGCGGCCATTGCGACAGCGGTGAACCCGGGGCTCTTGCGCATCATGCGGAAGGCCTGCCGGATATCCGCGATCAGGGACTCCATATCGGTCTATACGCTCTGGCTACCATGAGAGTTCCGGAATCTTCTTCTTCAAATGTCCGACTCCAAACGCAATAAGCCCGGTGATGATGCTCTGGGGATGAATACGCCGATTGAGCGCCGCGACCTTCTGAATTCGACCCTGCTTGCGGCCGGGGGCATCCTGCTGAATGCCGTAAGCCCATTGCAGTTGCTCGCTGAGGAAGACTGGACCGGCTACGGGGGCGTTGGCGATTACGCCAATTCGAACGGCAACACTTACGAGGTGATGAAGGCCGGCCACCAGATTCGAGATCGCGTGTTCGAGGGCAAGGCGACGAATCCGGTGGATACGCGCGAAGAGTTCGACTGTGTGATTGTCGGAGGCGGCATCAGCGGCCTGGCGGCTGGGCTATTTTTCAAGCGACAGGCGGGAGAGAACCAGAGTTGCCTGGTGCTGGACGACCATCCTATTTTCGGAGGCGAAGCGAAGCGGAACGAGTTCGAAGTAGACGGGCATAAGCTGATGATCCACCAAGGGTCGGCAGCCTGCTTCCCTCCCCTGCCGAACACCTTTCTTTCCGAATTCTACGACTCAGTTGGAATCCGGTGGAGCGAGTTTCAATATCAGAACTGGAGCGGCGCAAAACCAGCGATGGCGCTGGAGACAGCGCCGTACCCCACCGGCCGGGCCACTTCCGGTTTCTTCTTTGGCGCAAAATTCGGCCATCCCGAAGGGTTGTGGCTGATGGATCCCTGGGGAAAGCAACTGAAGGGAGCGCCCATATCTGAGCGGGCGCGGCAGGAATTGCTGCAGATGAAAAACGCCGACCGCCAGCCGTTTTCGGAGCACCGCTACCAGCCCAAAGAGCATGGCGATGCGGCATCGCGACACTTGGATAGCATCACATTTGAACAGCACTTGAAGGAGGCGTACGGGTTGAGCACAGATACGATCCGGACGTTTCTATCTCCGATTCAGGGCGGCGGATCGGGGTTAGGACCTGACGTCTTATCGGCATATTGCGAATATGCCGCCGACGTTCTCTTGCCCTGGCAATATGACAAGGGTGCGCAGATGTTTCCCGGCGGCAACGCGGGCGTGGCGCGGCAGATATTGAAGCAACTCATTCCGGAGGCGATTCCGGGGCCGGCGGACATGCGGTCGGTCTGCCGTGGCCGGGTGAACTTCCAGATGCTCGATCGGAAAGCGCAACCGATGCGCATCCGAGTCGATGCGACCGTGATCTCGGTCAAGCATCAAGGCGATCCAACGAGCGCAGGGGCAGTCAAGGTACTGTACACGAAAGGCGGCAAGCTTTACCGCGTCAAGGCGAAATCCGTCATCATGGCGGGCGGCAGTTGGACAACCAAGCACGTGGTACGCGACCTCCCGGCGGCTTGCCGCGCGGCCTATGCGGAGTTCCATCGAGCACCGTGTCTGATGGCGAATGTTGCCGTGCGGAACTGGCGCTTTCTATACGATCTCGGCCTGACCGAATGCCAGTGGTTCGAAGGCATTGGCAATTACATCACGATGCGCAAGGTAGCGACGCTCGGGACGGATCCCTCGACTATTAATCCCGACACGCCAACCGTGATCAATCTCAAAATCCTCTTCTCATCACCGGGGCTATCACTTCGGGATCAGACGGTCCGCGGCCGGACCGAGTTGCTCAGTACGCCATTTCGAGCATACGAACGGCGGATTCGCGAGCAGTTTACGACGATGTTCGCGCGCTCGGGATTCGATGTGAAGCGCGACATCGCGGGCGTCATCCTCAATCGCTGGGGCCACGCGTATTTGAGCCCGCAGCCCGGTTTCTTCTTCGGCAAAGATGGGAAAGGCGGGCCCGGCGATGCGATTCGCAATCATCCTTATGGCGGGATTGCCTTTGCCAACTCCGATCTTTCGGGCATTATGGACCACCGCATGTCGATTCTGGAAGCAAAGCGGGCGGTGGAGCAAGTGTTGCCCCTCGTGCGAACCTGAAGCCTACACGGCTGTCATTTCGCGGTTGACATCACCTTAAAGTCCATCTGAAACGGAACGTTGAGGGTATTGCGATATCGTCAGCCGTAACTCTTCGAACTAACTGGGGCCGTTCACATAGGAACACCTAATACGTTTCCGGAGAACGGCCGATAGAGTTTCTGGAGGCAGGTGTGTCCCGCTCCACCACGCTCGACGAACCGTGCGACTTATTACTGTAAGGACCTTGGCCATCCTCGCCGTTACCGGCGCTGGCTGCCTGTGCCCTTTCAGCCTGCAGGCCGGTCTGGATCCCTCAAAATCCATCACGCAATATGTGCATGATGTCTGGACAACTGAGAGCGGGCTGCCCCAGAACTCCGTGCTTGCGATCGCCCAAACGCCCGATGGGTATCTTTGGCTCGGTACGGAAGAAGGCCTTTCGCGTTTCGATGGCGTACGCTTTGTCACCTTTGATAAGGGAAACACGCCAGGTCTTCGCAATAACGAGGTTGAGGCTTTACTAGTAGACCATCGCGGCGGCCTCTGGATAGGGACCCACGGTGGCGGTCTCGTCTCGCTCAGCCACGGCGTGTTCAAGAACTTCTCCAAGAAGGACGGCCTCTCAAACGATTTCGTCCACGCTCTCTATGAGGACAGGAGCGGAGATCTCTGGATCGCGACTGACGGAGGCGGACTGAACCGTTTTCGAAACGGAAGGTTCCAAACCTTTACCCGCAAAGATGGTCTGGCTGACGATGCTGTTTTCAGCCTGTGCGGTGACCAAAAGGGTGGTATTTGGATAGGAACACACGCAGGCTTGAGCCACTGGACTAAGGGCCGGTTCCTCAATATGACCAAGAAGGATGGCCTGCCAAGCGATGATATTCGTTCCGTCCACTTGGATAAGACAGGCGGATTGTGGGCGGGAACCAGCGGAGCAGGTGTGGCTCACCTGACTGCGGCTGGCGTGACCACGTACACAACCCGCGACGGCTTACCGGATAACAACATTTGGTCGATGTTCGAAGACAGTTCTGGCGCTCTGTGGATCGGCACAATGGGTGGGGGTCTCGGCAGGCTTTGTGATGGCAAATTCTCGCGCTTTACCGCTAAGGAAGGCTTTTCAGGCGATGATGTCTGGGCAATAACACAGGATCGCGAGGGCAGCCTATGGATCGGGAGCTCTGGAGGCGGACTCAACCGTTTAAGAGATGCGTCGTTTACAACCTATGGCAGGCAGGAGGGCCTCTCGAGCGATACCATCCTCGCCGTTTTTCAAGATCACGAGGGCGCGCTTTGGATTGGAACTAGCGATAGCGGGATAAGCCGGATGCTAAATGGCCAGATCATGCACTTTGGGGTTCGTGATGGCCTGCCCGATGATCAAGTGTTTTCGATTGCCGAGGATGGACATGGCGATCACTGGTTCGCCACGCGGCGGGGCTTGAGCCGCCTCAGCAAAGGCCGGTTCCAGATCTATCGGGCCGAGAGCGGATTGCCCGGCGATGTGATCCTATGCACGTACGGAGACAGCAAGGGGGATTTGTGGGTGGGTTCTCGCGCGGGACTCAGTCATTTCGATGGCCGGCGCTTTAGAACTTACAGCACGGGAGCCGGGCGGTCTCTCGGAGTGCTGTCCATTTATCAGGATCCTAAGGACAACACACTCTGGGTCGGTACCGGCGGCGGCCTCGCGCATTTTGAGAACGGCCGGTTCCACACTTATACGACCGGCGATGGAATGTCCAGTAATTTCGTTCGGGCCATTCGTGGCGATTCCGATGGAACTCTTTGGCTCGGCACCGATGGCGGTGGACTCGACCGGTTCAAGGACGGCAGATTTACCAGCTTCACTACGCGCGACGGAATCCTCAGCGATGCCATTTGGCAAGTCCTCGATGATGGTCGCGGCAATCTTTGGATGAGCTGCAATCGAGGTATTTTCCAGGTAGCCAAGAGCCAACTCAACGCCTTTGCGGAAGGCAAAATTCATCAGATTTCTTCGCACTCTTTCGGTGTGGCTGACGGTATGAGGAGCAGAGAATGTAATGGCGGATTTCAGCCCGCGGGATGGCGGCTGAAAAATGGCCAGCTGGCCTTCCCCACCATGAAGGGGCTCGCTATGGTCAATCCAGGCCGGCTGATTACAAATCAAATTGAACCGCACGTCATCGTGGAAAGAGTTCTCATCGATACTCACCCGATAGCCGGGGCAGCGTTGTCCAGCGTTCCACCGGGCAACGGTCAACTCGAGTTCCAGTACACGGCCACCAGCTTTATCGAGCCGCAGAAGATTCGCTTCAAATACATCCTGCAAGGATTCGATAAAGATTGGACAGATGCCGGATCGCGGCGCACCGCGTATTACACCAATATCCCGCCCGGCGAGTATCAGTTTCGGATCATCGCAAGTAATTCCGATGGCGTTTGGAACCGTACCGGAGGTTCTGTCTCGTTTACACTCCGGCCGCATTTCTACCAAACCTGGCCTTTCGATGCTGTTGTCGCGCTCACGATCATCGGATTGTTCGCGGGCATCTTTCGAATCCGTCTTGGCCGGCTCCG
>Ga0308173_10000384_pt1 | contig 18301 bp, 20 predicted proteins | sample PhyPR1_FD_203716 | JGI IMG/M metagenome (GOLD analysis project Ga0308173, IMG submission 203716) | Soil microbial communities from UC Gill Tract Community Farm, Albany, California, United States - DLSLS.P.R1 | ecosystem: Environmental > Terrestrial > Soil > Agricultural land | place: USA...
CGTCGTGACCTCACCGGTAGAACACCCGTCGCTCGAGGACGCCGAACTGGACCGCGGTGATGATGAGCACGATGAGCAGCAGCACCATCGCCTGCGCAGAGGCGTAGCCGTAGTTGGAGTTGTTGTTGGCGAACGCCTGCTCGTAGATCGAGTAGACGAGCGTGGTCGTCCGGTTCTCGGGGCCGCCGACGGTGAGGATCCGGATCTGGCCGAAGCTCTGCAGCGAGTGGATGGTCCCGACCACGACGAGGAAGAACAGCTGGGGCGTGATCAGCGGCATGATGATCGAGCGCTGCAGCCGCAGGCCCGACGCACCGTCGAGCCGCGCCGCCTCCAGCACGTCCTCGGGCAGGGCCCCCAGCCCGGCCGAGAGGACGAGCAGGTTGTAGCCGATCTGCATCCACACCGTGGCGCCGGAGACCGACCAGAGCGCGAGGTCGGGGTTCGTGAGCCACTGCACCTTGTCGACGCCCAGGTGCGACAGCAGCCCGTTGAGGACCCCGGAGGCGGGGTTGAACAGGACGCCGAAGATCACCGACGCAGTCGCCACCGAGAACGCGAAGGGCAGCGCGAACGCCGTGCGGAAGAAGCGCACACCCCGGATGCGGGTCTGCAGCAGCAGCGCGATGAACAGGGCGATGGCGATGCTGGGCACGACCGTCAGGATGGTGAAGGCGAAGGTCACCCACAGGACGGTGAGGAAGTCGGGGTCCGAGAACAGCTTGGAGTAGTTGACGAGGCCGACGAAGCCGCTGGGGTTGCCCAGGATGTCGGTGCCCTGGACCGACAGCAGCACGGACTTCACGAGCGGCCAGAAGATGAAGACGCCGAAGACGACCAGGGCGGGCACCAGATAGGCCAGCGCCCCCCAGGCCCCCCTGCGTCTCGCGGCCCCGGCACCAGTGGCAGGAACGGTCATGCCGTGACCCTATAAGCCCCCTTGGACCTATCTGCCGCTGGTATGGGGTGTTTCTGCGGAGTTTGTGCTGGTCGGGGCGCTGCGGCGGCGCCCGAGCCCAAGGGCCGGCCCGGGCGCGCCAGCCAGTCGATGCGCCCTAGGCGTTCTGGTAGATGCCGGTGAGGACGCCCCGGGCGAGCGTGTGGAAGCCGGTGTTGAACGCCGCCACCGCCGCGCTGACCGAGTCGTCGATGCCGAGGTCGTCGGTGTCCAGGGCACTCACGGCGAACAGGTAGCGGTGCGGGCGGTCGCCCTCCGGCGGCGCGGCGCCGCCGAAGGCCTTGGTGCCGTAGTCCGTCGCGACGTGGAACGCGCCCTGGGGCAGGCCCGAGCCACCCTCGGACCCCGCGCCCTCGTCGAGCTCGGTGACGTCGGCCGGGATGCCGACGACCACCCAGTGCCAGAAGCCGGACGGCGTCGGGGCATCGGGGTCGAAGCACGTGACGACGTAGGACTTCGTGCCCTCGGGGCCCGGCGACCAGGACAGCTGCGGGGACGTGTTGCCCCCGGTGAAGCCCCAGTCGTCGAAGACGTGGGCCTGCGGCAGGGCGTCGCCGTCCTCGAACGAGGTGCTCGTCACCGTGAGTGACGGGACCTCGGGGAGCAGGTCGTACGGGTTGGGGGCCAGGGGGCGCTCGAGACTCATGCTGCGAACCTAACCCCGTCGACCGGAGGCGACCACTCAGCCGACGAGGCGGTCCAGCAGGTCCTGCAAGGTGGCGGCCGGGTCGCCGGTGAGGCCGCCGTGCACCGGGCCGGGCTGGATCACCGTGCTGCGCGGAGCACTCAGCCACCCGAACCTGCGCCCGAGGCCGCCGAGGGTGGGCAGGCCGCCACCGGTCACGCCACGGCAGACCTGGCAGATGGTCTCGAGGGCATCGCCGACCTCGCCCGCGTCGAGCCCCGGGAACAGCGCGCGCAGCCGGTCGTCGTCGACGCGGTAGGCCGCCTCGAGGAAGTCGGCTCCCTGCGAGTAGAGCACCACCCCCACGTTGACGAACTCCTCACGCTCCACACGCGGTACGCAGCGCAGGGCGACGTACTGGTAGCCGTGGCGGGTCACGAGACGTCCTCCGGCAGCCACGCGGCGGGGTTGGCCACGCGGGCCTGCAGGTGCTCGCGGTAGGCGGCGCGCAGGCGCGCGGGGGACTCGAGACCGGGAGCGGGCTCGAGCCACTCGTCGGGGACGAGGGCGGTGACCCGGTCGAGCAGGTCGGCGGTGAGCAGGGGTGCGAGCCGTTCGTGCGCGGCCGCCGGAGATGAGGCGACGTCGCGGAGCACGTGGGTGCTGGCGTCGAACCGCTGGGCGGCGAACCGCTCGGAGTCGGCGCCGCGGCTGGGCCAGCCGTGGTGGAAGTAGAGCGCCGCGCCGTGGTCGATCAACCAGGGCCTGCGGTGCCACACCAGGAGGTTGGGGTTGCTCCACGTGCGGTCCACGTTGGCCGTGAGCGCGTCCAGCCACAGGATGTCGGCGGCGAGGTCCGCGGCCGGCGGCCGTGACCCGTCGTAGCCGAAGGAGCCGGGCAGGAAGTCGATGCCCAGGTTGAGCCCGAGGCTCGCCGTGAGCAGGTCCTGGACCTCCTCGTCCGCCTCGTACTTGGCGATGGGGGCCTGCAGGTCCACCACCGCCAGCCGGGGGACGTCGAGCCCGAGCCCCCTGGCCAGCTCGCCCACGAGGACCTCGGCGACGAGGACCTTGAGCCCCTGGCCGGCGCCGCGGAACTTGAGCACGTAGGTGCCGAGGTCGTCGGCCTCGACGATGCCCGGCAGCGACCCGCCCTCCTTGAGGGGGGTCACGTACCGGGTCGCCGTGATCTGCTCGAGCACGGGCGCCAGCCTAGGGGGCGTGGGAGCGGTGCCGGGTGAGGCGGTGCCGGCTGAGACGGTGCCGGTCGGGCGGTGTCGGTCGGGCGGTGTCGGTCGGGCGGTGTCGGTCGGGCGGTGTCGGTCAGGCGTCGCCGACGGTGACGGCTGCTGCCTCGAGGTCGCGCTCCTCGGTCGTGCGCTCAGCGCCGTGGCCGTGCGCGCCGTCGGTGGCCCGCACCTCCTTGCGGGCGGTGAGCAGGACCAGCACGGCCAGCACCACGGCGCCGGAGCCGACCCAGAAGGGCACGTGCACCGAGCGCTCACCCAGCTTGCCCGCGAGGTAGGGGGCGACGGCGCCGCCCCCGAACCGGACGAAGCTGTAGGCCGCCGAGGCCACGCCGCGCTCCACGGGGGAGACCTTCATGACGGTCTCGGTGATGAGGGTGTTGTTGATGCCGAGGAAGGCGCCCGCGAGGATGACCCCCACGACCAGCACCGGCTTGTGCTCGGTGCCGATGGCCATGGCCGCCAGGATGATGGCGAACCCGAGCAGGGCGCCGATGATGCCGGGCAGGGTGCCGAAACGGCGCTGCAGCCGGGGTGCGACCACCACGGAGGTGAAGGCGAGCAGCAGGCCCCAGCCGAAGAAGATGAGGCCGACCTGGTGGGCGCCCATGGCGAGCGGGAACGGCGTGAACGCCAGGAGCGTGAAGAAGCCGAAGTTGTAGAGCAGCGCCGTGAGGCCGACCGTCAGCAGGCCGCGGTGGGACAGGGCGCGCAACGGGGCGCTGATGCTGCTGCGCCGGCCGGTGGGGGGCGTGGCGGGCAGGGTCGCGATGATCGCGACGAGGGCGATGAGCATGAGCGCCGAGACACCCCAGAACGGCCAGCGCCAGGAGTGCCCGCCGAGCCAGCCGCCGAGCAGGGGTCCGGCGGCGATGCCGACGCCGAGCGCTGCCTCGTACAGGATGATCGCCTGGCCGACCGAGCCGCGCGCCGCGCTGACGATGGTGGCCAGGGCGGTGGCGATGAACAGCGCGTTGCCGAGGCCCCACACGGCGCGGAACGCCACGATGCCGCCGACGGAGTCCTGGGCGCCGGCCAGCCCTGCGCCGACGATGATGACGAGCAGGCCCAGCAGGAGCGTGCGCTTGGCGCCGGCCCGGCTGGAGACCCAGCCGGTGACGAGCATCGCGACCCCCATCACGGCCATGTAGCTCGTGAAGAGCAGCGACACCTGGGACGCGCTGGCGCCGAGGTCGTCGGCGATGGGCTTGAGGATGGGGTCGACGAGGCCGATGCCCATGAAGGCGATGACACAGGCGAAGGCGACGGACCAGACGGTCCTGGGTTGGCGCCACATGAGGAGCTCAGGTGTCCTTTCGGGTGGGGGTGCTGGGCTTGGTCTGCGGGGGGTGGGAGGCCTGCGAGGGAGGGGCGACCCGCTGGAGCAGGCCCTCGATGACGGCGGCGGCGTCGCGCAGCCGCTCGACCTCGTCCTGGTCCAGGCTGGTGAGCGTGGGGGAGAGGACCCCGGCGCGGGCGCCGCGGATCGCCTCCAGCGTGTCGCGACCTGCCGGGCTGAGGGACAGCAGGCTCGCCCGGGCATCGCCGGGGTCGGGCACGCGTTGCGCCCAGCCCGCGGCCTCCAGGCGCTGCAGCGCGGTCGTCATCGTGGGCTGGCTGCAGTGGTCGGCCTCTGCCAGGACGCTGACCCGCGCGGGGCCCAGCTCGTCGAGCAGGGCCAGCAGCCTGGCCTGGGCGAACGGCACGTCGAAGGAGGCGAGCCGGGACGCCCAGCGCGACAGCCGGGCTGCGGCGCGCAGGAGGTCGTTGGCGACCGTCTCCCTCGTCTCCATGTTCTCCACGACGCCCATGGTACATAGGTTCGCTATATAAACCAATCTGCGACGTCCTCCACGCCGAACCGGGGGTGAGACCGTCGCGCGGCTCTGCTGTCGCGCGCCCACCACGTGCCAGCAGGAGGCAGCCATGAAGTCGCTCAGCACCGGAGACCTCGCGCCCGAGTTCGCCCTTCCCGACCAGACCGGCTGCATGCGCAGCCTCTCTGCCCTCCTGGAGGAGGGCCGCGTCGTGCTGTTCTTCTACCCGGCGGCGTCGAGTGCGGGGTGCACCAAGGAGGCCTGCCACTTCCGCGACCTCAGGGCCGAGCTCGCCGCGGTGGGCGCCCAGCCCGTGGGCATCAGCATGGACACCGTCGAGGCCCAGGCGCGGTTCGACGGCAAGGAGTCGCTGGGCATGCCCCTGCTGTCCGACCACGACGGCGCCGTGGCCACCGCGTACGGAGTCCGCCGCAAGTACCTCACCCCGGTCAAGCGGGCGACCTTCGTGATCGCTCCCACCCGCCGCATCATCGAGGTCGTCCAGAGCGAGTGGAGCATGGACCGCCACGCCGACGCGGCCCTCAAGGTGCTGGGCGCACCCGTCGCGCACTGACGCGGTCAGCTGCGCAGTGACCTGACGGTGTCCACGGTGTCGGCCTCGGACGCGGTCTTGTCGTCGCGGTAGCGGATCACGCGGGCGAACCGCAGCGCCATGCCACCGGGATAGCGCGAGGACGTCTGGATGCCGTCGAACGCGATCTCGACGACCTGCTCGGGGCGCACGTGGACGACGTGGCCCCTGCGGCTGGTCTCGAGCTCGAGGAAGCGCGCCGTCTGCCAGGCCAGCACCTCGTCGGTCATCCCCTTGAAGGTCTTGCCCAGCATCACGAAGTCGCCGGTCCCGGGGTCACGGGCACCGAGGTGGATGTTGGACAGCCAGCCCTGTCGTCGGCCGCTACCCCACTCGACGGCCAGGACGACGAGGTCGAGGGTGTGCCGCGGCTTCACCTTGACCCAGCCTGCTCCGCGCCGGCCGGCTGCGTAGGGAGCGGAGGGGGACTTCACCACCACGCCCTCATGCCCGTCGGACACGAGCCGGTGGAAGAACTCCCCGGCCTCCGCCGCCGACGTGGCGGTGGTCCGGGGCACCAGCCACGGCGGGGGGACGAGAGCGGCGAGGCGCTGGAAACGCTGGGTGGCGGGCAGGTCGAGGAGGTCCTCGCCGTCCACGTGGAGCAGGTCGAAGAAGTAGGGCGTAACCGGGACCGTGGCGCGCAGCTCGTCGACCCCGGTGCTGCTCATCGTCCGCGACGCGGTCTCCTGGAAGGGACGGGGGCGCCCAGCGGTGTCGAGCGCGATCGCCTCACCGTCGATGACGAGCCGCTCGGCGGGAAGCGTGAGCACGGCTTCCACGACCTCCGGGAGGCGGTCGGTGATGTCGTCGAGGGACCGGGTGAACAGGCGCACGTCGGCGCCGTCGCGGTGGGCCTGCAGGCGGATGCCGTCGAGCTTGCCGTCGACGACGACGCCCAGTCCCTCCACGGCGGCCTGCTCCCAGGCGGCGTCGACGTCCGGGGCGGATGCGGCGAGCATGGGACGCAGCGGGCGGCCGACCTCCAGGCCGATGGCTGCGAGGGCCTCGCTGCCGCCGGCCAGGGCGGCAGCCGCCACCGGACCGGTGTGGCCGGCCAGCATGACCGCGCGGCGTACCTCCGCCTCGGGCACCTGCGCCGCGGCCGCGACCGCCGCCAGCATGACGCCGTCGAGCGCACCCTGCCTGACCTGGCCGGTCACGAGGTCGCGCAGGTAGTCCTGCTCGTCGCGCGTGAGCCGGGAGAACAGCTCGGTGACCGCAGCGGCGCGCGTGGCGGCCGACCCGCTGCCACTCACCGCTCCGATCGTGGTGAGGGCCCGGTCGACCTCCGCCACCGTCGCGGACGGCTCGTCGGCTGCGTCCGGGAGCGTGGCCAGCCCCCGCCAGCTCACCCCGATCCGCCGCTGGGGGAGCACCCCGGAGAGGTAGGCCGCCACCGTCGCCGCGTCGTCCGGCCCGGCGGCCCGCAGGGCCTGCGCGACGGCAGCCGTCTTGGCCAGCCGTGAGCGGGTGGCGGAGGCGGCGCGGGAGGCGGCGACGACGTCGGCGAGGAGCACGGTCCCGAACCTAGCCGCCGCCTCCGACAGCCGCCCGTGCTACGACTGCGCTGCCCCCGACACCCCCGCGACGACTGCGCCCCGGTCGCGACGTCGCGACCGGGGCGGCGCGTCAGGACCCGTCGAGCACGTCCTCGAGGTCACGCGACTCCAGCCCGTGCGCCTCGGCGACCGGTGCGTAGGTGACGTGGCCGTCGTGGGTGTTGAGGCCCAGCGCCAAGGGACGGTTGGCGCGCAGCGCCTCGCGCCAGCCGCGGTTGGCGACCTGCACGGCATACGGGAGGGTGACGTTGGTGAGGGCGTAGGTGCTCGTGTGCGGGACGGCGCCGGGCATGTTGGCGACGCAGTAGAAGACCGAGCCGTGCACCTCGTACGTCGGGTCGGCGTGGGTCGTGGGCCGGGAGTCCTCGAAGCACCCGCCCTGGTCGATGGAGATGTCGACGAGCACCGACCCGGGCTTCATCCGGGAGACCTGCTCGTTGGTCACGAGCTTGGGCGCCTTGGCGCCGGGCACGAGCACGGCGCCGATGACGAGGTCGGCGTCGGAGATCGCGCGCTCCACCTCGTAGGCGTTCGACGCGACCGTCTGGCAGTGGCCCTGGTAGATGGCGTCGGCGTGTCGCAGCTTGGCGATGTCGCGGTCCAGCAGGAGCACCTCGGCCTGCATGCCGAGGGCGATGGCGGCGGCGTTCATGCCGGAGACGCCGGCACCGATGACGACGACCTTGGCGGCATACACACCGCTCACCCCGCCCATGAGCACGCCACGCCCGCCCTGCGCTCGCATGAGGGTGTGTGCGCCGACCTGCGGGGCGAGCCTCCCGGCGACCTCGGACATGGGGGCGAGCAGCGGCAGGGAGCGGTCGGGCAGCTCGACCGTCTCGTAGGCGATGCCGGTGACCTTGCGCTTGACCAGCTCCTCGGTGAGGGCGCGGTCGGCGGCGAGGTGCAGGTAGGTGAAGAGGGTCTGGCCCTCGCGCATCCGGTGGTACTCCGGCTCGATCGGCTCCTTGACCTTGAGGATCAGGTCACCGGTGCCCCACACGTCGTCGGCGGTGTCGAGGATCTTGGCGCCGGCCGCCACGTAGTCCGCGTCGAGGATGGAGGACCCCACCCCGGCCTCCTTCTCGACGTAGACGTCGTGGCCGTTGGTGACGAGCTCGTGGACGCCCGACGGGGTGATGGCGACGCGGTACTCGTTGTTCTTGACCTCGCGGGGGATCCCGACCTTCATGTGACGCTCCTCCATCGTTCGGCGTGGTCCTCGAACAATGACGGACTCGCGGCCCCGTGCCAACCGCTGGATGGCGCAGACGGGGACCGGGGTGGCCGGGCCGGCCGGTCAGGGGGCGATGGCGGCCGAGTGGTTGAGCGCGCCGATGAGCGCGATGCGCCACGGGGTCACGTCGCGGCTCGTGCGGCAGGACGCACCGCCGCAGGAGCAGGCCCAGACCCAGCCCCCCGCGGGGGACCTCAGGACGCGGGGGTGGTGGGAGGAGGCGGACCGGTGGGCCGGGCGGCTGTTCACGTCTTGACGGTAGGCCTGCCGCAGCAGGCAGATTCGGCGCCGCGCCGCAGGTCGTCCCCGTGGGCCAGGACAAACCAGCCGAACGGATGAGGGCGGGACCGGGTCTTCTCCCGGGTCCCGCCCTCATGGGGGTGCGAACGGACGCGCGTCAGCCGGCGCTGAACACGTTCGGCACGGCGCGCTGGGCCTCGGAGAGGCTCCGGTCGAGGCGCACGACGGTGCCGGAGGAGAGCCGGGCGAGCATGGTCGTCGACCCGCCGCCGTCGAGGTTGGTGGCGTCGTAGGAGCCGAGGGTCGCCATGTAGTCGGCCATCTGGTGGATCGTCGCGCCGCCGTAGCGGACGCCGTTGATCGTGGCGCGGCCCGAGACGGTGACGAAGAGCAGGTCACCGGTCCTGGTCCAGCCGATCGCCGTACGAGGGCGCAGCTCCTCGTCCCGCGTGGCGCACGTCCCGCCGTTCTTCACGCCGGCGTTGAGGAACCTGGCTCCCCGGCCCACCGCCTCCCAGATGATGAACTTGGCGTCGCTGTGGACCGCGTAGCTCACCGCGACCGGGGTGCCGACCTTCAGCTGGGTGAGCCAGGTGCCCGCCGTGCCGTTGGCCGTGAGGATCGTCTGGCCGGCCGCCGGGGCCTTGCCGCGGTAGCCGCCGTAGCGGATGCCCGCGACCTTGCCCGAGACGAGGACGATGTCGACGACGCCGTACGGCCTGGCCTGCGAGCCCCAGGCGGTGGTGTAGACGTTCATGCCGCCCGTCACGTACTGCCAGTTGAGCCCGGAGATGCCCTGGTAGCCGTGCCCCGTGGCGGTCGTCGTCCCGCTGAGCCACAGCCGGCTGGGGGAGGACTCGCCCGCACGCCCGACGGCGATCACGGGGTCGTGGACGTTGCGGGCCTTGGTCACCCGTCCGGCCGACATCTGCGGGAGGTCGGGGAGGGCACCCCGGTCGAGGCTGAACACGCCGCCGTTGATCATGACGGCCGCCGTCGTGGCTGCCGAGAGGTAGGTCGACGGCGTCCTCGAGCTGGTGAGCGTGGAGGACCCGCGGACACGGGGGTTGAGCGTGGAGGACGCCGGCACCTTGACCACGGCGATGCGCGTGGCCGCCTGCGGGTTCGTCGGGGTCGCGCCGGTGTCCCAGACCTTGACGGACAGGCCGCCCTTGAGCGTGGTCGTGGTCGGGGTCCTCGACAGCAGGGTCGGCGTCGCCTTGCACGTCACGGCCGTGGCGGTCTGCGGAGCGCTGACCAGCAGCGTGCACCCGAGGGCGGCGGCGAGGGCGGGGGCGAGGGCGGGGACTAGGCGACGGGAGAGGGTCGAAGCGTTCACGGCGGTCCTGGGGGGTGCGACGGGCCCGGGAGGCAGACCACCGGCGCGCCGGATCCGGGTGCCGGCGCAGAACCGTTGGGGGTGGCGGTCCGACGGCACCGTACGGTGGCCACCGGCTGCCTGGGGAGGCGGGGGCCCGCACTCGACCCGTTCGGCGGAGGCAGGTCGACCCGGACAGCCCGGACCCCGTGGGGTGCCGGTCAGTCGGCGGTCAAGGGCTGGTCAGCGGCTGGTCAAGCGCCGGTCAGGGCCTGGCTGGGTCAGGCGCTGGCGGCCGACAGCGGGGGGAAGCGGTCCCTCAGGACGGCCGCTACTGCAGGGGGCGTGAACCACGTGGGCAGCTCCTCGCCCCGGGCCAGGCGCTGGCGCACCTCGGTGCCCGACACGGTGCGCACCCGTGTGCCCGGCGGCACCTGGTCGACCGGCTCGTAGGTGTCCCTCTCCTCCACGTAGCCGAGCTGGGGGAACGACACCATCCGCACCTCCAGCTCGTCCTGGTGCCGGCGCACGAGCTCCTGGGAGGCGTAGGCCCCGTAGAAGGGGCGACCGCGGCTGTCCACCCCGGGTCCCGCGTGGTCGCGCCCGATGATCATGTGCGACGCACCGAAGTTCTGCCGGATGATGGCGTGCCACAGGGCTTCCCGGGGGCCGCCCATGCGCATGGCGAGGGGCAGGATGGCCAGGGTCGCCTGGCCGGTGGGGTAGCTGGGCATGAGGCCGCGGTAGCAGGCCACCCTCGTGGGGACGTCGATGTCGCCCGGCTTGGTCGGCCCCACCACGGGCTGGACGAGCAGGTGGGCTCCGGTCTCGCGGGCCGCCCGCACGGTGAGCTCGTGGTGGGCGCGGTGCATCGGGTTGCGGGTGTTGAACGCCACCACGCGGGTGATGCCCAGGTCGGTGAAGTGCCGCCGCAGGGCGGCGGGGGTGAAGCGGAGGTCCTGGTCGTCGCGTCCGGGTGGGGCGACCGCCCGGGGGAGCACCTCGAGCGGACCGGTGACGTACCAGGGCTCGGTGCGGTGGACCAGCGCGTCGACGCTCGGGTGTGCGGTGTCGTCGGTGCCGAAGACGGCCGTGGCCTCCTGCAGGGGGTCGACCCGCCAGGCCTCGCGGGGCTCGAGGACGGCGAGCAGGGCACCGTCGTCGCCGCGCAGGGCCAGGTGACCGCAGGCCTGCGCGCTGCGGAGGGTCTCCTCGTCGACGTCGAGCGCCACGGGCATCGGCCAGAGCCTGCCGTCGGCCAGGCGCATGCGCTCGCACACCGAGGCGTGGTCCGCCCGGCCCAGGAACGTGGACAGGGGCGAGAACGCCCCGCACGCCAGCAGCTCGAGGTCGCACCGCTGTCGGTCGGTGAGGTGTCGCGCGGGCCACCGGACGGCGGACCGCTCCAGCTCGACGGCCCGCTCCGGGCCGACCGCGAGGTGGACGAGCGTGCCACCGTGCGGCCCGGACAGCCCCTGCGCGCCTGCCTGCATCCGTCTCCCCCTTCGCCGCGCCACCGTGCCTCGATTGTGGGGTGGGTGCGCCGGCGCCGACTCATCCCTCCGACGTAGGCCACCCTCGGCCACCTTCCGGGTGACCTCCGTGGCAACCTTCCCGAGCGACCTCCTCTGGCGCCGGGTGCGTGACAGCATGACCGCATGGCGAAGCAACCGCGCCTGAAGAAGGCGGTGTACGAGGCCGAGCTGGTGCGCCTGCAGGCGGAGCTGGTCAGGATGCAGGAGTGGGTCCGCCACGAGGGTGAGCGGGTGGTCGTGGTCTTCGAGGGCCGGGACGCCGCCGGCAAGGGGTCGACGATCAAGAGGGTCACGCAGTACCTCAACCCACGGCAGGCCAGGATCGTGGCGCTCCCGACGCCGACCGAGCGCGAGCGCAGCCAGTGGTACTTCCAGCGGTACGTCGAGCACCTCCCCGCCGCCGGGGAGGTCGTCCTGTTCGACCGGAGCTGGTACAACCGCGCCGGTGTCGAACGCGTGCTGGGCTACTGCACCCCGGAGGAGCACCAGCGCTTCCTGCGCCAGTGCCCGATCTTCGAGCGGATGCTCGTCGAGGACGGCATCCGGCTGCACAAGTACTGGTTCTCGGTCAGCGACGTCGAGCAGCAGCAGCGGTTCGAGTCACGGCTGACCGACCCCATGCGCCGGTGGAAGCTGTCGACGACCGACATCGAGTCGATCAGCCGCTGGGAGGACTACTCGCGGGCCAAGGACGAGATGCTGGTGCACACCGACATCGTCGAGGCGCGGTGGAACGTCGTCGAGAGCGACGACAAGCGGGCCTCCAGGATCAACATGATCGCCCACCTGCTGTCGCAGGTCCCGTACACCGAAGTGGAGCCGCCCTCCCTGCACCTGCCCGAGCGGCCGCCGTCGAAGGGGTACGTGCGGCCGGCACGGTCGTTGCAGCACGAGGTCCCCGACCACGCTGCCGCCCTGGCCAAGGGGCAGCCGGACTGACCGCCTCGCGAGTTCGCGATGAGAAAGGCGGGTCGGGCGGGTCTGTCTCGCGACAACCCCCACCGAAAGGCGCATCGTGTCCAAGATCGTGCTCTACACCCTCACCTCCCTCGACGGAGCGACGCAGGACCCCCACCGGTACTTCCCGGAGACCGGCGACAAGGTCGGCGCCCCCGTGTTCGACGAGGAGCTGGCGCGCCTCGAGAGCGACATGGTCGACCGTCAGGACGCCGTCCTGCTGGGGCGGCACACGTACGACCAGTGGGCCCGCTACTGGCCCACGTCGGACGAGCAGCCGTTCGCCGACTTCATCAACCGGGTGAGGAAGTACGTGCTCACCTCGACCCCGCTCACGGGGGGATGGGCCAACGCCGAGGCGGTCGGCGGCTCGCTGGCGGAGGTGGTGGCCGAGGTCAAGGGGCGCACCCCCGGCGACGTGGGGGTCCACGGCAGCATCACGCTCGCCCGGTCGTTGCTGGCAGCGGGCCTGGTCGACGAGTTCTGCCTGGCCGTGGGCCGTGTGGTCGACCCGGTCGGGCCACGCCTCTTCGGGGACGTGCCCGAGCGTCGGGAGCTGAGCCTCGTCTCGGCCACCCCGACACCCAGCGGGAGCGTCTGGCTGAGGTACCGCGTCGCCGGGTGACCGTCCGCTCGTGGCTTTGCTGGCGCCGGCAGCCCTCAACGTCGAAGAAGGACCCCCGAAACGCGTGGGGGTCCTTCTTCGTCGTGGTGTCCGGAGGGGGACTTGAACCCCCACGCCCGATAAAGGGCACTAGCACCTCAAGCTAGCGCGTCTGCCATTCCGCCACCCGGACAGGGTGTCGCACCGGCCTCCGGGAGGAGCGCCTGCTGCGACCCGGAACGATACACGCCGGGAGGCGCAACTCCCAAACCGCCCCCGTGGCAAGGAAATGGGCGCTCGCGGTGCGGCGGATACGGGTTGCGCGCGCGGGTCGCTGCCCGTCCGCCCGCGCACCTCCGCGCCTAGGGTGGAGGCCATGAGCGACGCCACGAGCCCCACCCACGACGCCACTGCCACCGAGGTCACCGGACCTGCCGATGAGGTCGTCCGCATCTGCCGCGACCTCATCCGGATCGACAGCACGAACTACGGCGACGGCAGCGGACCGGGAGAGCGGGAGGCCGCGGAGTACGTCGTCGCCCAGCTCCGCGAGGTCGGGCTGGAGCCGACCGTGGTCGAGAGCGACCCTGGGCGCACCAGCGTCGTCGTGCGCCTCGAGGGGGAGGACCGCACTCGGCCCGCGCTCTGCCTCCACGGCCACCTCGACGTCGTGCCCGCCAACGCCGCCGACTGGCAGGTCGACCCGTTCAGCGCCGAGCTGCGCGACGGGTGCGTCTGGGGACGTGGTGCGGTGGACATGAAGGACATGGACGCCATGATCCTGGCCGCCGTGCGCGACCTCGCCCGGCGCGGCGCCAAGCCGCCACGCGACCTCGTCGTGGCGTTCTTCGCCGACGAAGAGGCCGGGGGAGTCAAGGGGTCGCACCACGTCGTCAAGACCCACCCGGAGCTCTTCGACGGGGTGACCGAGGCGGTCAGCGAGGTCGGTGGCTACAGCGTCACCGTGCCGACCAAGGACGGCGAGCAGACCCGTGCCTACCTCGTCCAGACCGCCGAGAAGGGCATCCTCTGGCTGCGGCTGCTGGCCACCGGGCGGGCCGGCCACGGCTCGGTCCCCAACCCGGACAACGCGATCGTGCACCTCGCCGAGGCGATCAGCCGGATCAACGCCCACAAGTGGCCCCGCGAGTACATCGCCTCGGTGCGCGAGCTGCTCGACGGGCTCAGCGACCTGACGGGGACGAGCTGGTCGGACGAGGACCTCGACGAGCTGCTCGAGCACCTCGGCGGCGCCCAGGGGTTCGTGCGGGGGACGCTGCAGGACACGGCGAACTTCACGATGGCCGATGCCGGGTACAAGCACAACGTCATCCCCCAGAGCGCCAGCGCGGCCCTCGACTGCCGGTTCCTGCCCGGCCACGACGACGACCTGCTCGCCACGGTGCGCGAGCTCGCCGGCGAGCAGGTCGAGGTGGAGGTCGTCCACCGCGACATCGCGCTCGACGCGCCGTTCGAGGGCCCGCTCGTCGAGGCGATGACGGCGGCCCTGCTGGCGGAGGACCCCGGTGCGCAGGTGCTGCCCTACTGCCTGTCCGGCGGCACCGACAACAAGGCCCTGAGCACCCTGGGCATCACCGGCTACGGGTTCGCGCCGCTGCAGCTGCCCGCCGACCTCGACTTCGCCCCGATGTTCCACGGCATCGACGAGCGGGTGCCCGTGGCGGCGCTGGAGTTCGGGGCCCGCGTCCTCCAGCGGTTCCTCGCCACCTGCTGACCGGTCGCCCGCGGGTTACCGGCCCGTAGCCTTCGCGCTCCCCGGTCGTTGACCGGGCAGAGGACCCCGACCTCTGTCCGGCAAAGGAGCCACCATGACCAGGCGTCGCCACCACCCGTCCACCCTGCGCCTCGTCGCCGCCCTCGGAGTTGCTGGCGCCCTGGTCGGCACGGGCGCCACGGCGTCCAGCGCCCTGACCCTGCCGGACCCGGTGGGCACCACGGTCGGTGGCGTCTCGTCGACGGTCGCGGGAGCCGGGGGTGCACTGGGCCTGCCCGTGCCCGGTGCCACCACGCCTGCTCCGTCCGGGTCGACGGCGCCGACGTCCCACCCCGTGGACAGCGCCACCTCCGCAGGCACCCGCGGCACGAGCGCGCCCAAGGCCTCCTCGACGGGCCGCTCCACGAGCAGCCCCTCCACGCGCAGCCCTTCCACGAGCAGCGGGTCAGCACCCAAGGCCCCGGCAGGCGGCGCCGTCGCAGACACCCCCGCCGCGACCGCCTGCCTCATCCCGGCCGGGGGGTCGTCGCCGGCGGTCGAGGTCGACCTGCGGGCCGCCGGGGTGGACCTGTCCTCGCCACTGGTCAGGCAGTTCCCCCAGGCCGTGGCGCCGTGCCCCCCCGGGGCGGTGCCGGCCGGCGACCACGTGGCAGCGGTGGACGCCGCCGTCCAGGGACTGCTCGGCGCCTGCGTCCGGGTGACCCGGCAGGTCGTGCCGCTGCAGACCACGCTCGTGGTGCTCGACCACGACGTCATCAAGGAGCTCACGGCGGCAGGGGTGCCGCTCCAGCGCCTCGTCGTCCCCTGTCCCCGCGCGGCAGGGTCGTCCGCCCCGGGTGGGACGACGCCCTCGGGCTCCGCCCCGTCCGGGCCTGCGGCCGGTCACCGGCCCGGGATCGCGTCGGCCCTGCCGGGTCGACTGGCGTTCACCGGCGGCGACGTCGTGCCCCCGGCCATGGTGGGTGCCGGGCTGCTCTGGCTCGGGGTCCTGCTGACCCGCCGGGCGCGTGCGCTCAGTGCGCGCGCGGGACGCGGATGATCTTGCGGCGCAACCAGGTGCGCTGCACGCCGCCGAGGTAGATCCGGGTGCGGTGGAGCTCCCAGTGCCCGTACTCGGCATGGTCGGCGAGGGTCCGCCGGATGTCGGACCGGGAGTCGCCTCGGGCGAAGCTCAGGACTCGGTACTCGTACTCAACCATCACCGCCATTTGTACCCGGAACCCGCTACGGTCTCCACATGACCGCTGACCCCCGTGGCGCGCTGGCCGACCTCGTGGCCGCCTTCGAGCGACACCTCGAGGCCTCGGCCTCCAAGCGCGGTGAGGAGGACCCCACCGTCATCGCCGCGTACGACGACCTCGCAGACGCCTTCGCGGCGTACGACGACACCCTCCTGCAGGCGTACGGCGAGATGACCCCGCTCGACATCTACGACGGTGACGACGACGAGGACGACGACGAGGACGACGAGGACGAGGAGCTCGACGACCACTCCGACGAGGACGGCGACGGAGCGGTCTACTCGGGCCTCGACGACGCCGACTACGACGAAGAAGACGACCGCGCCTGAGCGGTCAGCGCCCGGTCGACCGGCGGGGTCGCCCGGCCAGGCCCATGCGGCGGGGTCGACAGGGGCTCAAGCCCTCAGGCGGACACCTCGTCGAGGGCCGCCACGAGCTCCTCGGGGAGCTCCAGGGACTCGCTCGCGAGCGAGGTGCGCAGCTGCGCGGTCGTCCGGGCGCCGACCACCGGTGCTACGACGCCGGGACGGTCACGGACCCAGGCGAGGGCGACCTCCGCGGGAGTGACCTCGAGGCCCTTGGCCGCGATGGCCAGGGCCTCGACGATGCCGGTGCTGCGGTCGTCGAGGTAGCGGGCGGTGAACCGGGGGAAGTCACGCGAGGCGGCCCGCGAGTCGGCCGGGACACCGTGGCGGTACTTGCCGGTGAGCACCCCGCGGCCGAGCGGTGACCAGGGCAGCAGCCCGAAGCCCAGGGCCTGCGAGGCCGCGAGCAGGTCGGGCTCGGCGGAGCGGTTGACCAGGGAGTACTCGACCTCGTTGGCCACGAGCGGCACCCGCGCCTGCTCGAGCAGCGACAGGGCGCGGGCGGCCTGCCAGCCACTGAAGTTGGACACCCCGACGTAGCGCGCCCGGCCGGTGCCGACGGCCCACTCCAGGGCCGACAGCGTCTCGGTGAGGGGCGCCTCGTCGGACCAGGTGTGCACCAGCCACAGGTCGACATGGTCGGTGCCCAGGCGCTCGAGGGACGTGTCGAGCTGGCTGAGGAGGCTGTGGCGGGAGGTGTCGACGACCCGGTGCCCCGAGCGGCGCGAGATGCCCGACTTGGTGCAGATGACGAGGTCGTCTCGGTCGACCTCGTCCTCGACCAGGCGCCCGATGATCTCCTCGGACGCACCGTCGGAGTAGCCGTGGGCCGTGTCGACGAGGGTCCCGCCGGCGTCGACGAAGGTGCGCAGCTGCTCGCGCGCCGCGTCCTCGTCGGTGGTCCGACCCCAGGTCATCGTGCCGAGCCCCAGGCGCGACACCGTCAGACCCGAGCTCCCCATTCGTCGCTGGCGCATGGTCCCGTACCGTAGCCGCCCCTTCGGTCCCGCACGGGGCAGGCCCGCCGATAGCCTCCCTGCCATGGAACTCGGTGTGAACCTCGGCTACTTCGGGATGGGTGTCGACCAGGACAACGTGGCTGTGGCCCAGGAGGCGGACCGGCTCGGCTACGCGGTGGCGTGGGCGGCGGAGGCGTACGGGTCGGACGTCCCCACGGTGCTGTCGTGGATCGGGGCGTTGACCGAGCGGATCCACCTCGGCGCGGCGGTCATGCAGGTGCCGGCGCGCACCCCGGCGATGACGGCGATGACGGCCGCCACGCTGGACACCCTGTCCGGTGGTCGCTTCCGCCTGGGCCTGGGGGTCAGCGGGCCCCAGGTGAGCGAGGGCTGGCACGGCGTACGGTTCGCGGCGCCGCTCGGGCGCACCCGCGAGTACGTCGACATCGTCCGCATGGCGCTGCGCCGGGAGACGGTCTCCTACCAGGGCAGGCACTTCACGCTGCCCCTCCCCGAAGGCCCCGGGAAGGCCCTGCGCCTCACGATCCACCCGCCGCGCCCGGACCTGCCCATCTACCTCGCCGCGGTCGGTCCGAAGAACCTCGAGCTCGCCGGTGAGGTCGCCGACGGCTGGCACGCCATCTTCTTCAGCCCCGAGCACTCCCACGAGCAGGTCGAGAGCGTCGCGACGGGCCGCCGGCGGGCAGGGCGTGGGACCGAGCAGGACCCGCTCGACGGCTTCGACATCGCGCCGTCGGTGCCGGTCGTCATCGGCGACGACGTCGAGGCGGCGGCCGACGCCGTCCGGCCCTACGCCGCGTTGTACATCGGGGGAATGGGCTCCCGCGAGCAGAACTTCTACAACCAGCTCGCGTGCCGGATGGGCTTCGCGGACGCGGCGGCGCAGGTGCAGGACCTGTACCTCGCGCGCCGCCACCGTGACGCAGCGGCCGCGGTGCCCTTCGAGCTCATCGACGCGACCTCGCTCATCGGCCCGCGGGAGCGCATCGCGGCCCGGATCGGGCGCTACGCCGACGCCGGGGTGGGGACCCTGTCGGTGGCGCCGTTCGCGGGTGGCCTCGAGGAGCGCCTGCATGTCGTGCGGACCATGGCGGAGGTGATGCGCGAGACTGTCGGCTGACCGGCCGCCTCGCCCTCCACCCGGCGCACCCCGCCCCGCGAACCTCGACCCCCGCGCCGACCGACCTCGCGCCCTCGACCTGAAAGCAGTGCCGTGATCCTCAGCTACCTCGACGCCGTGATCCTCGGCATCGTCGAGGGACTCACCGAGTTCCTCCCCGTCTCCTCC
>Ga0308173_10000385_pt1 | contig 18281 bp, 17 predicted proteins | sample PhyPR1_FD_203716 | JGI IMG/M metagenome (GOLD analysis project Ga0308173, IMG submission 203716) | Soil microbial communities from UC Gill Tract Community Farm, Albany, California, United States - DLSLS.P.R1 | ecosystem: Environmental > Terrestrial > Soil > Agricultural land | place: USA...
CTCGCCGTCGGCCGCGATCCGCACCCGAGTGCCCGGCAGCGGCCAGCCGACGGTGCCGAGCCGGGGGCGCAGCGGGGGCGTCACCGTGGCCGCCCCGGTCGTCTCCGTCAGACCGTACCCCTCGAAGATCTGGATGCCGGCGCCGGCGTAGAACGCGGCGAGCCGGCGGCCCAGCGGCGAGCCGCCGCAGATGAGGTACCGGACCCTGCCGCCCATGGCGGCGCGGATGCGGCGGTAGACCAGGGGGTCGTAGAGCGCCCGGGCCGCCCGCAGCGCCCGGCCGGGGCCGCCGCCGGTGCCGTGCTGCCGGGCCTCCGCCGCCTCCCCGTACCGTTCGGCCACGGAGGCGGCCCGGTCGAAGGAGCTCGCCCGGCCGCCCGACTCGGCCTTCGCGCGGGCCGAGTGGAACACCTTCTCCAGCATGTACGGGATGGCCAGCAGACACGTCGGCCGGAAACCGGCCAGGTCCGCCAGCAGGTCCTCGGTACGCAGGCTGGGCGCGTGCCCGAGGGTGACGCGGGCGCGCAGGCAGGCGACGGCGACCATCCGGCCGAAGACGTGCGACATCGGCAGGAACAGCAGGACCGACGGCTCCTCGTTGTGCTGCGCCCGGAAGACCGGGTGGAGCAGTTCCACCGCGTTGTCGACCTCCGCGAGGAAGTTGCCGTGGGTCAGGGCGCAGCCCTTGGGCCGCCCGGTGGTGCCGGAGGTGTAGACGAGGGTGGCCAGCGAGTCCGGGCCGAGGACGCCGCGCCGGACGGCGACCTCCTGGTCGGGCACGTCGCGGCCCCGCTCCGCGAGACGGTCGAGGTGGCCCTCGTCGAGGATCCAGAGGTGGTGCAGGTCGGGGAGCCGGTCGCGTTCCGGGCCGAGGGCGGCGGCCATCGCGGCCGTCTCGGTGGCCAGGGCGACCGCGCCGGAGTCCTGGAGGATCCAGCGGGCCTGGAAGGGCGAGGAGGTGGGGTAGATCGGCACTGTGACGAGGCCCGCCGCCCAGGCGGCGAAGTCCAGCAGGGTCCACTCGTACGTCGTGCGCGCCATGACGGCGATGCGGTCGCCGGGGGCGAGTCCCTCGGCGATCAGCCCCTTCGCCACCGCGAGCACCTCGGCGGCGAAGCGCGCCGCCGGCACGTCGCTCCAGCTCCGGTCGCCGGACCCGTCGGCGGCAGCGGTCCGGCGCCGCAGAACGGTTTCCTCCGGGGCGGCGGAGGCGTTGTCGAAGGGGATGTCGGCCAGCGAACCATGGGTGACCGTGGCGGCCAGCGGCGGCACCGACACCTCCCGGACGACACCGTCCAGCCGTTTGAGTGTCGGCTCCACCAGCACGGGAGCGCCACCCCGGACGCGATCGGGGTCCGGCCCGGGCGGCGGCACGGCGCCGGACGGGCCGGCGTACTGGCCGGTGTGAGCGGCGTACGGGCCGGTGTGAGCGGCGTACGGATCGGGACCGACGGCGGCCGGACCGGGGTGGGCGGCGGCCGGACCGGGGTGGGCGGCGGGCACGGGTGAGGCGGGGTGCGGGGTGGACACGAGCGGCTCCAGGGCGTTCGGCGACGAAACACCTCTTGCGTGTGCGGGTACGGGCCGCGGGGGCCGGTGCGTTCACCCGCGGGACGTGCCACGGCCGGACACGGAGGCGTCACCGGCGTCACCGGCGTCGCGTTCGTGATCGTATTGCGGCGCGGTGTGGACCTTGTGGTGTTTCGGGGGGCGTCCGGCACCGGGGGTGTGTGCGTTCCACCGTGCGCCGTCCTCGCCCTTCGTCACGCCGTTTCACGCAAGCCCTTACCGACGGTAACCTGGCTCCTGGGCAAGCACCCGCGCACGCCCACCGCCGACCCCGCCGGGAGCAGCCGGATCATGGCCGACCCTTGTCCTGGTCGACCGTCGCCTCCCGCCCCGACGTTCCCGGAGATCCTGTGCAGACCACCGACACCGGCCACCCGGGTCCCCCCGACCCGACCGGCCCCCGGCACCCCGACACCCCCGCCGCGCGCCCGGACGTCACCCTCCCCGCCGTGCCCGCGCTCCTCCCGTCGTTCGCCCGCGGGGTGCTGCTCTCGGCGTTCCGCCGGCCCCGGCCGGGCGCCGTGCCGCCCCGGACGCGCCTGGTGGTGCCCGGGGTGCGGATCGACCTGGCCCGGCTCGCCGCGTACGAGCGGATCTGCGGGTTCGCCACCGGCTGCGACGCGTTGCCGGTGACCTACCCGCACGTGCTCGCCTTCCCGTCGGCGATGCGGCTCATGGCCGGCCGCCGCTTCCCGCTGCCGCTGCTCGGCCTCGTGCACACCTCCTTCGAGGTCATCCAGCGGCGCCCGCTGCGCACCGGCACGGCGTACGAACTGGCCGTGTACGTAGAGCATCTGACGCCGCACCGGCGCGGCACGGAGGCCACCGTGGTGACCGAGGCGCGGGCCGGGGGCCGCCTCGTCTGGGAGTCGCGCAGCACCTATCTGGCCCGGCACCGCACCCCGGCCGCGCCGCCGGACGCCACCACGCGCCCCGCTCCCCCGCCCCCGCTCCCCGCCACGGCCGAGTGGCGGCTCGGCGCGGACGTGGGGCGGCGGTACGCGGCGGTCTCGGGCGACCGCAACCCGATCCATCTGCACCCGCTCACCGCCCGCCTGTTCGGCTTCCCCCGGCCTCTCGCGCACGGCATGTGGACGGTCGCCCGCTGCCTGGCCGAACAGCCCGTCACGGAATCGGTGCGCGTACGGGCGGAGTTCAAGGCGCCGGTGCCGCTCCCCGGCACGGTCACCTACGCGGCCGACACCACCGGCCGCTTCCAACTCCGCACCGGCGAACGGCTCCACGTCACGGGCACGGTCACGCCACGCTAGCCCGCCCCGACCGGCACCTGTGTCCGCTCCGGCGGGGTCCACGGGCGGCCCTCCATCAGGCCGCCGAGTCCCGCCCAGGCGAAGTTCATCAGCGTGCCGGCGGCCTGCCGGGCCGGGATGCCGGGGATGGTGTTGGCCCAGGCCGCGAGCGACTCGGCGGCTCCGACCAGTGCCTCGGCGAGCGCGGCGGCCTCCTGCCGGGGCAGTTCCCGGTCGCGGCGGCCGGCCCGGGAGGCGTCCGCGATGAGCTGCGTGACGAACGCGACGATCTCCTCGCGCATCGCGCCCACCTCGGCGGCGAACGGCTCGCCCGTCGTACGGGCCTGGAGATGCAGCACGGCCCAGCCGTCCGGGTTCTCCGCGGTGTGCGTGAAGAACGCCAGCAGCCCCTCCCAGAGCTGCCGGTCGGCGGGGAGCGCGGGGTCCACACCGGCGCGCACGGCGGCGGTGAGCGCCGCCGCCTCCCGGCGGATGCAGGCGGTGAAGAGGTCTTCCTTGGAGTTCAGGTACAGGTAGACCAGCGGCTTGGAAACCCCGGCGAGGTCGGCGATCTCGTCCATGGAGGCACTTCGGTAGCCACGTCGGCCGAAGGTACGGACGGCCGCGTCGAGCATCTGCCGCTCACGCACGGCCCGCGGCATCCGCTTGCTCTTCACTTCGCCCATGGGCACAGGGTAGTTGCAGAACTCGCACAGGTGCCCGGGTGCGGCCCGGGCGGGGGTTCAGGAGGTCTGCTCCTGGGCCCGGCCGCCCGGTGCCTGGGGCTGGGCGGAGGCGGGGGACGTCTGGGTGGACTGGGCGCGGGACCGTACGGCCTCGTCGGCGCCGTCCTCCTGGCTGCGGTTGGCGTCCAGGTTGGCCTTCATCCGGTCCACCCGGCGCACCACGTTCGCGGAGGCCCGGTCACGCTCGCCCCGCAGCACCACGAAGCTGATGGGCGCGGAGATCACGAGCGCGAGCAGGGCGATCCACATGCCGTTGGAGTCGCCGAGCCCACGCGGGACGATGCCGGACTCGACGAGACCCCAGACGACCACGAGGCAGCCCGCGAAAATCCCAAGGCGCATCAGCGTGTAGCGGAGCATCTCAACCCACTCTTCCGTTCCGACGTGTCGCGGTCTCGAAGGTGTCGGTGTGCCGGGCGGCCGACCGAACATTCCGGCGCGAACATCGCCAAAGGCGTCGTCCGTACCCTCCAGTGAAGCACGCGCGCACCCCGGTACCGCAGGCGGGTTCGACGGGCGCCGCCCCGTCGGACAAGGGCCCCGTCGGCCGAGGGTTCCGGTCGACAAGGGCCCCGTCGGCCGAGGATCCCCGTCGGACAAGGGCGCCCTCAGGCGAGGGTTCCGGTCGGACCAGGGGCCCCCTCAGGCGAGGGTCCCCGTCGGACAGGGCCCCCCGTCAGGCCAGGGCGCGGAGCATCGTGATGTCGTCGCGGTCGTCCCCCGGGCCCACCCGGATCGCGCCGGGCACCCGGCCGACCTCCTTGTAGCCGCACCCTTCGTAGAACCGTTCGAGGCCGGTGCCGCCCCGGCAGGTGAGCCGTATCGCGTCGATGCCGGGCATCCGGCGCACGGCCCGCTCGGCGGCGGCGAGCAGGTCGCGCCCGTGGCCGCGGCCCTGGTGACGGGGGTGGACCATCACCGTGTGGAGCCACACCCAGTGCCGCATCAGCGGGTGCGTGTTGCGGGCGACGAAGGCCGCCGCGACGGTCTCGCCCGCCTCGTCCCGGCCGACGAGGAGCCGGGTGTGGCCCTCGGCCATGGCGACGAAGTGCCGCACCAGCGCCGGACGTATGTCCTCGGGCCCCACCGGCGGCACGAAGCCGACCGAGCCGCCCGTGTTCGACACGTCCGTCCACAGGGTGAGCAGGCCGTTGCGGAGGGCGGGCGTGACCTCCGGGTCCAGGGTGAGGTCCAGCGACACGTCCGGCCTCACACCCGCATCGGCTGGGGCTCGTCGCGGCGGGCCGGGTCGGCGCCGTCGTACTCGCGGATGATCTCGTAGCGCGTGTTGCGCTCGACCGGGCGGAACCCGGCGTCGCGGATCAGGTCGAGCAGGTCCTCGCGGGTGAGCTTGTTCGGCGTGCCGTAGTCGTCCGCGTCGTGCGTGATCTTGTACTCGACGACCGAGCCGTCCATGTCGTCCGCGCCGTGCTGGAGGGCGAGCTGCGCGGTCCGCACGCCGTGCATGACCCAGAAGACCTTGACGTGCGGGACGTTGTCGAACAGCAGCCGGGAGACCGCGAAGGTCTTCAGCGCCTCCGCGCCCGTCGCCATCCGGGTGCGCGCCTGGAGGCGGTTGCGGATCTTGCCGTCCTTCATGTCGACGAAGTCGTGCTGGTAGCGCAGCGGGATGAAGACCTGGAAGCCGCCGGTCTCGTCCTGCAGCTCGCGCAGCCGCAGCACGTGGTCCACGCGGTGGCGGGGCTCCTCGATGTGCCCGTACAGCATGGTGCACGGGGTCTTGAGCCCCTTCTCGTGCGCCAGCCGGTGGATGCGCGACCAGTCCTCCCAGTGGGTGCGGTGGTCGACGATGTGCTGCCGCACCTCCCAGTCGAAGATCTCCGCGCCGCCTCCGGTGAGGGACTCCAGACCGGCGTCGATCAGCTCGTCCAGGATGTCGGAGGCGGACATCCCGGAGATCGTCTCGAAGTGGTGGATCTCGGTGGCCGTGAACGCCTTGAGGGACACGTCCGGCAGCGCGGCCTTCAACTCCCGCAGCGAGCGCGGGTAGTAGCGCCACGGCAGGTTGGGGTGCAGCCCGTTGACGATGTGCAGTTCGGTGAGGTTCTCGCCCTCCATCGCCTTGGCGAGCTTCACCGCCTCCTCGATGCGCATCGTGTACGCGTCCTTCTCGCCCGGCTTGCGCTGGAAGGAGCAGTAGGCGCAGGACGCCGTGCACACGTTCGTCATGTTGAGGTGACGGTTGACGTTGAAGTGGACGACGTCGCCGTTCTTCCGCGTCCGCACCTCGTGGGCGAGCCCGCCGAGCCAGGCCAGGTCGTCCGACTCGTACAGCGCGACGCCGTCCTCGCGGCTCAGCCGTTCACCGGACCTGACCTTGTCCTCCAGCTCGCGCTTGAGCCCGACGTCCATGCGATACCTCATCTCTCCGTGCGGACTGCCGCAGTCCCGGACAACCGTACGCCCGCGCGGGCGGGCCCCCGCGCGGGACCTCAGCTCACCTCTTCGGGCAGCTCGCCCACCCTGTTCTCCCACTTCGTGGAGAGCACGATCGTGGTACGGGTCCGGGAGACGCCCTTGGTGCCGGACAGCCGCCGGATGGTCCGCTCCAGGCCGTCCACGTCCGAGGCCCGCACCTTGATCATGAAGGAGTCGTCGCCCGCGATGAACCAGCAGTCCTCGATCTCGTGCAGGTCCTTCAGCCGGGTCGCCACGTCCTCGTGGTCGACGGCGTCGGAGAGCGAGATGCCGATCAGGGCGGTGACGCCGAGCCCGAGCGAGGCGGAGTCGACGGTGGCGCGATACCCGGTGATCACGCCGGCCGCCTCCAGGCGGTTGATGCGGTCGGTGACACTGGGTCCCGACAGACCGACGAGGCGGCCCAGCTCCGCGTAGGAGGCCCGGCCGTTCTCCCGCAGGGCCTGGATGAGCTGCCTGTCCACCGCGTCCATGCGATCGCTAGCCTTCCGCTGAGTTGGGGTAGTGGGGGTGTTGCGGGTGTTGCGTCGTCGTGCGGCCGCCGCCGAGGTCGCCCTCCCAACGGCGGTAGAGGGTGTGCGGAACGCCCGCCGCGTCCAGGGCCCGTCCGGCGACGAAGTCCACCAGGTCCTGGATGTGGGTCGCCCCCGCGTAGAAGGCGGGCGAGGCGGGCAGGACCGTCGCCCCGGCGTCGTCCAGGGCCACCAGGTGCCGCAGGGTCTGCCCGTTCAGCGGGGTCTCGCGGACGGCGACGACCAGGCGGCGCCCCTCCTTGAGCGTCACGCTCGCCGCGCGCTGCAGCAGGTCCTTGGAGAGCCCGAGCGCGACCCCGGCCACGCAGGCCGTCGACGCGGGCACGATCAGCATGCCCTTGGCGGGGTACGACCCCGAGGACGGGCCCGCCGCCAGGTCCCCGGCCGCCCAGTACCGTACGGCGCCGGGAGAGGCGGTCCGGTCGGTCCCGGCGATCTCGGCGGCGAACGTGTCCGGCTTGCCGTCGGCGCCCCGGGCCAGCCAGGCCCGCAGATCGGCCTGCCAGTGCGCGTCCCGGAAGCCGATGCCCGTCTCGTCCAGCAGGGTCAGCCGGGCGGCACGCGACACCACGAGATCCACGCTCTCGCCGGCGGCGAGCAGCGCGCGCAGCACGGCCGCGGCATACGGGGTACCGGAAGCGCCCGACACCCCTACGATCCAAGGTGTACGCGCCGTCCTGCCTGGGTTGGCTGGGTTCACGACACCGAGCCTATCCGGCGTCGGGAGGTGGGAACCGGACGAGGGGGTCCGACCGTTGACCGGGCGGGACGAGTCGGACGACTCACCCGGCGCGTCACTGGAGGATCGCCGGCAGGGGGAGCCATGTGGGGTACGGAAAGCAGGGGCGGCGAAGACGCGTTGCCCGTGTGGTCGCGGGGCGAGCGGGCGAAGGCGGCGGCCGGGCTGATGGCCGGCTGGGTGGCACTGCTGTGGCTGCTGGAGCTCGTCGACGTGGCGAGCGGCCACGCGCTGGACGGCCTCGGCATCGAACCGCGCCGCGCCTCCGAGCTGGTCGACGTCGTACCGGCCGCGTTCGTCCACTTCGGCTTCGGGCACGTGGCCGCGAACAGCGTGCCGTTGCTGGTGCTCGGCTTCCTGGCGGCACTGGGCGGAATACGCCGGTTCGCGCTGGTCTGCGCGATGATCGTCGTCGCCGACGGCCTGGGCGTGTGGCTGGTGGCCCCGGCCCACACCAACACCGCGGGCGCCTCCGGCCTGATCTTCGGCCTCTTCGGCTTCCTCCTGGTCAGCGGCTTCACCGAACGCCGCCCCCTGGGCGTGGTGGCCGGCCTGCTGGTGGCCGCCGTCTGGGGCACCTCCATCCTCACCGGCCTCGCCCCCACCCAGACGGGCATCAGCTGGCAGGGCCATCTGATCGGCCTGATATCGGGCCTGGCGGCGGCGTTCCTGTTCCGGCGGCGGCGGACACCGGCCGATCAGCGGGCCGGGCGGCTCTTCCAGCGCCGTCGGCTCAGAGGGTGACGACCAGCTTCTTCGCGGACACGCCCTTCTTGAGCTGCCGCAGCGCCTCGGGGATGGCGTCCAGTCCGTGGCCGACGACACTGGCGTCGGGCGCGGCCCGGAAGACGCCGGAGGCGAGCGCGGCCGGGAGGAAATCCGCGTAGATCGCCGGTCCGATCTCATTGTCCTTGAGCGTGCCGCCCCAGATGCCGCTCACCGTGACCCCGAGGCGCGATGCCCGCCGGGCCCCCATGCGGACGAACAGACTGGGCATGGCCGAGGCGACGCGCTTGCTGCCCGTGGTCCGGGCGGCGACCGCGATGGTGGGCTTGAGTGATCCGTTGCCGATCGCCAGAGTGCCGGCCAGTGGGCTCTCGCCGATCCGCTCCACGAGCTCCGCCACGGCAGTGGAGCTGTTGCGGTCGACGATCTCGGCCGCGCCCAGCGAGCGAACGTAGTCGAAGTTGCGCGGGGACGCGGTCGCCACGACCCGGTAACCGGCATTGCGGGCGAGCTGTACCGCGCTGGAGCCCACGCTCGTCGACGCGCCCCACACCAGCACCGTCTCCGACCGGTCGGCGGCACTCACGGTGGGCAGCGCCAGCGCGAGGTGGTCCTTCTGGAACATGCCCGTCGCCGCGGTCGACAGGGTCAGGGGTAGCACGGCCGCCTGCTCGAAGGGCAAGGTGTCGGGCAGGGGGGACAGCATGTGCTGCATCAGCACGACATAGTGCTGGAAGGCACCCTCCGCGGCCCGGTTCTGCGATTTCTCCACGCCGAACGCATGCCCCAGGACACGATCGCCGGGCTTCACGCGCGTCACGCCCGGGCCGGTCTCGACGACCTCTCCGGCCACGTCCGAGCCGATGACGGCCGGAAACGTCAGCCACGGCAGGACCAGGCGGTAGGCGAGGCCCGGTATCGCGTCGACGGGGTTCACGGCGACGGCCCGGACCCGCACGACGACCTCACCCTGCGCCGCGGGTGTGTACGCGGCGGGGCCCACTTCGAAGCGCGTACCGCGCTTGGGGAGCCACAGAGCGCTGTTCTGCTCGGTCATCTCGGAGATCTTTCCGTTCGATGGCTGCCGGAGGCGTGCGCCGACGGCGAATGCTGCCCCGCACGCCGGCCGCTACACGGTCAGACCGCGTACCAGCAGATCGAGCAGGGCACAGAGGAAGAGGGCGATGCCGATGAAACCGTTGACGCTGAAGAACGCCCGATTCAGGCGGGTCAGGTCGTGGGGCCGGACCAGGGTGTGTTCGTAGACGAACGCGGCGGCGACGATCACCAGGCCGAGCCAGAAGAAGGGGCCGGCGTCGGTGGCGAGGGCGAACCAGACGAAGAGGGCGGTGGTGACGGTGTGGCAGGCCCGGGCGCCCCGGATCGCGGCGGGAATGCCGAAGCGGGCGGGCACGGACCGGACGCCGACCTCGCGGTCGGTCTCCACGTCCTGGCAGGCGTAGATCAGGTCGAAGCCGCCGATCCAGATGCCGACGGCCAGGCCGAGGATCACCGCGTCCCAGGACCAGGAGCCGCTGATCGCCAGCCAGCCGCCGATCGGGCCCATCGCCTGAGCGAGGCCGAGGATGGCCTGCGGGAAGTTGGTGAACCGCTTGCCGTAGGGGTAGACCACCATCGGGATCACGGCGACGGGGGCCAGCGCCAGGCAGAGCGGGTTGAGCGCCGCGGCGGCGCCGAGGAAGACGACGAGGGCGACGAGGGCGCCGGTCCAGGCGTGCTTGACCGACATCGCGCCGGTGACGAGTTCGCGGTGGGCGGTGCGCGGGTTGCGTGCGTCGATCTCGCGGTCGATGATCCGGTTCGCGGCCATGGCGAACGTCCGCAGCCCCACCATGGCGACGGTGACGAGCAGGAGCCGGCCCCAGTGGATGTTCTCGTCCCGCTCGTACATCGCGCTGAGGGAGGCGATGTAGGCGAAGGGAAGCGCGAAGACGGAGTGCTCGATCATCACCAGGCGCAGGAACGCCTTGGTGCGTCCCGGCTGCTGGGGCAGGGCGGCGGAGGCGCTGGTCACAGTCCGTACTCCTTCCACCGGCGGTCGACTCTCGCCGCCGTCTCGGGGTCCGACAGGACCATCTCGGGCCAGCCCCCGTCGCGCGTGTACCCCTCCTCGGGCCACTTGCGCGTGGCGTCGATGCCCGCCTTGCCGCCCCAGAACTGCTGGTAGGAGGCGTGGTCGAGATGGTCGACGGGGCCTTCGACGACGCTGAGGTCGCGGGCGTAGTCGGTGTTGCCGAGGGCGCGCCAGGCGACCTCGTGCAGGTCGTGGACGTCGCAGTCGGCGTCGACGACCACGATCAGCTTGGTCAGCGACATCATGTGGGCGCCCCACACGGCGTGCATGACCTTCTGGGCGTGCTTGGGGTATTTCTTGTCGATCGAGACGATCGCGCAGTTGTGGAAGCCGCCGGCCTCGGGGAGGTGGTAGTCCACGATGTCCGGCACGATGATCTTGAGCAGGGGGAGGAAGAAGCGTTCCGTGGCCCTGCCCAGCGGGCCGTCCTCCGTCGGGGGGCGGCCGACCACGATCGACTGGAGCAGCGGGCGCCTGCGCATCGTCACGCAGTCGATCGTGAGCGCGGGGAACGGCTCCTGCGGGGTGTAGAAGCCGGTGTGGTCGCCGAACGGGCCCTCGGGGAGCATCTCGCCGGGCTCCAGCCAGCCCTCCAGCACGACCTCCGCCTGGGCCGGGACCTGGAGCGGAACGGATCTGCAGTCGACCATCTCGATGCGCCGGCCGGCGAGGAAGCCGGCGAACAGGTACTCGTCGATGTCGCCGGGGAGCGGGGCGGTGGCGGCGTACGTCACGGCGGGCGGGCACCCGAAGGCGATCGCGACGGGCAGCCGTTCGCCGCGGCGGGCGGCGACCTGGTAGTGGTTGCGGCTGTCCTTGTGGATCTGCCAGTGCATGCCGATGGTGCGCGCGTCGTGACGCTGGAGGCGGTAGAGGCCCAGGTTGCGGACGCCCGACTCGGGGTCCTTGGTGTGGGTGAGGCCCAGGTTGAAGAAGGAGCCGCCGTCCTGGGGCCAGGTGAACAGGGCGGGCAGCGCGTTCAGGTCGACGTCGTCGCCGCGCAGCACGACCTCCTGCACGGGGGCGCTGTCGGCCTTGACCTTCTTCGGCGGGACGTGGGCCATCGCGCCGAGTTTGCCGAAGGCCTCGCGGACGCCGACGAAGCCGTGCGGCAGTTCGGGCTTGAGCAGGCCGCCGATCCGGTCGGAGATGTCTCCGTACGACTTCAGGCCGAGGGCCTTGAGGAGGCGGCGGTCGGTGCCGAACACGTTCATCGCCAGAGGCATCGCGCTGCCCTTGACGTTCTCGAAGAGGAGGGCGGGACCGCCGGACTTCTGCACCCGGTCGACGATCTCCCCGACCTCCAGGTACGGGTCGACCTCGGCCTTGATGCGCTTGAGGTCGCCCTCGCGTTCCAGCGCCCGGAGCAGGGAGCGAAGATCGTCGTAAGCCATGCGTCCCAGTATCCGCCACCGGCTAACCTGGGCCCGTCACCGGGGCCGAGATGGTCCCGCCCGCCGCGGCCCGCCGGGTCCCGTCACCGGGGCCCGCACCGCCCCGGCACCGCCTTCGGCCCTCTGGGGGATCGCGCGACCATGCTCAGGTACCTGCCGTTGCTGCTGATGCTGGCCCTGTGGATCTACGCCTTCGTGGACTGCCTGAACACCCCCGAGGAAGAGGTGCGGGGGCTGCCGAAGGTGGCCTGGGTGATCGTGATCCTGCTGTTCGGCGAGGTGCTGGTGGGGCCGGTGGCGTGGCTGGTGGCGGGGAAGCGGCGGCGGGGGGCCACCGCCGGTGCCGCCGACGGCCGCTGGGTGGCCCCCGACGACAATCCCGAGTTCCTGAAGTCCCTCGGGGAGGACGGGAAGAAGCGGGACGCGGAGGGCTGAGCGAAAGCCTTCGCCCCCGCCCCCCTCGGGCGCCCCGGCCCGCCCCCGTTCCCCGCGCCCCTCTGCCGGGGCGCGGGGCTCACACGCCGGCGTACGAGTGCTTGCCCGAGACGAAGATGTTGACGCCGTAGTAGTTGAAGAGCCAGCAGCCGAAGGCGATCAGGGCGATGTAGGCGGCCTTGCGGCCCTTCCAGCCGGCCGTGGCGCGGGCGTGCAGGTAGCACGCGTAGGCGACCCAGGTGATGAAGGACCAGGTCTCCTTGGGGTCCCAGTTCCAGTAGCGGCCCCACGCGTCGCCCGCCCAGATCGCGCCCGCGATGATCGTGAACGTCCACAGCGGGAAGACGGCCGCGTTGATCCGGTACGCGAACTTGTCCAGGGAGGCGGATGCCGGGAGGCGTTCGAGGACGGACGTGGCGAAGCGGCCCGGGGTGCCGCCGTTCGCCAGCTTGTTCTCGTAGCTGTCCTTGAACAGGTAGAGGATCGTGCCGACGGCCCCGACGTAGAACACCGCGCCGCAGAAGATCGCGGTGGAGACGTGGATGTAGAGCCAGTACGAGTGCAGCGCGGGGACGAGCTGGTCGCTCGCCGTGTAGAGCACGGTGACCGCGAGGCCCAGGTCGAGCAGGACCGTGGTGATCAGCGGCAGACCGAGCCAGCGGACGTTCTTGCGCAGCACGAGCAGGACGAGGAAGACGGCGACCGCGACCGTGGAGAACGTGATGTTGAACTCGTACATGTTGCCCCACGGCGCCCGTCGCACCGACAGGGCGCGGGTGAGGACGCCGCTGAACTCGATGAGGAACGAGAGCACGGTGAGCGAGACGGCGATCCTGCCGTACATGTCGCCCTGCTCGTCGCCGCCGTGGGCGCCGGGCCCGTCCGGCACGTCACGGGAGCCGGCCGCGGCGCGGACCACGACCTGCGGGCGGTCCAGGACGGCGGTGCCGCCCGCCGACCGGACGGTGACCGCCGGGCCCTGTGCGCCCGCCGCCCCGGCTCCGTCCGCGGTCAGCGCGTTGGCCGTGCGGGCCACCTTGCTGCGGCTGCCGAACAGCCATTCGGCGATGTAGGCGAAGAAGGCCAGGGTGTACACGGCCATCGAGGAGTAGATGAGCGTATTGCTGACGCTCGCGAGGTGTTCGTTGGTGGCGGCGAGGCTGTTCACTGCTTCTCTGCCCCTTCAGTGGCGGAAACGGTGGGTCCGGCGGCGTCCGGATCCCCGTCGGAGGTGTCGGCGTCGGACGGGCCGGCGGCGGGGGTGTCGGCGGCGGAAGTGTCCGCGACGGACGTGCCGGCTGCCGGAGTGTCGGCGGCGGCGTCGGAGCCCTGGGCGCCCGGTTCGGGCTCGGCGGCCTCGGCGGCGCCCGGTTCGGCGTCGTCATCGGCCGGGTCGGTCCTGGCCGGAGCCGTCGGCGCCGTCGGCGCCTGCGCGTGGATGCGGGCGGCCAGGTCGCCCAGCTCCTGCGGGAGCTTCGCGGATTCGCTGCGGCCCAGGCCCGCCATCTCCACGACCGTGACGCCGTCGGCGCCCCGCACGGCCCGCACCCACACCCGGCGGCGCGAGATGAACAGCGAGGCGGCCAGACCCAGGATCGCGGTGACGGCCCCGGTCAGCGCCCAGACGCTGCCGGGCTCCTGGACGATCTGGAAGCCGGCCCACTCCTTGATGTCCTTCTCGAAGGTGATCGAGCCGTTGCCGCCCGGCAGCTTCATGGTCTGTCCCGGCGCCAGCCGGTCCTTGAAGATGTCGCCGCCGGCGGTCTTGTACTGCTTCGCGTGCGAGGTGTCGAGCTGGTACACGTTCTGCGGGATGCCGGAGTCCGAGCCGAGACTGCCGTGGTACGCGGTCAGCGCGAGCACCGGATTGTCCAGCGACGGGAACTGGGACACCATCGTGCCCTTGCCGGCGCCCGCGAAGGTCGGCACGAAGAACGCGGCGAAGCCGAGCTGCTCGCTCCTCCCCTGGGCGTTGGTGTAGCCGTCGAGCACCTTGATGGCGCCCTGCGAGGTGACGTTGGAGTCGCTCGGCAGCAGCGGCACGGCCTGGTGGAAGACGACCTTGCCCTTGGCGTCGCGCACGGTGACGACCGGGGCGTAGCCGTGGCTGACCAGGTAGACCTTGGAGTCGCCGATGTGCAGCGGGTGGTTGACCCGGACCGTGGTCTTCTTCTGCGCGCCGTCGGCGCCCTCGCGGTAGGTGAGCGCCGCTTCGTAGGTGCGCGGGGTGCCCCTGTTGGGGCCGGTGCGCTCGTAGGTGCCGGTGAAGCTCTTCAGGTCGAAGCTGAAGGGGACGAGGTCGTCGGAGCCGAAGAGGCTGCCGGACTTGATGTCGTCGTACTGCGTGGGCGTGTTGGCGAAGCCGTCGCCCTCGATCACCAGCTTGTCGCCGTCGGACTTGTAGAGCTGGCCCCAGGCGAAGGAGACGAGCAGCACGATCAGCGCGATGTGGAAGAGCAGGTTGCCGAGTTCGCGCACGTACCCCTTCTCGGCGGCGACCGCGTCCCCGACGACGTGGGAGCGGAAGCGGCGCCGGCGCAGCGCGTCGAGCGCGGCGGCGCGCACCGTCCCGGGCTCGGCGTCGGTGCGCCAGGTCGCGTACGCGGGCAGCCGGGTCAGCCGGCGCGGGGCGCCCGGCGGGCGGCCGCGGAGCTGGCCGACGAACTGCCAGGTGCGCGGGATGATGCAGCCGATGAGGGAGACGAAGAGCAGGATGTAGATCGCGGAGAACCACACCGAGCTGTAGACGTGGAACAGTCCGAGCCGCTCGTAGACGGGCCCGAGCGTGGTGTGGGCGGCCTTGAACGACTCGACCTTGAGCGCGTCGGTGCCCTTCTGCGGGATCAGCGAGCCGGGGATCGCGCCCAGGGAGAGCAGGAACAGCAGGACCAGCGCGACCCGCATGGAGGTCAGCTGCCGCCAGAACCAGCGGGCCCAGCCGGTGATCTCGCGCAGGGTCCAGACGAGGCGGCCCTTGGCGCCGGGCCCGCGGACCCCGCCGAAGGAGCCGGGTACGACGGTGTCGGTGGGGGCGGTGGACAGCTGGGAGCCGGCGGCGCCGAGGTCCTGGTCCTCACCGTCCGCGTTGGCCGGCTGCCGTGCCGCGTCGGTGGTCGTGGACTCGCTCATCGATCAGATCCCCACAGTGAAGCCGTTGGACCAGGTCTGCGTCTCCTGCACCAGGTGGTCCCAGGCGCCGGTCAGCAGCAGTACCCCCGTGGCGATCATCATGCTGCCGCCGAGCCGCATGACCCACACGTAGTGCCGCTTGACCCAGCCGAAGGCGCCGAGCGCCTTGCGGAAGGCCACGGCGGCGAGCACGAACGGTACGCCCAGACCGAGGCAGTAGGCGACGGTCAGTATGGCCCCGCGGCCCGCGCTCGCCTCGTTGGAGGAGAGGGCGAGCACGGAGGCGAGGGTCGGGCCGATGCACGGCGTCCAGCCGATGCCGAACAGCGCGCCGAGGACGGGCGCGCCGATCAGGCCGGCGGTGGGGCGGCGGTGGAAGCGGAACTCGCGCTGGGTGAGCCAGGGCATCAGGCCCATGAAGAAGACACCGAGGGCGATCATCAGGCCGCCGAGCACCTTGGAGAGGGTGCCGCTGTACTCCTGGAGCGTCTGCCCGAAGTAGCCGAAGAGCGCCCCGCCGGAGACGAACACCACGGTGAACCCGGCGACGAAGAGCGCGGCCCCGCCGGCCATCCGGCCGCGTCGGGCCTCGGCCAGATCGGTGCCGGTCACGCCGGTCACGTAGGAGAGGTAGCCGGGGACGAGCGGCAGGACGCACGGGGAGAAGAAGGAGACGAGGCCCCCGAGTACGGCGACCGGGACCGCGAGGAGCAGGGCTCCGTTGCGGACCGTCATGTTCGGGTCGGTGGCTGCGGCGAGGAGCACGGTGTCACTTCTCCGCTACGACCGGGTCGAGCATCTCGTGCAGCTTTTCCTCGCTCAGTGGCTGCAGCGTCCGCGCGGCGATTCTGCCGTCCCGGTCGAGGATCAGCGTGGAGGGGATGGCCTGCGGGTTGAGCGTGCCCTTCCGGAAGCGCAGCAACAGCCGGCCGGTGGGGTCGTACAGGCTCGGGTAGGTGATCCCGTGGGCCTTCTCGAACTCGACGGCCGGGGTGGTGCTGGTGTCCCGCGTGTTGATGCCGACGAACATCACGCCCTTGCTCGCGCTCTCCTTGGCGACCTTGGCGAAGTTGTCGGCCTCGGCCCGGCAGGGCGAGCACCAGGAGCCCCAGACGTTGACGACGACGACCTTGCCCTTGTAGTCGGCGACGTCGAGCTGCTTGCCGTCGATGGTCTTGCCGGACAGGTCGGGCGCGGTCTGGCGGTCGCCCTTGCCGGCGGTGTCGATGCCGTCCTTGCCGGCCACGAAGTTGGTGTTCCCCGATCCCCCGGACACTCCGCCCGAGCCGCAGGCGGCCAGCAGAAGTGCCACGAGGGCCGCCCCGGCGCCGGTGACGGCGGCACGGCGACGGCCGCGGAAGCGGCTCACGGTGCGGTTCGGGTGCTGGGGGGCACGGCAGGCGGCGCTCATGTGAAAAGTTTCGCATGTCCGTTCCCGGGATCTCCCGCACCCCCCTCCCGGACGGAAACCCGCATTTCAGACAGGGTGCGCGCGTCAGGCGGCGTCCTCGGAGCCCTTTCCGGTCCCGGTGCCCGTCCCCTTGCCCTTGCCGGTTCCTGTGCCCTTGCCGGTGCCGGTGTCGTCCTTGAGGAACTCCTTCCAGCCGCCGGCCGGCTTCTGGCCGACGTCGAGCGTCTGGAGCTTCTCGACGATCTCGGGGCGCTGCACGTCGAGCCAGTCCACGAACTGGCGGAAGGAGACCATGCGCACGTCGGCGCCCTTCTCCTTCTCCCGGGCGATGTGCGTGAAGGCCTGCTCGACGGCGTCCATGTAGATGCCGCCGTTCCACTCCTCGAAGTGGTTGCCGATGAAGAAGGGCGCCCGGTTGGACTCGTAGGCCCGCTCGAAGCCGTTGATGTAGGCGTTCGCGGCCTGGGTGCGCCAGCCCGGGTAGTTCGACGGCGGGGCCTTGGTGGAGTTGACGGACTGGTTGGCCAGCATGTTGTAGTCCATCGAGAGGACCTCGAAGCTGTGGCCCGGGAACGGCACGCCCTGCAGGGGCAGGTCCCACACCCGGTTCCGCTGCACGGGCCAGCGCTGGCGGCCGCCGGGCGAGGAGGCGTCGTAGCGCCAGCCGAGCTCGCGCGCGGTCGGGAGCAGGTTGTCCTGGCCGAGCAGGCAGGGGGTGCGGCCGCCGACGAGCTCCTTGTCGTAGTCGAACGGGAGCGAGGGCAGGTCGGTCCAGCCGGTGTTGGTCCGCCACTCCTTGACGAAGGACTTGGCCTGGTCTATCTCGCTGTGCCACTGCTTGGGCGTCCAGTTGGCCACGGTGCCGTGGCCGGAGCAGAAGTGGCCGTTGAAGTGGGTGCCTATCTCGTGGCCGTCGAGCCATGCCTGGCGTGTGTACTTCAGCGTCAGCTTGATGTGCTCGTCGGTGAGGTAGCCGATGTCGGAGGCGCCGGGCGCGTTGTTCGGCCCGTGGTACTTGCGCTTCTTCGACTCCGGGAGCAGGTAGAGCCCCGAGAGGAAGAACGTCATGTGCGCCTCGTGCTCCTTGGCGAGCTTCAGGAAGCGCGGGAAGAGTCCGTTGCCGACCTCGCCGGCGCCGTCCCAGGAGAAGATCACGAACTGCGGCGGGGTCTGGCCCGGCTCCAGCGGCACGGGCTTGTCGGGCTGGTGCGGCTGGGGACCGGTGTCGGAGGTGGAGCCGTCGCCTATGGGGCGCGCGGTGGGCTTGGGGGTCCCGGACTCCGTCTTTCCGTGCCCGCCGGAACCGGCGGCGTGCCCGGAGGCGTCGTCGTTCCCGCCGCACGCGGCCAGTCCCATCGCCGCGGCGGCCCCCGCGCCGAGCCCGATCATTCCTCGCCGGCTGATGTTCCCCATGGGGCGGCCCCTCGATCTCACTGCACTCAGCTTCCGCTCAGCTGACTCCCAGCTGACACAGAGGTAGAGGGCGGGGGCGAGCCGGGGGTTCCGTACGGGGGATGATTATCGACCGGTTGTTACGAAAATACGATCATTTGGCTCAACAGGGGACAGGGCGCTGGGCGATGCTCTCGACGGGGACGGCGCCCCGTCGGGAGAAGGATGCGGGGGCGGCGCGGACAACCGGCCTTGCACCGCGCCGCCCCGCACCGCGCCGCCCCGCCCCGCACCGCGCCGCACCGCGCCGCACCGCGCCGCGCTCGACCGTCCGGGGGCGCTGCCCATCGTCCCGCCCCGCGCCCGACCGTCCGGGCGCGCGCCCCCGATCGCACCGCCCCGCGCCCGATCGGTCCGGGGGCG
>Ga0308173_10000386_pt1 | contig 18260 bp, 15 predicted proteins | sample PhyPR1_FD_203716 | JGI IMG/M metagenome (GOLD analysis project Ga0308173, IMG submission 203716) | Soil microbial communities from UC Gill Tract Community Farm, Albany, California, United States - DLSLS.P.R1 | ecosystem: Environmental > Terrestrial > Soil > Agricultural land | place: USA...
GGGACTCGGGCTCGCCGGGAGCGGTGTCGGCGAACGCCTCGTCGACGACGAGGACGCGGCCGGGCCGGGCGAGGGCTGCGACCTCAGCCGCCGGGTGCAGGACGGAGGTGGGGTTGGTGGGATTCCCCAGAACCACCAGGTCCGCGTCGCGCGGGACGGCGTCGGGTGCGAGCCGGTAACCGGTCTCTGCTCGCAGCACGGAACGCGTGACAGGGTGCCCGGCCGCCAGCAGGGCCGCCTCCGGCTCGGTGAACGAGGGGTGCACGACGACGGCGCGGCGCGGGCTGAGCGCGCGTGCGAGCAGCACGAACGTCTCCGCCGCCCCCGCGGTGAGCAGGACCTCCGCCGGGTCGCGTCCGTGCGCCGCCGCCACAGCGGCGCGGGCGGGGCGGCCGTCGGGATAGCCGGCGCTGTCGTCGACGGCCGCGTGCAGCACTGCCCGGAGCCACGCGGGGGGAGCGCCGGCGCGGACGTTCACGGCGAGGTCCACGAGCCCGGGGGCGAGCTCGGCGTCGCCGTGATGGCGCAGGTCGATCATGTCGCGACCGCCACGGTCACGCGGCCGTGCACGGTCTTACCCACCAGCAGCGAGCCGCCGCCGACCAGCGCGGCTGCCTCGGCAACGGACGGCGTCCCGACGTGGCCGGCCACGGAGACCGACGGCGCCGGCACCGCCACCGCAACGAGCAGTGCTGCCGGGTGGGCGGCCAGGGGCCACCCCCGGCGGGCCGCCGCCTCGCGGATCCCTGGCTCCCGTGCGCGGGCGTCCAGGGTGGCCAGCCGGACGTCACGGGCTCCGGGCGGCAGGACCGCGTCGACCGCGGCGAGCACCTCGTCCGAGCTGACCCCGGAGACGGCGCCGATGCCCACAGTGGTCATGCCGGCACCGACCTCGCCGACTCCGCGCATACCCGGACGAATCGCTCAGCCAGGCCCGGACTGCCGGCCCAGTTCAGGTGCAGGTACGAAGCGTGCACACCACCCTGGACGAAGCCTTCCGGGCCGGTTGCCGACCACTGCCACGCGGGCGTGGTGCCGGCCGGCGGGTCACTGCGGGTGCGGTGGAACTCGTGCCCGCGGACGCGAGTACCGGCGGCGCCGAGCACCGAATCGGCGGGCGCAACGGCGGAGCGGTAGCCCAGGGTGAGCCGCGGCGTCATCGCCGTCGTCGCGTCGAGCACCCCGCACATCGGGAGGCCGTCCAGCTCCCGCGCGAGGTACAGCAGGCCTGCACACTCCGCGGCTATCGGAGCGCCCCGAGCGGCGAGCGCGGCGACGTCGTTCCGCAGCGACTTGTTGGCCGACAGCTCCGCGGCGTAGACCTCGGGAAAACCGCCGCCGAGTACCAGCCCGTCCGTGCCGGGCGGCAACGCCTCGTCCCGCAGCGGGTCCACGGTCACGACCTCGGCGCCGGCGGCCGACAGCAGTTCGGCGTTCTCGGCGTACCCGAAGGTGAAGGCGGCGCCACCGGCGAGCGCGATGCGCGGCCGGGCAGCCGACGCGGTTACCTCGGCGGACGGGTCCCAGACGGGCGCGTCGAGTGGCGGGGCGGATCGTGCCAACGCCAGGACCGCGGCCAGGTCGACGCCCGCCGCGACCACCTCCCCGAGTCGGCGCACCGTGATCACGGCCTCCGCCGAGCGCTCGGCGGCGGGGATGAGGCCGAGATGCCGCGCCGGTGTGTGCAGCTGCTCCAGGCGCCGGATCGCACCGAGCACCGGGACACCCGCGGCGCCAAGGGCTTCCCGCAGGATCGCCTCATGCCGGTCGCTGCCGACCCGGTTGAGGACGACGCCGCCCAGCCGGACCGCGGGGTCGAACGTGGCGAACCCGTGCACGAGGGCGGCGACGCTCCGGGCCTGCGCAGAGGCGTCGACGACGAGCACCACCGGGGCGCGCAGCACCGCAGCGACGTGGGCCGTGGAGGCGAAGCCGGCCTCGACCGAGGGATGGGTGGCGCCGTCGAACAGGCCCATGACGCCCTCGATCACCGCCACGTCGGCCTGGGTCGGGTACGTGGCGCCGCGCAGGAGCAGCGGGGCGATGCGCTCTTCGCCGACCAGCCACGGGTCGAGGTTGCGTCCTGGGCGGCCGGCGGCCAGGCCGTGGTAGCCGGGATCGATGTAGTCGGGTCCGACCTTGTGCGGGGAGACCGCGAGTCCTCGTGCCGTGAGCGCGGCGATCAGACCGGTCGCGACCGAGGTCTTCCCGGCGTTACTGCCGGGCGCAGCGAGGACCACCCGGGGGAGCGGCGTCACCACTCGATCCCTCGTTGCCCCTTCTGCCCGGCGTCCATCGGGTGCTTGATCTTGGTCATCTGCACGACCAGATCGGCGGCCTCGATGAGCTTCGGGTGGGCGTCCCGGCCGGTGATGATCACGTGCTGGTTGCCGGGGCGGCCGGCGAGCGTGTCCACCACCTCGTCGATGTCGACCCAGCCCCACTTCATGGGATAGGTGAACTCGTCGAGGACGTAGAAGCGGTGGGCCTCGGCGGCCAGATCACGCTGGATCTGCGCCCAGCCCTCGGCGGCATCTGCGGCGTGGTCGACCTCGGACCCCTGGCGGCGCGACCAGCTCCAGCCGCTGCCCATCTTGTGCCAGACCACCGGACCGCCCTCGCCCGTTTGCTCGTGCAGTCGGCCGAGTGCCGTGAGCGCGTTCTCCTCGCCGACCTTCCACTTGGCGCTCTTGACGAACTGGTAGACCGCGATCGGCCAGCCCTGGTTCCACGCGCGCAGAGCCATGCCGAACGCGGCCGTGGATTTGCCCTTCATTTCCCCGGTGTGCACGGCGAGCAGTGCTCGGTTGCGCCGCTGGCGGGTGGTGAGCCCGTCCTCCGGGGTGACCGGAACCTGTCCCTGGGGCATCTCATGCCACCTTTCGCGCGCTGCGGACGGTGGCTGCCAAGGCCTGCGCGCCGAGGTTCTCGAGGGTCAGCGTCTGGGCGCCCAGGTGCGCGCCAAGCGTGCCGGCCAGGCCCAGCCGCACCGGGCCGGACTCGCAGTCGACAACGACGCTCGCCGTCCCGGCCGCGGCGAGCAGCCCGGCAGCCGCGTACGCGTCGGCGAGGTGGGGACCGCCCCGCGGCCCGGTGGCGCGCCCATCGGTGACCACGACCAGGAGGGGACGCCGCTGCGGATCCCGGACCCGCTCGACCCGGAGCACCTCGTGCGCGCGCAGCAGCCCGGCGGCGAGCGGGGTGCGTCCACCCGTCGGCAGATCGGTCAGCCGGGCGGCGGCGGTCTCGACCGACCAGGTCGGTGGGAGCGCGAGGGCAGCGTCCGAGCCGCGGAAGGTCACCAGCCCGACCTTGTCGCGGCGCTGGTAGGCGTCGAGCAGCAGTGACAGGACGGCGCCCTTCACGGCGCCCATCCGCGCGCGCGAGCCCATCGAACCGCTGGCATCGACGGCGAAGAGGACCAGGTTGCCTTCGCGACCCTCGAGGGTGGCTTGGCGCAGGTCCTCCCGTTCGATCCGCAACCCCGGGCCACGGCGCCCCCGGGTCACCTGGTGCGGCGCCGCGGCGCGGACGGTGTCTGTCAGGTGCAGCCGCGTGACCGCTCCGGCCGGTCGCGTGGAGCCGACGACGCGACCGCGCTCGGAGCGGGCCCGCGACCGGCGACCGGCGGCGCCAGCCCCGATCCCGGGTACCTCCAGCCGCCGGGTGCGGAAGGTTTCCGACGGCGCGACCGCGGCCTGTTCGGGTGCCGGTGCGGCGTCCGCCCTACCGCCGCCTTCACCCCGGGGTGCCGTTGTCGGCCCCTGGGCGGAGTCGCTCGGTGCCGGTTCCTGCGCTCCTCCGACTCCATCGGGCTGAGGAGGTCCACCAGGCGGGGGCGTGCCGCCGGAACCTGGCCCTTCGTGGTCGGGGCCGTCGTCGTCGGGCCCCTCGTCCTCCGGACGGGCGTCGGCGAGAGCCTGCTCGAGGGTGTCCTCGTCGAGGCCGGGGGCGTCGAAGGGGTTGCGCCGGCGACGGTGGGGGAGCGCGAGCCGGGCGGCCACCCGCACGTCGTCCTCGGTGACGGCGTCCCGGCCGGACCAGGCCGCGTGCGCGATCGCTGCCCGGGCGGTGACGATGTCGGCCCGCAGCCCGTCGACGTCGAAGGCGGCGCAGACGGCGGTCACCTGGCGCAGCGCGTCGTCGGAGAGGACCACGCACGCCAGCCGGGCCCGTGCGTCCGCGATGCGGGTGGCCAGTTCCGCCTCTTCGGCCGCCCAAGCGCCGGCGAACCGGGCGGGGTCGGCGTCGTGGGCGAAGCGGCGGCGCACGACCTCGGCGCGTTCGGTGGGGTCGCGGGGGGCCACCACTTCGACGGTGAGCCCGAAGCGGTCGAGCAGTTGCGGCCGCAACTCGCCTTCTTCGGGGTTCATCGTGCCGACGAGGAGGAAGCGGGCCGCGTGCCGGACGGACACGCCCTCGCGTTCGACGTACGCGGTGCCCAGCGCGGCGGCATCCAGCAGCAGGTCGACGAGATGGTCGTGCAGCAGGTTGACCTCGTCTACGTAGAGCACGCCGCGGTTGGCGGCGGCCAGCAGGCCCGGCTCGAACGCCTTGACGCCTTCCGTGAGCGCCCGCTCGAGGTCGAGGGCGCCGACAACGCGATCCTCCGAGGCGCCGACGGGCAGTTCCACTAGGCGGGCCGGGCGGGTGTGCCCGGGGCCGGCCGCGTCGTGCGGGCCATCGGGGCAGCCAGGGTCGGGGGCGGCGGGATCGCAGGCGAACCGGCAACCGGCGACGACGTCGACGGGCGGGAGGACGGCGGCCAGCGCGCGGACCGTCGTCGACTTCGCGGTCCCCTTCTCGCCGCGGACGAGCACCCCGCCGATGGCCGGTGAGACGGCGTTGAGGAGCAGGGCCAGGCGCATGTCGTCCATGCCGACGACGGCGCCGAACGGGTAGGTCATGCGGCTCTATCACGCATCGCACGCGTCCTCTCCCCGGGTGTCCACGCCCGGAGGTGGCAGGGGCGACGGCGAGAGTTTCCTGGCTCCCGGATCGACGCCCGCCCCCGACCTTCCCGCGTCTGCGGACCGAGGTCCTCAGACGCAGTGGCCGTGCATGGGGGTGGGCTCCCCGGTCACAGTGGCGGGACCGCGCCCGGAATCTCGCCGGGCTTCCTCCACTGCCGTCGCGTGTGGCCCCGACATCAGACCACGAGGAGCGGCTCAGGCCAACAGCCGGCCCGTCCGCACGGCTGGTCAGGCGCCGCGGGCGGCCAGCCATGCGGGGAACTCGGTGGCGACGATGCGCTCGTCGTGGACACCGGCCGCCTCGGGCGAGCACAGCCAGCGCACCGGCGGCCCCATCACGGCCGGGTCGAGCAGCTTCGTCCGCCGCTCGGGCGGGAAGTCGTCGGGGATCATGCCGGTCGCGGTCGCCCCGCCAGGCAGCAGGATGTTTGCGGTGACACCGGTGCCGGCGAGGTCCGCGGCCATGATGCGGGCCAGCGCCTCGGCGCCCGCCCGCGCCGGCCCGTACGGCACGAAGCCCGCCCGGTTCATCGTCGAGTGGTTCATCGACACGTTCACGATCCGGCCCACCCCGGCCGCCAGGAACCGCGGGACGACGGCCCGCGCCACCAGGAAGTAGCCGGTCAGGTTGGTGGCCACCAGGTCGCGGAAGCCGGCGGGCGGAACGGCCCAGAACGGCTGGGGGTCGGTGAGGAAGCGCGGGTTGACCGTCCGCATGCCGATCCCGGCATTGTTGACCAGCACGTCGAGGCCGCCCAACGCCCCGACGGCGTCGTCCACCCCGCGGTCGACGTCGCCCTCGTCCCGCACATCCAGGCCGATGCCCACCGCGGCCGGGCGAGGTCGCGGGCGGCGGCCCGTGCCCGCACCGGGTCACGGCCGGTGATCGCCACCCTGGCGCCGGCGTTGATGAGCGCGGCCGCCATCGCGGCCCCGAGTCCGCTGGTGCCGCCGGTGATGAGCGCACGGACGCCATCGGCCCGGAGGGGATCGGTCACCGGAGCGACGCCAGCGCGACCCCGGTACCTAGGCGCCCGGGGGCAGGAGGGGCAGCCCCGCGGGGGCGCCGTCCTCCAGGAGGCGCTCCAGGGCGGCGGTGTCGGCGTGCTCGGCCACGACGTCGCCGAGCCGGTCCAGCTGCGCTTCCCGGACGGCGGCGAAGTCGGTGTCGGGGGCGGGCACGAAGCGGCGGCCGCTGCAGCGCGCGACCTCGGTGAGGAAGGCGCGGCGGAACCCGTCGTTCTCAAGCGCCCCGTGCCAGGTGGTACCCCACACGGAGCCCGCGCGGGCGCCGTCGAGGAACGGCTCGGCGCCGTCGTCGACGGCGACCACGCCGTGGTGGATCTCGTAGCCGTGCACCTGCTCCCCGAACGCGCTCCCGCTGGGCCGGCCGAGCGTCTTCTCCCGGCCGAAGCGGACGTCGGTAGGCAGCAGCCCGAGCCCGGCGACCGTGCCGGCGCGGGACTCGACGTCGTCGGTGATGGTGCGCGCCAGCATCTGGTGGCCGCCGCAGATGCCGAGCACCGGGTGCCCGGCGGCGGCGCGGCGCAGCACGGCGTCGGCCAAGCCGGTCTCGCGCAGCCACGCCAGATCGGCGACCGTGGCCCGGGTGCCCGGCAGGATGACGAGGTCGGCGTCGGCCAGTTCCTCCGGCCGGGTCGCGTACCGCACCAGCACGCCGGGTTCGGCGGCCAGCGCGTCGACGTCGGTGAAGTTGGACAGCCGAGGCAGCCGCACCACCGAGACCCGTAGCACGTCCTCGCCGTGCGGCGGGCCGCCCGACCCGCGGGCGGTGCCGACGCCGAGCGAATCCTCGGCGTCCAGGTCCAGGCCACCCAGCCACGGCAGGACGCCGAGTGTTGGCCGCCCGGTGAGCGTGAACAGCTGCTCCAGGCCTGGCTGGAGCAGCCGCACGTCGCCGCGGAACTTGTTGACCAGGAACCCCGCGACCAGCCGCTGGTCGGCCGGGGGCATGAGGGCGACGGTGCCGTAGAGCGCGGGGAAGACGCCGCCGCGGTCGATGTCACCGACGACCACGACGGGTAGGTGGGCGGCCGTGGCCAGGCCCATGTTGGCGATGTCGTCGCTCCGGAGGTTGATCTCGGTGGGCGAGCCGGCGCCCTCGCAGATCACGACGTCGAACCGCGACCGCAGGTCGGTCAGGCAGTCGAGCACCTGCTCCCGCAGGGTGGCCTTCACGGCTCGGTAGGACAGGGCCGTCACGTCGCCCACCGCACGGCCGAGGACGACGACCTGGCTGGAGTTCTCGCCGCCCGGCTTGAGCAGCACCGGGTTCATGGCCGCCTCCGGTGGGACGCGGGCCGCCGCGGCCTGCATGACCTGCGCGCGGCCGATCTCGGCGCCGTCGGCGGTGACCATGGAGTTGTTGCTCATGTTCTGCGCCTTGAACGGCGCCACCGACACGCCTTGGCGCACCAGCCACCGGCAGATGCCAGCGGTGACCAGTGACTTCCCGGCGTCCGACGTGGTGCCGGCGACCAGCAGGGCGCCGTTCATGCAGCGGTCCCGTGCCAGGCCAGCCGGGCGGTGGCCGCGAGAGCCGCGGCCGACAGCCACACTGCCCGGGAGAGCCGGACGGCGCGCGCGATGTCTGCCGTCCCCGGGCGGGGGCCGTCGCCCAGCTCGGGGCGGTCCTCGACCCGGCTGCCGTAGACGTTCCGGCCGCCGAGCCGCACGCCCAGCGCTCCGGCCATCGACGCCTCGCACCGGCCGGCGTTCGGGCTGGGGTGGGCGGCCCCGTCGCGGCGCCACGCGCGGAGCGCCCCGGCCGCGGAGCCGCCGGCCAGTGGAGCGCACACGACGGTGAGCGCCGCGGTCAGCCGGGCGGGCAGCCAGTTGACGACGTCGTCCAGCCGTGCGGCCGCCCAGCCGAAGCGCTCGTACCGGGCCGACCGGTGGCCGACCATGGCGTCGAGGGTGTTCACCGCGCGGTAGCCGAGCAGGCCCGGTAGCCCGGCGACCGCCCCCCAGAAGAGCGGGGCTACGGCGGCGTCGGAGGTGTTCTCCGCCACGGACTCCACGGTGGCCCGCACCAGCTCGGGCTCGTCGAGCGTGCTCGGGTCGCGGCCGGCGAGGGCGGGCAGCGCGGCACGGGCGCCGGCAACGTCCGCTGCCTGCAGCGTCTGCGACATCCGGGCCGCCGCCCGGCCGAGCGAGGTGCCGCCCAGGACCGTCCACGTCGCCGCGGCGGTGACCAGGACCCGCGCGGCCGGACGGCGCCGGGTCGCGCGATCCAGCACGGCGCCCGCCCCGGTCGCGGCGCCGATCAGGACGAGAGCGTGGCCGGCCCCGGCGGTGCGGGAGTTCCGCCACGTCCGGCTCTCCAGCGCGGCCGCCGCACGGCCGAAACCCGCGACGGGATGCCCGCGCCGGGGGTCTCCCAGCAGCAGGTCCGCGGCGGCCCCGAGGGCCAGCCCGGCGGCGGTGGTCGTGTCCATCGCCGCCCATCGTGTCAACCGGCCCCTGGAGGCCGGTCCCTAGGATCGGCGTCCATGCGCGAGCCCGGCCCCGGTACGCCCCGACCCCTCGTGGTCGTGGGCATCGGTGCTGACGGCTGGGACGGCCTCTCGGCCGCCGCGCGGAGGTCGATCGAGGCGGCCGAGGTGGTGCGGGGCAGCCGGCGTCAGTTGGACCTGGTCCCGGACCACGTGGACGCCGAGCGGGTGCCGTGGCCGTTGCCGATGGCGCCGGCGCTGGCGTCGCTGCCCGGCGACCATCCGGGGCGCCGCATCGTCGTGCTCGCCAGTGGGGACCCGATGCTCTCCGGGGTCGGCACGTCGCTGGTGCGGTTGCATGGCTCGGACGCGGTCGAGGTGATCCCGCATCCCTCCTCGGTGTCGCTGGCCTGCGCGCGGCTGGGCTGGGCGGTCGAGGAGACGGCCGTCGTCTCCGTCGTCGGCCGCCCGCTGGAGCTGCTGGTCCCGCACGTGACCCCGGGACGGCGGCTGCTCGTGCTCGGCTCCGACGGAAGCACCCCGGCGGCGATCGCCCGCTGCCTCACTGGCCGCGGCTACGGCGCGAGCCGGCTGACCGCCCTGGCCCAGCTCGGCGGTTCGGCCGAGCGCGCCTTCGCCGGGACGGCCGCGGTCTGGCCGCACGAGGAGACCGACCCGCTGGTGGTGACCGCGGTCGAGGTGCTGGCCGATCCGGGCACCGTCCCGCTGCCGACCGTGCCCGGCCTGCCCGACGACGCCTTCGAGGACGACGGCCAGCTCACCAAGCGCGACGTGCGGGCGGTGACTCTGGCCCGGCTCGCGCCGCTGCCCGGGCAGCTGCTCTGGGACGCCGGCGCCGGCGCCGGCTCGATCGGCATCGAATGGATGCGCACCCACCCCTCCTGCCGGGCGGTCGCAGTCGAGTCCCGGCCCGACCGGGCGCAGCGGATCGCGCGGAACGCCGCTTCCCTCGGCGTGCCCGGCCTCCGGGTGGTCGAGGGGCGGGCACCGGAGGTCCTGGCCGGGCTGGACGAGCCGGATGCCGTCTTCGTCGGTGGGGGAGCCACCACACCGGAGCTGCTCGATGCCTGCTGGGCGGCGCTGCGACCCGGGGGCCGGCTGGTCGCGAATGCCGTGACGGTGGAGAGCGAGGCGATCCTGGCCGGTTGGTTCGCCCGCGTCGGCGGCGAGCTGGTGCGGATCGCCGTCCAGCGGGCCGAGCCGATCGGCCGGTTCACCGGCTGGAAGCCGGCGATGCCCGTGACCATCTGGAGCGTGTCGAAGTGACCGTGTTCTTCATCGGGGCCGGCCCAGGGGCCCCGGACCTGATCACTGTGCGGGCCGCGCGGATCATCGCGACCGCGCCGGTCTGCCTCTACGCCGGCGCGCTGGTGCCGCGGGAGCTGCTGGACTCCGCGCCGGCCGGCGCGCGCCTGGTGGACACCGCGAACCTCGACCTCGACGCGATCACCGCCGAGCTGGTCGCCGCGCACGAGGCCGGCCTCGACGTCGCCCGGCTGCACTCCGGCGACCCGTCGGTCTACAGCGCGATGGCCGAGCAGATGCGCCGGCTGGACGCCGCGGGCGTGCCCTACGACGTCGTACCGGGCGTGCCCGCGTTCGCGGCGGCCGCGGCGTCCCTCAAGCGTGAGCTCACCGTGCCCGGCGTCGGGCAGACCGTGATCCTGACCCGCACGTCGGCCCGGTCGACGCCGATGCCGCCGGGGGAGGACCTCGCCACCCTGGGCGCCTCGCGCGCGACGCTGGTGCTGCATCTCGCCGTCCAGCGGATCGCCGAGCTCGTGCCCGAGCTGATCCCGAACTACGGCGCCGACTGCCCGGCCGCCGTCGTCGCCCGTGCCAGCCGGGACGACGAGCTGGTCCTGCGGGGCACTCTGGCCGACATCGCCGAACAGGTCGAGGCCGCCGGGGTGAAGCGGACGGCGGTGGTCGTCGTCGGCGCGGTGCTCGCAGCGGAGGAGTTCCCCGACAGTCACCTCTACTCGATGCAGCGATGCCGCTAGGCGCGGCCCACGACGGTTCCCGCTCGGTCGATCACCACGACGTCGACCTCGACCGGGGCTCCCTGGAGCACCCCGAGCGCCGTCGTCCGCGCGCCGCCCGCGACCAGGTCGCCCAGCGGCAGCCCCGCCGCCTGGCACTGCTGGAGGGCGTCGAGCGCGGTGTTGGCGCCGCGGACGCCCTCGACCAGCGCCGCCGGGCCGCCGGCGTCCCGGACCAGGGCCGCGAGCGCGTCGCTGTCGACCTGCGAGCGGCCCGAGTGCAGGTCGAGGTGGCCCTGGGCGAGCTTGGTCAGCTTGCCGATGCCGCCGGCGATCGTCAGCCGCGGAACGGGATGCCGGCGCAGGTACTTGAGCACCGCACCGGCGAAGTCGCCCATGTCCAGCAGTGCGTCCTCGGGCAGGCCGTAGAGCTCCGTCACCACCCGCTCGCTGGTCGAGCCCGTGCAGCCGGCGACGTGCGCGTGCCCGGCGGCGCGGGCGACGTCGATGCCGCGGCGGATCGAGTCGATCCACGACGAGCAGGAGTAGGGGACGACGACGCCCGTCGTCCCGAGGATCGACAGGCCGCCGAGGATGCCCAGCCTGGGATTCCAGGTCTTCCGGGCCAGCTCCTCTCCGTGGGCGACGGAGATCTCGACGACGACGTCGCCGGTGCCGCCGTGCCGGGCCGCGACGGCCGCGACGTGCTCGGAGATGAAGCGCCGCGGCATCGGGTTGATCGCCGGCTCGCCGACGGCCAGCGGGAGGCCGGGCTTGGTCACCGTGCCCACGCCCACGCCGGCGCGGAAGGTGACCCCGCTGCCGGGCTCCCCGAGAGTGACGCGGGCCGAGACGAGGGCGCCATGGGTGACGTCGGGGTCGTCGCCGGCGTCCTTGACGATTCCGGCGGACGCAGCGCCGTCCCGCAGCAGCTCGGTGGCCAGCGCGAAGGACGGGTGCTTGTCATGCGGAAGGTCGATCGTGACCGGGTCGGGGAACTCGCCGGTGAGCAGCGCGGTGTAGGCGGCCGTGGTCGCGGCGGTCGCGCAGGCACCCGTCGTCCACCCGTATCGCAGCCCTGTACTGCGCTCGCGGCCCGCCGTCGTCACGCCATCAGCATGCACGGATGTCGGCCGTGACCGGGCGGGTGCTGGTCCTGGGCGGCACCGGGGAGGCGCGCCGGCTGGCCACGGTGCTGGCCGGCGAGGGCGTGGACGTGCTCAGCTCGCTGGCCGGGCGGGTGGCCGATCCGCTACTCCCGCCCGGCGAGGTGCGCGTCGGCGGCTTCGGCGGCGCCGCCGGGCTGACCGCCTGGTTGCAGGCGCATCCCGTGCGGGCGGTCGTCGACGCGACGCATCCCTTCGCCGCCACGATGACGGCCTCCGCCGCGGCCGCCGCCGAGCTCACTGGCGTCCCCCTGCTGCGGCTGCAGCGCCCCGGCTGGACCGCCGAGCCCGGGGACGACTGGCGGTGGGTGGAATCCCTGGAGGAGGCCGCGGCCGCGGTGGCTGGGTTCGGTTCGGTCTTCCTGACCACCGGGCGCAAGAGCCTGGGGGCCTTCGCCGGCCTGTCCGCGCGGTGTCTCGTCCGGTCGGTGGACCCGCCCGAGCCGCCGCTGCCGGCCCGCACCGAGGTGGTGCTCGCCCGCGGGCCGTTCACCGTGGAGGAGGAGGTGGCCCTGATGCGCGAGCACGGCATCGAGGCCGTGGTCACCAAGGACAGCGGGGGGGCCATGACGGCGGCGAAGCTGACGGCGGCGCGGACGCTCGGCCTCCCGGTCGTGGTGGTCCGCCGTCCACCGGCCCCCGCCGGGGTCCGGGTCGTCGCCACCGTCGAGGAGGCGGTGGACTGGGCGCGGGCTCAGGCCGGGTAGGTCCGCGGCGTGTAGACGGCGCCGGTCGCGCCGACCCGCGTCTGCGACGAGCCGATGAGCACCAGGCAGCGCATGTCCACCGTGTCGGCGTCCAGGTCGCCGAGGGTGGTGACCGTCAGCTGCTCCTCCGGGCCGCCGACGTCGCGGCCGACGACGACCACCGTGTCCGGCGACCGGTTCTCCAGGAGCACCTTCTGCGCCTCGCCGAGCTGATGGGGGCGGTGCTTCGAGCGCGGGTTGTAGAGGGCGATCACGAGGTCCGCGGCGGCCGCGTGGCGCAGCCGGTCGACGACGACGTCCCACGGCTTGAGGACGTCGGACAGCGACAGCACGCAGAAGTCGTGGCCGAGCGGGGCGCCGACCCGGGACGCCACCGCCTGGGCCGCGGTCAGCCCGGGGACGATCCGCACGGGGACGCCCGTGAACTCCGGCCGGTCGGCCACCTCGAGCACGGCGGCGGCCATGGCGAACACCCCCGGATCCCCGCTCGAGACGACCGCGACGCGCCGTCCGGACCGGGCGAGCTCCAGGGCGTGAGCGGCTCGCTCCGCCTCCACCCGGTTGTCGCTCGGGTGCCGCGCCTGCCGCGGATTCGCCGGTACGCGCGCCAGGTACGGGCCGTAGCCGACCAGGTCGTCGGCGCCGGCCAGCGCGTCGGCCGCCTCCGGGGTGGTCCAGGCGCGGGAGCCCGGGCCGAGCCCGACGACGACGACCTCACCGGGGTGCGGCTCGGCCTCCGCCGGGCGCTCCGGGGCGGCGCCGGCCGGTGTCAGGGGGCTGGGCAGCAGGGCGAGGGAGAAGTAGGGCACGGTCGCCGGATCGACGTCCGACAGCGGCATCGTGCGTTGCTGGCCGGTGGTCGCGCGCTCCACGTAGAGGGCCCGGTCGAGCGCGCCGGCCTCCTCGAACGCTTCGCGGACCTGCGGGAACGTGCGGCCCAGTTTCATCACGGCAGCCGAGTCGGTGGCGGCGAGCCGCGCGGCGAGGTCGCCGGCGGGCAGCGTGCCCGGCAGCACGGTCAGCACCTCGTCGCGCTCGACCAGGGGCCGCCCGACGGCTGCGGCGGCACCGCTGACGCTGGTTACGCCGGGCACCACCTCCGTCGGGTAGCGGTGCGCGAGCCGCTTGTGCATGTGCATGTAGGACCCGTAGAAGAACGGGTCGCCCTCCGCGAGGACCACGACGTCGCGCCCGGCGTCCAGGTGGGCGGCCAGCCGGGCCGCCGCCGCCTCGTAGAACTCGTCGATCGCGCCCTGGTAGCCGCCGGGGTGGTCGGTGGTCTCGGTCGTTACGGGGTAGACCAGCAGCTCCTCGATCTGACCCTCGCGCAGGTAGGGCGCGGCGACGCCACGGGCCACCGAGCGCCCGTGCCGGGCGGCGTGGAACGCGACGACGTCGGCCGCACCGATCAGGCGGGCGGCCTTGACGGTCACCAGCTCCGGGTCGCCCGGCCCGAGCCCGACCCCGTAGAGACGCCCGCTCATTCGGCCGTGCTCGCGATCGCGTTGACCGCCGCCGCGGTGATCGCACTGCCGCCGCGCCGGCCCCGCACGACCAGGAACTCCAGGCCGGAGGCGGCCAGGGCGTCCTTGGACTCGGCGGCGCCGATGAACCCGACCGGGATGCCGAGGACGGCCGCCGGCCGGGGCGCGCCCCGCTGCACCAACTCCAGCAGGTGGAACAGGGCGGTGGGGGCGTTGCCGATGGCCACGACCGCGCCGTCGAGCCGGTCCCCCCAGAGCTCCAGGGCGGCGGCGGTGCGGGTGGTGCCGAGCTCGGCGGCCAGGCCGGGGGTGCGGGGGTCGTTGAGGGTGCAGACGACGTCGTTCTCCTTCGGCAGCCGACGCCGGGTCACCCCGGAGGCGACCATCTGCGCGTCGCAGAGGACCGGCGCGCCGGCGTTCAGGGCGTCCCGCGCTCGCTGCACGACGGCGGGGGAGAAGGCGATGTCCTGCACCAGGTCGACCTGGCCGCAGGCGTGGATCATCCGAACGGCGACCTGGGCGACGTCCGGAGGAAGGCCCACGAGGTCGGCCTCGCCGCGGATGGTGGCGAACGACTGCCGGTAGATCGCGGCGCCGTCCTTCTCGTACTCGTACATCAGCTCTTCCCGACTCGATAACCGGTACCGGTCGCGACCACGTCGACCACATCGCCCTGCGGGCGGCCGCAGCGGCGCTCGCAGCCGGCCCAGTGCTGGCGGCTCCCGCCGGCAGGAAGGGCGGCGGTGGCGACGGCGGTGGCGGCGTCCCCTCGCACGTCCGCCAGCGATTTCGCGCATCCGGGCCGTCCGGCGCACGTGGTGACCTGCAGCCAGGGGCTGGCCGGGTCGAGCACCAGGCCGGCAGCGGTCAGTGCGGACGCGAGCGACGCGCTGGGCAGGTCGGGGAGCACGACGCTGCGCCACGGGGTGATCTGCAGGTCCACGGCGCCGGCGGCCAGCAGGTCCGCCTGGTCGGCGGTCAGCCGCCCGAGCGGGACGACGGCGACCAGCGCCGTCCGCCCGTCGATCTGGGGGAGCGCCCCTGCCGGGCCGGTGAGCGGAGCCCCCGGGACGTCGACCGGGCCGCCGCGATCGCCGGCCAGCCGGGCCGCCACGCGGGCGGGGCCGTCGGTGAGCTCGCTCAGCCGCCACGCGGAGCCGCCCTGCGCCGCGCGCTCGTCGAGGAACGCCCTGGTCGCGGCGAGGAGGAGGTCGACCGCGCCGTCCGGGGTCGTGCGGAGCCCGCTGTCGGAGCCGCCCAGGGTCAGCGCGACAGTGACCGGGTCGAGGGCGAGCAGGCCGACGTCGCCGCCGAGACCGGCGACGTCGCCACGACCGTCGTCCAGGGTCGCGAGGAACCGGCCGGGCAGGTCGGCGAGGGACGGATCGGCGCACAGCCCGGCGTCGAACGCGGCGACCCACGGCCGCACGTCGACGTGCCCGCCGGAGGTGCGACCGGACAACGTGCTGGCCAGCACGTTCCGTACCCGCTCGTGCGTCGCGCTCGGCAGCAGGCCGGCCGTCGCGAGCCGGTCGCCCAGCGCGCCCTCGGCGCCGGCCCGCAGCCCGCGGAGCTGGACGTTCCCGCGGCTGGTGAGTTCGAGCGCGCCGTTCCCGAGCTCGCGAGCCGCGCCGGCGAGCACCCGCAGCTGACCATCGGTCAGGGCCCCGCCGGGTAGCCGCACGCGGGCGAGGGCGCCGTCGGCGGCTGCGTGCGTCTGCAGGGCGCCGGGGCAGGCGTCCGTGCGCAGACGGGCGGGGGAGGGGGCGGTCATGACGCTGGCGAGGCTACTTCCCGCTCGTCCTGCACTCGGCGGCCACCGTTGCCGCATCGGACGCAGAATCCGGACCGCACCCTCCAGATGCCGTCGCTGACCCGGCGCGGGCCCGGAGGAAGCAACTACGCGAGGCCGAAGCTGTTGACCTTCTCCGGGTGGATGCGAATGAAGGCATCGCGAAATCCCGGCCCCAGGGCGGCCCCGCCCGTCGGAATCGCCTCCGCGCGACCGCGGATCTCCAGGAAGCGGGGCCGCCACGGGTCGACCGACGCCAGGTCGTCCACGACGATCGCGGCCCAGCCGTTGGCCTGTACGTCCCGGTACTTCTTGGTCTCCGCGACCCGGAGCCCGCCCATGTCTATCGTGCCCAGCTCGGCGTTGTAGCGAAACGACGTCGGGGCCACGTGTGGCTTGTGGTCGGCGCCTGCAGTGGCGAGCCGGCCCAGCAGTTGGCCGGCGAGGTACTCGATCTGCGCCGGGCTCAGCAGGGGTGGTGTGCTCATCTCGGTCATCCACGTAGTGGACGACCCGAAGTCCACGTGATGTCAAGTGGCTGCGATGGGCTGGGCGTGAGCGCGCCGCCGCCCTCCCGCCGGGTACGGTCGGCGCACCACGGCAGTGCAGCGAGGAAGCCGGTGCGAACCCGGCGCGGTCCCGCCACTGTGAGCCCGTGACGGGCGAGCCAGACACTCCGGCTGCCGTGCCCGACGACCCGGGGCGCGGACCCCGAGTGAGGTAGCGCCGACACGTGTTCACCCTGCTGTCCACCAGTGACACCGACCTGCTCTCGGCCCGCTCCAGTGCCGCCGGGTGGCGGCTCGGCAACCCGGCCCGGCTCGACGCCGCGGGTATCGCCGAGCTCGTCGAGGACAGCGCGGTGGTCGTCGTCCGGATCCTCGGCGTCCGGCGGCAGTACGAGGACCTGCTCGCCCCGCTGCTGGCCGGGCCGGCGCCGGTCGTCGTCCTCGGCGGGGAGCAGGTGCCCGACGCCGAGCTGATGGAGCTGTCCACCGTCCCGATGGGCGTGGCGACCGAGGCCCACGGCTACCTCGCGCAGGGCGGCCCCGACAACCTGACCCAATTGCACCGGTTCCTGTCCGACACCGTGCTGCTCACCGGGGAGGGCTTCGAGCCGCCGTCGGTCGCGCCGGACTGGGGGCTGCTGTCCCGGCAGCCGCGGGCGACCAGCGGCCCGCGGGTCGCCGTCCTGTACTACCGGGCTCACCATCTGGCCGGGAACACCGCGTTCGTCGAGTCCCTGTGCACGGCGATCGAGGACGCCGGCGGTCAGGCGCTGCCGGTCTTCACCGCCAGCCTGCGCACCGTGGACCCCGGCCTGCTGGACACCCTGCGCACCGCCGACGCCATGGTCGTCACCGTCCTCGCGGCCGGGGGCTCCCGCCCCGCCACCGCCCAGGCCGGCGGGGACGACGGCGCGTGGGACGTCGGCGAGCTCGCCGCCCTCGACATCCCGGTGATCCAGGGTCTGTGCCTCACCAGCAGCCGCGAGGTCTGGGCGGCCAACGACGACGGCCTGTCACCGCTCGACGTCGGCAACCAGGTCGCGATCCCCGAGTTCGACGGCCGGCTGATCAGCGTGCCGTTCTCGTTCAAGGAGACCGACGAGGACGGCCTGACCTCCTACGTCGCCGACCCCGAGCGCGCCGCGCGGGTCGCCGGCACGGCAGTAGCGCACGCGCGCCTGTCGCACACCTCGCCCGCGCATCGGCGGATCGTGGTGATGCTGTCGGCCTATCCGACCAAGCACGCGCGGATCGGCAACGCCGTCGGCCTGGACACCCCCGCGTCGGTCGTCCGGCTGCTGGCGGCCATGGCGGGGCAGGGCTACGACATCGGCCCGTTCGACGGGCCCGGCGCGCTGCCCGGGGTCGCCGACCTCGACGGCGACGCGCTGGTGCACGCGCTCATCGCGGCCGGCGGCCAGGACGCCGACTGGCTGACCGAGGAGCAGCTGTCCGGCCAGCCGGTCCGCATCCCGGCCGCGGAGTACCGCGCCTTCTTCGAGACGCTGCCGGCCGACCTGCGCGAGGCGATGGAGCAGCACTGGGGCCCGGCGCCGGGCTCCCTCTTCGTCGACGAGAGCGACGGCGCGATCGTCTTCGCCGCCCTGCGGGCCGGCAACGTCGTCGTGATGGTGCAGCCGCCACGCGGCTTCGGGGAGAACCCCATCGCGATCTACCACGACCCCGACCTGCCGCCTTCCCACCACTACCTGGCCGCGTACTGGTGGCTGAGGTCCGCGTTCGGCGCGCACGCTCTCGTCCACGTCGGCAAGCACGGCAACCTCGAGTGGCTGCCCGGCAAGACGGTCGGGATGTCGGCGTCCTGCGGGCCGGATGCCGCGATCGGTGACCTGCCGCTGATCTACCCGTTCCTGGTCAACGACCCCGGCGAGGGGTCCCAGGCCAAGCGCCGAGCGCACGCCACCCTGGTCGACCACATGGTGCCCCCGATGGCGCGCGCCGACTCCTATGGCGACATCGCCCGGCTGGAGCAGCTGCTCGACGAGCACGCCAACGTGGCCGCCATGGACCCGGCCAAGCTGCCGGCCGTCCGCGCCCAGATCTGGACGCTGCTGCAGGCGGCCAAGCTCGACCACGACCTCGGGCTGAACGAGCGTCCCGAGGACGACCACTTCGACGAGATGGTCCTGCATGTCGACGGCTGGCTGTGC
>Ga0308173_10000387_pt1 | contig 18257 bp, 18 predicted proteins | sample PhyPR1_FD_203716 | JGI IMG/M metagenome (GOLD analysis project Ga0308173, IMG submission 203716) | Soil microbial communities from UC Gill Tract Community Farm, Albany, California, United States - DLSLS.P.R1 | ecosystem: Environmental > Terrestrial > Soil > Agricultural land | place: USA...
CGTCGCGGCAAGGGCGAGCGCTCCTCCCGCGCCCAGGAGCTGCTCGACCTCGTCGGCCTCGGTGACCGCGGCAACCGCTTTCCGCACCAGCTCTCCGGTGGCCAGCAGCAGCGGGTCGCGCTGGCCCGCGCGCTGGCCGTCGCGCCGCAGGTCCTGCTGCTCGACGAGCCGTTGTCCGCCCTCGATGCCCAGGTGCGGGTGCAGCTGCGCGAGGAGATCCGGCGGATCCAGCTCGAGCTCGGCATCACCACGGTCTTCGTCACCCACGACCAGTCGGAGGCGCTGTCCGTCGCCGACCGGGTCGGCGTGCTCCGGGACGGCCGACTCGAGCAGATCGCCTCGCCCGACGAGCTCTACGAGCGGCCGGCGACGGCCTTCGTGGCCGAGTTCGTCGGCACGATGAACCGCCTGCCCGCGCGGGTGAGCGGGACCGAGGTCGAGCTGCTCGGCACCCGCCGTCCGCTGGCCGGCGACGCACCGACGTCAGGTGCCGTCGTGGCCCTCGTGCGCCCCGAGTCGCTGCTGGTCGAGGCCGATCCGGCCGGTGCCGGCCGGGTCGTCACCCGTACCTTCTCCGGCGCCAGCACGCGGGTCGCCGTAGCGCTGGCCGACGGGGTCGAGGTGAAGGTCGACATCGCCAGCGCCGCGGGGACCGATCTGACCCCGGGGACGGCGGTCACCGTGCGGCCCGCCGAGCGGCCCGTCCTCGTGGCGTCCGCCGACGGGCCGTCCTCGGCGCCGGGGCCTCTCGACGAGTGACCGATGTCGACCGTTCCGATCCGGCCGCCCGGGCCTGGGTCGACCGCGCTGTGGCGGCGGTGGAGGCCGATGCGCGCCGAAGCGCCGACACCCACCCCCTACCGAGACGTTGCGGCAGTTCGCCCGGACGGGGAGTGGTCGCCGGCGTGAGCGGCGTCACGGGCCCCTCGACTGCCCACCGCGTTACTGGCCGGTAACCTCCATGATCGGAGTCAGGCGGGCCGCATGCCCGCGTCCTGCACGTCGCGGAGGAAGGTCCGAGCGTTGAACATCGTCGTTCTGGTCAAGCAGGTCCCGGACTCGGGGAGTGAGCGGAAGCTGGACTCGGCGGACAACACCGTCGCCCGCGCCACCGCCGACAACGTCATCAACGAGATGGACGAGTACGCCATCGAGGAGGCGCTCACCGTCCGCGATGCGCAGGGCGGTGAGGTGACGGTGCTGACCGTCGGCCCCGACTCGGCCACCGACGCGATCCGCAAGGCGCTGTCGATGGGCGCGGACAAGGCGGTGCACGTCTCCGACGACGCGCTGCACGGGTCGGACGCGCTGCAGACGTCCGCCGTCCTTGCGGCCGCGCTGGGTCGCCTGGAGTACGACCTGATCCTCTGCGGCGCGGAGGCCACCGATTCCCAGATGAGCGTCATGCCCGCGCTGCTGGCCGAGCGGCTGGGCATCCCTCAGCTCTCCGGTGCGCGCAAGCTCACCGTCGACGGCGGGACCGCGAAGATCGAGCGGCAGACCGACGGCGGCTACTGGGCCGTCGAGGCGTCGCTGCCGGCGATCGTGTCCACCTGGGACACCATCAACGAGCCGCGCTACCCCTCGTTCAAGGGGATCATGGCCGCCAAGAAGAAGCCGGTGGAGACCTTGTCGCTGGCCGACCTCGGCGTCGACGCCGGCAGCGTCGGCCTGGCCAACGCCTCCACGCAGGTGCTCGACTTCGCCGGCCGCCCGCCGAAGGGCGAGGGCGTCAAGGTGCCCGACGAGGGCGACGGCGCCGAGAAGCTGGTCAGCTTCCTCGCCGAGCAGAAGATCGTCTGAGCCCGGCATCCCTGACTGCTTGCTCGAAGGAAGAGAGACACATCCCATGGCAGAAATCCTGGTCCTGGCCGAGCTCAACCCGGCCGGCGGTGGAGTCCGCAAGACCACCCTGGAAGCCCTGACCGCCGCGCGCGCGCTCGGTGAGCCCTCCGCGGTCGTCATCGGGGCGCCGGGCACCGCGGCGGGCGTGAAGGACGCGCTGGCCGAGTACGGCGCGGCCACGGTCTACGTGGCCGAGTCCGACGACGTCGACGGCTACCTGGTCGCCCCCAAGGCGGAGGTGCTGGCCCAGCTGGTGGGTGAGAAGTCGCCGGCCGCCGTCGTCATCCCCTCCTCGCCGGAGGGCAAGGAGGTCGCCGCCCGGCTGGCCGTGAAGATCGGCAGCGGCTTCCTCACCGACGTCACGGAGATCACCGCCGACGGCACCGCGACCCAGGTCGCGTTCGCCGGTCAGACGATCGTGCACTCCAAGGTCACCGCCGGGACGCCGGTGTACACGCTGCGTGGCAACTCCGTCACCCCGGAGCCGGCACCCGCCGCGGGTGCCGAGCAGTCGGTGTCGGTGTCGCTGTCGGATGCGGCCAAGGGCGCGAAGGTCACCGACCGCGTGGTGGAGCAGAAGAGCAGCCGGCCCGAGCTGACCGAGGCCTCGATCGTCGTCTCCGGCGGTCGCGGCGTCGCGTCCGCCGAGAACTTCTCCATCATCGAGGCGCTGGCGGACTCCCTCGGGGGTGCCGTGGGCGCCTCCCGCGCGGCCGTCGACTCCGGCTTCTACCCGCACAGCTTCCAGGTGGGTCAGACCGGCAAGACCGTCTCGCCGCAGCTCTACATCGCTGTCGGCATCTCCGGCGCCATCCAGCACCGCGCCGGTATGCAGACCTCGAAGACCATCGTGGCCATCAACAAGGACCCCGAGGCCCCGATCTTCGAGCTCGCCGACTTCGGTGTCGTCGGCGACCTGAACACCGTCGTCCCGGCCGCGACCGAACAGATCACCGCCCGCAAGTAGAAGGAGCCCGTCTTCCTCGCGCTCGCCGCGAGACTCGGGACGGGCCGTCCAAGGAGGTGGCGTGACCGGCGCGTCACCGGTGTCCTCGGCTGAGGAAACGCCGCACGTCGCGCTCCACCTGGTCCCGCCGCCGGTCCGGTCCCGTCTGACCTCGGCTCGGCTCCGAGCGGGCCTGACGGTGACGGAGCTGGCCCGGGAGTTGCACGTCGCGCGGCCGACCGTGTCGATGTGGGAGCGCGGCGACCGGGGGGTCGCCCGGAACTACTGGCCGGTGCTCGCTGCCGCGCTGGGGATGCGGCAGGACGAGCTCCCTGGGCTGTTCGAGGGTTGTTCGCCCGCTCGGCTCGACGGCGTGCGCCTGCCGTCGCTGGCCTGCGCTCGCCGCGCCGCGGGGCTGACCCAGCGCGCCCTCGCCGAGCGGCTCGACGTCGCCCCCACGACGCTGGCGATGTGGGAGAGCGCTCGCGTGCGGGTCCACCTGTCCCTCGCGCAGCGGCTGTGCACGGTCCTGGGCGTGGAGCTGGCCAGGCTCACCGCCAAGCCGCCGGAGGCCGGGCCGGATCCCCGGCCCCTGCGCCGCTACCGCAGGTGGGCTGGGATGTCCCGCGCCGAGGCGGCGGCGGCCGTGGGTGTCTGCGTGAGCGCGCTCGCCAGGTACGAGGCCGGGGTGCGAGCGACGCCCATCCCGGTCGTCCGGCGGATGGCTCGTGCCTACGGCCGGTCGGTCGAGGAACTTCTCCCACACGGCGGGTGTCGGCTCGTCCCGCTCCCGTCGCGACGTCGCTGGCTGCGCGAGGAGGTCCCGCAGGCGATCCGGGCCCTCCGCACCGCGTCGGGGCTGACCCAGGTCGGTCTGGGCCGCGCTGTGGGCAGGTCCGGGCGGGCCGTGGCGAGCTGGGAGGCCGGCCGCACGCTGCCCATGCCAGGGACGTTCCGTGGGCTGGAGGTCGTCTTCGGGCTGGCGCCCGGCCGATTCCCTCGCTGAGCGCCGCCGAGGAGGAGCTCAGTCGGCGCCGGGAGGCAGGTAGGCCGCGGGTTCGTCGCGAACCGGGGCGGCTCTCGTGGAGCGGGTCAGGCCCAGACGCAAGAACCCCAGGGCGAGCACCGCAGCGACCGCTCCGCAGCCGAAGGCGGCCCGGTAGCCGAACGCAGCTGCCGTCGCGCCCAGCACCGCCCCGCCGCCGGCTTGTGCGAGGTCGAAGAAGCCGCTGAAAGTGCTGACCACACTGGTCCGCTCCTCCTCGGGCGCACGGCCCACGGCCAGCGACATGAGAGCGGGGTACTGCAGGGCCATGCCGACCGCGAGCACGCCGGTGCCCACAAAGACGGCGACCGGGGCAGGGATGAGCGCGATGACGCCCAGCCCGGTGGCGATCAGGCAGCCGGCGATCGTTCCAGTCCGTGTCGCCCCCCATCGGTCGGGCAGTCCGGCGCCGACCAGGCGGATCGTGATGACGATGGCGGCGTAGAGCAGGAAGACCAGCTCCGGACGCAGCAGGCCGATGTCGTCGGCGTAGAGCGGCAGGTAGGCCTGGAACCCGATGAAGCCCAGCAGCCCGAACAGGATGACCAGCCCCGGACCGAACGCCGCCGGGTGCAAGAGCGGCCCGCGTGCTCTGCGCTTCGGTACCACCGGGCCTGGCCGCTCGGGGAGCACCGGCCACAACAGCAGCCCCGTAGCGGGCAGCAGCCCGGCCACGAGGAAGGCGAGCCCCGCTCCGGAGGTGGTGAACAGGAACTCACCCAGCGCGGGCCCCACCCCCAGGGCCAGGTAGATGGGCAGGGAGAACAGGCTGAGCGCGGCGCCCCGGCGGTCCTCGTCGGCGAGATCGGCGGCCAGCGTGGCGGCACCGACGAAGAAGAGGGCCTGCCCCACACCGGTGACGATCCGCAGGCCCAGGACCATCCAGTACTCCGAGACGAAGCCGGTCAGGGCCGTAGGGACGGCCGTGGTGATGAGGCCGGCGACGACCAGCGGCCGACGACCGTGGGCATCGCCCCAGCGGCCGGCCAGCGGGCGGATTCCCAGAGCCCCGATCGCGAAGATGCCGACGGCCAATCCGACGGCCAGGTCGCCCAGCCCCAGGTCCTGGCTGATGAACCGCGGCAGCGTGGGAATGGCGATGCCGACCCCGAGGAACTCCAGCAGCGCTGCCAGGCAGAGCAGGGGGAAGGCCGTCCGCCGCACCGTGCTGCTGACTCGAACGTCGATCACGCGGTCCGTCCCCGGTTCCCTCGGTGGCACGCCCATCGCCGACTCGCCGCGCCTTGCGGCTGCGTGCTGCGGCCTTGTGGAGCCGACTGACATGTTGGCACTAGACTTAAATAATCTACCTGTTAGTTTCAGTCCGGTCCATTTGATGACGACGGGAGGCTGAGCACGCATGCAGACCACAGGAGCCCTGCAGCAGCTGCCGCGAACCGGGGACTTCGACGGCGCCGCGCTCGCCTCGGCCCGGTACATCGACCCGGCTCAGTGGAACTCGGACGATCCGATCCTGGGTCTCGTGCGAGAGGCCGGCTACCTCTACGGCACGGTGCGCGACAGCGCCGGCGAGATGTACTCCATTGCGAGGCGCATCCCGGCTCGGGAGGACGTGGCACCGGACACGGCACGCGGCTTCCGCAGTCTGGGCAGTGCGCTGATCTTGTTGTCGACGCTGAGTCCGACCGGCGAGTCCCTGGATCTCATGCGGCTGCGGCGGGGCGCCAGGACGGCGCCACGCAGCGACGGCCTGCGACGCACGCCGCGGTCAGACGGTGTCCGCTTCGCGTCGACCTCCAGCGACACGGGCGCGATGCAGCTCGACCTGGGCGTCGACTCCTTCGCCTACCGGGAAGACGGCCTCGTCGACGTGGCCGGCCAGCGGAACTGCCCGGCCCTGCAGTGGTACCTGCCGGGACCGGAGGCCGCCGTTCTCTACCTGACCCAGACCTGGGAGGTCGAGGGCAGCGTCCTGGGCCGGGAGGTGCGTGGCTTCCTGTCGTGGGAGGAGGCCTACATGTATCCCGGCGGCCGGATGTACATCGCGAAGGACCCGTTGGACGCGGTCGACTACTTCTCCTGGTATTCCGGGGCGACTCGCTTCAGCGACGGCACCACCGAGGTCCGGCACTTCTCGCTGGGCGGCAAGTCCTTCGGGTTCGCGGTTGCATCGAGCAGCATGGGGGAGGTGACGGCCGGCCGACACGTGAGCGGCGTCGTCCACCTCAGGGAGGACGACTGGCACGAGGGCATCGACGTCGACGTCGACGGGGTTGCCTGGCGCTGCGAGCCCGACCGCCGGGGCCACATGGAGCTCGGTCCGATCGCCAACCCGCAGCAGGAGGGCCGGATCTTCCGCGCGGACGACACGCGGACGCCCGAGATCCACATGGCCTGGGGCGAGATCGTCCCGGGCCGAGTCACCCTGCCGTGACCGGCGATCCCCGGACGACGGCGTCCGCGAGGAGGCCCGGCGTGGTTGCCGGCGACGCGACCGTTCCCCGGTCGGGGAGGCAGGCACTGTGGCCGGCGGACACGAGCGTCCCGCTGTCCGAGCAACCCATCGGTTCCCTCCTCGCACGGCAGGCGGCCCTGACCCCGAACCGGCCTGCCGTCGTCGAGTGGGTGTCGGCTGCCGGCGCGGAGGACGGCCGGCTGCGCACCCTCACCTACGGCGAGCTTCTCGAGGCGGCGCACCGCGTGGCCCGAGGACTGCTGGCCGACGCCCGGTCCGGCGACCGCGTCGCCGTCTGGGGCCCCAGCAGCATCGAGTGGGTCGTCATCGAGTTCGCCGTGGCGCTGGCGGGGCTCGTGCTCGTGCCGCTCAATCCTGCGTTGACCGAATGCGAGGCCGAAGACCTGCTGCCCCGCTCCGGCGGTGCGGCCGTGGATTGGGCGAACCTGGAGGCGTACGCCCGGGACTCGCTCGCCGGTTACAAGGTCCCCCGCATCTGGCGTGCCGTCGACGAATTCCCGCTCACCGCATCGGGCAAGGTCCAGAAGTTCCGGCTCAGAGAGGCACTCACGTGACAGCTACCCCGCAGACCGCCGACGTGGTCTCCCCGGGATCGGTCGGCGTGGACCCGCACCGGCTCGACGTGCTGCTGCGCCGTGCCCGGCTGGAAGTGGAGCACGGACCGCTGCCCTCCGCCCAGCTCGCGGTGGCGCGCTCCGGCCGACTGGTCGCGTTCGAGACCTGGGGCGACCCCGAGGTCGAGGCCACGGTGCCGCGGTACGTGCTGCAGTCCGTCGGCCGAACGTTCGTCGCGAGCGCGGCTTGGAAGCTGCTGGGGGAGGGGCAGCTCTCCGTCACCGAGCGCGTCGCCGACATCATCCCGGAGTTCGGCACCAACGGGAAGGAAGCGGTGACCGTCGAGCACGTGCTCACGCACACCGGCGGTTTCCCGTACGCGCCACTGGGCTTCCCGAAAATGGTCGACCGCGAGCAGCGGCTCGCCGCGTTCGCGAAGTGGCGGCTCGACGATGCGCCGGGGGACAAGCTGCAATTCCACCTGACGTCCGCGGCCTGGCTCATCGACGAGATCGTCTGGCGCCGCACCGGACGGGCGCTGCCCGCCTACCTCCGCGAGGAAGTGTGCGCGCCACTGGGTCTCGGCCTGGCCCTCGCCCTCACGCGCGAGGAGCAGGAGGCCACAGTGGCGCCCATGCGCTGCACGGACGGCGACGGTTCCGAGGTGGACCCCTGGGGGCCGTGGTACCTGAACAACCCCGAGATCGTCGCGGCCGGCGAGCCGTCGCACTCGGCCGTCGGGTCCGCGGCGGACGTCGCGCTGCACTACCAGGGCCTGTTGGCCGCGCTGTCCGGCGACGAGAGCATCTGGACGCAGGCCGCGGTCGCCGACGCGGTTCGCCCGCATGTCGTCGCCGTGCCGGCCGGGGACCAGCTCTACGGCGGCGGCACGCAGCCGACCGGGATGGGGCTGTTCGTCCTCGTGGCCGGGGAGAAGGGCACCCCCAACCTTCCGAGCGTGGGGTCGGCCGCGACGTTCGGGAACAGCGGCGCTGCCTACCAGACCGGCTTCGCCGATCCCGCAACCGGCCTGTCCTTCTGTCTGCTCAGCAACGGGTATCCCACCTCGGGCTACGACTACACCCCGCGCGGTCGGGCGCTGATGACCAACATCAGCAACCTGGCGGCGGACCTCACCTGACGCGACGCGTGGTGGAGCAACGGTTCCCGGGGGTTCCCCCGCTCCGCTACCGGAACGAGGTCGGCGGTCGTGCGCGGACCGGCAGGACACGGCCACCTGCCGACCGGTGACATCGGTGAGGACTGGGCCCGAGACGGAACTGAGGAGTCTGCACATGGTGGACGAGACGATCAGCCCCTTCGCGCTACGAGTCACCGACGACGAGGCTGCCGACCTGCGTCACCGTCTGGGCCGCACACGGTGGCCGGACCAACTCGCCGGGGCTGGGCCCTGGGAGTACGGCACGGACCTGCCCTACCTGCAGGAGCTGTGCAGGACCTGGGCCGGCTACGACTGGCGGGCGTTCGAGGATCGGGTGAACCGCTTTCCGCAGTTCCACACCACCATCGACGGACAACGGTTGCATTTCCGGCACGTCCGGTCGCCGGAGCCGGCCGCCCGCCCACTGATCATCAGCCACGGGTGGCCCGGCTCGTTCCTGGAGTTCCAGGAGGTCTTGGCGCCGCTGACCGATCCGGGGGCCCACGGTGGCCGGGCCGCCGACGCCTTTCACGTGGTCACGCCGTCCCTGCCGGGCTACGGGTTCTCCGGTCCGACTCTCGAGCGGGGGTGGGACGTCGCGCGGATCGCGCGGACGTACGCGACCCTGATGGACCGGCTCGGTTACGACCGCTACTTCGCGCAAGGCGGGGACTGGGGCGCGCCCGTCACGATGAACCTCGCCCACATCGCGCCCGACCGGGTCGCCGCGATCCACGTCAACATCATGTCGCCCGGCCCCCCGCGGGGCGCGGCCGACCCGACCGCCGAGCTGACGCCCGACGAACTGTCCGCGCTGGAGGCCACGCGGCGCTTCGCACGGGTGGAGACCGGTTACCAGGCTCTGCAGTCCACGAAGCCGCAGACCGCGGCCTACGGGCTGACCGACTCGCCCAGCGGCCTGGCGGGGTGGATCGTCGAGAAGTATCGGACCTGGAGCGACAACGGCGGCGACGTGGAGCGCACGCTGACGCGCCAGCAGCTGCTCGACGAGATCTCGATCTACTGGCTGACCGGCACCATCGGTTCCTCGATGCGTCTGTACTTCGAGACGCTGCACCCCGACCACGCTGCAGCCCAGCCGGTCCCGACAATCCCGATCGGGCACTCGGCGTTTCCGGCCGAAATCTACCGGTTGCCCCGCCGTTGGGCCGAGGCGCGGTTCCCGACGCTCAACTGGTGGCGCACGGTCGAGCGGGGCGGCCACTTCGCGGCACTGGAGGTCCCCGAGCTGTTCGTGCGGGAGCTCCGCGACTTCTTCGGCGACCAGAAGCCCTGACCAACGATTGCTCGAACGGCTGAGAACCGCTTGCGAGCGTTGTCCGATCGGACGAGTGTCCAAGGCAGGCCGTTGCCGCCGGGCCTGGGTGGCCGGCCCCCGCCGCTCCGTCCGCACGTCGTCGCCGGTGGGCAGGGCACACGGACTAACGAGCCGGCTCACCTGACGCCGCTGGGGCGCTCCCCGCAGCGAGTGATGTCAGCGCGGCGTTGTGGCGGCCAGCAGCTGCTCCCGGTGCTGCTCAGCCCACTGGCGGAACGACGTACGCATGTCGAGACCGTGCTCCGCCGCGTGCTGTGGTGTGGCGGGGTAGCCGACCACATCGAGCCACTCCTGGTTCGCCGACCAGGACTTCCGGCCGAGCCGCGCGTCTACCTCCGCAGTTGGCCGGCAGGACACCGCCACGGGGCGCCCGGTGACCTCCGCGATGATGTCGCCCATCTGCGGGAACGTCAGTGCATCGCCGCCCAGCTCGATCTCTGCGCCGGTGAACCGCTCCGGATCCGCGGCGATGATGGCGACCGCGTCCCCGAAGTCCGCGGCCGCGATCATGCCCACCTCGGTCGCGGCAGCACTCGCGACGAGCAGTTCGCCGTCGCCCAGCAGGGGGAACATCCAGCCCACCTTGGGAGCGATGAAGTTCTCCATGAAGAACGCCGGCTTCACGATCGTGTACGCGGGGAAGCCCGCGTCGCGGACCATCGACTCGACGTCCTCCTTGCTGTCCCAGTAGTTCCGGGCGGCTCCCGGGTCGACGTCGGGGTACCGGGGCCGCCAGCCGGTGCCGGACACGGAGGTGTGCACCAGGTGCCGCACCCCGGCTTCTCGCGCGGTCCGGATCAGATGGGCCCCTTGGCGCCGCTCGGAGTCCTTGTCGGCGAAGGGGGCCGGCTGCACGGAGAAGACTGTGGTGTGGCCGATGCAGGCCGACGCGAGCGCTGCGGGGTCCTCGAGGTCCCCGACAGCCAGGCCGACGCCCGCCTGCATGAGTCGCCGGGCGGGTGCGGAATCGGGGTCCCGGACCAGCGCGGTCACGGGGATCCCGGCGCGGAGCATCGCCCGGGCGACCGCGCCGCCCTGCATCCCGGTCGCCCCGGTGACCAGAACCCTCGGGGCGGTCGCGCGTTCGGGGGAGGTCATGGTTTCTCGCTCTCGGTGGAGGGTGCGATGACCGGCGATCCGACCGACCAGCCGGTGGCGTGCTCCGCGCGCCAGCGCGCCAGCTCGGCCGACTCCTCGGCGAGCGCGTCGGCCAGGGACCGGTCCTGGTTGTGGTCGTACATCGCGCGCACCGTATTCACCAGGTCGGGGTCGGCTGCGGCCACGGCGGCGGCCAGCTCTTGCGCGCGCGGCACGAGGAGGTCCGGTGCGGTCACCTCGCTCAACAGCCCGGCGCGCAGGGCGGCGTCCGCATCCAGCCGGAGCCCGGCCAGGCTCACCGCCTTGGCAGTCCGCACGCCGACCGCCCTGCCCAGCCGGACCGTCATGCCACCACCGGGGAAGGCGCCGATCCGTACATGGGTGTCGGCGAACGCCGCTCGGGTCGAGCCGATCAGGAAGTCACAGCACAGCGCCAGTTCCAGCCCGCCCGCGACCGCAGGTCCGTTGACCGCCCCGATGAACGGCTTGGCGAGCCCGCCGAACCGGTGGATGAGGGCCCGCACGGTCCGGCGATCGGCTCCCGCGGCGGCGAACACCTTGAGATCGAGCCCGGCGCAGAACGCCGAGCCCGAGCCGGTGAGCACGCCGGCACGGACGGCGGCGTCCTGTTCGAACCGGTCCAGCGCCTCGTCGAGAGCCGTGACGAGGTCCGGGGAGAGCGCGTTACGGGTCGTCGGTCGCTGCAGGGTCAGGGTGAGGACACCGTCGACGAGCGCGGTGTGGAGGACGCCTCCGGTTCCGGTCGGGTCGCCCATCAGAAAACCCCGAAGCCGCCGTCGAGGCGCAGGCAGTCGCCGGTGTGGAAGGACGACGCCGGGCTGGCCAGGTAGACGGCGACACCCGCCCAGTCCTCGGGTGTGCCCCAACGCCGCAGCGGGATCCGCGCCAGCACTTTCTCGCTCACGGCCGGGTTGTCCAGCCAGCCGTCGAAGACCGGGGATCGGGTCCACCCGGGGAGCACCGCGTTGGCCCGGATGCCGTGGCGGCCGAATTCGACCGCCAGGGAGCGGGCAAGGGCGGTGACCCCGGCCTTGGCCGTCGCGTAGGCCTCTTCGCGGGGGGAGCCGAACAGTGCCGCGATACTGGAGGTGAGGACGATGCTGCCGCCGTTGCCGAGGTCGACCATGTGCCGGACGGCTTCCCGGGTGGTGAGGTAGGCGCCGTCGAGGTCCACCCGGAGGACCTCCCGCCACTGCTCGAGGGTCGAGTCCAGGAAGGGCGGGTTGGTCATCGAGTTGGCCAGCGCGGCGTTGGCGAAGCAGGAGTCCAGCCGACCGAAGTCCTCGACGACGCGGGAGAAGCCCTCGACGACGGCGGCTTCGTCGGCGATGTCCACCTGCGCGGCCGCGACGCGGCGTCCGTGGCGCCCGATTTGCTCGACGGCCGCCTGGTTCTTGTCCGGGTTGCGGCCCCAGATGCAGACGTCGGCGCCGGCTCGTGCCAGTCCCTCGGCCATGCCCAGCCCGACCCCGGAGTTGCCCCCGGTCACCAGGGCGACGTGGCCGGTCAGGTCGAGGGGGTGCCCAGGGGTGATCAAGAAAGCCGTCCTCGTCCGGACGCGGCGGCGGCCAGGAGTTCGCGGGCCACGATGATCTGCTGGATCTCCGACACCCCCTGCGCGATGTCGAAGAAGATGGCCTCGCGGTACAGGCGCTCGACGACCATCTCCCTGGTCAGCCCATAGGCACCGCAGACGTGGAGGGCGGCCTCGGCCGCCGCGCGGGCGGCACGGCCCGCGACGAGCCGGGCGGAGGCGGCCTCGGCGGCGACGCCCTCACCGCGGTCCAGGAGATCGGCACAGGAGAGGACCAGTGACTCGGCGGCCAGCACGTCAGCGGCCGCCGAGCCCAGTAGTGCCTGGAGGGTGGGGAACCGGCGGCCGATCGGGGTACCGCGGTACTCGCGGGTCAGCGCGTATGCGGCGGCCTCCTCGAGGGCGCGGGTCGCAATGCCGACGCAGATGGCCGCGGCTCGCACCTTGCCGAACGCCTCGCCGGCGAGCATCAGCTGGAAACCGGCATCCGGTGCGCCGATCAAGCAGTCGCCGGAGAGGCGCACGTCGGCGAGCGTCACCGGCCGCGCCTCCGTCCCGCCCATCGACAGCACCTCGCTCGCCGTACCGGTCTCCCAGCCGGGGAGGGAGGTGTCCACCAGAAAGGCCCCCAGGCTCTCCTCCGAGGTGCGAGCGAAGACCAGGGCGACGTGTGCCTGCCCGGAGAAGGAGATGAACTGCTTGCTGCCCGAGAGCACCCACTCGTCACCATCGCGCCGGGCCCGGGTGGTGATCTGGCGGGGATCCGACCCGGTCGCGGGCTCCGTGAAGGCCCAGGAGGCGATGAGCTCCCCGGAGACGAGCCGGGGGACGACGTCCGCGATCTGGTCCGGCGTCCCGTATCGCAGCAACGTCATGGCCACCTGGATCGTGGTGCCCGGGTAGAGCGCCCCGACGGCGCAGTACCGGGCGATCTCGCGGGTGGCCACGGCGTAGGCGCGCACCGTGCCGCCGTCGCCTCCGTGCTCCTCGGGGAAGGGCAGCCGGGTCAGGCCGAGGTCGCGGACCGCCCCCCACAGCTCGGGCGAGAATCGCTGCTCGCGGTCGACCTGCTCGGCCAGCGGAGCCACTGTCGCGGCCGCGCCCGCGGCGACAGCATCGCGGAACTCCTCGAGTTCGGGTTCGAGTCGCAGTCTCACGGGGCTCCTGGACCTCGGATGGGGGCGGCTTCGGCGGCACTCGGCCGCCCAAGGACTGGTATACCTCATGCCACGGTAATTCGTTAGATGAATGTGATGCCACACGGCGAGGGAGGGATCGGTATGCGTCCGCTGAGCTCACGGTCTGCCCGTGCTCTGGCGTCATTCGGCGGGGTGGTCGCGCCTGCGCGGGACGCCGCGACGGTGGTCCTGATCCGCGGCGGGCCGGCCGGGATCGAGGTGTTCCTTCTGCGCCGACAGCCGTCCATGGCCTTCGCCTCCGGCATGCACGTCTTCCCGGGCGGCGGGACCCAGGCGTCCGACCGGGAGCCCATCCCGTGGCTCGGGCCCCCTCCCGAGGTCTGGGCCGACGCGTTCCGCTGCCCGGTGGGGCTGGCCCGTTCACTGGTCGTCGCCGCGGTCCGGGAGACCTTCGAGGAGACCGGCGTCCTGCTCGCGGGGCCGGACCAGCAGTCGGTGGCGCGAACCCTGCCCGACTCTGGACTCCTGCGTGCAGCCCTGGAGTCCCGGGAGGTCTCCCTCGCCCAGGTTCTCGTCCAGCACGGGCTGTATCTGCGCGCCGACCTGCTCGGGCCGTGGGCGCACTGGATCACCCCGGACTTCGAGCCGCGCCGCTTCGACACCAGGTTCTTCGTAGCCGTGCTGCCGGACGGGCAGCTCGTGGGCGACACCGCGGGCGAGGCCGACCTCGCGGAGTGGCGCGCGTTGTCCGACGTCGTCGCCCGCGCCAGGGCGGGGCAGCTGCCGATGATGTCGCCGACGCTGCACGTGTGCCGCCAGCTGGAGGGCGTGCACCTCGGCGCACTCCTCCGGGAGGCGTGGAGCCGCGACATCCCGATGGTGGCTCCCCGCGTCGTCAGGGTCGACGGTCATCCCTTTTTCGACACCCCCTCGGCCGAGGAGATGTGACTGCGCGGAACGGCGGGAGAGGCCAGGGTATTGATCCGCAATATAGTCTACCTATAAATATCTGCTCTCAGGAGGGCCCGCCATGCGTGATGCGGTGATCTGCGAGCCGCTGCGGACCCCGGTGGGTGCGTTTGGGGGCTCGCTCCGCGACGTGCTGGCGCACGAGCTCGCCGCGACGGTGATCCGGACGCTGATGGCGCGAACTGGCCTACCGGCGGAATCGGTCGACGACGTACTGCTCGGCAACTGCTACCCGACCATGGAGGCCCCGGCGATCGGCCGCGTGGCGGCGCTCGACGCCGGGCTGCCGGTGACCGTGTCCGGCCTGCAGATCGACCGACGGTGCGGCTCCGGGTTGCAGGCGGTGCTCTACGCGGCGCTGCAGGTGCAGACCGGCGCCAGCGACGTGGTCCTCGCCGGCGGCGCCGAGTCGATGTCCAACGCGGCGTTCTACTCCACAGCAATGCGCTGGGGCGCCAAGGCGGGGCCGGGCGTGCTGCTGAACGACGCCCTCGCCCGCGGCCGGGTGACCGCCGGTGGAGTCAACTTCCCGGTACCTGGCGGGATGCTGGAGACGGCGGAGAACCTTCGGCGGGAGTACCGGATCTCGCGGGAGGAGCAGGACGAGTTCGCCGTCCGCAGCCACCAGCGTGCCGCGGCCGCTGAAGCGGCGGGCGTCTTCGCCGACGAGATCGTTCCCGTCACCGTTCCGAGTCGGAAAGGTGACGTCGTCGTCGACCGCGACGAGCACATCCGCTCCGAATCGTCGGTCGAGACGCTGGCCCGACTGCGGCCCGTCCTCGGTCGCGACGACCCGGAGTCCACCGTTACCGCCGGAAATTCTTCCGGTCAGAACGACGGCGCGGCCGTGTGCGTGGTCACCACCGCGGCGACAGCGGCGGAGTACGGCCTGCGCCCCCTCGTCCGGCTGGTCTCGTGGGGGGTCGGCGGCGTCCCGCCCCGCACCATGGGCATCGGGCCGGTCCCGGCCGTCGCTCGTGCCCTGGACGCTGCGGGGCTCGCGCTCAAGGACATGGACCTGGTCGAGCTCAACGAGGCCTTTGCCGCCCAGGTGCTGGCCTGCACCCGGGAGTGGGGCTTCACCCCGGGGGACTTCGACCGCCTCAACGTCCACGGCTCCGGCATCTCCCTGGGACACCCGGTGGGGGCGACCGGGGGACGCATCCTTGCCACGCTGAGCAGGGAAATGGTCCGCCGCGACGCTCGCTACGGCGTGGAGACGATGTGCATCGGCGGCGGCCAGGGCCTCGCCGCCGTGTTCGAGCGGGTCGCGCCGTGACGCAGCGCGCCCGGACCCTGCCCCACCCCTGATCCCGAGGAGTTCTCGTCGATGACCCAGTCCAGTCCCCGCGTCGCCATCGTGACCGGCGCGGCTCGCGGCATCGGTGCCGCGACCGCCCGCCGGCTGGCCGCCGACGGGTTCGCCGTCGCGGTCCTCGACCTCGATGAGTCCACCGCCGCCGCGACCGCCAAGGAGATTGATGCCGCCGGCGGCCGCGCCATGGCCGTCGGTGCTGACGTCTCCGACGCCGAGCAGGTCGAGTCGGCCGTGGCGCGGGTCACGGCGGAGCTCGGCGCGCCGACCGTGCTGGTCAACAATGCCGGGGTCACCCGGGACAACCTGCTGTTCACGATGTCGGAGGCGGACTGGGACACCGTCGTCGCCGTCCATCTGCGCGGTGCGTTCCGCATGACCCGGGCGGTACAGGGGCACATGGTCGGGGCGTCCTGGGGGGCATCGTGAACCTGTCGAGCACGTCCGCGGTCGGCAACCGGGGCCAGGCGAACTACGCGACCGCGAAGGCCGGGCTGCAGGGCCTCACCAAGGCGTTGGCGATCGAGCTCGGCAAGTTCGGCATCACTGCCAACTGCATCGCCCCGGGCTTCATCCAGAGCGACATGACCCGAGCGACCGCGGAACGTCTCGGCCAGGACTGGGAGAGCTACCTCGCGGCGCGGGCCAAGGACATCCCGGTCGGTCGGGCCGGCGAGCCCGACGATGTCGCGGGCGCTGTCTCCTACTTCGTCCGCGAGGAGGCCGGCTTCGTCAGCGGTCAGGTCCTCTACGTCGCCGGGGGGCCGCGCGCATGAGCGACAGCCTGACTGACGAGGTGCTCACCGAGCGGGACGGAGGCGTCCTGGTCATCACGATCAACCGGCCACAGGCGCGCAACGCGCTCAACGGCGCCGCGGCCCGTGGGATCGCCGCCGCCGTGGACCTCCTGGACGAGTCCCCGGACCTGGTGGTCGGCATTCTCACCGGTGCCGGCGGGACGTTCAGCTCCGGGATGGATCTCAAGGGCTTTCTCACCGGTGACGTGCCGCTCGTCGAGGGCCGCGGCCTCGCCGGGATCACGATCACGCCGCCGCGCAAGCCGGTGATCGCTGCCGTCGAGGGTTACGCCCTGGCCGGCGGCTGCGAGGTGGCGCTCGCGTGCGACCTCATCGTGGCCGCGCGGGACGCGCGGTTCGGGCTGCCCGAGACGAAGCGCGCGCTCGTGGCCGGTGGGGGCGGGCTGCTACGGCTGCCTCAGCGCATCCCGCCGGGTATCGCCATGGAGTACGCCCTCACCGGTGATCCCTTCGACGCGGAGGAGGCCGCGCGCTGGGGACTGGTCAACCGGCTGACCGAATCCGGCCAGGCGCTCGCCGGGGCCCGGGAGCTCGCCGCCCGCATCGCCGCCAACGGCCCGCTGGCCGTGCAGGCGACGAAGAAAATCGTCGCCCACGGGCGGGAGTGGCCCGCCGACGAGTGGTGGAGCCGGCAGCAGGCTGTGCTGAATCCGGTGTTCGCCTCTGCGGACGCGCAGGAAGGCGCGCGCGCCTTCGCCGAGAAGCGATCGCCGAACTGGCGGGGGGAGTGAGCGAGATGAGTACGCAGCAGACGGTCGTGGTGACCGGCGCGGCCGGTGCCCTCGGCCGGGCAGTGGTGGAGGAGTTCCGGCGAGAGGGCTGGCTGGTCATCGGGGTGGACCGTCCCGAGTCGCCCCTGGACGAACTGGCCGGGCAAGACGGCGTCTCGGTGGTGGCGGGGGAACTGGCCGACCGGGACGCGGCCATGGCCGTCTGGGAACAGATCGACAAGATCGCCGTCCCCTCCGCCTTGGTGGCGCTCGCCGGTGCGTTCCGTCCCAGCTCCCTGGCCGACCTCACCCCGCAGGTGTGGGACGAGATGTGGCAGTCGAACGTGGCGTCGTTGCTCTGGTGCTGCCAGCAGGCGGCTCCACGCCTGATCGCCGCAGGGGGCGGGGCGATCGTGACCGTCGGCTCGAAGACCGCCGTCGGCGGGTCCGCCCCCGTGGCCCATGCGACCAGCAAGGCCGCCGTCGTGCGGATGACCGAGTTGCTGGCCGACGAGCTGCGCCCTCAGGGCGTCCGGGTCAACGTTGTCCTGCCCTCGGTCATCGACACAGCTGCCAACCGCACCTGGATGTCCGCCGACCTCGCCGCCCGCGCGGTCTCCCCGGCGGCGATCGCCCGTGTGATCCGCTTCCTTGCCGGGGCCGACGCGGCGCCGGTCAGCGGGGCGCAGGTACCCGTGTTCGGGGACGCGTGACCGCTGACGACGACGTCCTCCGGAGAGCCTGACCCCGGCCGCGTCCGGTCGCCCGCGATCTCCCGGGAGGGCTGCGTATCCTCGCCGCCGGAGGAGACATGGCTGCGGCGGGGAAGATGCCCAGCGGCAACCTGCCGGCGGAGCTGACCAGCTTCGTGGGCCGGCGTGCCGAGCTGGCAGACGTCAGGCAGGCGCTCGAGACGTGCCGGCTGGTGACGTTGATCGGAGCCGGAGGGGTCGGCAAGACCCGGATGGCGCTGCGGGCAGCGTCCGCGGCCCGACGTGCCTTCCGCGACGGAGCCTGGCTGGTCGACGTCTCGCCGCTGCGGGACGAGGAGCTGCTCGCCCCGACGATCGCCGGCGCACTCGGGCTGCAGAGCCGGACTTCGCGGTGGGGGCCGGCCGTCCTGGGGGACCAGCTGGCGAACCGCAGCCTGCTGCTGGTGCTGGACAACTGTGAGCACATGAGCGATGCCTGCGCCGTCGTCGTGGAGGCGCTGCTGACCCGGTGCCCGGACGTGCGCGTCCTCGCGACCAGCCGCCAGCCGCTGGACATCCCCGGCGAGTACCTGTTCGCGGTCCACCCCCTCCAGGCGCCCAGCTACGCGGAC
>Ga0308173_10000389_pt1 | contig 18198 bp, 12 predicted proteins | sample PhyPR1_FD_203716 | JGI IMG/M metagenome (GOLD analysis project Ga0308173, IMG submission 203716) | Soil microbial communities from UC Gill Tract Community Farm, Albany, California, United States - DLSLS.P.R1 | ecosystem: Environmental > Terrestrial > Soil > Agricultural land | place: USA...
CCCTGGAGCGGCCTCGAGCAGCCGTCGGCCGCCGGCTCGTCGCGGACCCGCACCCCGGTCCGGGGCGGGGCGTTCCGCGACCGGCGGCTGCCGCGGGTGACGTTCCTGGCCGGCAGCCGCCGCGGCTGGGCGTCGCTGTGCCGGCTGGTCTCCGCGACCCACCTCGCGGGGGAGCGCGGCGCGCCGGTGAGCACCCTGGACCTGGTGGCCGAGCACGTCACCGGCAGCGCCGGACGCGGCGACGTGGTGGTGCTGCTGGGCCCCGGCTCCGAGCTGGGCCGGGCCGCGACGCTGCGGCGCGACGACCTCGCGCACGCCGCGCTCGCCCCCTGGCTGGAGGTGGTCGACCGGGCCGACCTGCTCGTCGAGCTGGTCTCGCACCGGCTGCCCGGGTCCGGTCCCGGGTCGTCCCCGCACGCCGCCCGGATGGCCGCGGCGGCCCGGGCGACCGGGCTCGGCACGGTGCTCACCAACGCGGTCCGCTACGCCGACCGGCTGGACGCACCGACGGTCGACGTCCTCGACGCCGCCCGCCGGCTGGTGCCGCTCGACCTGCGGCACGTCGACCGCGGCAACGCCGAGGGGTTCCTCAAGTCGGGCAAGCAGATGGCCGAGGTGGCCGAGGAGGTCTGCCGCTACGCCGGGCTCGGCTCGGACAGCAGCCGGGAGGCCCGGCGGCTGCTCGCGCACACCCGGGCGGTCGGGGACCGGTGCGCGCTCGACCCGCGAACCGACCTCGGGCTGGGGGAGGTGCACTTCCCGGAGTTCGACTTCCGCCGGGACCCGGTCGTCGCCGGCGGGCACCGCACCGCCGACGGCGTGCTGCGGGCCCGCTGCGAGGCGGCGGTCGGCCGGCGCTACGGCAACGCCCCGCGGCAGCGGATCTGGAAGCGTCTCGACGACGAGCTGCAGACCATCGGGTCGCTGGGCTACGCGCCGTACTTCCTCACCGTCGCCGACGTCACCGACCTCATCAAGGACATGGGGGTGCGCTGCGCGGCCCGGGGGTCCGGGGCGGGCAGCCTGGTCAACTACCTGCTCGGCGTCTCCGGGGTCGACCCGCTGCGCCACGACCTGCTGATGTCGCGGTTCCTCTCGCCGCTGCGCCGGGCGCTGCCCGACATCGACGTCGACGTGGAGTCCGCGCGGCGGCTCGAGGTCTACGAGGCGATCCTCGACCGCTACGGCGGGGAGCGGTGCGTGTGCGTGTCGATGATGGACACCTACCGCGTCCGGCACGCGGTGCGCGACGTCGGGGCCGCGCTCGGCATGCCGGTCGGCGAGATCGACGCGATCGCCAAGGCGTTCCCGCACATCCGGGCCCGCGACGCCCGGGTCGCCCTGCAGGACCTGCCCGAGCTGCGCGCGTCGGGGCTCGGCGAGCAGCGGCTCGACCTGCTGTTCCGGCTCGTCGAGCGGCTCGACGGCCTGCCCCGGCACATCGCCGTGCACCCCTGCGGCGTGCTGCTCTCCGACGCCACCCTGCTCGACCGCACGCCGGTGGAGGCGTCGTACGCCGGCTTCCCGATGAGCCAGTTCGACAAGGACGACGTCGAGGACCTCGGCCTGCTCAAGCTCGACGTCCTCGGGATCCGGATGCAGTCGTCGATGGCGCACGCGGTCGACGAGATCGAGCGGCTCGAAGGGGTCCGGATCGACCTCGACGACGAGCGGCAGGTGCCCTTCGACGACGAGGCGACCTTCCGGATGATCTCGCAGGCCAAGACCCTCGGCTGCTTCCAGATCGAGTCGCCGGGCCAGCGCGAGCTGGTCGGCAAGTCCGGCATCGAGTCCTTCGAGGACATCATCACCGACATCTCGCTGTTCCGGCCCGGACCCGTCAAGAGCGACATGATCACGCCCTACCTCGACGCCAAGCAGGGCTGGCGGATGCCGCTGTACCTCCACGACGACCTCCGCCCGATCCTCGGCCCCACGCACGGCGTGGTGGTGTTCCACGAGCAGGTCATCGAGATGATCGCCCGGTTCGCCGGGTGCAGCTACGACGAGGCCGACGAGGCGCGCCGGGCCCTCGGCGACGTCGAGGGGATGGCCGAGACCAAGGTCTGGTTCTTCCCGCGGGCGATGCGTCGCGGCTACCCGCGGGCGGTCGTCGAGCAGGTCTGGAAGGTCCTGGAGGCGTTCGCGTCCTTCGGGTTCTGCAAGGCGCACGCCGCCGCCTTCGCGCTGCCGACCTACCAGTCAGCCTGGCTCAAGGCGCACTACCCGGCGCACTTCCTGTCCGGCGTGCTCACCCACGACCCGGGGATGTACCCCAAGCGGCTGATCCTCGACGACGCCCGCCAGTTCGGCATCGCGGTGCTCGGCCTCGACGTCAACACGAGCGAGAAGACGTTCGTGGCGGAGCGGGTCGGGGCGTACGACGAGCCTCCTCCCGAGGTCCTGGGGGAGCCGCCCCGCCGCGCGCCGGAAGAGGGCCTGCCGGACGGGCGGGCCTACGGCATCCGGCTGGCGCTGTCGGAGGTGAAGGGCATCTCCGAGGCGGAGGTGGACCGGATCGTCGCTGCGCGTCCCTACCACTCGCTCACCGACTTCTGGCACCGCGCCCGGGTGTCCCGGCCGGTGGTGGAGCGGCTGGTGCTCGCCGGTGGGTTCGACAGCGTCTACGGCATCGGGTCGCCGGTCGGCGTGCGCCGCCGCGGCCGGGTGACCCGGCGCGACCTGCTGCTCCAGGTCGCCGACCTCGACCGGCACGCCCGGGCCGTCGACCGGGCCAGCAAGGGCCGCGGGCGCGGGCTTGCCAGCCGCGGCGTCACTCCGGGCGGACGGGTGGCGGCGGCCGCGAAGGCGGCGGACGCGGCCGCGGGCAACAGCTCCGACGACCTGGTCCGCGAGCGACAGCGCGACCGGATGCCCACCCGGGAGCGCAGCGGGCCGGGGGAGCCGGACGGTCCCTGGGAGCAGGAGTCGGGTCTGCACCCGAGCCGTCAGCAGGCGGGGGTCTGGGAGCAGGCCCAGCGGCAGTCCCGGGCCACCCAGAAGGCCGCGCCGGTGACCTCGGTCCAGCTCGCCCTCGACCTCGGCGACACCCCGGTCGACGGGGAGGTCAGCGGGCTGCCGGAGATGAACGCCTCCGAGCGGGTGCGCGCCGAGCTGGAGATCCTCGGGCTCGACGTGAGCCGGCACGTCGTGGAGTTCTACGACCCGTTCCTCGACGCGCTCGGGGTGACCCGGTCCGCGGACCTGCTCGACCGGCGCAGCCGCTCCGAGCTGCTGGTCGCCGGGGTCAAGGTCGCCACCCAGACCCCACCGATCCGGTCCGGACGACGGGTGGTCTTCCTGACCCTCGACGACGGCACCGGGCCGGTCGACGCGACGTTCTTCGAGGACGTGCAGGGGCCTTACGCCGCCACGGTGTTCCACTCCTGGCTGCTCGTGGTGCGCGGCGAGCTGCGCCGCACCGGACGGCAGGGCGTCTCGCTGCGGGCCACCGGCTGCTGGGAGCTGCCGGTGCTGCACGAGGCCTGGCAGTCCGCCGCGCCCGGGGAGGGCCTCGCCGCGGTCCACGCGCTGATGGCCGCGGTGCCCGAGGGCTTCGGTGCGATCGGCGAGGGCGCCGTGCGGGGCGCTGCCGAGAGCCGCGCCACCCGGCCGGTGATGGCCAAGCCGCCCGAGCTCGGGTCCGGGGGGCCCGGTTCCGGGGGCGACGGCCACCACAGCGCGGCCGGTGGGATGGGCCGGCGCCGGGTGCTGGTGCACTCCAGCGGGTTCGCCATGTCGCCCTACGCCGACGTCAAGCCGCCCGGTGAGGACACCAAGACGGCCGCCCGGAGGAGGGCGTCGGAAGGGACGCCCGGCGGCGTCTCCGGCGCACCTCGCAAGCTGTGGCACTCCTCCCCGGGGAGCTCCGGTGGCTGACGTGGGCCGGACCGGGCGCGGATGCCACGACCGCTGGTGCGGCATCTGTTCGAGACACGCCTTCGGGCATGTCTCTCACATCTGCCGCGGCGTCCGCGGCCCCGCATCCCGGCCGGCGGCGTTGTCGGCGCTCGGCGCAGCACGCTGCGCTCTCGCGCCTCCGCCTGGCCGGACCGGGCGCGGATGCCACGACCGCTGGTGCGGCATCTGTTCGAGACACGCCCTAGGGTGGGCGCCATGTCAGCCGAGCAGCGCCCGGGCAGCAGTCTCCATCGACGCAGTGCCGCCCGCACGGCCGTCGTGTGGCACGCCCTGCGCGAGGTGCTCGACACTCAGCACCCGGACCCGGGCGAGCGGCCGGCCGCGGTGGTCGACATCGGCGGCGGCACCGGCGGGCTCGCGGTCCGGGTCGCCGAGCTCGGTCACCAGGTGGTGGTCGTCGACCCCAGCCCGGACGCCCTGGCCATCCTCGCCCGGCGGGCCGACGAGAGCGGGGTCGCCGACCGGGTCACCGGCCGCCAGGGCGACCTGGCCAGCCTGCCCGACCTGGTGCCGGACGGGAGCGCCGACGTGGTGCTCTGCCACGGTGTCCTGGAGATCGTCGACGACCCCAGCGCGGCCCTCCGCACGCTGGCCGCGGCCCTCCGCCCCGACGGCACGCTCAGCCTGCTGGTCAACCAGCGGCACGCGGCGGTCGTCACCCGCGCGATGGCCGGCCACTTCACCGCGGCCCGCGCCCTGCTCGAGGGCAGGCCGGCCGAGGTGCCCGGCCACGACGGGCACGGCGCCGGACGCCGGTTCACCGCCGACGAGGTCACCGCACTGCTCGACGAGGCCGGTCTGGACGTCGGACCCATGCACGCGGTCCGGGTGTTCGTCGACCTGGTGCCCAGCTCGCTGGTCGACCTCGAGCCGGGAGCAGCGCAGGCCCTGGTCGAGCTCGAGCAGGCCGTCGCGACCCGTCCCGAGTACCTCACCCTGGCCACCCAGATCCACACCCTGGCCACCCGCCGCTGACGCGCCGGCCGGCCGGCCGGCGCCGTCTTCCGGGCCGGTGGGACCGTGACCTCCCGGGAGCGGCTCGAGCAGGCGTCCCTGGCGTGCCCGGTGCTGCACGTCGACATGGACGCGTTCTACGCCTCCGTCGCGATCCGTGACCGGCCCGAGCTCCAGGACGTCCCGGTCGTCGTGGGCGGTGGCTACCGCGGCGTGGTGCTGTCGGCCAACTACCGCGCCCGGGCCTACGGCGTGCGCTCGGCGATGCCGATGACCCGGGCGCGGCGGCTGTGCCCGAACGCCGTCGTGGTCTCGCCGACCCACGAGACCTTCGAGGTGGTGTCCCGGTCGGTGATGGAGACCTTCCGGCAGGTCACCCCGCTCGTGGAGGTGCTCTCGCTCGACGAGGCGTTCCTCGACGTGTCCGGTTCCGTACGACGGCTCGGGTCGCCGTACGCCATCGCGGAGCTGCTGCGCGCCCGGATCCACGACGAGCAGGGCATCACCTGCTCGGTCGGGATGGCCGCCACGGTCGCGGTCGCCAAGCTCGCCAGCCGGCGCGCCAAGCCCGACGGTGTCGTGGTCGTGCCGCCGTGGGAGGTGACCACGTTCCTGCACCCGCTCGACGTCGGGGAGCTGTGGGGGGTGGGCGAGCGGACCACCGAGCTGCTGCACCGGCTCGGGCTGCGCACGGTCGGCGACGTCGCACACACCCCGCTGACCACGCTCCAGCGGGCCGTCGGCGTGCACCGCGCCACGTCCCTGCACCAGCTCGCCTGGGGCGAGGACCGCCGGGTGGTCACCGCCCGGCGCGGGTCCGACGAGCCGGACAAGTCCATGGGGGCCGACGAGACCTTCGGCCGCGACACCGACGACCCGGCGGTGGTGCTGCGCGAGGTGCTGCGGCTCTCCGCGAAGGTGGGCACCCGGATGCGGGCGGCGCGGGTGGCCGGCCGGACGGTCACCCTCAAGGTGCGCTTCGCGGACTTCACGACCATCACCCGCTCCCGGACGCTGGGGGAGGCCACCGACGTGACCCGGGAGATCTACGCCACCGCGAGCGACCTCTACGCCGCCCTGGGGCTGCAGCGGGCCCGGATCCGGCTGGTCGGCGTCCGGGTCGAGGGGCTGGTGCCGCGGTCCACGGTGCAGCGACAGCTGGTGCTCGGCGAGCGCGAGCGCGGATGGTCGGAGGCCGACGGGGCGGTCGACCGGGCCACCGCGAGGTTCGGCGCGGCTGCCGTGCGCCCGGCCACCCTGATCGGCAGCGACCGCGCCTAGCCCCGGCCCTTCATGGACTTGCGCGGGCTGCCGTCCGGGTCGACCGGTCCGGGAAATGGCAGCGGCCCCAGGTCCGAGGACCAAGGGCCGCCGTAGGCCGGAGCATCGGGGGGCTGATGTGCCGGCGCCGCAGGGGGAAGGGGGGCTTTCCCGGGTCCCGCGGGTGGGGTGCTGTTCCCGACGGACCTGCCGATCTCCCAAGGAGCGGCATCGCCCAGCGGTGCTTGCACAGGGAGTGTCGGCACCCAGGAGGGGCAGTCTTGATAGTCCGAACGGACTATTTGATGAGAACTCTTCGGACGTTTCGCCGGCTCCCGGCCCCGCGGAGGACGGGTGAATCGTCACAACCGGGGACGGACCGGCCGCGGTGTGAGAATGTCGGGGGAGTAAGCGCCCTCGATGCACCCACGACGGAGACACCCGACCGATGAGCCTGCTCGGAGACGACGACGCCGGCCTCGCGCTCGCCGAGGTCGCTCCTGACGCCTGGGTCGACCTCGACCTCTGCGACCTCCGGCTCTACCGCAGGCGGCTGGCCGAGGAGGAGGAGAAGGTCTCCTACTGGCGCCGGCTCGTGCACGCCCGGATCGACGTCCTGGAGGCCGAGGCCCACCACGAGCGGCCGCTCCGGCTCGACGAGCTGATCCGGGTCCTCGGCGACACCGGCACCGGGCGCACGCGCACCGCGCTGGTCAGCGTCCGGGCCGCCGACGACCTGCCGGAGCTTCCCGTGCTGGCGGACATGTGGGTCACCGAGCTCGACCCCGAGGACACCGCCGCCGTGGCGTCCGCGATCGCCCGCCTGCGGTCCGCCGAGGCGCAGCTGACCGACTACCGCCGCGCGCTGCACGAGCGGCTCGACGAGGCGACGGCCGAGCTGATCGCGCGGTACCGCCGCGACCCGGCCAGCGCGCTGGTCGCGTTCCGCTCGCCGCACACCGCGAGCCGGTCCGGGAGCCTGGCATGAGCCCGAGCGAGGACCTCGACCAGGTCTGGGCGGAGTACCGCGCCACCGGCGAGGCCGGGCTGCGCAACCGCCTGGTCCTGCAGTACGCCCCGCTGGTGAAGTACGTCGCCGGCCGGCTCCGCACCCGGATGCCGGAGTCCGTCGACCAGGACGACCTGGTGTCGGACGGGGTGCTCGGGCTGATGGACGCCATCGAGCGCTTCGAGCCGGCCCGCGGGCTGTCCTTCCAGACCTTCGCGGTGCCCCGGATCCGCGGCGCCATCATCGACGGGATGCGGGCGATGGACTTCGTGCCGCGCTCGGTGCGCGACAAGCTGCGCACGGTCCAGCGGGCCCAGGTCGTGCTCGAGGAGCGGCTCGGGCGGGTCCCGGAGGACACCGAGGTGGCTCGCGAGGTGGGCATCCCGGTGCAGCAGCTGCGCGACCTGAGCCGGCAGGCGAGCTCCAACCACGCCAGCCTCGACGACTTCGACCTGGCCGACGAGCTCTCCTCGGCCGCCGACCACCAGGTCGAGCAGGGCGACGTGAACGCGTCCCTCATGCGGGTGGTGGACCAGCTCGGTGAGCGGGACCAGGTGATCATCGCGCTCTACTACTTCGAGGGTCTGACGCTCGCCGAGATCGGTCAGGTGCTCGGGGTCACCGAGTCCCGGGTCAGCCAGGTGCACCGCCGCGCGACGACCACCCTGCGCGAGAAGCTGCTGGCGCTGGACTCCGCCTGAGGCGCCGGCCCCGCACGCTGGCCCTCGCCGATTTTTTGTGTGTGGATTTCTGGCCTCGGGTACCGGTTGCCGAACGGGCTGCCTAGACTGGAAACAGGAATCGGCTGGCGGGAGGAACTGTGCCGCTCTCGGAAGAGGAGCTTCGTCTGCTGGAGCAGATGGAGCGTGCGCTGGTCGCCGACGACCCGAAACTGGCGTCGACGATGCGGGGCACCACGCTGCGGGCCTCGGCCCGTCGACGTGCCCTCGTCGCCGCCCTCGTCTTCGTGGTCGGGGTGGTTGTCCTGATGGCCGGTGCCGTCAGCAAGAACACCGTCGTCGGGGTGGTCGGGTTCGTGGTCATGCTCGTCTCGGCCTACGTCGCCCTCAGCTCCTGGCGCGGACAGCACCGCACCCCGGAGCCGACCCGGGCCGGTGAGCCGGGCGCCCATCCGTCGTTCAGCGTCATCGACGGTGGCCGGTCGTCCCGCAAGCGCGGGCCGCGCAGCAGCCGGTCGTCCTCGCGCCAGTCGATGATGGAGCGGTTCGAGGAGCGCTGGCGCCGCCGCCGCGAGCAGAACGGCTTCTGAGACAACCCACTCCGAGACGGGTCCCCCTGGGGTCCGTCTCGTTGCACGTCCGGACCCCCGTGCGGACGGACTGGTTCAGACCGCCCGGTCCACACCGGCCTCGAGCATCGACGCGCGGCGCCAGCCGGTGCCCCGGTCCGCGGCGGGCGCGGACAGCGAGGCCGGCAGCCAGGTGGCCCGGGTACGCCGCCGCTTGCCGGCCCCGGCCCGCAGGGACTCCACGCACCGCTCCACGTCGGCCCGCACGCCCTCGACCGTGATGTCGCCGCCCGGCAGCCGGCGGGCGTAGCGGGCCCGCTCCACCAGGTCGACCAGCCGGCGCAGCGACTCGGTGGCCTCGGGGTCGGCGTCCGGGCCGCGGTGCGTGGCCCGCCCCAGCGCGTCGTCCTCGTCGCCCGGCCGGCCGAACGCGTGCAGCAGCGCCGATCCCGACGTACGCACCGTGGCCCGGTCGTCGAACGCGACGCCGAGGTCGACGGCGGTGTCCCGCACCTCGCTCCAGCCCGCCTCCACGACCCCGGCCACGCCGTCGGCGCGCGCCCAGCGGCGACGCCGGACCAGCGTCCGCAGGGTGCGCGGGGTGAGCAGCAGGACCAGCGCGAGCAGGACGATGCCGACGGAGCCGAGGAACGCCGGACGGGCGACCAGCGGCGGCGTGTCCTTGGACTGGACGCCGGTCGTCGGGTCCACGGACCGGTCGATGCGGTTCAGGCTGGGGACGGCGGCCGGCGCGGAGCTGCTCTGGCTCGGGTCGGGGGCCGGCACCTTCTGCGTGGTGTAGCTCGGCACGCTGGTGGCCCGCTGCGGCGTGGGCTCGAAGCGCACCCAGCCGGTGCCGCCGAAGTACATCTCCGGCCAGGCGTGCAGGTCGCGGGAGCTGTAGACGTAGGTGTCCTTGGCGATCTGGTCGGGGCGCAGGAAGCCGACCGCCACCCGGGACGGGATGCCGAGGCTGCGGCCCATCAGCGCCATGGCCGCGGCGAACTGCTCGCAGTAGCCGACCCGGCCGTCCTTGCCGGTGCTCAGGAAGCCGACCAGGTCGTCGGTGCTGTTCCCGTTCGGGCGGGCCGTGGAGTAGCGGAACCCGCCGTCCACGCGGAACCACTGCTGCAGCGCGACCGCCTGCTCGAACTTCGTGCGCTGACCGCTCGTCACCGTGCGGGCCAGCTTCTTCACCGACTCGGGGAGGTCGCGGGGCAGCGCGGTGTTCGGTGTGTACACCGACGCTGGCGCGGGGGTGGCGTCCGCCAGCTCGGCCGCCGACGGGACCAGGTCGAGGCTGCGGAGCCGGTAGGTGATCCCGGCCGTCGTCTGGTTGTCGGCGGCGCTGATGAAGTCCAGCGTCGAGCGGTCGTAGCGCCAGTCGCCGGGCGCGTTGACCGACGCCACCGGGTAGGGGGTGGGCAGCCAGCGCGACCGGAAGTTCTGGCTGGCCTGCACCGTCGTCGAGATCTCCCGGGTCGGCACCGTTCGGTCCAGTCCGGGCGGGCGGGCGATCGCGCCGTCGGCGCGCTGCTTCACCGGGATGTCCCGGCTGGAGGGCCGCCAGGCGGAGCCGTCGAAGGAGTCCAGCACCGTGAGCCGCAGGTACGACGGGTCGCGGTCCGTCGTGGTGACCCGGACCAGCTCGACGTCGGGCCCCTGGGTCAGGTCACGCTTCAGGTCGATCATCGGGTTGGAGATGGAGACCGCGTCGCCGTTCCCGTTGCCGGCACCGTTGCCGCCGCCGAAGAACGTGCCGCCGAAGGTCGGGACGAACACCGGCACCACGATCGCCAGCCCGGTGGCGGTGAGCCCGATCTTGCGGGCGCTGGCCCAGATCGGCGTGCTGCTCACCTCGGTGGTCTGCGTGTCGAAGATCCGGCCACCGGGGACGATCTGGTGACCCCAGTGCGAGAGCCGCTGGGCCTCCTCGGCGGCGATCAGGAACAGGAAGGAGAGTGCCGCGAGACCGAACTTCAGCCAGGACACGCCGCCGTCGAGGATGCTGACGGGCGCGGTGTACAGCGCCAGCAGCGGCAGCCCGGCCAGCGGCGCGCGCCGCAGGCCGACCGCGAGGAAGTCGATCAGCACCGCGGTCAGCGTGCCGGCGAGGATGAGCAACGGGTAGAACTCCGGCACCGTCTTGGGCACCGGCGCGGCGTACGCCCGTGACGCGAGCACCGAGTCGTTGAAGGCGCCGAGCAGCGCCCGCACCGAGTCGGGGGTCGGCACCCAGCCGCCGAAGGCGAGCGCGCCGGCCTCGCGGTGGTTCAGCCACAGCAGTACGACCAGCACCTGCACCAGGGCGGTGACCACGGCCGGCAGCCGCAGCCCGCGCAGCAGCATGCCGACCACCGCGACGAGCAGGCAGCCGCCCAGGATCGGCACCAGGAAGCCGGCCGGGTTCTCCGCGAACTTCGACCAGGCGAGCATCGTGACCCAGGTGGTCAGCGCCGCGAGCAGCGACGGCAGCCAGGTCGTCGGGCGCAGGTCGCGCAGCCGGTTCACGACGCGCTCCCCGTGAGCGGAGCAGTCGGCGCGTTGGCGCGGCCGGTGCCGCTGCGGGCCGCGACCCCGAGGTCCTGCCAGATGGTCGGCAGCGGGTCCTGCGGGCCGCAGGCCACGGCCCGCCAGCCGTGCGCACCCAGCCAGGCGGTCTGCTGGGCCGTGCCCAGCCCACCGGGCTCGGCGCCGCGGGACCACGAGGGCACGTCGAGCACGACCGCCATCGCGCTGGCCGCGGAGTGCCGCATCCGGGTCAGCACGGGCTTGTCGTGCTCGCCCACGTCGCCGAGCACCGCGATCAGCAGCCCGGCGTGCCCGACCTCGTGCAGCCACTTGAGGTCGATGTGCGGGTGGCTGGTGTCCCTGAGCACCGCCAGCGACTCGAGCAGGGGAGCGGTCTCCGCCGACAGCGCGCCGTGCTGCTCGTGCCAGGTGCCGCCGTGGTCGACCCCGACCGCGGTCACCAGCCGCACGGAGAAGCCTCGCTGCACCAGGTGGACCGCCACCGACGCGGCGACCGACACGGCGTGCTCCAGGGAGGAGGCCGCGCCGGTGCCGCGGTGCGCGATCTTCCGGTTGTCGAGGAACAGCGTCGCCCGCGACTGCCAGGGCTGCTCCTCGCGGCGCACCATCAGCTCGCCCGCGTGCGCGCTGCTGCGCCAGTGCACGCGACGCAGGTCGTCACCACGGCGGTACTCCCGCACCGTCACGTCCTCCGCGCTGCCGCTGGCGAACGCCCGCGGCCGGTTGTCGCCGGACCCGGTCCACACCCCCGACAGGGGTACGACGGGCAGCGGCACCACCCGCGGGGTGACGACCAGCGACGACCGGGTCTGGAAGGTCCGCTCGAGCTCGACGAGGCCGAACGGGTCCGAGAGCCGCACCTTCATCGGGCCGACCTCGAACTTGCCGCGGACGTCGGAGCGCACGAGGTAGCCGACGCTGCGCTTCCACTTCGGGCCCATCCGGTCCACCACGAAGCGCGGCCGGGTGCCGAGCACGTAGGGGATCTGGTCCTCGAGCAGCAGCAGCCCGGTCGGCATCCGGCCGTCGTTGGTGAGGTCGAGCTGCACCCGCGCCTGCTGCCCGGCGGCCACCTGGCCCGGTGACAGCGAGCGCACCAGCCCGAGCCGGTAGCGGCTGCGGCCGAGGTAGAACGCGGTGGCCAGGGGGAGCAGCAGCAGGAGGGCGCCCACCCGGACCAGCTCGTCGTGGCCCAGGACCAGGGCGCACAGGAAGGCGGTGCCGCCCGCCGCCAGGAACGCGCGGCCCCGGATCGTCAGCGCCGCCAGTGCCTCACGCATCTCGTCCCTCCCCGTCGTGGGTGGCTCAGGTGTCGCTGCGGCGACCGCTGAGCGTCGGCGTCGCCACGCCGGCCACGATCTGTCGCAGGGCGGCCTCGGGGGTGCGGCCGCTCATCGAGGCCTCGACGGTGGTCAGCATCCGGTGCGAGAGCACCTGCACCGCGAGGTCCTGCACGTCGTCGGGGATCACGTAGTCGCGCCCGGCCATCGCGGCGGTCGCCTTCGCGGCCCGCACCAGGTGCAGGGTCGCGCGGGGCGAGGCGCCGAGCATGATCTCGGGGGACTTGCGGGTGGCCGTGGTGATCGCGACGGCGTAGCGCTGCACGGCCTCGGAGACGTAGACCTGGCCGACGATGTCGATCAGCTTGCGGATCTCGGCGGCGTCGGCCACCGGCTCCAGGTCGTCGAGCGGGTTGCTGCGGGTGTGCGAGTCCAGCATCGCGATCTCGGCCGCCTCGACCGGGTAGCCCATGGACACCCGGGCCATGAACCGGTCCCGCTGGGCCTCGGGGAGGGTGTAGGTGCCCTCCATCTCGATGGGGTTCTGCGTCGCGACCACCATGAACGGCGCCTCGAGCTGGTACGTCGTCCCGTCGACCGTGACCTGCCGCTCCTCCATGCACTCGAGCAGCGCGGACTGGGTCTTCGGCGAGGCACGGTTGATCTCGTCGCCGACCACGATGTTCGCGAAGACGCCACCGGGACGGAACTCGAACTGCCGGGTGTCCTGGTTGAACACGGACACGCCGGTGACGTCGGAGGGCAGCAGGTCGGGGGTGAACTGCACCCGGCGCACCGAGCAGTCGATCGAGCGGGCGAGCGCCTTGGCGAGCATCGTCTTGCCCACGCCGGGGACGTCCTCGATGAGCAGGTGGCCCTCGGAGAGCATCACGACGAGGGCGAGCTTGGCGACCTCGGGCTTGCCCTCGATGACCGTCTCGATGCTGCGGCGGATGCGACCCGTGACCCGCGCGAGGGTGTCCAGGTCGGCTCCGTCGTGAGCCGGTCCGTCCTGTCGCACGGTTCCTGTCTCGGGGGTGGAGGTCACGCTGTCCTCTTTCTTCGCACGGGCCGCGGTGCGCGCCTGACCGGCCGCACCGGGCCGCCCGCCTGCTCGGTGCGTGTAGTCAACCTCACGCACCCGACTGCTGTCACCGCATCGCGAACGGCCGCGCCGCGTTCGACACCAAATCGTGCTGATCGGGGGAGCGGCCCCTTTCCTCCTGCTTTCGCACCGGCCCGTCCCCGGTTCCCCCACTTCGCACCACCTCCATCCTCCACCCCGCTCCACCCGGCTCCAACCAAGCGTGGAGACCACGCCGGCGGGCCCGGCCCGCAGCGTCGCGGCGGGGCGCACCGCCGGCGCAAAACCCCCGGTGAACACGGTGGAAATGGTTGACCGTGGTGGGTTGTGGAGTAGAGTGGAGCGCAGTGGAGGAGAGGGAAGCTCTTTCGCATCGAGATGGGGAGGGACGCCGATGTTCTTCGGCACCTACACCCCCCGCCTCGATGACAAGGGCCGACTGTTCCTCCCGGCGAAGTTCCGTGACGAGCTGGCGGAGGGTCTCGTGGTCACTCGAGGGCAGGAGCGCTGCCTCTACGTGTGGTCCATGGAGGAGTTCGGCAAGCTCACCGAGCGGCTGCGCGAGGCACCGGTCACCAACAAGGCGACCCGGGACTACGTGCGGATGTTCTTCGCCGGCGCCTCGGACGAGACGCCGGACAAGCAGGGCCGCATCACGCTCCCGCCGATGCTGCGGGAGTACGCGTCCCTGACGAAGGACTGCATCGTGATCGGCGCGATGAACCGGATCGAGATCTGGGACAGCGCGGCCTGGCAGAGCTACTCGGACCAGCAGGAGCAGGCGTTCGCAGACCTCTCGGACGAGGTCTTCCCGGGCATCTGAGCAGGACCCGCACGACAACTCAACAGCCGGAGTCGTAGGACGAGGTCTCGCGTCCGCTTGTCACTGCCCCTGGTCTGGCGCACCTTCCCCGGTGCCAGAACGGGACTTCCCTCAGGGACGAGCGGACGGGGACCTGGCCCCACGAACCCGGCACCCGCCTACACACGAGCAGCTTGGGGTCGAACCATGACAAGCACGCACGGCGCTCCACCCTTGCGCCGGGTCCGGCACGAGGTCCGGGACGGCATGGTGGTCATCGCCTTCTCCGCGACCGCGTCCACGACGTTCGCGCTGGCGCTCCTCCTCCTCGTGCGCGTGGCGGGCCAGGGTCGCTGACATGAGCAGCCCCAGCCACGTCCCGGTGCTGCTCGACCGGGTCGTCGCCCTGGTCGCCCCTGCCCTGCAGCGGGCCGACCGCGAGCAGACGCTGCTCGTCGACGCCACGCTCGGTCTCGGCGGCCACGCGGAGGCGGTCCTCCAGCAGTGCCCCCAGGCCCACGTCATCGGCGTCGACCGGGACGTGCACGCCCTCGAGCGGAGCCGGGAGCGCCTCGCGGCGTACGGCGAGCGGGTCACGTTCGTGCACGCGGTCTACGACGAGATCGCCGACGTGCTCACCGACCTCGGGTACCCCAGCGTCGACGGGGTGCTGTTCGACCTCGGGGTCTCCTCGATGCAGCTCGACATCCGCGAGCGGGGCTTCGCCTACAGCCAGGACGCGCCGCTCGACATGCGCATGAACGACACCACCGGCCCGACCGCCGCGGACGTGCTCAACGGCTACTCGGTCGAGGAGCTCGCCCGCGTGCTCAGGGAGTACGGCGAGGAGCGGTTCGCCCGGCGGATCGCGCAGGCCGTGGTCCGGGAGCGGGCCAAGGCGCCGTTCGACCGCTCCGGGCGGCTGGTCGAGCTGCTGTACGCCGCGATCCCGGCCCCCGCCCGGCGCACCGGAGGGCATCCCGCCAAGCGCACCTTCCAGGCGCTGCGGATCGAGGTCAACGACGAGCTGTCGGTGCTGCGCCGGGCGCTGCCCGCGGCCATCGACGCGATCGGCGTCGGCGGGCGGGTCGTCGTCATGAGCTACCACTCCCTCGAGGACCGGATCACCAAGCAGGTCTTCGCCGAGGCCACCCGCAGCGACGTACCCCCGGACCTGCCGTTCGTGCCGGAGGGGCACGAGCCGGCGCTCCGGCTGGTCACCCGCGGGGCCGAGAAGGCCAGTGCCGCGGAGATCGAGGCCAACCCGCGGGCGGCGTCGGTGCGGCTGCGCGCGGTGGAGCGGGTGCACGACGGCCACGGGCGGCCCGGCGAGCACGGGGGAGCAGTGGCATGACCAGGCAGCAGCAACGGGGAGGGAAAACCAGATGAGCGCCCAGATGTTCCAGGCCCGCAGCCGGGTGCCGCGGATCGCCGAGGCGGCGGTCGAGCGGGCGCGCCTGACGGTCGTGCCCCGCACACCGCACCGGGCCGCCCGGGTGCCGTTCGTGGTGCTGGTGTCGCTGTTGCTGGTCGGCGGTGTGGCCGGCCTGCTGTGCTTCAACACCTCCATGCAGCAGGCCTCCTTCACCGCGACCGCGATGGAGGACCAGGCCGCGCGCCTCGACGCCAAGCAGCAGTCGCTGAACATGGAGCTCGACGCGCTGCGCGACCCGCAGCGGGTGGCCGTCCGGGCCAAGCACATGGGCATGGTGCCGCCGAGCGCACCCGCGTTCATCCGCCTCTCTGACGGCACCGTGCTCGGGAAGCCGACCCCGGCCACCCCGGACAACGCGATCCGGGTGCTGCCGCTGCCGACCCGCAAGCCGAAGAACCTGCGGCCCACCCCGGTCGTCATCGAGGCGAAGCCGTCCGCGACCGACGGCGCGGCGAGCGCGGACAACGCCGGGAAGGCAGGTACAAAGAAGAGCCACGACCGTCACCGGCAGCAGGGGAGCCAGCGTTGACCCAGGGCAGCCGCCCGCGACCCGGCCCGCACCGGCCCGGTCGCCCGCAGCCCGTCCAGCGTCGCCGCCGCCCCCGGCTGCGCTCGCTGCGCGGGGCCTCGCTGGTCCGGCTGCGGATCGGGTTCATCCTGATCGCGATGGTGGTCTCCGTCTTCGCCGGCCGGCTGTTCCAGCTGCAGGGCGTCGACGCCCAGGCGTACGTCGCGAAGGCCCGCTCCGAGGGCGTGGTGACGGTGACCCTCCCGGCGACCCGCGGCACCATCAGGGACCGCAACGGCGTGCCGCTCGCGGAGTCCGTCGACGGGCTCATGATCGTCGCCGACCCGACGATGACCGTGAAGCACGCCAGCGGGATCGCCACGATCATCGCCCGGCGTCTCGACGTGGACTACTTCGACCTGCTCGCCCGGCTGCGCAAGCCGGACACCCACTTCCAGTACATCGCCCGGCGGGTGCCGTCCACCAAGGCCGAGGAGATCGTCCAGGCCATCGACGCCCACGGCTGGAAGGGGATCGACACCCGCCGCGATCCGGTGCGCACCTATCCGGCCTCGGACATCGCGGCCAACCTGGTCGGCTTCATGAACGACAACGGTGACGCCGGCGAGGGCGCGGAGCTGATGTTCGACCCGATGCTGTCCGGCAAGGACGGCTCGGCCACCTACGAGACCGGCGGCGGCAACCGCATCCCGCTCGGCGACAACAGCACCGTGCCGCCCAAGAGCGGGCACGACCTCGACCTCACCATCGACCGCGACGTGCAGTGGTACACCCAGCGGGTGGTCCGGCAGGCGGTCCAGGGCTCGGGGGGCTCGTCCGGCGCCGCCGTGGTGATGGACACGCACACCGGGCAGCTGCTCTCGGTGGCCGACTACCCGACGTTCGACGCCAACAACCCGGGCCTGTCCTCGAAGTCGGACCTCGGCTCGCGGGCACTGCGCGACGTCTACGAGCCCGGGTCGGTGGAGAAGGTGCTGACCGCGTCCTCGCTCATCGACGCCGGCAAGGTCACCCCGGACACCAAGATCACCGTGCCCGCCCAGCTCCCGCGGGGCGACCACGTCATCCACGACTACTTCCCGCACGGCAAGCTGCACCTCACGCTCACCGGCGTCATCGCCAAGTCGTCGAACATCGGCACGGTGCTGGCCGCCAGCCAGTTCAAGCACAAGGAGCTCTACGACTACCTGCGCGGGTTCGGGCTCGGGGCGCGCACGAACATCGGCGTGCGCGGCGAGTCCCCCGGGGTGCTCAACAGCTGGCGCGACTGGTCGCAGATCAACCAGGACACGATCGCCTTCGGACAGGGCCTCGCGGTCAACGCGGTGCAGATGGCCGCCGCCGTGAACACCGTCGCCAACGGCGGCGTCTACGTCTCCCCGAGCCTGGTCAAGGGTGAGGCGACCACGGCGGGCGGCCAGCTGGTCGGCTCCGCCACCTCGTCGACGCACCGGGTGATCAGCTCCCGCGCCGCCAGGCTGACCGGGCAGATGATGGAGTCGGTCACCAACCCCGACACCGGCACCGCGCCCGCGGCCGGCATCGACGGCTACCGCGTGGCCGGCAAGACCGGCACCGCGCAGCGGGTCGGCAAGACCTGCCGCTGCTACGACGGCACCTTCACGGTGTCCTTCGCCGGGTTCGCGCCCGCCGACGACCCGCGGTTCCTGGTCTACGTGGTGGTCCAGGACCCCAAGAACGGCGGCGGCGGCGGCTCGGTCGGCGGGCCGGCCTTCCACAAGATCATGAGCTACGTCCTGCAGAAGTACGCCGTGCCGCCCACCGGCCGCACGGCACCCACGCCCCGCATCGAGTGGTGAGCACGACCGGTAACCTCTCGGGCGTGATCGACGTCGTCCCGCTGCGCCCCGACGCGCCGGTGGCGACTCCGCTCCGGGAGGTCGTCTCGTGGCTCGGGGACCGGCTCCTCGACGGGCCCCCCGACCGGCAGGGGGACCCGGCCCGGGACGGCGACCCCCTCGTGACCGGCGTGACGATCAGCTCGCTGCGGGTGCGGCCCGGCGACCTCTACGTCGCCCCGGCCGGAGCCCGTGCGCACGGCGCGGCGTACGCCGCCCGGGCCGTCGACGACGGGGCCGTGGCGGTGCTCACCGACCCCGAGGGCGCACCGCTGTGCGCCGGC
>Ga0308173_10000390_pt1 | contig 18164 bp, 24 predicted proteins | sample PhyPR1_FD_203716 | JGI IMG/M metagenome (GOLD analysis project Ga0308173, IMG submission 203716) | Soil microbial communities from UC Gill Tract Community Farm, Albany, California, United States - DLSLS.P.R1 | ecosystem: Environmental > Terrestrial > Soil > Agricultural land | place: USA...
ACCGGTGATGTCGCCGCTCGTACCGGCGGCAGTCGTGCGCAGCACCTGCGTCTGCAGGCGTGCATTGGCGAGTGCCGCCTGCGCCTGCTCGAGCGCCACGCGATAGGGTTGCGGGTCGATACGGAACAAGAGGTCGCCGCGGTGCACCTTTGCACCGTTGCGGACGAAGACCTCGACAACCTGTCCGTTCACCTGCGGGCTGACGGACACGATGTCCTGCTTTACTTGGGCGTCGTCCGTAGAGACGCTGCCGCCGCTGGTAAGCCAGTAATAGCCGCCACCAATGATCAGCAGCGCGGGAACGATCAGCAAAAGGATCGTCCGGATCAGCCCCTTGCGGTCGCGTTTGACCTCGACCGTCTCGGCGGTCGCGGTTCCCGTCATCGGTTCGGTTGCCATCTTATTCATTGGTTAGACGCCCTGTTTATGCATGCACACCGGCTCGCATTCTCACGCACTCGCGCGAGCACTTGCCGAGCATATTCAATGTCCTTCGGGTCGATTCCCGAAAACGCGTCGGCGGCGAGGTCGGCACCAACGGCCTTCAATTTCTCGATGAGCGGCTGCGACTTCGCGGTAACGTGCAGTCGCCACGCGCGGCGATCCGCCGGGTCCGATGATCGCTCGACAAGACCTGCTTCTTCAAGCCGGTCGACGATGCGCGTGAGCGTGATCGGTTCGACGTCGAGCATGTCGGCGAGCTCGATCTGGCGCAGACCGGGCTGTCGGTCGAGCCGGAACAGCACCTTCCACTGCGCGCGCGTCACGCCGAGCCCAACCGCCTTGCGGTCGAAGGCCTTGCGGAGCGCGTGCGCGGTCTCGCCTATTTCAAAAGGAAAGGTTTCCATCGACAACGGATATAGTAAGCATGCTTATCTTAAGCAACCCTTCACGCGCGTGGACGTTCCCACCCGACGCGGGCATTTGATGTGAGAAGAGGCTCATTGGGAAGCTGGAGCGGGTAGCGGGAATCGAACCCGCGCGTTCAGCTTGGGAAGCTGACAGGCTACCATTACATCATACCCGCGCCGGTGCTTCAGTTAGGTCGCGCCTCCGGGGGCGTCAACGATTCGGCCTATATGCCGCCTTTGACCGGTTCGAACCCTGCCTCGCGAAGCCGCTGCGACAGGTCCTCGCCCGTGGCTCGGGCCAGGTCCTCGTCGGAGGACCTGATCACGAAATTGGCGCCGTAAAGACCTTCCTTGAAGAAGGGATAGCTGCCAATCGCGACACCCGGATGGTCGGCTTCCGTTTCGCGCAGGAGATCCGCAACGTCGCTCTCCGGCGCCCGGGCCCCGACGGTCACCGAAACTACCGGCCGCCCGCCTTCGAGCTTGCCGGTCAGCGCCTCGAGCATGCTCGCCGCGACATGTGGCACGCCCGCCATGATGTAGACGTTGTCGATCCTCACGCCCGGTGCGCCCGAGGTCGGGTTGGGGATCAGCTCCGCACCCTCCGGCACGCGGGCCATCCGCAACCTCGCCTCCGTCAGTCCACCCGGACGATCTCGATAATATTCGGACAGGATCGCCCGCGCCTGCTCATCAAGGATGACAGGCACGCCGAATGCGGCGGCGATTGCATCGACGGTGATGTCATCATGGGTCGGGCCGATCCCGCCGGTCGTGAAGACATAGTCGTGGGCATCGCGAAGAGCGTTCACCGCGTCGGCAATGCGCTCCGTAACGTCCGCCACGATCCTTACCTCGGCGAGCCTAATGCCTTGATCGTTTAGCCAGGTCGCGACCTGCGCAACATTCTTGTCCTGCGTACGGCCGGACAGGATCTCGTCGCCGATCACCACCAGCGCAGCAGTCCAGATACGCTCCGATCCCATGGCGCCCCTGTAACGCAGCACACGCCTTGCTCAAGTGAGCTACATGTCGAATACGCATGGAGCGGGGTCGCAAAAGCGCGCCTAAGCGACTAGTTTAGGCACATGACCCAGTACATCACTGTCAGCGCCGAAGACCGCGTCGAGTCCCGCAACGGCGTAATCAAGCTTCACGGCCCCGAAGCATTTGCGGGCATGCGTAAGGCCGGACGGCTGGCCGCCGAGATCCTAGACGCGCTCGCGCCGCATGTCATGCCGGGCGTTTCGACCGAGGAACTCGACGAAATCGTCTATCGCATGACGATCGATGGCGGCGGCGTTCCCGCTACGCTCGGCTACCGCGGCTATACCAAGAGCAGCTGCATCTCGATCAATCATGTGGTGTGCCACGGCATCCCGAGCGACCGCACGCTCAAAGATGGCGACATCGTCAACATCGACGTCACCCCGATCGTCGACGGCTGGCACGGCGATACGAGCCGCATGTATTTGGTTGGCAATGTTGGGATCAAACCCCGCAAGCTCGTCGACATCACCTATGAATGCCTAATGCTCGGCCTCGAACAGGCCAGGCCCGGCAAACACCTCGGCGATATCGCGAACGCGATCCAGCGACATGCGGAAGGCCAGCGCTACAGCGTCGTCAGGGATTTCTGCGGTCACGGCGTTGGGCGCCTGTTCCATGACAGCCCCGAGGTCATCCACGCCGGGCGCCCCGGGACGGGCCCAGAGCTCAAGCCCGGGATGATCTTCACCGTCGAGCCGATGATCAACATCGGTCGCCCGGACGTGAAGGTGCTCGACGATGGGTGGACAGCAGTCACCCGCGATCGCTCGCTCTCCGCACAGTTCGAGCATTCGATCGGAATCACCGAAGACGGCTGCGAGATTTTCACGAAGAGCCCCGCAGCACGCGATCGTCCGCCTTACGCCTGAGCGGGCATCGGCTTCCGCCAGCTGTACACGAGGCCGACGACCAGCCCGAAGATGAAGTTCGAGACGGTCACTTCGATGCCGTGGTAGAAGCGGATGTCCGCCGGCATGTAAGGATTGTCGGGCAGCAGCGGCGCAACTCCTCCGATGACTGAATAGACGAGCGCCAGCACTAGCGGAGCGCCCCGCAGGCCGTTCCTCAAGAGCGGATATGCGGCGCCAACGAAGATCAGCGACCTGACAACCTGTAGCGCGGCTACGCCGTACCCGGGCGGAAGCCCTCGACCCGCGTAGAAATGGTCGACGTATGGGAACACCAGCAAGCCGCCGCTCCAGTAGAGTAACTCATAGGCGAGGACGACGCCGAGCAATGTGACGGGGGTAAACCCTCCCGGTTCCACCGGCGCATCGGCAACCCTCTTGAAACGGCCGCCGAGAAGCACTGCCAGAGGCGAAAGGATCGCAAAGACAATCGCCGCGGGCAGTGCGGCCCCTACGACCTCTTGCGACGTCAGGACCCTGAAGAAGATCGCTTCGATGAAGCTGTTGACCGATCCGACGATGAATCCGACCAGAAAAAGCATCGAGATCAGCCGCCAGCCGCTCACCGCCGACGCGCGAGCGACGATCCACAGCACTGCTAGATTCAAGAGAAGATAGAGGCCGACCATCATCGCCGTGATCCCTCCATCGCGGCGTTACCGTCCTAAAGCGGTAGCACCGCTGCGGACCGTCGGAAACAGAAAGCTGATCTGTTCGTTCAACCTACTTATTGACACCGTTGTAAGCGAGTGAGACTCTAGTGCGACCAAAGGAGGATCGAGTCTGAGCGCCATGTTCCGCCACCAGGTCGCGATCAATCCTGCCGACATCGACCACATGGGGCATGTCAACAACAGCGTGTACCTCAAGTGGGTGCAGGAGGCGGTCATCGACTATTGGCAGTCCGTCGCACCCCCCGAAGCCGTCACCCGGCACCTTTGGGTCGCACTCAAGCACGAGATTTCCTACCTCCGGCCGACTTTTCTCAGCGACAATGTCGTCGCCGAGGTAATCGCCGAAAAGGTAGAGGGGGCGCGCGCCTATTTCACCACCGTCGTCCGCCGCGGCCAGGACGTGCTGAGCGAAGTGAAGAGCTGTTGGTGCTGCCTCGACGCCGTCACCCGGCGCCCTGCGCGACTTGCGCGCGAGATCACGAGCAGGTTTCTGCCGCCGGACGCTTAGGTGCGCGGTGGGTAAGGGCCATAGGACGACCAAGCCTTCAACCCATCTCACGCAATCGCATCGTGATGAGCGACAGGATTCCTCGAATTTCCGACCGGATCGACAACAACGCAGCCATCAGTTACGCCGCAGCCGCCCTGTCCGCAGCGTCCCACCGCGCCGTAAGCTCACGCCCAGCCTCGACATCCGGCGGAAAGTCGACCTCGCCCCATTCCTCCCCGTTGATGTCGAGCGTCCACACCTCACCGTTCTGCGCGAGATGGTGGATGACGCGCAGGTACCAAATGGTGGTGCCCTCGCTGGTGCGCATCGCCCGTTCGATCGCGTCGCGGAACTGTTCCGCACCGCCTTCGCGGAAGGCAAGCAAGCCGATCGACTCGGCGTTTACTCCTTCATTGATCCGCTTGCCGATTGCCCGCAGCCGTCCGCTTTCCTCGTCGCGGATGACCTTCATGTCATCCTCGTCATAGGCGCTTTTGCGGTCCACAGTGACGCAAATCCCCGGCCGGTCGTTCTGCACCACCCGACGCATGAGCTCACGCGAGACGAGGGTATCGCCGTTCCATACAAGGCAATCGGCCGACAACTCCTCGCGCGCCATGAACAGCGAGCCGGTATTGTCCGCCACTTTGAAGAACGGATTGAAGATCGTCCGCACCGCCGGCCCACCGCTCCGCCGCGCGATCGCCTCGTTGACCAGCTGGTCATGAAAGCCCGTGACCACGACCGCCTCGTGCACGCCATTTGTCTCCAGCGCGTCGAGCTGCCGGTCGAGCAAGGTGCGACCGTTGAAGTCGATCAGGCACTTGGGCCGATCGTCCACGATGTGGCCTAGGCGCGAGCCTTGGCCTGCCGAAAGAATGATCGCTTTCATCTTGCGCGCGGCCTTCGCTTGGAAATGCGGCAGCGATTGGGCATTAGCGGATTACTGTTCCCAAACCCGAGAGGCTGGCGTGAAGAAGATCGAAGCGATCATCAAGCCGTTCAAGCTGGACGATGTGAAGGATGCGCTGCACGAAGTCGGCGTTTCGGGCCTCACTGTCGTCGAGGTAAAGGGCTTCGGCCGTCAAAAGGGTCATACGGAGCTCTATCGGGGCGCGGAATATGTGATCGACTTCCTGCCCAAGGTGAAAGTCGAAGTCGTCGTCGAGGACAGCCTCGTCAACAACGTAATCGAAGCGATCGAGAACGCCGCCCGCACCGGCCGAATCGGCGACGGGAAGATCTTCGTCATCGACGTCGAGCAAGCGATCCGGATCCGCACCGGCGACCGCGGAGCAGACGCGATCTAGATGGACGACCCTCGCCTCGCTTCGATGGCACCCGAGGAACTCCGCTCGGCGATGCGCACGCTCGGCTACCGAACCCAGAACGATCTCGCTCAGGCAATCGGCGTGTCGCGCTCGGCGGTCAGCCTGTGGCTGGAGGGCAAGGTTGGCGTACCTCGCCCCATCGCCATGCTTCTGAGGATGCTGGTCTCCGCGCAGCGCCGCGCTTACTGACCGCCGGGGTTCTGCGCTGCGCGGTGGACTTTCAGCGTCGCACGGACCTGCTGGCGCTCCGCAACGGTAACCACGCCATCGTGGTTGAGATCGTCGCGATCGAAGCGCGCCAGCGACTGCGCTTCGAACTGCTGAAGCGTCAGCGACTGGGAGTCGCCGAACACGCGATCGATCATCTTCTGCGCACGATCGCCGAACTGGGCGCCCGCCTGCTCCGCTTCCGCGCGCGTAACGATGCCATCGTGGTTGAGGTCGAAGCGCTGGAACATCGAGTCGGCCATTTCTTGCGCCTGCTGGCGAGTCATGTCCTGCATCACGCGGCCCTGCGCGAGAGCGCCGGTCGAAATGATCGATGCGCCAAGCGCGGCCGTGACAACGAGCAACTTCTTCATGCCTGCCGATTTCCTCCAATTGATCCGCGCCCTCGCGAACCTTCACCCTGCTGGGCCGGAAATGGCGTCAGCAGCCGTGAACCGGACATTTATACTGGCATTACAATGTCGTAATGAAAGTAGCGGCCACGCGTTCGGAAACCCCGACTTTCAATCCTGGTGACGCCGCTTCCTTGCGCCTGCGCCCACCGCAGCGCTATCGGCCGGTAAGACGCCATGCTTCCCCTCGACGACCAACAGCAAGCCGCCCGCGACTGGTTCGAGTCCGTGCGCGACCGCATCTGTGCCGCTTTCGAGGAGATCGAGCGCGAGGCAGACTCCGATGCATCGTTCGTGTTCACGCCGTGGGAGCGGACCGACCACAGCGGCGAGCGGGGAGGAGGCGGTGTTCGAGGTCAGATGACCGGCAAGGTGTTCGAGAAGGTGGGCGTCAACGTCTCGACGGTCGGCGGCAGCTTCTCACCGGAATTCGCGAAAAGCATTCCAGGCGCGGAAGAAGATCCGAACTTCTTCGCCACCGGCATCAGCCTCGTTGCGCACATGGCCAATCCGCACGTGCCGGCGGTTCACATGAACACGCGTTTCCTTACGACGACCAAGCGCTGGTTCGGCGGTGGGGCGGACCTGAACCCGGCAATTCCGTACGAAGAGGACACCGCAGCCTTTCACGCGCGGCTCCGCGCGGCCTGCGCGGCCCACGACCCGACGTTCTATCCGCGCTTTTCCAAATGGGCAGAGGAGTATTTCTGGATTCCCCACCGCAAGGTCTCGCGCGGCGTCGGCGGTATCTTCTACGATCACCTCGAAGGCCATTTCGACGCCCACTTCGAGTTCACCAAAGACGTCGGCGAGGCTTTCCTCGACATCTTCCCGCAGATTGTCCGCAAGCGCCGCGATACGCCGTTCACAGCCGAAGACATGGAACGCCTGCTCGAGTTCCGCGGCCGTTACGTCGAGTTCAACCTGCTCTTTGACCGTGGCACGCTCTTTGGTCTTAAGACCGGCGGCAACATAGACGCGATTCTGATGAGCCTGCCGCCACTCGCGAGGTGGAAGTGAGTTACGAAACGGTCCCGGATGGCGAGCTCGCCGCCGTCGTCACCTATCTCGAGTTGCGCTCGCCACCCGAGCATCCGATCCCCCCATCGCCACTGTCGCTGAGTCGCGTCGAGGTGCCGCAACCAGAGCATTATCGCGACCTGTTCAGGCTGATCGGAGCACCCTGGCTGTGGTTCTCGCGCCTGATCATCGACGATGCGCACCTCGCGTCCATCATCCAGCACCCGCGCGTTGAGCTTTACTCAGTGCTCGATGAAGCCGACCGCGAGGTTGGCATGATCGAGCTCGACTTCCGCGAGCATGGCGAGTGCGAGCTCTCGTTCATAGGCCTCATCCCCGAACTGTCGGGCAAGGGCCACGGCCGCTGGCTTCTGGCCGAGGCCATCCGCCGAGCCTGGCGCGAGGGCGTCGAACGCGTCCACGTCCACACCTGCTCGCTGGATCATCCTGCCGCGCTAAGCGCCTACCGCCGTGCCGGCTTCACGCCCTACAAGCGGGCGATCGAGCGTTTCCCCGATCCGCGCCTGCACGGCTTCTTGCCGCTCGACTGCGCTCCTCAGATCCCAGTGTTGGGCACGCCCGCCTCAACGTCCACGCGGCCTGCCAGCTGAACGTAGATCCGGGCCATCATCACAGCCAGCAGCGTCGTTAGCGCCGCATTCAGGACGGAGTGGGCCAATGCAAGGACGAGCGCGCTAGCCGACATCGGTTGGACCGGCCCGAGCGACAGACCGATAATCGCGCCCAGCGCCGCCCCTACACCAACCAGAATGATCATCGCGGCGATGAAGAAGAGCACCAGGAAGCCAAACAACATCCACCAGTGACCGGCAGTCAGCACCCAGCTACGCTTAAGCGCGACGATGGGGCCGATCCGCTCCGCCGTCACTACCGGGGCGCTCATCAGCATTCTGACACCGACGAAGCAAAAGATCGCCAGATAGAGCAAGACCGCCACGATGACCGGGGGAGTTATCGGCAACGTCATCGTCTCCTCCCGAGCGATCGGCACGCCCATCGCTGCCAAGATAAATGCGAACGGGAACGCCATCAGCACCAGGAACACGACGATGATGATCGCCGACACGAGATAAATCGGCATGCGTCGCATGCCGTGGTTGATCGCATCTGCAACAGTGATCGACGGCGCGAGCGCGAGCCGGATGAGCGCAAGCTGGCCGCCCAGCGCTACCAAAGAGGCAATAAGCGAAACGACGGAGATCCAAAGCGGCGCGCCCGTGTCACCCATACCCTTCGGGTTGAGAAGGCCCATGATCAGCGTGGGAAGCGCGACCAAGCAGAGTGCGATGCTGACGAATAGCCGCCCGTCGCGCGCAAGGATGTCCCTGCTTTCGTCCCAGGCTCTCGAAATCGACAATCCGCGCATCTGATCCCCTCTTAAACAGGCGGGGCGTTTATGCGGGCGTCTGCGCGCCCACGCAATCGCCCTTGCCCGTAATGAGCGCGGAGGCCATCTCGCGCGATGCATGCAATTGGCAGACGATATAGAGTGGCGCGTCAGTGAGGCGCCCGTGCCTTACGAGAAAGCGTTCTCGTTCATGAACGACCGGGCCGCGGCGATCCGCGACGGCACCGCAAGCGAGCTCGTGTGGCTGCTCGAGCATCCGCCTCTGTTCACCGCGGGGACCAGTGCCGATCCGGCCGAGCTGTTCAATCCGCTGGACTTTCCAGTCTACGACGCGGGCCGCGGCGGTCGCTACACCTATCACGGCCCCGGCCAGCGTGTCGGCTACGTGCTTCTCGACCTCGAAAAACGAGGCAAGGACATTCGCCGCTTCGTGCATCAGCTGGAGAGCTGGATGATCGACACTTTAGCCGAGTTGGGCGTATCCGCTCACCGGGCCGACGGGCGCATCGGAATCTGGGTCGGCGAAGGACCTGGCGAAGCGAAAATCGGCGCTCTGGGTGTGCGTATAAAACGCTGGGTCACCCTGCACGGCTTTGCGCTCAACGTCGCGCCAGACCTCACGCATTTCGGCGGCATTGTGCCCTGCGGCATATCCGAATTTGGGGTGACGAGCCTCGCGGCTCAGGGAAAACAAATGCCGCTGGCACGTGTTGATGCCGCCCTGAAGCGCAGTTTTCCGTCTTTTCTCAACGGCTTGTAACGCCCGTGTAAAGTCTCTTGATGAAGCCGAGCGCTTCAGACTATTGTCCGCCCGATTTGCGAAGTGGGGCCTACCCGCTGCAGATCGCAATAATTAGGGAGTCTTGAATGCGTGCTCTTATCCTGGTCGCTGGTGCGGCCCTGGCGGTTGCGGCTTGCAGCAGCAAGGACAACGCCAACAACACGATGAATGTCGACGAGAACCTGACGACGACTGATGTCAACGCCACGGATCTCAACGCGACCACCGACATGAACGCGACTGACGCGAACATGACGATGAACGCGACGGACGCTGCCAACAGCGCCGCGGTTGCCGCGAATAACGCTGCGGACGCTGCGAACGCCGCTGCTGCGTCGACCAACAACGCGATGTAATTCCTGCGCCCCCGCTTATTGGGGGCGTTGGCATTTGAAGAGGCTGCCGGTACTTGCCGGCAGCCTCTTTTTTTGCCCGCTCAAGTTCCGGAGTCTGCCATGCGCCGCTTGATCATCACGACCACCGCCATCGCTGCCGTGCTGTCCCTCGCCGCTTGCAGGAACAACGATCAGCACGACAACACCTTGAACATCGATGAGAATCTAACCGCAGAGAACATCGTCTCCAATGACGTGACGGCCATCGACGCCGTGACCGCGGACGCGGCGAACATGGCCGCGGACGTCAATTATGCTGACACCGAAGACAACAGCGTTGCAGGCAATGAGGGATCGGCTCCGGCGAACGAAAGCGCGCCGAAGGCCCGCCCGCAGAAGGCGCGCACTCACTCACCGCCGCCAAAGCCGGCGGCGAACACTTCCTCCAACTCCGCGGAATAATCCTCGTCAGGCGAGGCCCACGACCTTGTGGGCCTGAAGCGACAGGCGCCATTTCGGCCGCTCCATCGCAAGGGCAATCGCAGCTTGGATGGCCTCTTCGCGGGCTTCGCAGTCCATCGGCTGCACGAAGAAGTTGTCGAACTCCCACTGCTCTAGCTCGACAGGATCGATTCCCTCCTGCGGCCACACCAGTTTGAGCTCGTCTCCACGGCGCTGCACGACGTCGGTGCCGGCTTTCGGACTAACGCAAATCCAATCGATGCCGGGCACCGCGGGCAGCGTCCCATTCGTCTCGACGGCGACGCGGAAGCCGCGCTGGTGAAACGCATCGAGGAGATCGGTGTCGAGTTGCAGCATCGGTTCGCCGCCCGTGATCACCACCAGACGGCATTCGTCGCCCGTTCCCCAAAACGTTTCGACGTGCCGCGCCAGCTGTTCGGCGTTGGCGAACTTCCCGCCACCCTCGCCGGCAGTCCCGACGAAATCCGTATCGCAGAAACGGCACTGCGCAGTCGCGCGGTCCTGTTCCCGCCCCGACCACAGATTGCAGCCTGCGAACCTTAGGAAAACCGCGCGGCTACCGGACTGAGCGCCCTCGCCCTGCAGCGTCAGGAAGCATTCCTTCACCGCGTAAGTCATGCGTAGACTGTCGGGTCCTTTATCCCGGCGTCGGCGAATCCCTTCGCCCTCAGCCGGCATGCATCGCACTGCCCACAGGCGCGCCCGTCAGCCAGCGGGTCGTAGCAGCTGTGGGTCAACGCCGCGTCAAGGCCGAGCCGCTCTGCCTCGCGAGCGATGTCAGCCTTGGTCATGTTCTGGAGCGGCGCGTGGAGGGTGAATCTCTCACCCTCGATGCCTGCCTTTGTCGCCACCTTCGCGAGGTGCTCGAACTGGGTAATGAATTCAGGGCGGCAGTCCGGATATCCCGAATAATCGAACGCGTTCACGCCGATGAAGAGGTCCCGCGCCCCGCTCGCCTCGGCGAGCCCAAGTGCGAGGCTCAGGAAAATCGTGTTCCGCGCCGGCACGTAGGTGACCGGTATCCCCTCGCCCACGCCCTCCTTCGGCACCTCGATATCGCTCGTCAGCGCCGATCCTCCGAAAGCCCGCAGATCGAGCGGTAGGACGATGTGCCGGTCGGCGAGCGCTCCCGCGATCGTCCGCGCGGCATCAAGCTCGACCCGATGGCGCTGTCCGTAATCGATGGTCAGCGCGATCACGGAATAGCCCGCCTCCCGCGCCAGACCGGCGCAAACCATCGAGTCGAGCCCGCCCGACAGGAGAACCACCGCGCTCTTCAAAGCTTCACTCCAAGCTTAGGCGCCGCCCAGAACCACAGCGCATAGAGCGCCAGCGTACCAACGACGCACATGGCCAGGCTCGGCCAAAATCCGACATTCGCGCGAAGCAGCGCTGGCAGTGCGAAGAACAACGGAATGGACGGGACGAGGAACCAGACGGTGCTAACGGACAATTCCGCGACGCGCTCCGCATCAGCGCTGTCGCGCCAAAGCCAGATCATCGCGAGGAGCGACGTCAGCGGCAGAGAAGCGACGAGACCGCCCCAGCTCGGATATCGCCGCGCGATCTCAGACACGATCGCAACGATCGCTCCAGACACGCCCGCCTTGATCAGAAGGTACAACACGCGCGCGCACTTAGGCGGTGATGCCGCACAAAAGAAGGGCCGCCGATCGTGAGAAAGGCGGCCCAGTGATCGGACATCTCTGCCCGATTGGGAGGAAAGCGTGCCAAATCCGGCACCTGACCCTCATAACGTAAGATGGTTAAACGGGGCCTTAATGACAGCCCTTAGTGGTGCTGCGCAGCCGCCTGCATTTGACAGTCTCCTATGCGCCGCACCTGCAGCACATAGTTGAACGGCAGCTGCTGCGAGATCCCCTGAGTTTCGATCCGCAGCGAGCGCGGGGTGATGAGCTGCACCTGGCTTCGCCCGAAGCCTGCCGACCCACAGCTATAATCGACCACCATTGAGCTGCCGTCGTCGCGGGTCACCTTGGCGGAGCAATGCTGTGCCCGATGCTCGAACCGGGCGAGCGCCGTCACATCGCTGACGCACTGGCGCACAGGCGCCTTCACGCCCGGCGCGCCGGTGACTTCCCAAATGCCTGGCGTCGCCTGGGCAAGCACCGACGGAGGCTGCGCCCCGATCAACGCAGCCGCGGCCGCAATGCCGGCAAGGGCAAGAAGCTTATTCCGAGTCACGCCGCTTAGTTTAACACGGTCGGGTTAATGACAGTGAGTTACAATCGCTCAGCCGAGGGTCTTCGGGTCGATCGCGAAACTGGACGAGCAGAAGGCACAATCGACCGTGATGACGCCCTCGTCGCCAACCATGGCCTCGCGCTCTTCGGCCGGAAATCTCGCGATTACCGAGCGGACATATTCGGGATCGCAGCGGCAACCCTTGCTGAGCGTCATGGACGCGAGAGTGCGGACCTCTTCCTCGTCGTGGAACAGGCGCCACAGCAGATTGTCGAGCGGAAGATTGGGATCGGTCAGCTCCTCGGCCTTCACCGATCCCCCCATGATCGCAACATGCGGCCAATCAGGGTGGTCGAGCCGAGTGTGCAGCCGCTCGCGCCCGTCCTCGCCCTCGGGCAAGTGCTGGAGCAGGAGGCCACCGGCGTGCCAGTGGCCCTCCCGCTTCTCCGCCGCAAGGCGGACCAGGCTCGGAATCTGCTCGGATTGCGCGAAATAGTTCTGTGCGGCATCCGCAAGGTTCTTGCCCTCCAGCGGGACGATGCCCTGATATCGTTCGTCGGCGATCGGCTGGTCGAAGGTGATCGCGAGATAACCGTCGCCGAACAGCTCAAGCAGCGGCGGGTTCATCGACGCGTCCGCCAGCCGCTCCTTGTCGTAGCGGATGTATCCGCGCAGCTCGCCGCGCAGATAGTCACACACCATGAGGTCGATGATCCCGTTCTGCGTCTGCGCCTGCAGCGTCATCTGCCCGTCCCGCTCCTTGAGCAGCGAGCCGAGCAGCGCAGTCATTGTCAGTGCCTCGGCAAGCACCCGCTCGATCAGCGGCGGATAGTCGTGGTTCGCCAGCACCGCGTCGACGACGGGACCAAGGCGAGCAATACGTCCCCGCGCATTACGCGAAGGAATAGCGACGCCGAGCACGGCATCCGTCTTCAGTTCAGTTTGTGGCATAAAATGAAGATAGGGTCCGTACCCCGCGGCGGCAACCGATCCCCTGCAGGGCGGTCAAGGTGATCTCATGCCAGTGTATGCTTTCGACGCAAAGCCTACTCTAGCCGAGCGTCGGCTACCCGCCGAAATCGCGAGCACGAAATTGCTGAACCGCTTACATAGGCAGCGGGATTAGGGTGCAAGATCTGCCTTTATCTCCACGAGCAACTGCTGGCATTCGGCAACTGTTGCAGAGATGCCGGCGTCGGCCCCGTCGTTGAGATCGCCGAGCTCATGCTCGATCTTTCGGACCAGCTCGAAAGCGAGTTCGCGAAGCTTTCGACCGCGCATTGCTGACTGGCCGTCGTCACCATTGCAGCCGTACTGCGCCGTCATGCCTGAACTGTTTTTTCGTCGCGCGACAGATTCCAGCAGCGGGAGCAAAGCTCGTCGTCGTCTGGTTTCTTGCGCTGGATCTGAAAGTTGCGGCCCGGATAACTGGGGCAATCCGGCGTGAAATGCCACAACTTCTGCCAGGTGCCGTCAGAAAGGCCTCGACGATAATCGTGCATGGCGTCCCTCCCAATGGAGTGCCCTGTCGATTTACTGCAGTCGATGGATGATTTGCTTATCCAACGGTGACGCGCTTTTTTCAAAATCTGCCGCTTCGCGAAGGTGCTGCGGACCGAAGACCGCCTAGAATAAGCAGATGGCTGACGAGGGCGATGCTGATCGCAGCCGTGACGATCAGGCATAGCGCGATCCCCAGCCCGCGGTCGCCGTAAGCCGGCGTCAGGAGGTCGCTGATCCAGCCGATGAGCGGCACTCCGATGCCGAGACCGACGAATACTCCAACGGCTCCGCACAAGGCGATTGCGAGTGCGCGTTGCCGAGGCTCGACTGAATCCTGGATCAGCCGGATCGTTGGTCCAAGCCATGCATAGGCGAGCGCATTGTAAACGAAGAAAGCGCTCAATGTCGTTCCGATGTCCGAACTGAAGACCATCGCCAATAGGAACGGCATCAAAAGAAGCAAGGTCGCGCACATGATCGCGGATTCCGGATGCCGAATTCGCCGTCGGATTAGATCGCAGGCTATACCGCTTAGCGCGCCGATTGCGCCGCCTAGACCGACCGAAATTGCGAGGTAGAAACCGGCTTGCGCAGTTCCCAGGCCATGCGCTCGAATGAGGAAGGCCGGCATCCAGGCTGTAGCCGTGTTGACGATGAACATCGAGCCGGCGGTCGCGCAGACCAAGGGCTTGAGCAGCGGTCGTCGGATCAGTCCGATGGCATCGCGGATCCAGGATGAACCTATCAACGTCGTCTTGGCAGCGTTGTCCCTGAGCTTGGCAAGAACCAACCAAGCGAGCAATAGCCCCGGCAGGCTGGCCGCAAGGAAGGCCCACCGCCATCCCCATCGTTGCGCGATGAGGCCGCCGACCAGAAATGCCAGAAAGGTACCCACGGGATTGCCGGCCATAGTGATGGCGATCGCGGAAGTGCCCCGGTGCGGGAAATATTCGCGCGCCATGGCCGTGGAGATTGGAACTGCGGCGCTCTCACCGAGACCCGCGCCGGCGCGGCCGACAAGAAGAATAGGGAAGTTCGTCGTTGCCGCGCAAAGGAGCGAGAAAACGCTCCGTAGCGCCACTAGCCCGGCAAGAATTCGCGATCGGTCGTTACGGTCGGACCATGCACCAATCGGAATACTGAACGCCGCTTTTAGGAGGCCAAAGGCTGTGCCGGTCAGCAACCCAAGCTCCGCATCCGACAAATCAAGATCGAGCTTGATGTCTTGTGCGAGGATATTGATCAGCTGCCGGTCGAACAGGTTCGCGGCAACGACCAGGAATAGAATGGTGAGCGCGCACCGAGGCGATGCGGCTTTCGTCGTCGGCATCGCAGCGAGCAAGCCTTGACCGTCCATCAATGAGCAATCGGCCTGCGGCCGTTTGTGGCCGTGATGTTGAGCTGTGCCGAACGCCAGCTGATTGGGGGCATGCCGAACTCGCCGGTGAACCAGCGAGTGAAGGAGCTGATCGATGTATAGCCAATGAGGTCTGAGATCTCGGTGATCGAATGACCTGAGTTCGCGAGGTAGCGTTGGGCGAGCTCTCGCCGGACCTCGTTGAGCAGGTTGGCGAAGAGGCGGTTTTCACGATCGAGCCGGCGGCGGAGCGCGCTCGAAGACAACCCGAGAGTTGTCGCCACGTGATCCATTGTCGCGCGCCCAGACGGTAGAAGGAGCGAGATGGCGCGGCGCGCCTGGTCGCCAAGCGGAGCGTCCTCTGGACCGAGCTCTACGAGGTTTAAAAGCTGGCCGGCGTGGCGCGCCTTCGTTTCGTCAGCCAGCGGGTTCGGCAAATCAAGTGACGCTCGCGCGCACGTAAACCCGTTGAGACTGCTTTCCCATTCGATGTAGCAGGCGAAGTAGCGCCGATAGAGCGGCTCCTCCCTAGGCTTCGGACGAGTGAGATGAAGCGAGATCGGTTGCCAGCGACCGCCCGACGCACCGGACAGGTTCCGATAGAGCCGCGCGATCGTGAAGTCAGTGATCTGCGGGTACGCAAACTCTGGCAGCAGTTCCGCAGTTATAAGCGATGTTTCGCCATTATCCTCGAGCACGATGTTCATGATATCGTTGAAATGCCGGCGATATTTGCTGAGCGCGTCGACCACGCTGCGGACCGTCGGAAGTCGCTCGAGGAGTAAGCATAAGGGGCCAAGCTGAGCGAAGGAGCGGCATTCGGCCATTAAAACACCGAAGGCGTCGCATCCGGATCGCTGTGCAGATTCTTCGAGCAATCGCACGATCGGCTCGGCCGCATGTCGATTTTCAGGATCGTCGAGAAAGTCGGGGCTGACGCCGAACTGGCGCAACAACTCATACGGATCGAGGCCGACATGGCGCGCAACCTCGATGTAGCCAGTCAAAGTCGCTGCACGCATCTGACGCACGCGAAACCCCCACGGATTGGACGACGCCCCTCGCCCATCAACCACTCTGACCCGAGCTGCGGCAATCCTAGCATTTACAAGATGAAAGGGGGAGGCGTTGCCGCTTGGTTTGTCTTGGACCCAAAGCTCACATTGGCGTGGCGGCTCAGAAGTCCTTGGTTAGACCGACGAAGAAGCCCCGCCTCTGACCCCATTGTGGCGCGCCTACGCCCACACCCGTCCCGCTGCGCAGCTGATACTGATTATCGAATAGGTTGAGGACGTCGGCGCGGAGCGTGAGACCCTTCAGCGCGCCGGGCCCCGAGAAGTTTTGCGCGATACCGGCGTTGATCACCCAGTAGCCCGGCAGCTTGCCCCCATTGGGTACGATCCCGTTCGGATCGTCCGTCCGAAGTCCGGATCCGTAAACGAAATCGACGGTCGGAACGAGTGCCCCAACGCTGTTCTTGATGGTGTAGCTACCGCCCCCGGACGCCGTCCAATTCTGCGAATGGTCAGTGTAGATGTAGTGGTTGCGAATGTAAGCGAGCTCCTCGGGCGCGAAGAAATATTGAGCGGAGATGATGTCCGTGGCCTTTTCGGCGCCGCGCGCGACGTTCGCATACAGGTCGATTGGCCCGTGCGTGTAATTGCCGCTCAGCTCGATGCCCCATGCATAGCCCTTGGCATAGTTGAATGGCGACAAGACGAGCGATGAGCCGAACTGCCCCTCGTCTAGCAGGTCCCGCTTAAGCTTGTAGTAGGCGTCCACAGCCACCTTGAAGCCGCCCTTAATGCGCTGCTCTACGCCAGCGTCGAAATAATGCTCCCCCTCCGATTTGACCGGATCCCCGCTGCGAATCTGCGACTGCTTGGTGGTGTTGTTGAACAACGTCACGGTCGCTGGAGAAATGAGTTCCTGCGGCGGCGGCGTGAAGTTCCGAGCATAGCCGAGGTGAACCGTGGTCAATGGTGTCGCAGTCCAAACGATACTGGCGCGTGGGCTTAGCTGCGTTTCGCTCGTGAAGGCGCGAACCACATCGTAACGCGCGCCGTAATTGAACGTGAGCGTCGGCGTCAGCTTCCACTCGTCCTGCAGATAGATGCCGTACAGCTTGCCGGTTTTGTGGCCAGGGTCCGTGATCGTGAACGGCACGTCGCTCGTCTGAACGATGATGCAGCCGGGGTCGGCGCCGCAGTCGTTCGACGGAAGCACCGTCGACTCTACTTTGGACGTCGTATGTTCGTTCTCGAAGAAAATTCCGAACCGCAGCGTGTGATTGCTGCCCAACTGTTTACTGCCGTCCGCCTGCACCCCGGTCGCTAGGCTTGATAGGCGAGAGGCGTCGGCGAACCCGTTGAGGATCACGTCGCCCTGGTTGGGATCGGTCGTGAACTTCGTCTGCGAGTAGCGGATGAACGGTGCGATCTGGAAATTGAACGCGTCTCCTGCGTACTGGTAGGTCGCGACTGCATAGTGGGTGATTTCGCGCTGGTTCTGATCAAGCTTGGCGGCATCGAACGTATCGACGCCGTTCACGTCGAAACCCTGCTGAACGCCCGTGACGTTCGGAATTTCGAAGTGGCCGATAAAGCTGCCGGCGAAGAGAGAAACTCGGCTCTTTTCCGAAAGCACGTCGGAAACGTACGCAAAGGGGCGAACCTGGGTCGTGCGGTCGTGAATCGCATTGCGCGTGGGCAGCGGGTTTTCGATCCCGATGTCGTTGCGCAGGTAGCTGCCCGACAGGAAGTAGCTGAGGTTCCCAGTTGAGCCGCGCAGCATCGCGCTCGGCTCGAACCAGCCGAAGCTGCCGCCGTAAGCGCCGATCTCGCCGCCGTTGTCGAGCAGGCCAGACTGCGTCTTGAAATTGATGACTCCGGCCGTGCGGTAGCCGTATTGCGCCGGAAGCGTGCCGGTAATGAGCTGGATCGAACTCGCAATGCGCGGATCGAACGTCGTCCCGAAGCCGCTGATCGCTTCGGGCACGATGACGCCGTTCAACCGATACTGCAGGTTGCCGTGCTCGTTGCGCACGTGAATCACGCCGTAGCTGTCCTGGACGACGCCGGGCGCCTGGAGCAGCGACTTGTTCAGGGTGAGGTTCGTCCCGCCCGGCTGTTTCTCCAGCGCCTCCCGGTCGAACGTGTACTGGCTGGCGCCGAGCGATGGGCTGATC
>Ga0308173_10000391_pt1 | contig 18162 bp, 10 predicted proteins | sample PhyPR1_FD_203716 | JGI IMG/M metagenome (GOLD analysis project Ga0308173, IMG submission 203716) | Soil microbial communities from UC Gill Tract Community Farm, Albany, California, United States - DLSLS.P.R1 | ecosystem: Environmental > Terrestrial > Soil > Agricultural land | place: USA...
ACTATCAATAAAGTGTTGTTCCAATTCCACTACCTGTTCTAAACTAGAATTATCCTTCATAATATAAATAGTTAATTTAATATTACTAAAACCATGTTTATTTAAATAACGTAAAACTCTTCTTGCTTTAGTCTTAAGTATAGATGGCATGAAATAAGAACTTATTCTATTATATAGATTAATGGAATGTCCCACATACATATGTTTACCGTCTAAAGTTTCTCATATGTAGACACCTTTTTGTTTTTTAGATACTTCAAGTACAATATCCCTATTATTAAAAGGATCATCTACTAATACTTTAACATAATTGTGTTTTTTACCTTTATCGTTTTCGTGCAGGTTATCCTCATTATCACGATTTTTGTTCTCGTTATTGTAACCTTTATTATTGTTATCACATTCACTTATTAAGGATGAGTTGTTATTATCACTATTTACCATTTTTTTTTCAGAAAAAAAGGTAATAGGTTGCGATTTTAATATAAAATATTTTTCGACCATAAAGAAAATCATTAGAAGGGCATGAGCTGTAACGATACTATTATATAATTGGTTATCAGCTATATATTGAACACCAGGTCCACTCAATTCCATTCTAATTAAGACAGAAAAAGCTGTCCCCAGTAACCCCGAAAATAGTGAAAAGATTAAATACAACGTACCTATATCTTTAGCATTAGTTGATAAAAACCATCGTTCAACCCAACTAGAGATAACCTTAGGTTGAGTTGAATATGGCCTATAACTCTCTGCCTCTTCCGATTCACTAGCATTTTCCGAAGGTATCTATATTTATATAGATATATCTTATATATTGTGTTATTTAAGATAATTAGTAAATTTAAATAGGATTATGTAGGAATCGAACCTATTACTTAAGATTTGCAATCAAAGTGTAAACCATTTACTTCATAATCCTTACATAATATATATTATATATTATATACTCTATATACTATAATATTTATTTTTTTTTTTCTTTTATTTTATAAAAATATTATACTAGCCTGCGGAGGAAAATGATAACCAAAAATAAAATTAAACATAACGTACCTAGTAATAATACCTCCTGGTGCGTATTTGTAGCTAACAGCTCCCACTCAAACAATGCACAATATGTATACCATAGGTTCAGCAAATAGTCCTTAACAAACTTTTATTATGTATTAAGCGGGTCTATTTAGATAAGCGCTCTGAATTAATAGTAGGTACTATAAATACAGTAAATTTAATCTTTAAAAATGGTTTTTCTATGCTACGCAGACGACTAATATAATATTGTTCCCTTATATTTCGAATCTCCTCCAGAGTAGATCTTGAATGGCTGCTAAAAAAAAAAATATTTAATGCATCTAATAAAGATTGTGCATTAAAACATACCATCTTAAAACTTGTACGTAATTCAGGTTGATTATGTAAAAATTGTGATCCTGGCTCTATCCGACGTATTACAGCTTATAGATTTACCTAAAAAAAAAAAGAAAAAAAAAAGAGTACGAAGGTACTCTAGATAAACGTTAATATGTCTAGATAATTCCCCTAGTAATCTATAACTATCTTCGTTTAAGATAAAATGTCTAAACTCCTCCGCAACATTATCTAACGAAAAGGTCATTTCGTCAAATGTAGGATTTAGATAATAAAATTGACTTTGAATTGTTCTCGCTATAGGATCAACTTGATCAGGTGTAGCTGAGAGATTATCAATTATATCTGGAGTTGATGACATTGGTATTTCATCATTCTCATACATGCTTAGCATCTCTGGAGATATATCTGCATCAAATACATTTAGGATAAATTCAGCTTGAATAACCGTTATATATAAAATATATCTTGATATACTAGTTTTTATTTAATTAAATAATAATTAAACTGATTAATCAGTAACATATAAATTTATATTAATTTTTTCATTAATTAAATATTAACAAAACTGAATTCCTAAGTTGACCTATTTCAGATTTGAACTAAAATCAAAATATTAGAAGTATTTGGCTTTATCTTTAAGCTAATAGGCTACCTTGCTGCTGGGCTTTAACTTAAAATTTTTAATTATTATAAAATAAACAAGCTAGTTAGCTACAAAAATTAAGGCTTCTCCCTTTTCTTTTAAACGTATTTAAAAACGGATGCGTACTTCGTACGTACTTCGTAGTACTTCGTACGTACTTCGTAGTACTTCGTACGCACTCCACTTTTTATTAAACCTATTAAAAAGGATTAAATAAATAATGAATATAAGTATTCTTTATATATATTACCTATTTAGTTTTACTTTTTTTTTAGAAATTAGAGTACATGACAAACTCCTAATTTATTAATATTAATGAAATTAGCATTTATCTTGACTAAAAACTAATTATAATATAACTTATAAAAAAGGATTAATTTTTTCAATTAGCTATACGTGCTAAAGTTGCTGCTTCTTTAGTCAGAAGCCCACGTCTTACGTCTTTTACATGTTGATGGTGTAAATTAATATTATATAAGTTATCCTGCATATGTTTTTCCGTTTTTTTAAATTCTTCTAGGACTTCTGGAGATTCTATTCCATTACGTTGTAATAGGTCAAGATTAAAACCCCAACACTCAGCCTGTGTCGTATCTACGGCTTTTGTCTTAGTTATTAAAAATTGAACCGCGTTTGTTACAGATTCATGATTATAATCCTGCTACATTTGTAAATGTATTACTGCATTACTAATTATAAATTGTATATCTTGCAATTGTAGAATATTCAACGTTTCTAGAATCATATTATAAGTACCACCACGAAGACTATTAGTAGTATGAAAAGATCTTTTAAAAAACCGTAGGACTATTATTATTTATACCAACTTTACTAATAAGAATTCTATTGCTTTGTATTTTTATTCCCCCCAAAAGATAAATCAACTAAAGTATTTTCAATTAAACTAATTACGGGCACAATTATTATAAAATAACTGAAATATAGAGCTGTACTTAGTTGTCCTAATGTAATAAATGGATCCTCAACATGACAAGCACCTAATTTCATTAAAATTAAGAAATTAGCAACAAACATGAAGAAAGCAAATTTACTCAATGGTCTAAATTGGAAACCTTTTGATCTACCTAAATCTGTTATAGGTAATAGCATTATTGCTAAGATAGCAGCAAACATAGCTATAACTCCTAATAATTTATTTGGTATAGATCTCAATATAGCATAGAAAGGTAATAAATATCATTCAGGCACAATAGCTGCAGGAGTTTGCATAGGATTTGCCATTATATAGTTGTCACTATCACCTAAAACATTAGGCATAAAGAAAACAAATGAACTTAAACCAAAAATAAAGATGAAAATAGTGATTAAATCTTTAAATAAGTAATAAGGCGCAAATGTTATTCTATCATAATTACCTGAAACACCTAAAGGATTACTTGAACCTGCTGTATCATGAAGCGCTATTAAATGCATTAAAACTAAAGCTACTAATATAAATGGTAAAAGATAATGTAATGCGAAAAATCTATTTAAAGTAGCATTATTCACAGAAAAACCTCCTCATATGACGATTAATTTCGTATAATATTTAATTTATACTTTACACCTTTTGAGGTGTATTTAGACTATTTCTTAAACCTTCTTTAAGGAAGATTTTGGGGGTATCGTGTTGAGCTTATTGTTGGTATAACTCACTCATTAGTCGTTGAACGCGCTTAATCCTTTTATATATACCGAATTAAGTTTCGCTACAAATAATTTAATAAAGCGGAGGTTATTTATTTATTAAATGTCCTTGTAATTTTCCCCATTATGCCTCTAAAAATAATTAATTATCTTTAAGGAGCCCATTACGATTATTAATTTATGTTTAGGATATGACAAACTATCTACAAAATTATTCTGGATAGTTTAATTTACTATAACGTGAACTTTCACGCAAATTATTTAATCATTTTTCATACTGTATGTATTTTAATCCAACTAAAGGATGTAAACCCAAAAATGAAAAATAATTTATAACTTTTTGTATATCAGATTTAGAACTAACTCCAAATTGATTATAGTTATTTGTACTATCTATTTTTCTATTTGTTGAAAATATCAATTTAAAGGCTTCAAATAAATTAGAATGTATTCTTTGTTTTAATTGAAAACAACCATCATTATTTTTTTTAATAAAAAAAGAACCTTCTGAGCATGTAAATCCTACAATTCAATTTTTAAAAAAAGGTAATAATGTATAATCTATCGGATATTTAGGTATTTCAAACACAAAAGGTATATGGTTAAGATCTGGAATTTCACTTTGTAATTTGATATCATTTCTTAATATATATATAGCTAAATTGAATTGATCCATTCTAGTATTAGTTAAAAAAAATATATTATTATAGATAAATAAAGGAAATAATACTTCTTGTAGATCAGTTTTATTAATAACTAATTTACAAGTAGGGCTTTTTAAATCTTTATAAATATTAATTTTACCTAATTTTAAAACAGAATGTATATATTCTAAAGTAGAAATATCTTCTAAGTGTAATGATATAACTAGTTTCATAGTTATAAACCCTTTTGGTGTTTTACTTATCTGAATAAACCCGTCTCCATCAATTAATCCAGCTAAAAAAGCTAAAAAAGATGAAGGAATCAAAATATATTCTTGTTTATCTAATCTTATATTTTTATTACTTTTTTTTAAAGCATTCTTATGAATAATACCTATTGTAGGTAAAGAAACTTCCTTAGTAAAAACTTTTGAATATAATAGATATTTGTGCGTAAAAAATAAAAAAATAAAACCTAAACATAAATTAATAATGATATTTGTTGACTCAACTACGTCCGTACCAATTCATGGTATGGCACTAATAAGATTAGTAATACAAAAATTACTTTAAGGTAGCTAAGCGAAAAAAACTTATAAAAAAAGCAAATCTAAAATTTATACTAGAAATTCACATTAAAAGAAGAATAAGCTTTTATTCTTTGTATAGATTGAGCTACAACTAAACCTTCTTTATTTTTAACTGGTTTACCGTCATTTAATCTTATTGTTATAGTATAATTGCTAACACGTAAAGACTTAGCGCAAGATGTACCGCTTGTAAAATAACTAACAGTACCGTTTAAAAAATATACTTTTATAACATATGTGGATCTTATATATTTATTTTCAGAAATAATCCTAGCTCTTCCTTCTGAATCTATACTAATTAATGGGACGGATTTAATTAATAAATCTAATTCAAATTGAGTATTAATATCCAAAATTTTAGGGCTAGGGTTAGTAGATAATCTATTATCGTTCATAGTATTGCTTAATTTTATCATTAATTCTTTTCCATTATCTGTTAAGTATTTACCTTGAAAAATTAACATAGCTAATGTTTTAAAGTCTAAAAAATCTTTATACTTTTTAGTTCTAAACTCTAAACTCTCTAAATAAGGAATAAGAATATTGTAAACAAAATCAATTTGAGTAATATCTAATAAAGACACAGCTCTATGACCATTATTACTTTTTTTATCGATAATATTAATCAATTTAGTTGTACTACCTAATAGATAAGAGTGTTCATCCAATAAATTTAAAAGAAATTCACGTATTTTCAATAAAAAGTTTTTATTTATTGTAGTAGTAACAAGAGAAAAATGAATAGACATATCATGTTTACTTAAATAAAAGGTTCCATCTCCTTCTAAAAATCCTACGAGATAATTACCAGTAATATTTATAATATGATCTTTAGGTAAATCAAAGACTACTCTTTTAGAATTCATACCTTCTTTTATTCTTATTATATTTGAATATAATTCATGTACAACTAATTCGCTAGACTTACGATTTTTAAACATAAAAAATGCATTTTTAAAATCCAAATAGTCTAAATGTTTGGTAGTATTTAATGTAAATTTATCAAATATAGGTATTATTACTCTTTCAATATCATTTAATTGTGAAACAGTAAATACTATAACATCTCTCTCTGAGTTTAATCTACCACATTTCAATATGTTTTTAATATATTCTAAAACTTCACGATCATCTTTATGCAAAGTAATTCTAAAAACAAATTCAAAACCTGATACTTCTTCTTTTTCATTTTTTCTAGTTCTAATTAAAAAATTAGATTCTGCTTCACAAAGGCCTACAAATCATTCAATAAATTTAATATCTAAAGAAGATTTAGGTAATTCTCTATGGACATCGTTTAATTCAGAGTTCACGGCGATTTCACCACAACAATTTGAATTTATATTTTTGATATTATCACTCTTGCTAAAATTAACAGTATATAATAAAAAAGAATATATAACTCCTATGGAAAGCACTACTGAATAAAATAAGTCAAAATAAAATTTTGAACTTATTTCAAACGACGATATTAAAAAAGTAATACATTAAACCTTTGTATTTAATTGCAGCTTAATGCAAGCTAAAATTAACTGCACTAAAATAATTGTCTTAAAGGTGGAGACGCGACCCTCCAGGCGTTAAATTTCTTCAACGGATCGGACTATATCTTCATTTAATTTTATAATATATTAAAAATAAATGTACCATGTATAGTCTCTGAAGATTCCTTATTTAAGGCTTCCCTGCTGATTGTCTTTTGTGTTATAAGATTTTCCAGCAATTTATGGTATTTTATAACAGCTATTACTCCGCATGTTTAACTGTTGCACCTCATAAACTCATTTGACCATAGGGTAAAACATACAAATATACTTAATATAAATTAAAAGACATTTATAAAAAGCTAGAATAACTTTGAATTCGTATATTCTATTAGTCATATTATATAACTAAATATTCCGACTGTGCATTAAGCATCATTTCAGACACCCATTAGTGACCCAGCCTGTCGCGATCATATAAATAACCGACGATCTCTAACTTTTAATTCTATATTTTATTAAGGTTAGCCTTTATCTAAATAAAACAAAACTAAAAATTCTTTGATCGTATTCACTAACATTGCCAAAGAAATTTAAACATTTCTTCAATAGCCCTGTCGGGCTATTCTACTTTACTTTTTATTTTTTTTTATAAATTGCATAAAAAGTTTTACTCGTAGGACTATAATTAAAATTCAAACCTACAACAACATTTAAATATATTTAACAATTCAACGTCTTCTTAATATCTTTTTTGGTGTTTGTAAAGCCCGAGATATGGTTTTTGGAGAACAACCTAAAGATTTAGATGCCTCTGTTATACTAGGAAATTCACCATATACTGTATAGTCCATGTTATAAACTAGTATAGCTTTAGAACTCTTTTTCATATTTTGAATACCCTCTTCTGAGTAAATAGGTTTGATTCTATTTAAAGCAGATTGTTTCATTGCTTCAAGAGTACTGGGAGAAAAGCTTTTACCTTTATTTAAACTACCAATGGCTAGTCTACGCTCTTCACTATAACTAGTTTTCATTTTTAATCTAGTAGTTTCGTTATGTTTATAACCAAAACTTGAACCCGCTTCAGTCAATATATTATAATTAGGTAATAAAGATTTTAGGTAAAAGTCTTCCAAATCCAATAATTTTTTATTATTTTCTTTGTTTACTATCTCAGGAAACAACTCTAAAACTAAAAATGCAAAAGAAGATACACCATGTTTCTTTACTGCATTTTTAACTACTTTACTACCATGAAAATTGAATAAATGATTAGAAAATCTGGCATAGAATCTACCCGTGGAAGCTGATCCTATATAATAATCCAGAGTAACTTTATTTAAAATTAAATAAATACCACTAAGACCTCGAGTATCATTCAAAACTCTAGATTTAACAGTTTTATCAGATAAATCTTCATATATAAAAACGGGATTAAGGTTTTTTTCGGATATGAATTTCGTTAACTCTTCACTAATTAACCTACCCGGAGAGGTTACAGAAAAATGTCTTATTCCTATCGTATTTGATTTATTTACACTTATAAAAGTACTAGGTCTAGTGTAATAAGAGTTGAATTTATTTATATTGTTGTTGTTGTTGCTATGATTGAATTCAAATCATTTTGGGCTATTTGACAAACCCAGGAAACCTGTACCCATCATAAGTATAAGTATTACTGTACCTATAGCTCAAACTAATGTTCTTGGAGCTCTGTATGACCCATAGTACATACCTCTTCCTATGTGTAAGTACACTAAAAAGAAGAAAGCTGATGCTGTATTACTATGTAAATAACGGATCAATCAACCATTCGATACGTCGCGCATAATATGCTCTATAGAATTAAAAGCTTCTAATACATTAGGACTGTAATGCATGGCTAAAGTTACACCTGTTATAATTTGTATAACTAAACAAAGTAATAATAGAGAACCGAAGTTTCATAGATAACTTATGTTACTAGGTTGTGATGCATCAATAAGATACGAGTTAACTAATTTTAATAAAGGATGACTTTTTAATATTCTCATGTGTGTTTTTTTTTTTTTTTAAGATGGAAATTAATAAAGATCATTAAACCTAACGACAAAACCCTACTACAGAATTCCAATCTAAAACTTTATAATATATTATTATATTTAAAAGTAGTTTTATTTTAATATTAATGTACTAAATCCTAAATCTATAACCATATGATAAGGTATTGCATGTTTTATTACACAAATATTAGTAGCATATGATTGAATTAGACGTTTAGCCCCCCACCTCTTACCCGTATATTATTTCATACAATTAATGTTCAGATTGCATTAAAATACACTTCCAATTAATTACTCCGCCTTTATATATTAGTGCTTCGCACTGCTTCGCACTGCTTCGCACTGCTTAGCTTTCCTCATCTCATCGGTTATATAATACTCATCCCCTTCGCCTTCGGAGTAATACCCATCCATATCTGATGCCTCATCTTCTCGACGGCTATCTTCCTCATTAAGTCTTTTATAATCCTCTCCTAATTGTTTTCTCTCATGCAATTTTTCCAAATATATCCTTTTTTTTTCAGCCTCTTCATCATTGGGGTTATTACCATTGGGGTTATTACCATTGGGGTTATTACCATCGGGGTTTGAATTTGGTTCAGGATTCTCCCCGGAATTCTCAGGTTTAAAAAAAGGAGTAGATGTAGAAAACATCATTTTATTATTATAAATATATATTTGAGGATTTTTTTTTAGTTTATTATCATAATAATTTGTGCTTCGCATTCCTAGGCGAAGTTATAGGCGAAGTTTCTGCGTTATTTTCATCATTACCAGCTATTAACAGGAGTATGATTACAAAAATTAACGGTAAATCAAATTGTCCATGAGAACATAATAAATATAATACAAAACTTATTAAAATATAGAGTGCATAAGATGTTACATGACTTGTACTTAAAGATGATATATTTTTACTTAATCTTACTAAACCTTTTTCTAAGCCAAAAGGCCCAAATAATTCTATACTACCTTTATCCAGAACCTTCGTAATTTGTCCACCTAAATTAAGAATTAAATTTGTAATATATTTATTATAAAAAAATTCAATTAAAAATCTTTGATTAAAAAAACCAAAAATATTATAACCTAATCTAGATAATTTAAAATTAAGAACTAATTCAGACAATAACTCAGATAAAGTTAAGGCTATTACACTAAAAGATATTGTAAATATGAAAGGTAATAATTTAAATAGGACAGGTACGCCAAATTCTGTATCTATCATTATTTCATGTATAGGATGAATAAATAAACTATTATCTACAAATAAGTTAGAACCCATACCTATAAAGATATCTTTAGTAATGAAACCAAAGAATATAGAAAATAAAGCTAATATTACTAAAGGTGAAGTTAAGAAAAAGTCACCTTCATGAGCAGGTTTATAATTTTGAGGGTTACTAAACAAGTTATCAATAGCAAGTCTATAATAAGCTCTAGTACCATTGGGGTTAGCTAAAAAAGTTAAATATAAAACTTTAACAGAATATAAAGTTGTAAATACTGCACCAATAGTAGCTATTATATATCCAGCAGCCCCAGAAAAATTAAATTGTCCATAAGCAGATTCTAGAATAAAATCTTTACTGTAAAAACCTGTCATGAAAGGGAAAGCAACTAAACTTAGACTTGCTATAAGCATAACTGAATATGTTAAGGGTAAATAATTTATTAATCCTCCATATTTACGCAAGTCTTGATTATCAGCTACAGCATGAATAACACTACCCGCACCTAAAAACAATAATGCTTTATAAAAAGCATGATTTATTAAATGGAATAGAGCTATGTTATAAGAAGATAATCCGATTCCTACAACCATCATTCCAAGTTGACTCATAGTAGAATACGCTATTATTTTTTTAATATCTTGCTGAAATAAACCGATGAGAGAGCTAAAAACGGTTGTTATTGCTCCCAATCATAAGCATAATAGTAATACAGTACTACTATACTCAATTAGGGGTGAACTACGCATTAATAAATATACACCAGCGGTTACCATAGTAGCTGCGTGTATTAATGCTGAAACGGGAGTAGGACCTTCCATTGCCATAGGTAATCAAATATGAAGACCAACTTGGGAACTTTTAGCCATTGCACCTATTAATAAACATATACCTGTAATAATAACTACGTTACTATTAATATAAGGGGCTAATGAGAATACTGTAGCGTAATCTAAATTACCTAGACATCATAATATAGCAAACATACCTATAGTTAAGAAACAATCCCCTACTCTATTAGCTAAGAAGGCTGAAATAGAACTTTGATTAGCCGCTATTCTGGTAAATCAAAAACTTACTAATAAATATGAGCAAACTCCAACACCTTCTCACCCTACAAATAATAATAAATAATTATTGGCTGTTACAAGTATTATCATCATAAAAGTAAATAAACTTAAATAGCTAAAAAATCTAGGATTATGAGGATCGTTACTCATGTAAGACACTGAGTATATGTGAACTAAAGAACTAATTATCAATACTGGTATTAACATTGATCAACCTTAATTAACTAAATTAAAAAAGATATTTTTATATATATACATCTTATTTAATAAAAAATTATAAAGAATAATTTTCTTCATAATTCAAGAGTTTACCTCGTGCGGCGAGTTATCCACTGTGTGTAGCTTAACGGATTATCCTACCTCTTTACGATATCACACTCGTTATAAGGTCCGACTGTACATTAGGACAGACATTTCAGCCTAACCCCGGTGAAGCAGTCTGTAGCGACATTTACAACTGCCGACGGTCTAATATTAGGAAGTCTTTGACCGTTTTCACCTATTTTTTCTGCAAGTATAGAACTGTTCGATTGTAATCTTACCCAGTTCCTTGATTTTTTTTTTATTATGGCCTCCTTACCCACCCTTCGAAATATTATATGTTTATATTTATTTAATTAAAAACACCTATTCTTCTTATTTTTAGACCCAAGCTACCTTTTATTTCTAAATATTGTTCTGAAGTTGTACATGTAGAATTTAAACGTCTACTTAAAGTCTCTGGAGAAACTTTTACAATTAACCCTGCTTCTTGTAAAGTATTCGCTAGTATAATTTCATTATTTGGTTTACAAATTTCATATACACAGCTAACCTGTTGGTGTAATACTTTATTTGTTAAAACATCTCTTTGTCTTCCGTCAAATAAATAATTTACAGTAGGGTTAATGTGTATCAATTTATCTCTTTCTTCTTTACTTAATATATCTACTGGGTTTTTATTTGTAGATAATCTATAATTGTTCATATTATAAGATAATTTTAATATTAGTTCTTTAATTTCATCTATCCTATGAGCACCGTTATAAATTGCATTAGTAATAATTCTAAAATCAACAAAATCTAGTCCTTTTTTACTTAAAAACCCCATTTCATTAAAAAAAGGTATTAAATAATTATGTAATACTTTAATATTTTTTATTACTAACAGTACACTAGGTTTACTTTTTTCTCTAGTGTTACTCTTAATTATTGACATAATAGATGAATTACTTAATTTAAACATAGAATATGAATCAAATCCTAAATTATTTTCTAAAAATTCTTTTATTTTCAATACTACAGGTAATTGATCATCACTTAATTCTATTGAAAAGGTAGGAACTAAAGGATCTCTTCTTACAAAAAAGGATCCATCTCCTTCTATAAACCCTAATAATCAATACTTGTTAATCTCTATATCAGTAGGTCTTAAGAAATTAACTCTATTCTTATTCATATTTTTTTTGAATTCTAAAATAGCATCTTTAACCAAATCTATTTTTAGATTTTGCTCTTTATTATATATAATAAAAGCTTTCTTAAAATCTAAATAATCTAAATATTTAGTTGTATTAAGATTATATCTCTCGAATATTTGAATTAATTTTTCTATTCCTTTTTTATCTGTAACATTAAATATACTTTCATTTTTATATCTTCTAAGGTTACCTACGCCTAATTTTTCTTTAATTATTCTTAATACATATTCGTCATCACAATGTAATGTTATTTTGAACATAAATGAAAATTTAGATATTGATACTTTATCATTTTTTCATAATACATTTATTATAAAATTGGACTCAGCATCGGCAAATCCCACAAATCATTTAAAAAAATTCTCGTCCTTTAATGTGTCGAGATCTGGATCTACCAACATATTAAATTTATCTTGTTTTGTACTATAGGCTCTAGATGTTAATATTCTATTATTTAAAAAACTAGTCTTGGATTTTATAATAAAAGGGCTTAATTGTGAGCACTCAGCTATAGAGGTACGTCTTTTATTATTAATTAACTTAAACATTTGTTTTTCTATATCAAAAAAATCAGTTTTTATGGCTAGCAGAGCTCATAAAAAATCTACCTTGCAGAGTTGGATTCACACCAACACAGCTAGTATTCATCATATGTAATATGAATCCGCACTATTAACTGTTAAACTATCATATTGAAAACCTCAAATGATATTGAATCATTCACTATCTATTCATCTAAATAAATTTATTGAAACAGGAATATTATTTAAACCTACTTCAATAAAACATAATATTGATAACATTGTAGTAATTATTACACCTGAAGATGTAATTAATTGTGCACCATTCACTCCAACTTTTCTACCAAAAAAGCCAGACACTATACTTCCTAATAACGGTAAGATTATTAAACTTAAATACATTATTTATATTCTATTGCTATACTTCCTCTTCGGTTAACCCCAATATTCTCATACCGGGCCTGACTGTATCTTAAGCTAATCATTAATATTTTAATGAAAAACCAACTCACATTTAGTCGATGAACTGCATACCTTTATCAGGTACTTGGCTGCGGATATTCTATATATCCAAGGCGTTTTTACCTTACAACGAGTCATTACCTGTTCCATTAATTATATTGCTATATTAACTTGGTAGACTTGGTTTTAAGATTTCCCCGCAATTTGAGAGTTTCGCCTTATATAAGACTAGACAAAGGTTTACTTTGCCTTTATTGATCAAGAGTATATTCTCTATGTAAGCAAAATTAATCTTTTTTATTCATAGATTTTTTTAAATCTATTATTTTATTCAAACCCTTTTCAGTTAAATGTTCTTTATTTTTAATAAGAACGGCAGCTTCTTTAAATTTAAGATAATCATTATATTTAGTACCTTTAATTTGATATTTTTCAAAAAAAGGTATAATATGTACAATTATATCATCAATCTTTGTTACTATAAACTCGCATACTTCTCGGTTTTTATATTGAGCTACATAACCACAATTAAAAATTCTAACTAGATTATTTAATAACAATAAATCTCTTGAATCTTGAGCTACAGAAAAACGTAATCATACTTTATTACCAGAGATAGTTATATAAAAATTAGATTCTCCTGAGGAGAATCCTGCTATTCATTCGGAACATATATTGTTTAACATATTGTTATCAACAATTATTCTTTTAACTCCTACTATTGAAGGGAAAGATTCTTTTAAACTTTTGGGTAAACCTCAATTAAGAGATGCCCTTTGCTCTAAAATTTCTTTTAATCCTTCCAAATTAGTATGTTTATTCTCTGACATTAGTAATACAATTTGTTTAAATATAAAAAAGTCTGGATATTTATTAGTTAATAAAGGATATTTATCAAAATGTGGTAAGATTATATTCTTTAAACTAGTTATATCGCTGACTCTAAACTCAACTGTAGACTTATTGTTTATTTTGGATATGTATCCTATACCCTGAAAATAATTTTGAATTAATAATAATAAAGCTCTGTCTTTTTCATGTAATTTTATTTGAAATCTAGCTTGTACATTTCATCCTATTTTATACCTAGGGTTTTTTAATATAGTTACAACAAAAGAACTTTCAGCATCTGAGAATCCGGTTACAAATAAAGGATTTAGGGTTATTTTTCTATCAGTAGAATAATTCCTTCGTTGAATTATGTTACTAGATAAAGGGAATAAATTAAAATGTGAAGAAGAAGAATTTAATTTTGGATTTTTATTAAGAGAATGGATTAATCTATAGAAAGCTACTAGAATTCCTAAACCTATAGCAGATTCTGCACCTGCTACAACTATTATATAAATAGCATAAGTTTGGCCAATTATATCGTCCATATTAAGTGAACTTAACAATATTAAGAATGTTATAGATAATAGCATTATTTCTATCGAAATAAGCATTAATATAATATTTTTTCTATTTAATACGAAACCTAAAATTCCGATTAAAAAAAGTATCAAGGTAATATTCATTATTTATTTATTAAAATATAAATTATTTTATCTGACCGTACGCTCCACTTAAGTTTCGTAAGAATGAGCCCCTGCCCCGCTTTATTAGTGGTATCGTCCCTATATTATACCTCCTGTCAGTACGCACTACGCAGCAGTATGCACAGCAGCAGCACGGTTATAATTATATATAATATTTAGAATTTAGCCTTAATTGCAGCTTTGCTTCGCAGAAGTTATGCTACTTTGCTTCGCAGAAGTTATGCTGAAATTCTCGGTCTATTGCGTTTTATTATTTTTACCTTTACAAAGGTGTTTTATTATACAATAATTCTCATTTTAGATTCGAACTAAAAACCAGAACATTAGAAGTATTCTGCTCTACCGATTGAGCTAATGAGAATTAATTTAAGCAAAGACAAAAAAAAATCTTTACTTAAATTAATAGTCAAGTATTATACTACTATATTAAAAAAAAAATTTTGTTTGGCGCGGAGCGCGGAGCAGAAAACTATAGATAAAATTTATTTTTTGACTATAACTTATAATAACATTATCCTTAGTTTTTAGAACTAAAAACTAAACAAAATGTATAAATATCCCTTTATTAGACTAACAGAATTATAATGATCATATAATATAGTAATCTTAACTAGATTTATTATACCCAGAATAAATCTTTATAAATAGAAATACTAAAGAATACTTTACTATTATTATCAATACAGGGAGCAACAAACATAATTATTATATTAATTTTTTTTTTTAAGAGTAGCACACGTACTTACATATAAAAATAAGCACGTATGAGATTCGAACTCATAATATGAGTATCCGTAGCACTATGCCTTACCAATTAGGCTAACGCGCTTTATGGTGATTGTATTCCCCCCCCCTCATTAACCAATCATTCCGACGAATGAACTAACCTTTTAAAGTTAAATCTATAAGACACTAGAATCGTCATTACCCCTTGACCCAAAATTTCGTTTCTCGTGTCTCACTCATTATTTTTAAAAAAAAAGTCTCAAGGTAATATTCATTCTTTATTTTTTTTATCTGACCGCACGCAGCTTAAGCGCAGCCCCGCTTTAGTGGTATCATCCCTATAATATACCTCCTGGCACTACGCACTACGCAGTACGCAGTACGCAGTACGCAGTACGCAGTACGCAGTACGCAGTACGCAGTACGCAGTACGCAGTACGCAGTAAAATAGATAATAAAAAAAAAATTACAAATTTTTTATTAATCCCCTGCGCTAGCTGCGCTAGCTACACTATATAAAATTTATTTAATGAAATACATGATAATAATTTAAATATTGAGTTGTTTGTAATGCTAGAATCAAATTTTTATTATATTAGATCTTAAAAAATCCTTAAGGACAAGGTTATTGCCCCTACATATATGTAGCATATACATATATTCGTTATATTAAACAAACAAAATATGTGCTTACTACGAAGTACGAAGTACTGCTAACGTAGTATGCAAGCACAAAAACCAAACAAAGCTTACCCTAGAGTACGCGATATATGGTTACACCATATGACCATGTGGATCTATCCACATCTGACTATATATATTTTCTAAAAAGAGTCTGTACAAACGATTAAGGATGGACTATAAATCTATTGTTCTTCTAGTCATGTAAGGAATTTTTCTAATGAAACAGATTCGATAACTATAGGCATACTTGAATGAAGTATCCCACAAATTTCTGAACATTGACCATAGAAAACCCCCTCTCTATTAATAAAAACAGATACCTGATTTAATCTCCCAGGATATGCATCATTTTTTATACCTAAAGAGGGAACAGCAAAACTATGTATTACATCCCCTGCAGTAATAATGAATCTAACATGTGTTAATTCAGGAAGAATAACTCTATTATCCACTTCCAACATTCTTAGCCCCCCTTCTTCTAAATCGGACTCCGGTACTATATATGAATCAAACTCTATAAATTCATCATTGGAATCTAAAAAGTCAGGATATTGGTAACTTCAGTATCATTGGTGACCCTCTGCTAAAACTGACATTGAAGGATCACTAACTTCATCCATTAAATATAATAACTTAAATGAAGGGAAAGCAATTAATATTAATATTACTGCAGGAGTAATAGTTCATATCAATTCTATAAGTGTCAAAATTTTTTATACTTTCATATAAAATTGGACTATATAATCTACCAGTTAAGATTTTCTAGATACATAACTCGTAGTTTCACGTTTAGTCTCTGGGGATTACCTACTCATAATATAAAGAAATATTATTTTGGTTTCCTGCATGATTACCCATTGTAACATCCTTTGAGTTTTCACTCATAATCTTTTAATATTTTCTTTTATATGATTATTAGTATCAAAAGCTTTAGGAGTTTCCAGCATTCAGTGAAATTATACTCATAGTTATTCTAAAGCTATTCATCATTATTTGGATGAAAATTTATATCTATCTTTAAAGACCATACCCGATTTCATATGTCTTAGAATAGTACTACCGCTAATACCTAAAAATTTACCAGCTCTTCTCGCGGAAACAAAACTACCTATTAATTTATACCCTTCTGATGAACAGTTTTCGTAAATATTCACAGGATTTCCACGTTTCGAACTCATTAATAATTTAGTCTCTTCGGAGTGTTTTCTACCTAACGCTCTTTGTCTCATTAGCTCTTTAGTCTCTTCACTATGAGATTTACCGTATAAAGGATTAAGCTCCCCCTTTCGGTTTGAACTCATAATTTCTTTGGTTGCATCGCTCATAGTACGCCCATATCAGTAGGCTTTTTCCCCTACATAAATTCCTTTTAAAGCTTTACTGATCTTATTTTTGGTTTCCTCAGATAATATTAAACCTTTAGAGCTACCACCAGCTATTTTCTGGATATTGTATTTAGGGTTAAGAGTATCAAAATAATGTTGCTCTCGGATATCTAAGTCACATTTATCACAATACTCTAAAATAGTTACCGAAAATTTTGAATAGCCATATTTTATTATAGCTCTACAAATTATGAGTTCATTACGTCTATTTAAATAACTTAAGTTAAAATAGTTAAGAAATCTTTTACGTAAGTCAATAGATTGTCCTACGTAGATATCTCCAGTGAGTTTATTGGTTAACATATAAATACCAGCTTTACCTGCATTATCTTTTAAGATTGCCTTTTGCATAGAAGAGGCATCTTCATAGATTGCAGCTGGAATAAATTGATCATCACTAGATTCATCTTTATCTTTTAGACTAGAGGTAGAATAAACACGTACTTTTCAAGAATTATATACATCAAATTGGCAAGAATTTAAAAACTGATTATATTTACTAAAATTAGAACACTTTTGAGCAGGCACACTAATTATACCGTGATTTAAATATTTATGTGAGATAGGTGATTTTGTACTAATGTAATTTTTTACTATAGATAATAAAATTCAACCTACACCAAACAGTATTATTACCAAGTAGTACATTATATTATC
>Ga0308173_10000392_pt1 | contig 18123 bp, 13 predicted proteins | sample PhyPR1_FD_203716 | JGI IMG/M metagenome (GOLD analysis project Ga0308173, IMG submission 203716) | Soil microbial communities from UC Gill Tract Community Farm, Albany, California, United States - DLSLS.P.R1 | ecosystem: Environmental > Terrestrial > Soil > Agricultural land | place: USA...
CTGACCCAGGCCGGCCTGCGCTGCATCACCTTCGACCGCCGCGGCCATGGCCGCTCGCCCGATCCCGGCCGCGGCTACGACATGGACACCCTGGCCGGCGACATCGCCGCGGTGCTCGAGCAGCTCGACCTCAGGGGCGTGACCCTGGTCGGCCATTCGATGGGCGGCGCGGAGGCCATCCGCTACCTCGCCCGGCGGCACGACGGCCGCGTGGCGCGGGCGGTCCTGGTCGCGCCGGCCGCGCCCTATCTCACCCAGACGCCGGACAATCCCCATGGCCTGCCCGCCGCCGCCCACGAGCAGGTTCGCGCCGCCTGGCTGGCCGATTTCCCCAAGTGGCTGAGCGACAACGCCCGGCCGTTCTTCACCCCGGAGACGTCGCAGGAGATGGTGGCCTATGGCGTGCGCATGCTGCTCGCCTGTCCGCTCCCCGTGGCGCTTGCCTGCAACCGCGCCCTGGTCGCCACCGACCTGCGCGCCGACTGCGGCAAGATCGCCGTCCCGACGCTCGTGGTGCACGGCGACGCCGACGCCTCCGCGCCGCTCGAGATCACCGGCAAGCGCGTCGCCGCCCTGGTCCCGCACGCTCGCCTGTTGGTCCTGAGGGGCGCACCCCACGGCCTCTTCATCACCCACGCGGAGGCGGTGAGCGAAGAGATTCTGAAGGCGGCGCGCGCCTAGCGGTTCGTCTTCACGAAGGCGCGGACGGCGGCGATGATCTGGTCCTGGTCGTCCGGGTCCAGGTAGGCGTGCATCGGCAGGCTGATCACCCGGCCCGCCTTCGCCTCCGTCACCGGCAGCCCGCCGGGCGCGACCGGATAGCCGGAATAGACGCCCTGCCGGTGGATCGGGATCGGATAGTAGACCGCCGTCGGGACGCCCTGGTCGCGCAGCTGTGCGGCCAGGGCGTCGCGGCCGTCCAGCTCGATGGTGTACTGGGCCCAGACCGAGAGCCCGCCTTCGATGACCTGGGGGACCGAGACCAGGTCGCCCAGGCCCCTGGCGTACCGCTCGGCGACCCGGTTCCGCGCCGCGATCTCGTCGGCGAAGATGGTGAGCTTCTGCAGCAGGACGGCGGCTTGCAGGGTGTCCATCCGCGCGTTCAGGCCGACCCGCAGGTTGAGGTACTTAGGGTCGTGCTCGAAGCTCTTGCCTTCCAGATCGGATTTCACCGCCTGGCCGTGCACGCGCAGGCTGACGAACAGGTCGTGCAGCCGGGCGTCGTTGCAGAGCACCGCCCCGCCGTCGCCGTAGCAGCCGAGCGGCTTGGCCGGAAAGAAGGAGGTGGTGGCCACGTCGGCCCAATGGATCGGGTGACGCCCGTCCAGCGTGCAGCCGAAGCCCTGGGCGGAATCGGCGATCAGCTTGAGGCCGTGCTTCGCCGCCACGCGCGCGATGGCCGGATAGTCCGCCGGCTGACCGAACAGGTCGACGGCGATCACCGCCCTGGGCGTGAGCCGCCCCTCGCGCTTCACCGCCTCGACCGCGCTCTGCAGGCTTTCCGGATCGAGGTTGTAGGTCGCCGGATCGATGTCGACGAACACGGGAGAGGCGCCCACCAGCGGCATCACCTCCGCCGTCGCGGCGAAGGTGAACGAGGGGCAGAAGACCGCATCGCCCGGCCCGATCCCCCAGGCCATCAGCGGCAGGATCAGGGCCTCGGTGCCCGAGCCGCAGGCCAGCGCATGCCGCGCCTGGCCGAACGCCGCCAGCGCCGCCTCCAGCTCGGCGATCTCCGGGCCCATGACGTAGGCGCCGGAACGGACCACCTTCAGGATCGCGTCCTCCAGCGGCTGGCCAAGACGCTTTCGCTGGGCCTGCAGGTCGATGAACGGGATCGGCATGGGTCTTGGCTCTCGCGCCCCCGCGGGAGAATCGGGTGCGCCGCTCATCGCATGCGCGCCGCGGCCACGCCAAACACGGTTGTTTTCGGATGATTTCCAGATAGCCTCGTTCGCGGAGCGGCGCTCGCCGAGCGCCGCTGGAAGGGGGACTTCCGATGGTCGCAGCGACCTTGAACCCGGCGCAGGCGCGAACGGGCTACTTCTACTTCTGGATGGCGACGGCGTGTGCGCTGTTCGCCTGGGGCGCGTTTGCGACCACCTACTGGACCCAGCTCGCGGCCGGCACCTTCGTGGGCGGCTTCCCGCTGATGCACCTGCACGCGACGCTGTTCTTCGGCTGGACCCTGTTCTTCATGTGGCAGACATGGCAGGCGGCGAACGGCCGTCTCGAGCACCACCGGGCCTGGGGCGTCGCGGGGGTCTCGCTGGCGACCGCCATGCTGGTGATCGGGCTCGCCATGGCGCTGCACTCGGTCAGGGACTTCCAAGCCCAGGGCTACGGCGACCGCGCGCGCAGCTTCTTCATCCTGCCGTTCACCGGCATCGGCCTGTTCGCCGTCTTCTTCGTCGCGGCGGTGGCGAACGTCGCCCGCCCGGACTGGCACAAGCGGCTGATGCTGGCCGCCACGGTGTCGCTGCTGGGCGCGGCGGCGGGCCGGGTCGGCTTCCTGATCGCCACGGGCGGCGGCGGCCCGGGGATGCGGCCGGGCACGATCGCCCCGCCGCCGCAGTTCGCGGGCTTCCAGGGCTCGCTGATGGTCAGCGTCTTCCTGGTGGCCGGGGCGCTCTACGACTGGCGCACCCGCGGCCGGCCGCACTCGGCCTACCTGATCGGCGTCGCCACCATCGTGGGCGTGGGCTTTGCGGGTTCCCTGCTGTCGGTGACGCCCGGCTGGTACCACTTCGTCGACGGCTGGCTCGCGCTCGGCCGCTGAGGCCCCCCTGGCGCACGATGACCGATCAGCTTCCGCCGAGCATCAGCGGCGGCAGGTTGACGCTGAGCGAGCCCACCAGGGCCGGGCCGCAGATCCTGGGGTTGAAGCCGCAGCGGGCGGGGCTGAGGCTGGTGCTCTGGTACTTCACCTCGACCACGTAGCGGGGACCGAACGCGCTCGGATGCAGCCCCCAGGCGCCGCCGAGGCTGACGTAGTCCCGGTCGGCGCCCAGGTGCGCCCAGTGGCGGCCGGCGAGCGCCTTCAGGGTCAGGGACGGCGTCAGCGCATAATCCGCCTCGCCCTCGACGATCCACGCCTCGCCCGCGCCGAACGAGGCCTGCGGGGTGAAGGCGGCGTCGGCGGCGAGCGTGAGCGGGCCCCGCCGCCGCTTGGCCTCGACCTTGAGCTCCAGGAAATCGAAGGTCGGGCCGGGTGTCCGATTGTTCGGGAACGTGGAGTAGAGGACCTCCGGGGTGAACTCGGTGCGTCCGCCGGCGAGCTCGAAGTGTTTGCCGGCATAGGCGTCGATCTCCAGCTTCGGACCGCCGTCGTAATAGTGGACGTCGCTGGCGAACACGCCGGCGAAGACCCCGTCGGGGCGCTGCCAATGCAGATAGCCCTGCAGCGCGGGGCGTTTGTCGGTGCTGCTGATCCCCTGGTAGCGGTAGTCGCTGGTCCAGGTGATCCCCGAAAACAGGCCGCCCCATGGGCCGGCGCGGGCGGGCGGGGCGGCCAGGACCGCCAGCGCCGCGAGCGCGGCTGCAGCGGGGAGGGCGGGGCGAGGCATGGGAGACTCCGTGAGAGCTCGGGGCCATGCCTAGCCTGGCGCGCAGTTTCAGATTATTGAATTCTCTGAATGAGTGATATCGACATCAACAAACTCCGGCGCCTGGATGGCGGCCTGCTGCTCGTCTTCCGCGAGCTGATCCGCACGCGCCGCGCCAGCCAGGCGGCCGATCGCCTGGGCCTCAGCCAACCTGCGATCAGCCATGCTCTGAACCGCCTGCGCGACCTGTTCGAGGATCCCCTGTTCGTGCGCCGCCCGCACGGGTTCGAGCCCACCCGCCGGGCCGAAGAGCTGGCGCCGAAGATCGAGGCGATCATCGAGCTGAGCGACCAGGCGCTCTCGCGTGAGCCGGGATTCGATCCGTCGACCAGCCGGCGGAGGTTCCGCTTCGTCGCCCCGGAGTTCGTCGCAGCCCTGATCGGAGCCGATCTGATCCTGCAGCTGAAGGCGAAGGCGCCCGGCGTGCAGTTCGCGATCGGCCATTGGGACGAAGACGCCGCGCTCGGCGCGCTGCGCCGCGGCGAGATCGACTTCGCGCTTGGCCGGTTCGGCGCCTCGCGACCGGGCTTCGTCGTCGAGCCGCTGTTCGAGGACCGCTATTGCGTCGCCGCGCGGGCGGATCACCCCCAGCTCAAGGGCGCGATCAGCGAGGCGCAATGGCGGGAGATCGGCCACATCTTCGCATGGTGGGCCAGCGAAACGGCCCAGGACCCGCCGGTCAGCGAGATCGAGCCCGTCGTCCAGCTGGCGTGGGTGCCGCAATGGCTCACGGCGCTGGTGCTGGCCTCCTCCACCGACGGCCTGGTCACCTGCCCGCGCCGCCTGGCCGAGCGGCATGCGGCCAAGCTCGGCCTGCAGGTGCTCGACATGCCGTTCCCCCCCAATCGCATCGCCGTCTCGCTGATGCGTCGCACGGGCGTGCGCGATGCCGGGACCGACTGGTTCCTGGACCGCGTGCGCGAGGCGGTGGAGGGCTGAACCTCCAGGTCCGCCGCACGGCTCAGGCCCAGCGCATGACCGCGGGCCCGCCCATGGCCGGGTCGCTGATTGCGTCGCGCCCGGTCTCCACCCGCCCGGCCAGGCGCTCCAGGAACCCGGGCTGGCCCGCCGCCGTGACGGCGAGGTCGTACCACCCGCCGCTCGCCGCCAGTTTCCAGGTCCGGCGCGACGCGGCGCGCGGCGCCAGGCGCACCCGCCACGGCGACAGCCCGTAGCCGCTCGCGGCCCGCGCCTCGACCGGCGCCTCCGTCACATTGGCGAGCGTCAGCGTCAGGCTCCCGGCCCGGGCCGCCACGGCGCTTACCACCGGCGCGCTGGCATCGCCGCGGAAGCGGCGGTGGAAGCCGTTGGGGCCGAGCACCCACAGGTCGCGCTCCAGCCCCGGCCAATCGGCCTCGAGCGCCTGGCCCGCGGCGACGGTGTAGCGGCGCGGCGGCGCGGCGAGATCGGTCAGGTCATAGACGTGGAACACCGCGGCGGCGCGGCCCCTGACCTCGAATCCGACGATGGTGCGGTCGGGCCCGCGCGCGCGATGGACGCCGCAGATCAGCTCGTACGGCAGCGCGCGCGAGCGGCGGATCCCGATGGTCTGGACCGGCGCGACGGGCTCGGCCGGCGTTTCCGGCCGGGTGGTGTGCGGCAGCGCCGCGGCCCGGGCGGCGATCGCGGCCGTGGCGGGCAGCCGGATCGGGGCAGGCGCCCGGTTCGGGGCCTTGAAATCGAACGCCGAGGTGAGGTCGCCGCAGACCGCGCGCCGCCAGGGCGAGATGTTCGGCTCCGCCACCCCGAAGCGCGCCTCCAGGAAGCGGATCACCGAGGTGTGGTCGAACACCTCCGAATTCACCCAGCCGCCGCGGCTCCAGGGCGAGACCACGTACATCGGCGCCCGCGGGCCCAGGCCGTAGGGGCGGCCCATCAGGTCCTTGCGGTCGACCGGCGCCTCGCTCGCCGCGCGGACCCGGTGGTGCTCGCCCGCCAGCTCGACGTTCGAGGCGCCCAGCATCCGCCCATCCGCGTCCAGCGACGGCGGGGCCGGCGGCGGCGCGTGGTCGAAGAAGCCGTCGTTCTCGTCGAACATCACCAGCAGCACGGTGTTGGCCCAGACCGCCGGATTGGCGGTCAGCGCGTCCAGCACCCGGGCGGTGAAGTCCGCTCCCTGCGCCGGGCTCGAGGGACCGGGATGCTCCGACTCCGTCGCGCCGGCGATGATCCACGACACCTGCGGCAGCCGCCCGGCCAGCACGTCGGCCTTCAGGGCGTCCAGCTTGCGCGTGCTCAGCCCCGCCTGCGCCAGCCGCGGATCCGATCCCGCCGCCCCGGCGCGCGCCGCCCGGTACTGCGCGAAGCCCACCAGCGGGTTGTCCGAGAACAGGTCGGCCATGTCCTGGTAGATGCGCCACGACACGCCCGCGGCGGTGAGCCGCTCGGGATAGGTGGTCCAGCGGTAGCCGTCCTTCGCCCCGCCCGCCTCGGGGAAGCTGTCGTGCGAGTTGCTGATCGCCGGCCCGCCGCCCGCGCCCGTCGGGTCGTTCGTGCCGGTGAACAGGAACAGCCGGTTGGAATTGGTCCCGCACTGCATCGAGGAATGGTAGGCGTCGCAGATCGTGAACGCCTCGGCGAGCGCGAACTGGAAGGGAAGATCGGCCGCCGAATAATGCGCCATGGCGTGCTCCCCCTTCACCGCCGGCCAGCGCGCCATCCGCCCCTCGTCCCAGGCGTCCTGGGCGTCGGTCCAGTTGTGCGGCGTGCCGAGCACGCGCATCAGCGGGAAGTCGGCGCGGGTGTTCAGCGCGAAGGGCGTGATCAGCGAGGGCCGGGCGCCCGCGCGATTGGCCTGGGTCCAGACCGTTCGCCCGCCCGGCAGCGGGATCGGGAAGCGGTCGCCGAAGCCGCGCACCCCGGCCATGGATCCGAAATAGTGGTCGAAGCTGCGGTTCTCCTGCATGAACACCACGACGTGCTCGACGTCGCCGATCGTGCCGGAGCGCACCCTCGCATCGATCGCCCGCGCCCGGGCGATGGCGGCGGGCAGGGCGGCCGCCGCCGTGGCCGCGGCCAGGAATTTCCGGCGATCGAGCGTCATGGCGGCCTCTCCAACGCAGCGATCTGCACGACGCGCGCTTGCGTCAAGCCACGCATCGCACGAACGCCACGGATGCGCCGGCGCGGTCCGTGTCCTTCCGTGAAATCCGTGGCGCTGACGTTCAGATCTGCCGCGCGCGGCCTTCCCAATAGGGCGCGCGCACCTTGTTGCGCTGGATCTTGCCGGCTTCCGAGCGCGGCAGCTCGCTCACGAAGTCGACCTTCTTCGGGACCTTGAAGCCCGGCAGGTTGGCGCGCGCGAAAGCCAGGATCTCGTCGGCCAGCTCGTCCGAGGGCGAATAGCCCTCCTTCAGCAGGATCACCGCGCGGACCTGCTCGCCCCACTGCTCGTCCGGAACCCCGACCGTGGCGCTGTCCGCCACCGCCTCGTGCTTGATGAGCTCGTTGTCGATCTCCTGCGGGTAGATGTTCACCCCGCCGGAGATGATCGTCTCGGCGTCGCGCCCGGTGAGGAACAGGTAGCCGTCCGCGTCGTAGTAGCCGACGTCGCCGAGCGTGAAGTAATCGCCCACCCGGCTCTTCTGGGTTTTGGCCTGGTCCTTGAAGTAAACGAAGCCGCCGCCCGGCGGCAGCTGGTGGTAGATGGTTCCGGGCACGCCGGGCGGGCATTCCCCGCCCTTGTCGTCGAGGATCTTCGAGCCCAGCATCGCCGGCCGCTTGCCGACCGAGCCCGGCTTCTTCAGCCATTCGTGGCTGTCGATCACGAAGCCTGCGCCGCCTTCGGAGCCCGCGTAGTACTCGGTGATGATCGGGCCGAACCACTCGATCATGGCGAGCTTCACTTCCGGCGGGCAGGGCGCCGCCCCGTGGATGATGAACTTCACGTGGCTGACGTCGTACTTCGACTTCACCTCGTCCGGCAGCGCCAGCAGCCGCTGGAACATGATCGGCACCAGGTGCATGTGGGTGACGCGCTTCTCGGCGATCGCGCGCAGCGTCGCCTCCGAGTCCCACTTGTCCAGGAACACCAGCTGCGCCCCGGCGCCCATCGCCGCTCCGATATCGAAGGCGAGCGGCGCGGCGTGATAGGCGGGCCCCGCGCAGAGCTGCACGGACTCCTCGTCGTAGCCGCGCGCGGCGAACATATTGACCATCGGGACCACGGTGTTTGGCCGGAAGACGCCCTTCGGCCGCCCCGTCGTGCCCGAGGTGTACATCATCTGGTTGCCGAGCACCGGCGCCTCGATGTCCGAGCCGTCGTGGGAGGCGAGGGCGGCGTCGTAGTCCGCGAAGCCGGGGATCGGGCCGCCGATCGCCACCTTGACGATCAGCTTCGGGCAATCCGCGGCGGCGGGGCCGGCGGCGGCCACGCGGTCCTCGGCGAACAGCGCCTTGGCCTCGCAGTCGTTGACGACATAGGCGATCTCCTCCGCGGTCAGGTGCCAGTTGACCGGGGTGATCCGCAGCCCGGTGCGCCGGGTGGCGGCCAGCACCTCGACGAACTCCGCGCGGTTCGAGCAGAGCAGCGCCACCGCATCCCCCGGCTTCAACTGGGCCTCGCGCAGCAGGCGGGCGATCCGGTTGGCGTTGGCGTTCACCTGGGCGTAGGAGCGGGTCCGCCCGGACGGGTCGTGGATGTAGGGCTTCTCGCCATAGAGCTCGGCCCACACCGACACGGTCATGCCGGTCTGCGCCGCGGCGGCGAGCCGCTCGTCCAGGCTCTCACGTTCCTTCAAGGCTTCCATCAAATCCTCCCGCCTGACGCTACGCGCGGCGCTGAAATTGCGTTTTGGGCGCGCGGGCAGGGCGGACGAAATGATCCGCCTCGCGGGCTCCGCGGCCGAGATCGCACCAAATCACGGCGGAAGCCAGGCGCCAATTCCCCCGCGCCGGCCGCGCGCCTGCCAATTGCGCAGCCGACGCATCCCGGACCCGGCGCCCACCGTTTTCGCCTTGCGCTGGCGCGCGTCCGGCCCAGATTCGGGCGTCGGTCCTGGAGGTCACCCGTGGCGTTCCCGTTCGACGGCTACGAAGTGGCGGCCCATCTGCGGCCGTCGGAGGACGCCTACCCGTTCGATCTCGACCGCGCGCTGTCGGCGGTCGTGGCGCTGGAGGCGCGCGCGCCGCGGGACGCCTTCACCGCCGCCAGCCTGGGCGTCGAGCGGATCGGCAACGGGATCGTCATCGGCCCGAACGGCCTGGTGGTGACCATGGGCTATCTGATCATGGAGGCCGACGAGGTGGTGCTCACGCTCGGGCGCGGCCGGCGCGTCGCCGCCCACGTGCTGGGCTCCGACCCGGTCACGGGCTTCGGCCTCGTGCAGGCGCTGGAGCCGCTGGGCGCGCCCACCCTGCGGCTCGGCGACTCCGCGGCGCTGCGCACCGAAAGCCCGGTGATCGTCGCCGGCGCCGGAGGCCGCACCCACGCCGCGGCCGGCGAGGTTGTCACCCGCATGCGCTTCGCCGGCTACTGGGAGTACCTGCTGGGGGACGCCATCATCACCCAGCCGGGCCACCCGCACTGGAGCGGCGCGGCCTTGATCTCGCCGGCCGGCGACCTGGTGGGCGTGGGCTCGCTGAGCCTCGAGGGGCAGACCCGCTCCGGCGCGGTCAAGCCGATCAACATGTTCGTGCCCGCCGACCTGCTGCCGCCGATCCTCGACGACCTGGCGCGCGGCCGCCCGGCCCATCCGCCCAGGCCGTGGCTCGGCGTGCTGGCCCAGGACCTCGAACCGCACGTGGTGGTGGCCGGCGTCAACCCGCGCGGGCCGGCCGCCCGCGCCGAGCTGCGACGCGGCGACATCATCCTGGCGGTGGCCGGCGAGCCGGTCGACGGGCTCGCCGATTTCTACGAGAAGCTCTGGGCCCAGGGGCCGCCCGGCGCGACCATCGCCTTGCGCCTGCAGCGCGACGGCGACGTGTTCGACGTCGAGATCCGCTCCGTCGACCGCACCGACCTTCTGAAGAAGCCCCGGATGAACTGAGACGCCCCGTCAGCCCGGCTTGCGGGCGAGCATGGAGCTGGCCTTCAGCGTCTCCCGGAATGGCGCGCCCGGCTGGGGCGCCAAGGCCGCCCTGAGCCCGGCCTCGGGCGGCCGGTCGCGGGAGGTAGGCCTCGGCGGTTCCGGCGAAGGCGTCGGCGCGCAGGTTGCGGGGGGTCTTCATCGCCGCCCAGTCTAGGCCGCTCGCGCGGGGCTCGCCGTGGGCCATGTTTCCGCCCTGACGTCAATTCCGGGTTGGCCGCGCCCGCCCGGCGCCTCAGAATAGAGGCCGCACAGAGGAAATGATGAGATGAGTGATTCGCCCCACCGGGGGCGGAGTGCGGCGCTGTCTGACCTCCCGACCGTGGATGTCTCGGCCATGCCATCCGTGCTGGCCCGGATCGCCGCCCTGACCTTGAGGTACCGCGCCCGGGTGGCGTTGACGGTGGCGACCTCGCTGGTGGCCACCGTGGCGAGCATGACGCTGCCGCGGCTCTACGGCCACGCGATCGACGCTGCGCTGCGGCTTTCCGCCCACGGCCAAGCCGGGGTCGCGCGCCATGCTCTGCTGCTGACGGCCGCCATGGTCATCGCGGCGACGCTGACCCGCGGCGTGCTGACCGCCGCGGCCGGCTACCAGTCGGAATTCCTCTCCCAGCGCGTCGCCTACGACCTGCGGCTGAAGTTCTTCCAGCAGTTGCAGCGGCTCTCCTTCGGCTTCCACGACCGGGTGCACTCGGGCGACCTGATCACCCGCGGCATGCTCGACCTCGAGGGCACGCGCGCCTTCGTCCAGACCAGCCTGCAGCAGGCGCTCTCGCTGGTCCTGCTGATCAGCTTCTCCTCTTACATGATGGTCTCCTCAGACCGGCTGATGGCGGTGCTGGGCCTGGCGTTCGTGCCCATCGCGGGCTTCGCGCTGGCCCGCATGGGCTTCCTGCTCAGGGTCACCTGGCTGCGCGTGCAGCAGCTGATGTCGATCCTGACGCTGACCATGGAGGAGAACCTCCAGGGCATCCGCGTGGTGCGCGCCTTCGCCGGCAAGCGCTTCGAGATGGAGAAATTCGATCGGGCGGCCGGTGATGCGCTCGCCTACGCCTTCCGGCGCATCACCCTGCGCTACAAGGGCGTCTCGGCCATGCAGGTGAGCTTCTACGGCTCCATGGCCCTGCTCCTGTGGATCGGCGGCGGCAAGGTGGCGTCGGGGGCGATGACCCCCGGGCGGCTCACCGAGTTCCTGGGCTACATGACGCTGCTGCAGGCGCCCATCCGGCAGGTCGCGATGATCTTCAATTCGATGGCCCGGGCCACCTCCTCCGGCGGACGGGTGTTCGAGGTGCTCGATCTGGAGCCGGAGATCGCCGATGCGCCGGACGCCCAGCCGCTCAGCCCGACCGAAGGGACGCTGCGCTTCGAGCACGTCGAGTTCCGCTACGCGCCGGGCGCCAAGCCGATCCTGTCGGACCTCAGCTTCGAGGTCCGCGCCGGCAAGACCCTGGGCATCGTCGGGCCGCCGGGCTCCGGCAAGTCGACGCTCGCCAACCTGATCCCTCGCTTTTACGACGTCACAGGCGGGAAGATCACCATCGACGGCGTCGACATCCGCGCGGTGACGCTCGCCTCGCTCAGGCAATACGTCGGCCTCGTCCAGCAGGAGGCCTTCCTGTTCGACGCCTCGGTCGGCCACAACGTGGCCTATGCCGATCCCTGGGCGGAGGATGCGCGCATCCTGGGCGCGGCCAAGACCGCCCAGATCCACGAGCATGTCGCCGCCCTTCCCGGCGGGTACGAGACCCGGGTCGGCGAGCGCGGCGTGGCCCTGTCCGGCGGTCAGCGGCAGCGGATGAGCATCGCCCGCGGCGTGGTGCCCGAGCCCGGGATCATGATCTTCGACGATTCCACCGCCGCCATCGACGCGGTCACCGAGCGCAAGGTGCGCGACGGGCTCGCCCACGCCACCAAGATGAAGGCGACGATCATCATCGCCCACCGGCTGTCCTCGCTGATGCACGCCGACGAGATCCTGGTGCTCGACGAGGGCCGCATCGTCGAGCGGGGCGCCCACGCCGAGCTGGTGGCCCAGGGCGGCGTCTACGCCGACCTCTACGAGCTGCAGACCCGCCCCGACGCCCGCGCCACGCTGGAGGGCGAGGCCGAGGAAGCGCCGCGGGTGCGCGAGGCCCGCGCATGACCGACGCGGTCTTCCAGCCCGACACCGCCGCACCGCGGGCGCCGCGCGCCTCGCTGGGCTCCCCCGAAGGCGACGATGTCTTCGGCGTCTTCGACCCCCGCATCGCGCGCCGCTTCTTCAGCTACCTGAAGCCGCACAAGCGCGCCTTCCTGATCACCCAGGTCGCGGTGCTGCTCTCGGCCGGCTCGCAGGTGACGCTGCCCTACCTGATCGGCCAGGTGGTGGCCTCGGCGACGCGGCACGACGCGGTCCGGCTGCACGCCACGCTGTTGTGGTTCGTCGCCGGCGCCGCCGCCTTCATCGTCTGCTTCTTCTGCGGCGAGTGGCTGTCCTCGCGGCTGGCGCAGCGGGTGATCTTCGACATCCGCCGGGCGATGTTCGCCCACTTCCAGGACATCTCGCTGTCGTTCATGGACAAGACCCACGTCGGCCGGATCATGGCCCGCCTGCAGGGCGACGTGAACTCGTTGCAGGAGTTCCTGGAGAGCTCCACGGGCGCGGTCGGCGACTTCGCGACCCTGATCGGCATCTCGGTGATGCTGGTGGTCATGGACGTGCGGCTGGGCCTGCTCACCCTGCTCGTGCTGCCGGCCCTGATCGGCATCCGCGCGCTGTGGCTGCCCCATTCCAAGAAGACCTTCCGCGCCGCCCGCGACGCCTCGTCGACCGCCAACTCGGCGCTGGCGGAGAACATCAACGGCGTGCGCACCGTCCAGGAGACCCGCCGCGAGCAGCTCAACTTCGAGCTCTACCGCGAGAAGGCGTTCGACAACTTCAAAGCCCAGACGGGGGCCTCGTGGATGAGCCAGATCATGGTCCCCACCGTCGACGTGCTGACCGGCGTCGCCATGTCGCTGGTGATCGTGGTGGGCGGCGAGGCGGTGCTCGACAAGCGCCTCGAGGTCGGCGTGATGGTCGCCTTCCTGTTCTATGTGCAACGCTTCTTCGACCCCGTCCGCATGCTCTCCATGCAGTACACCATCATGCAGCGGGCGATGGCCGCCGGGCACCGGATCTTCGAGGTGCTCGACGTGCCCGTGACCATCAGGGACAAGCCCGGCGCGACGCCGCTCGAGACCTTCGAGCCGACCGTGGAATTCCGCGACGTGACCTTCGGATACGAGCCGGGCCGGCCGATCCTGCACGACGTCTCCTTCAAGGTGCGCCCGCGCGAGGTGGTCGCCCTGGTGGGGCCGACCGGCTCCGGCAAGACCTCGATCATCTCGCTCACCCACCGCTTCTACGAGGTCGACAAGGGCCAGGTGCTGGTGGGCGGCCAGGACGTGCGCGACGTCACCCTCGACAGCCTGGGGCGCAACATCGGCATGGTGCTGCAGGAGCCCTTCCTGTTCACCGGCACGATCGAGGAGAACATCCGCTACAACACCCGCGCTTCGCGCGAGGAGATCGTCGAGGCGGCCAAGGCGGTCTCGGCGCACGAGTTCATCATGCGGCTGCCGGAGGGCTACGACGCCCAGCTCGGCCAGCGCGGCCGCAACATCTCGGTCGGCCAGCGCCAGCTGATCTCCTTCGCCCGCGCCCTGGTCGCCGATCCGCAGATCCTGATCCTCGACGAGGCGACCGCCAACATCGACTCCTTCACCGAACAGGCGATCCAGAAGGCGCTGAAGGTGCTGTTCGCCGGGCGCACCTGCATGGTGATCGCCCACCGGCTCGCGACGATCCGCGACGCCGACCGGATCATCGTCCTGCAGCAGGGCCGGATCATCGAGCAGGGCGGGCACGGCCAGCTGATGCGCCGGAAGGGCCTCTATCACCGCCTCTACACCTCGGCGCACGCCAGTTTCGACGACCAGGTGGTCGCCGCCACCGGCGACGCCGAGTTCGCGACCCGGACCTGAGGCGCGCGGACCTGGCGTCCTGGGCTCAGGGCGCGAACGGGTCGGTGCGGCGCCGATACCAGCCGCTGGATTCCAGGTGTAGCGGCCGCGGCACCGCGTCATGTGTCAGCCGCGCGCCGGTTGTTGCGACCGAGCCCTCCCTTCATGGCGGGCGCGCCCACGAGCTTCCGCCGGCGCTGCCTCGCGAGGCGGCCGCTCAAGGCTTCCGGAACACGCGGATCTCGCCAATGCCGCCCAGGGCGATCGGCGGGCGCTCGGCGACCAGGCCGGCGGCCGCCGCGGCCGGGACGGGATCGGTCAGGTAATAGGTGAGGCGCTCGCTCGCCCGCCGCGCCACCGAGCCCTTGGCGTCGTGCTCGACATAGTCGATCACCTGGTCCAGCCGGCCCAGGTCGTCCCGGAAGCGCCGTTCGCGCACGTAGAGCCTGAGGCGTCCGCCGGAGCCGATCGGCTGGTCGAGCACTATGGCGGCGGGATCGGCCGGACCCCCTCCGCGCATCGCCTCCAGCAGCGGCAGGTGGAAGGCTGCGCGTCCGCCCGCCGGCAGATGTCGCGCGGCGGTGGCGAAGGCGTTGCGCCAGGCTGCGCCGGCGGGCAGGTGCGCCAGGCCGAAGTAGGGGCAGATCACCAGATCGAAGGTCCGCTTGAGGTCGAGCGCCGTCATGTCGCCCAGCCGCAGCTCGATGCGCCCCGCGACCTCACCCGGGAGCGCCGCGACCCGCGCCTTGGCCTGCGCCAGCATGGCGCGCGCGGTGTCGATCCCGGTCACCGCAAAGCCCCGCCCGGCCAGCGCGGCGGCCACGCGCCCCGAACCCGTCCCGAGCTCCAGCACCCGCGCGCCCGGCGCCGCCAGTCCGGCGTAGATCTCGATGTCGCCCGCGAGCCGCGCGTCGGCCGCGGTCACCACGTCGTAGAAGGCCGCGCTCAGCGAGCCCGGCGCATAGTAGGGCTTGGTCGCCATGGCTGCCGAAGCTGGGCCGGCCGTTGCGCTGGATCAAGACCGGGGCCAAATATGCTCCCGACCAAGCCGGGCTTGGACAAAGGGGGACACCTCACCGTGAGCAGACTTCGCCCGCGCCTCGCGCGTTTCGCCCTCGTCCTCGTGGCGCCGCTCGTGCTCGCCGCCTGCGGCTACAATGTGATCCCGACCCAGCAGGTGAAGGCCCAGCAGGCCTGGGCCGAGGTGCAGAACCAGTACCAGCGCCGCGCCGACCTGATCCCCAACCTGGTCAACACCGTGAAGGGCTACGCCGCCCAGGAGAAGAGCGTTCTGGTCGAAGTCACCGAAGCGCGCGCCTCGGCGACCCAGGTGAAGGTGGACGCCTCCACGCTCACCGATCCGGCCAAGTTCCAGCAGTACCAGGCCGCCCAGGACCGGCTGAGCGGCGTGCTCGGCCGGCTCATGATGATCTCCGAGCGCTATCCGGACCTGAAGTCGAACCAGAACTTCCTGGCGCTGCAGAGCCAGCTCGAAGGCACCGAGAACCGCATCGCCATCGCCCGGCGCGACTACAACCAGGCGGTCGCCGACTACAACACCAGCCTGCGCACCTTCCCGCAGATGATCTGGGCGAACCTGCAGCACGCCAAGCCCATGCAGCTGTTCTCCGCCACCTCCCAGGCGCAGTCGGCGCCGACGGTCTCGTTCGACACCACGCCGCCGCCCCCGCCCTCCGGCACGGCCCCGGCCCAGCCGGGCGCGCCGCCGCCGTCCTCGGCCGCCCTGCCGCCCGGCCAGGCCACGAAGTGATCGCCGCCATTCGGCGGATCCGCCTTCTCCCCCTGCGGGAGAAGGTGCCGGGCGGAGCCCGACGGATGAGGGGTCGCCCGACCCTTCCGCCTCTGTTCGCAGCTGAGATGACGTTCAACCCCTCATCCGACCGCCTGCGGCGGCCACCTTCTCCCGCCGGGGGAGAAGGCTGGATTGCGGCTCTCGTGATGCTGTTCGTGGCGCTGCTGTTCGCTGCGCCCGCCCTGGCCGCGCCCATCTTCCCGCCGCTCACCGGCCGGGTGGTGGACGACGCCCACCTGCTCACGCCGCAGACCGCTCAGAAGCTCGACGGCGAGCTCGCCCAGCTGGAGACCCAGACCGGCCACCAGCTCGTGGTCGCCACCATCCCCGACCTGCAGGGCTATTCGATCGAGGACTACGGCTATCAGCTCGGCCGCACCTGGCAGCTCGGCCGCAAGGGGATCAACGACGGCGCCATCCTGCTGGTCGCGCCCAACGAGCGGAAGGTGCGCATCGAGGTGGGCTACGGGCTGGAGCCGGTGCTCACCGACGCGCTCTCCGAGGTCATCCTGCAGCGCAAGGTCCTGCCCCAGTTCAAGGCCGGCCAGATGGAGCAGGGCGTCGTCGACGGGACCGAGGCGCTGATCCAGCAGCTCTCGCTGCCGGACGACCAGGCCAAGGCCAATGTCGCCCAGGCCGCCCAGCAGCCGATCGCCCGAACCGCCCGCAGCCACGGCGGCACGCCCCTGCCGCTGGTCGCCATCTTCCTGATCTTCTGGGTCTTGGCGGCGCTGTTCCGGCGGCGCAGCGGCTTCGGCGGGGGCGGACTCTGGTGGCTGCTGCCGCTGGCGCTCTCCAGCGGCGGGCGCGGCGGAGCCTGGGGCGGCGGCGGCGGCTTCGGCGGCGGCGGATTCTCCGGCGGCGGCGGCTCGTTCGGCGGCGGCGGCGCATCGGGGAGCTGGTGAGATGGCGCAGAACAGCCCTTTGAGCCCTGCCGATCTCGCCGCCATCGAGGCGGCCGTGCGCCAGGCGGAGACGCGCACCACCGGCGAGATCTACTGCGTCGTGGGCGAGGAGAGCTCGCACTACATCGAGACCCCGCTCGCCTGGGCGGCGGGCGTGGCGCTGCTGGCCCCGGCGATCCTGCTGCTGGGCGGCGTGCACGTGAGCGCGCCCGAGCTGTTCGGCGGCTGGACCGCGGCCCAGGTGGGCGAGGCGGCCCAGGCGGCCGTCCGCCGCGCGCTGCTGGGCGACATCCTGCTGCAGGCGGCGCTCTTCGCCGTCGTCGGCGTCCTCGTGGCGCTGAGGCCGCTGCGGCTGGCGCTCACGCCGCGCGCGGTCAAGCGGCACACGGTCCGCCGCCGCGCCGCCGAGCTGTTCGTGAGCAAGAACCTGCACGCCACCCGCGAGCGCACGGGCGTCTTGATCTTCGTCTCGCTGGGCGAGCGGATGGCCGAGCTGATCGCCGACGAGGGGATCGCCGCGCACGTGGAGCCGCATGTCTGGGACCGCGCTGTCGCCGCGCTCACCGAGGGCCTGAAGCGGGGCGAGCCCGGCGCGGGCTTCGCCGCGGCGGTCGGGCTCTGCGGCGAGGTGCTCGCCGAGCGCTTCCCCGCCGATCCGGGCGACAATCCGAACCAGCTTCCCGACGCGGTGGTGGTCCTGCCCCGCCACTGAACGTCCGCCCTGGCTGTGGGCGGACAATTTTCGCGTTTTGCGCGAGTCAGCGCCGATTTGCTGTTGTCCTTCAAGCTCTGCCGCACCACATTGGCGGGCTGGATCGTTTGGGGATGATGTGGACGAGCACGACAAGATCGGCCGCTCCGAGGTCATGCCCTTCGCCCAGGTCGCGGAGGCGCTGGGCCTCGGCATGGCCTTCCAGATCCAGGCCGGGCCCGGCGGGGAGGGCCGCCGCTTCACCTATCTGTCGGCCAACTGCGAAGCCCTGACCGGCGTGCCGGCCGAGGCGGCGCTCGCCGATCCGGCGCGGCTCTACGACCAGATCCTGCCCGAACACCGCGAGGCCTTCGCCCGCGCCGAGGCCGAGGCGCTGGCCGGCGACGGCCGCTTCGAGATCGAGGTCCGCATGCGCCGCGCCGACGGCGAGGTCCGCTGGCGCCGCATCGCATCCCTCGGCCGGCGGCTGCCCGACGGCGGCTCGACGTGGGACGGGCTGATGAGCGACGTCACCGAGCACAGGCTCGCGGCCCAGGAGCTCGCCGAGCAGCGCCGGCGCCTGGAGGTGGCGGTCGAATCGACCGGCCTGGGGTTCTGGGAGTGGGACATCCGCACGGGCCAGCTCACCTGGTCGGATCGCAACCGGGCGATCTTCGGCCTGCCGCCCGAGGCCCCGGTCAGCATCGAGACCTACATGGCCATGGTCCATCCGGACGATGTCGACCGCATCCGCCAGGCCTTCGCCGCGGCCCGCGACCGCCCGGGCGGCGGCGATTTCGGGGTCGAATACCGGGCCGTGGCGCCCAACGGCCAGATGCGCTGGATCCTGACCCGCGGCCGCGTGGTCGCCGATGAGGCCGGCGCCGCCATGGTGGTCGGCACCACGCTCGACACCACCAGCCGCCGCGAGGCGGAGGAGCGCCGCAGCCTGGTCATGGGCGAGCTCGCCCACCGCGCCAAGAACGGCATCCAGGTGATGACCGCCATCATCAGCGAGACCGCCCGCAGCGCCGAGGGCGTCAAGGACTTCGAGGAGGTGCTGGTCGCGCGCCTGCAGGCCATGGCCCAGTCG
>Ga0308173_10000393_pt1 | contig 18092 bp, 15 predicted proteins | sample PhyPR1_FD_203716 | JGI IMG/M metagenome (GOLD analysis project Ga0308173, IMG submission 203716) | Soil microbial communities from UC Gill Tract Community Farm, Albany, California, United States - DLSLS.P.R1 | ecosystem: Environmental > Terrestrial > Soil > Agricultural land | place: USA...
GCCCCGGAGCACCCCCACCCGCGGACAGCGGCCAGGCGCTACTGGAGCTTCTCGAGGACCAGCTCGCGGACCCGGCCCGCGTCGGCCTGGCCGCGCATCTCCTTCATCACGGCGCCGATGAGCGCACCGGCAGCGGCGACCTTCCCGTCGCGGATCTTGGCGGCGACGTCCGGGTTGGCGGCGATCGCGTTGTCGACGGCGGTCGAGAGCGCACCCTCGTCGGAGACGATCGCGAGCCCGCGCGCGGCAACGACCTCGTCCGCGTTGCCCTCGCCGGCCAGCAGCCCGTCGAACACCTGGCGGGCCAGCTTGTCGTTGAGCGTCCCCTCGTCGACCAGCGCCTGCACCCGGGCGACGTCCGCCGGCGTGACCGCGAGCGCGGTGACGTCGACGCCGTCCTCGTTCGCGCGCCGCGCCAGCTCGCCGAGCCACCACTTCCGGGCGGCCTGCGGGGACGTGCCGACCGCGATGGTCTGCTCGATGACGTCGAGCGCGCCGGCGCCGATGGTGTCGCGCATCTCGAGCTCGGAGAACCCCCACTCCTCCTGGAGCCGGGCCCGCCGCACGGTCGGGTTCTCGGGGAGCGTCGCGCGCAGCTCCTCGACCCATGCCCGCGCCGGCGCGACCGGCACCAGGTCGGGCTCGGGGAAGTAGCGGTAGTCCTCCGCGTCGGACTTCTCGCGTCCGCTCGTGGTGACGCCGGTGTCCTCGTGCCAGTGGCGGGTCTCCTGGAGCACCGGCCGGCCGGCCTGGAGCACGCCCGCGTGCCGCGACATCTCGTAGCGCACCGCCCGCTCCACCGACCGCAGCGAGTTGACGTTCTTGGTCTCGGTCCGGGTGCCGAGCGTCCCCGACCCGGCCGGCGAGAGGGACAGGTTCACGTCGGCGCGGATCGAGCCCTGGTCCATCCGGGCGTCGGAGACGCCGAGCGCGACGATGAGGTCCCGCAGCTGCGCGACGTACGCCCGGGCCACCTCCGGAGCGCGGGCCCCGGCGCCGACGATCGGCTTGGTGACGATCTCGATCAGCGGGATGCCGGCGCGGTTGTAGTCGACCAGCGAGTGGTCGGCACCGTGGATCCGGCCGGTCGCGCCGCCGACGTGCAGCGACTTGCCGGTGTCCTCCTCCATGTGGGCGCGCTCGATCTCGACGCGGAACGTCTCGACCCCGCCGTCCTCGGTCGGCACGGCGACGTCCATCCAGCCCTCGAAGCAGATCGGCTCGTCGTACTGCGAGGTCTGGAAGTTCTTCGGCATGTCCGGGTAGAAGTAGTTCTTCCGCGCGAACCGGCACCACTCCGCGATCTCGCAGTTCAGCGCCAGCCCGATGCGGATCGCCGACTCCACGGCCTTCGCGTTGACGACCGGCATCGCGCCCGGGAGCCCCAGGCAGGTCGGGCAGACCTGGGTGTTCGGCTCGGCGCCGAACCCGGTCGGGCAGCCGCAGAACATCTTCGAGGCGGTGTTGAGCTCGACGTGCACCTCGAGGCCGAGGGCGGGGTCGTACGCCGCCAGCACGTCGTCGAAGGGCACCAGCGTCTCGTGCGTGGCGGTCGTCATCGGGTGGCTCCGTTCGTGCTCAGCTCGGGTGCCCGGTCCAGGAGCGGCCCGCCCCAGCGCTGGAGGAGCGCCGCCTCGAGCGCCGCGCCGACGCGGTAGCAGCGGTCGTCGGCGAGCGCCGGCGCGAGCACCTGGAAGCCGGTCGGCAGGCCGTCCTCGTCGGCGAGGCCGCTCGGCACCGAGATGCCCGGCACGCCGGCGAGGTTCGCCGGGATGGTGGCGAGGTCGTTGAGGTACATCGCCATCGGGTCGTCGAGCTTCTCCCCCAGCCGGAACGCCGTGGTCGGCGCGGTCGGCGAGACCAGGACGTCGGCGCGGGCGAACGCGGCGTCGAAGTCGCGGGCGATCAGGGTGCGGACCTTCTGCGCCTGCCCGTAGTAGGCGTCGTAGTAGCCGCTCGACAGCGCGTAGGTCCCCAGGATGATGCGGCGCTTGACCTCGTCGCCGAAGCCGGCGTCGCGGGACGCCCGCATGACCTCCTCGGCGCTGGCGTCCGGGCGGCCCTCGGGCCACACCCGCAGGCCGTAGCGCATCGCGTCGAACTTGGCGAGGTTGCTCGAGGCCTCGGCCGGGAGGATCAGGTAGTACGTCGCGAGCGCGTGCACGAAGCTCGGGCACGACACCTCGACGACCTCGGCCCCGGCGGCGACGAGCAGCTCGACGGACTCCTGGAACCGGGCCATCACGCCCCGCTGCCAGCCGTCGCCGGCGAGCTCGGTGACCACGCCGACCCGCAGCCCCGACAGGTCGCCCGCGGCGCCGCGGCGGGCGGCGTCGACCAGGTTCGGTAGCGGCTGGTCGATCGAGGTGGAGTCGCGGCGGTCGTGGCCGCCGATCAGCTCGTGCAGCAGCGCGGAGTCGAGCACCGTCCGGGTCACCGGACCGGCCTGGTCGAGGGAGTTCGCGAGCGCGACGAGCCCGTAGCGCGACACCCCGCCGTACGTCGGCTTCATCCCCACCGTGCCGGTGACCGCCCCGGGCTGCCGGATGGAGCCGCCGGTGTCCGTGCCGATGGCCAGCGGCGCCTCGAACGCCGCCACCGCCGCGGCCGACCCGCCGCCGGAGCCGCCGGGGATCCGGTCCAGGTCCCACGGGTTGTGGGTGGGCCCGTACGCCGAGTGCTCGGTCGAGGAGCCCATCGCGAACTCGTCCATGTTGGTCTTGCCGAGGATCGGCAGGCCGGCCTCGCGCAGCTTGCGGACCACGGTCGCGTCGTACGGCGGGATCCACCCCTCGAGGACCCGCGAGCCGCAGGTCGTCGGCAGGCCCTCGGTGGTGAGGACGTCCTTGACCGCGACCGGGACACCGTCCAGGGCGGAGGCCGGGGAGCCGGTCCGGCGCCGCTCGTCGGCCGCGGCGGCCTGCTCCAGCGCGCCCGCGGCGTCGACGTGGAGGAAGGCGTGGACGGCGCCGTCCACGGCGGCGATCCGGTCCAGGTGGGCCTGGGTCAGCTCGACCGAGGTGGTCTCGCCCGCGGCCAGCGCGTCGGCCAGGTCGGCCGCGGAGCGGCGGACCAGCCCGTCGGTGTCGGCGGCGCTCATGCCTCCTCCCCCAGGATCCGCGGGACCGAGAACCGCTGCTCGTCGACCGCCGGCGCGCCGGAGAGCGCCTGCTCGGGGGTGAGGCACGGCTCGACCACGTCCTCGCGGAAGACGTTGGTCAGCGGCAGCGCGTGGGAGGTCGGCGGCACGTCGTCGCCGGCGACCCCGCTGATCGACGCGACCGACTCCAGGATGACCGTCAGCTGCGGCGCCAGGTGGTCGAGCTCCGCCTCGGACAGGTCGATCCGGGCGAGGTCCGCCAGGTGGGCGACCTCGGCCCGGGTGATCTCGACCCGCCCGCTCGCTCCAGGGTTCTCAGGCATGCGCGCAATCCTAGGAGAGCGGGCTCCCGCTCCCACCGCCGCCCGTCGGCGGGACCGACCGGGGCCGGGCGACGCGGCCGGTCCGGCCGCGTCGCGGATCGGGCGCGCCGCGGCACCATCGTCTAGGCTCGGCGCGTCGGTCCTGGACGCGGTCTGCGGTGGACCGTGCCGGAACACGAGCGGGAGCTGCATGTCGATCTCGGTCAGGGAGCGTCATGCCCGGCTGCTCGCCGACTCCCGCAGGTCCGAGCCACGCGCACGCCTCGCCCAGGCGGTCAGCCGCGCCGAGTTCCTGCTCCGGGCCTCGCGGACCGTCTCGGCGATCCAGAACCCGCGTCGCGCCCTCGAGGCACTGGTCGGCCTCCTGCTCGAGGACCTCGTCGACGTCGCGCAGGTCGCCGTCCGCAACGGCCCCTGGCAGCTGGTCGGCGTCGGCCACCAGGGCGGCCAGCCGCGCAGCCACCTGACCCGCTGGGTCATCGAGGACTCGCCGAGCGCCCTCGACGAGGCGCTCCGGCGCGGGCTCGCCGAGGAGGTGCGGCTGCCGCGCGCCGGGAAGGCCCGCACCGCCGCCGTCACCTCGTTCATCGACGACGAGGAGGCGGTCGCCGCCGTCGACGAGCTGGCCGTCGAGCGGCTCGCGGTCCTGCCGCTCGTCGCGCGCGGCCGCTGCTTCGGCGTACTCGTCCTCGGGCGCGCCCGCGGCTTCAGCTTCGGCGGCTCGCAGTCGTTCCTCGACGACCTCGCCGAGCGGGTCGCCATCGGCCTCGACGCCACGCTGGTGGTGGCCGAGAGCCGCTACATCGCCGGCGTCCTGCGCCAGTCGCTGGCGCTGACCGAGATGCCCGAGATCGCCGGCCTCGACCTGGCCAGCTTCTACCGCGTGGCGCACGAGTCGGAGGACGTCGGCGGCGACTTCCTCGACGTCCACGGCACCGACGACGACGTGATCGTGCTGTGCGGCGACGTCGCCGGCAAGGGCGTGGAGGCGGCGATCCACGCCAAGCGGATCCGCAACGCCGCGCGCACCGCGACGGTCATCGACCGGCGTCCGGCCTTCGTCCTCGACATCGTCAACCGGGTGGTCGTCGACGAGGCCGCGGACTTCGACGAGGGCCTGGCCACGGCGACGTGCGTGCGGCTGCGCCCCGGCGGTCCCGGCGCCGGCGGCATGCGGGTCGACGTCGCCACCGCCGGCCACCCGCCCACGCTGCTGCTGCGCGCGGACGGCTCGATCGAGGAGCTCACCACTCCCTGCATCGCCATCGGGCTGCTGGCGGAGGCGGAGTACACCGAGCTGACCGTCGAGCTCCGTCCGGGTGACACGCTGCTGCTCCACACCGACGGCATCACCGAGGCGAAGGGCGCAGACGGGATGTTCGGCGACGAGCGGCTCCACCGGGCGCTGCGCGGGATGGCCGGGCTGCCGGCCCGCGGGATCGTCGACGCGGTCGCGATCGCGGTCACCGACCATCTTGGCGACCGACCGCACGACGACATCGCGCTGATCGCCGTGCAGCACCGCCCGGCGGCCTCGTGACCTCCGTCCTCGACAGCGAGGTCGAGGCCTACTGGCAGGCGATCTCCGCAGGCGACGGCGACGCGGCGTACGGCGTCGCGGCGGCCGCCCGCGACCGGGGCGCCGACCTCGGTGACGTCCTCGGCGCCCTGGTCACCGGCTCCCAAGCCCGGGTCGGCCGGTTGTGGGCGGCGAACGAGTGGACCGTCGCCCAGGAGCACGCCGCCACCGCCGTGAGCGAGTCGGTCGTCACCCGCCTGGCCGGAGCGGTCGAGCCGCCCGCCGACGGTCCGGTCCTGCTGGTCGCCTGCGCCGAGCGCGAGTGGCACGCGCTCCCCGCCCTCGTGGTGACGCACGCGCTGCGGGCCCGGGGGTTCCGGGCCGAGTTCCTCGGCGCGAACTGCTCGCGCGACCAGATGGTCGCCCGCATCCTCGACTCCGGCCCGCGCCTGGTGCTGCTCAGCGCGTCCGTGGCGTCGTCGCTCCCGCGCGTCCGCCGCCAGATCGAGGCGGTCCGAGGCACCGGCACGCCGGTCGTCGTCGGTGGTCACGCGTTCGCCGGCGACCCGCAGCGGGCGCAGCGTCTCGGGGCCACCGCGTACGCCGCCACGCCGGACGACGTGGTCCGGATGATCGGCACGCTCCCGCTGCACGTCCCCAACGCCGGCGCGCTCCGCGGCCCGAGCGCCGCCGAGGCCCGGGCCATCCAGGCCGCCGCGGACGAGGTCGCCCGTGACGTCCTGGCCCACCCCGATCTCCGGGACCTGCTCGGTGACCCCGAGTCCTCGCCGGACCACTGGACCACCGTGCTCGCCACCTTCGTCCCGCACGTGGTCGACTGCGTGGTCGGAGCGCTCCTCGCCGAGGACGACGGCGTGCTGCCCCGCGAACGCACCTGGCTCGCCGAGGTCGTCGCCCGCCGCGGCGGCGAGCCCGGTGCCGTCGAGGTGATGTGGTCGGTGCTCGCCGGCCGGCTGCGGGCCTTCCCCCGGGCCGTCGGGATGCTGGTGGGCTGAGGCTCCGGGCCCTAGGTGGCCCTAGGTGGCCCTAGGTGGCCCTAGGTGGCCCTAGGTGGGCTTGGGGCGGCCGGCCCCTGGATGAATCCCCGGCTGGCCCACCGGTGCGTCCACCGACGCGCCGCCGCCCGGCCGGGCCCCCGGGGATCAGCCCAGCGCCGCGGGGCCGCTCTCGAGGAGCCGGGCGAAGCCGGCCTCGTCGAGGACCGGGACGCCGAGCTGCTCGGCCTTCTCGGCCTTGGAGCCGGCGTTCTCGCCGACCACGACGTAGTCGGTCTTCTTCGACACCGAGCCGGCCGCCTTGCCGCCGCGGGCGAGGATCGCCTCCTTCGCGGAGTCGCGGCTGAAGTCGACCAGCGAGCCGGTGACGACGACGGTCAGCCCCTCGAGGGTGCGGGGCACCGACTCGTCGCGCTCGTCGGCCATCGAGACGCCGGCGGCCGCCCACTTCTCGACGATCTCGGCATGCCAGTCGACCGCGAACCACTCGATGACGGCCTCGGCGATCGTCGGTCCGACGCCCTCGGCCGCGGCCAGCTGCTCCTCGGTCGCGGCGCGGATGGCCTCCATGGACCCGAACTCCGTCGCCAGCGCGCGGGCGGCGGTCGGCCCGACGTGGCGGATCGAGAGGGCGACCAGCACCCGCCACAGGGGGACCTGCTGGGCGCGGGCGAGGTTGTCGAGCAGGCGCTGGCCGTTGGCGGTGAGGGCGCGGGCGCCGTCGGCCGACACCTGGTCGCCCTCCTCCCCCTTGCGTGCCGCCCGGGTGAACAGCGTCGTCTCGAGCAGCTTCGCCGGGTCGAGGTCGAACACGTCGCCCTCGTCGGTGATGACGCCGGCCTCGAGCAGCGCGGCCGCGGCCTCGTAGCCGAGCCCCTCGATGTCGAACGCGCCGCGCCCGGCGACGTGGAACACCCGCTCGCGCACCTGGGCGGGGCAGAAGCGGTGGTTGGGGCACCGCAGGTCCTTGTCGCCCTCCTTCTGCTGCGCCAGCTCGGTGCCGCAGGCGGGGCAGTGCGTGGGCATCACCCACTCCGCGAGCCCCTCCGGGCGCAGCGCCGGCACCGGGCCGAGGATCTCCGGGATCACGTCGCCGGCCTTGCGCAGGATGACGGTGTCTCCGGGACGCACGTCCTTGCGGCGGACCTCGTGGGCGTTGTGGAGCGTGGCGTTCTCGACGGTCGAGCCGGCGACCCGCGTCGGCTCCATGACGCCGTACGGCGTGACGCGGCCGGTCCGGCCCACGTTGACCCGGATGTCGAGGAGCTTGGCGTTGACCTCCTCCGGCGGGTACTTGAACGCGATCGCCCACCGCGGAGCCCGGCTGGTCGAGCCGAGCCGGCGCTGGAGCGCCACGTCGTCGACCTTGACGACCACGCCGTCGATCTCGTGCTCGACGTCGTGGCGGTGCTCGCCGTAGTGGGCGATGAACTCCTCGACCGCCGCCAGCGAGGGCAGCACCCGGACCCGCTCGGAGGTCGGGAGCCCCCACGCCGCGAGCGCGCGGTAGGCCTCCGACTGCGCCACCGGGTCGAACCCCCGGCGCGCCCCGATGCCGTGGCACACCATGTCGAGCGCCCGCGTCGCCGTCACCCGCGGGTCCTTCTGCCGCAGCGAGCCCGCCGCCGCGTTGCGCGGGTTGGCGAACACCGGCTTGCCGGCCTCGGTCATCGCCTCGTTGAGGCGCACGAACGCCGCCACGGGCAGGAACACCTCGCCGCGGACCTCCAGCTGCGCCGGGACGGGGAACTCCGCGCTGCCGGCGAGCCGGTCGGGGATCGAGCCGATCGTGCGCACGTTGGGGGTGACGTCCTCCCCCGTCGTGCCGTCGCCGCGGGTCAGCGCCCGGACCAGCCGGCCGTCCTCGTAGAGCAGGTTGATCGCCAGCCCGTCGACCTTCAGCTCGCACAGCAGCGCCGGGTCGCTCACCCCGTCGCGCGCCAGCCGCGCGTGCCACCCGGCCAGCTCCTCGAACGAGAACGCGTTGTCGAGGCTCTCCATCCGCTGCAGGTGGTCGTGGGCGGCGAAGTCGGTCGAGACCGCGCCGCCGACCTTCTGCGTGGGCGAGTCCGGCGTCCGGAGCTCGGGGAACTGCTCCTCCAGCGCTTCGAGGCGCCGCATCCGCCGGTCGAAGTCGGCGTCGTCCATCGTCGGGCTGTCGAGCACGTAGTAGCGCCACCGGGCGTCCTCGACCTCCTCCGCGAGCCGCCGGTGCTCCTCGCGGGCGGCGTCGCCGGGCACCTCGACCGCCACCCCGACCGCCGCCTCGACCGCCGCCCCGACCGGTTGCGCGACCGGCTCGGGAACCGCGTCGGCGGCGGGCGGCTGGGCGGCGGGGTCGGGACCCGGGGCGGCGCGCGTCATGGGGGCATTGTGCCGCGCCGCACCGACACGCACGCCGGCCCGTCGGCCCGCGTGCCGGCGTACCGGTCCAGACGTCTCCCGGCCTCCCGCGAGAAAGTTCCGGCGGCGGGGAATGGCGGCGGCCGAGCACCGGTTGGACGGAACGAAACGGTTTCGTTTCATCTGTCCGACACCTGGAGGAGAGTGTGACCCCCGTCGAGCGCCCCCGCGTCGAGGGCCTGCGCGAGCAGGCGATCCTCGACGCCGCCCTCGAGGTCCTCGCCGAGGTCGGCTACGACCGGCTCACGATGGACGCGGTGGCCGCGCGGGCGAAGGCCTCGAAGGCGACGCTCTACCGGCGGTGGACCGGCAAGGCGACGCTCGTCGTCGAGGCGCTCCACCACTCCAAGGGCGTCGAGGAGGCCCCCGACACCGGGTCGCTGCGCGGCGACCTGCTCGCGCTCTCCTGCGGCCTCGGCGGTCTCGCCGACACCGCGACGGTCGCCAGCATCGCCAGCGTGATCACCGCGATCGCCCACGACGCCGACTTCGGCGCCGCGTTCCGCGCCCACGTGGTCGAGCACAAGATGGCCGCCACCCGGGTGGTCTGGCAGCGCGCCCGCGACCGCGGCGAGCTGCGCGGCGACGTCGACGTCGACCTGCTGCAGGCGGCGCTGCCGGGCATCGTCCTCCACCGCGTGTTCGTCCTCGGCGAGCACCCCGACGTCGACCTCGTCACGCGCGTGGTCGACCAGATCATCCTGCCGGCCGCCACCCGCGGCCCGGCGTTCCCCGATCCCGTCCTCGCGGACGCCACCACAGACAAGGATCCCCGATGACCGACGTGGCCACCGCCGCGGGCACCCGCTCCGGCCCCCGGCAGCACCTGGGCTGGGCCCTGGTGCTCATCTCCATCGCGCAGCTCATGGTGGTGCTGGACGGCACCATCGTGAACATCGCGCTGCCCTACATCCAGCACGACCTCGGCATCTCCCAGGACAACCTGCGCTGGGTCGTCACCGGCTACGCCCTCGCCTTCGGCAGCCTGCTGCTGCTCGGCGGGCGGCTGGGCGACCTCTACGGCCGCCGCAAGGTCTTCATGGCCGGCCTCGTCGTCTTCGGCGTCGCCTCGCTGCTCGGCGGCCTGGCCAGCAACGAGGGACTCCTGCTGGCGGCCCGGGCCCTGCAGGGCCTCGGCGCGGCGCTCGCCTCACCGGCGGCGCTCGCCCTCATCACGACCACCTTCCCGGCCGGGCCGCGGCGGAACCGGGCGTTCGCGGTGTACGCCGCCATGTCCGGTGTCGGCGCGGCGGTCGGCCTGCTGCTGGGCGGCTGGCTCACCGGTCTCGACAGCGTGTTCGGGCTCGACGTCGAGGGCTGGCGCCTGACCCTGCTGATCAACACCCCGATCGGCATCATCACCGCCCTGCTGGCCCCGCGCTTCCTCGCCGAGTCCGAGTCGCACCCGGGCGAGCTCGACCTGCCCGGCGCCGTCACCGGCACCCTGGGCCTGCTCGGCATCGTCTACGGCATCAGCCGCGCGGGCTCCGACGGCTGGACCGACACCTGGACGATCGCGAGCCTGGCCTCCGGCCTGGCCCTGCTGGTCGCGTTCCTGGTGCTGGAGGCCCGCGTGGAGCACCCGCTGCTCCCGGTCCGGGTGTTCACCAACCGCACCCGCGCGGCGTCGTTCGGGGCGATGTTCTTCGCGCCGGCCGCGATGTTCGCGATGTTCTACTACCTCAGCCAGTACATCCAGACCGTGATGGGCTACAGCCCGATCAAGGCCGGCGTCGCGTTCCTGCCGTTCTGCGTGGGCCTGGTGCTGGCCGCCGGGCTGTCGTCGAACCTGGTCAACCGGATCGACCCGCGCTACCTCGCCGGCGTCGGCACCCTGCTCGCGGCGAGCGCCCTCTTCGGGTTCTCGCGACTGCCCCACGACACCAGCTTCCCGATCTCCGACCAGACCGGCTCCTACCTGACCGACGTGCTGCCCTTCATCCTGCTGATGTCCTTCGGCATGGGCATGACGTTCGTGCCGCTGACCCTGACCGCGGTGCACCACCTGCGGGCGCAGGACTCCGGCATCGGCTCGGGAGTGCTCAACACCATGCAGCAGGTCGGCGGTGCGCTCGGCCTGTCGCTGCTCAGCACCATCGCCGCCCAGACGATCAACGACCGGGTCACCGAGCTCACCAAGGCGGCCCAGTCCGCCGCGGCGCACGGCCCGTCGCTGTCCGCGGCGCAGCAGCAGGCCGCGCAGGTCGTGGCCCAGCACCAGGTGTTCACCGAGGGTGCCACCGCGGCGTTCCTCGTCGGGTGCGTCCTCATGCTCATCGCCTCGGCGGTGACCTGGGTCTTCCTGAACGTCAAGCACGAGGAGCTCGCCACCGACGGCCCCGAGGGCGTCCACGTCGGGTGAGGCCCTGGCTCCGCTACACCGGAGCACGCACCGGCCCGCCCAGGACCTCCTGGGCGGGCCGCCGTGCGTCCGGGTGCGGAGGCGTCAGGACAGGGCGTCCTCGATCGCCTTGATGAACGCCGGCAGGTCGCCCGGGTTGCGGCTGGTGATCAGGTTGCCGTCGACCACGACCTCCTCGTCGCTCCAGGTGCCGCCCGCGTTGCGGACGTCGTCCGCGAGGCTGTGGTAGCTGGTCAGCCGCTTGCCCCGGACCAGCCCGGCGGAGACCAGCAGCCACGGGCCGTGGCAGATGACCGCCAACGGCTTGCCGAGCTCCATGGCCGTGCGCACGATGTCCTGGGCCTCCGGCTCGACGCGGATGCGGTCGGCGTTCACGGTGCCCCCGGGCACCACCAGCGCATCGACGCGGCTGACGTCGAGGTCGGCGAACGAGCCGTCGACCTCCACCTTCTGGCTCGGATCGGTGTCGCCCTGGACGGCCTGGATCGGATCGGTCCCCGTCGAGTAGATCTTCACGGTCGCCCCCGCCTCGCGCAGCGCGTCGCGCGGCTGGACGAGCTCCGGCTCCTCGAAGAAGTCGGTTGCGATGATGGCCACGGTCTTTCCGGAGAGATCGCTCATGTCCGTCGAGTACCCGGCCTGCGCCGTGGAATGCCTCCGAGGAGCGGGGAAGCCGGGCCCCCGCCCTCCCCCGTGGGTGCGGAGGCGGGCTCAGGAGAGGTTGACGGCGACCCGGCGGACGGTGGACAGCGCCGTGCGTGCCCAGGCGCTCGACGCACCGGCCAGCCCGCAGGCCGGGCTGACCGCGAGCAGGCCGCCCACCTCGGCGGGATCCAGCCCGAGCATGTCGAGCCACCGCAGGACCGCCTCGGTCGCGGGGGCGTCCGTCGCGCCCGCCTCCCCGCCCCCTCCGGCCGGGCTCGGGTCGAGCGCCGGCAGCACGCCGAGGCCGACGTGCACGCCGGCCTCGATCGCCTCGGCCAGCGCGTCGTGGTCGGCGGCGGAGAGCTGGGCGTGGTCGGCCAGCAGCCCGCGGGCGCCGGCGCCGCGCACGAGCGGCCAGGGCGTGCCCGCGGCGCACGAGTGCACCCACGGCTCGGCGCCGGCCGCGGTCACCGCCTCGAGCACCCACTCCAGCGCCTGCGACGCCTCGGGCCGGTCGACGCTGCGGTGCCGGTGCAGCCCGGACGCGGTCGGCACCCGGCCGTCCAGCACGGCGCCGAGCACCGGCTCGTCGACCTGCACGACCAGCCGGTCCACGCCGGGCAGCCGGCGGCGTACGTCGGCGACGTGGGCCCCCACGCCCTCGGCGAGCGCCTGCGCCAGCTCGCGGCGGGCGCCGTGGTCACCGAGCACGCGGTCGCCGCGGGGACGCTCGACGGTGGAGGCCAGCGTCCACGGACCGGCCAGCTGCAGCTTGAAGGCGCCGGCGAGCCCCTGGGCCCGCTCCTCGAGCGCGTCCAGGTCCTGGGCGAGCAGGCTCCGGGCCCGGCGGTGGTCGACGCCCGCGCCGCCGCCCGTGAGCCGCCAGCCGGCCGGCTGCAGGTCGGCACCGAGCTCGGCGACCAGCGCGAGGCCGCGGCCGGTCATCGAGGCGGTCGCACCGCGCCCGGGCACCTCGGGGAGGTACGGCAGGCCCGGCTGCTCGCCCAGCTCGCCGAGCACCGTGCGCAGCGCCTCGTCGTAGGCGTGCTGGTCCGCGCCCGGCATCGACCCGATGCCCGTCCCCGTCACCACGCGCGGCTCACCGCTCCCCCGCCCCGGCAGCGACGCGGGACGTGGCCGCGATCGTCGCGGACCCGACCACCCGGGTGCCGTCGTACACCACGACGGCCTGACCGGGCGCGATGCCGTACGCCGGGACGCCGAGCTCGACCTCGACGCGCTGGTCGGCGCCGGAGCCGATGACCGTGACCACCGCGGGGTGCTCCTCGCCGTGCGCGCGCAGCTGCACGCCCCCCTCGACCCGGACGGGCGGAGCGCCGCACCAGCGGGGCCGGGTGCCGGTGAGCCGGTCGACCGCCAGCCGCTCCCGGGGCCCGACGGTCACCGTGCCGGACACGGGCTCGATGTCGAGCACGAAGCGGGGCTTCCCGTCCGGCGCCGGCCGGCCGAGCCGGAGCCCGCGGCGCTGGCCGATCGTGAAGGCGTAGGTGCCCTCGTGCTCCCCGACGAGCGTGCCGGACTCGTCCACGATGCGGCCGCCCCGGTTGGGCGCGCGCTCGCCGAGCTTCTCCCGGAGCCAGCCCGCGTTGTCGCCGTCGGCGACGAAGCAGATGTCGTGGCTGTCGGGCTTGTCGGCGACCAGGAGGCCGCGGGCCGCCGCCTCACGGCGCACCTCGACCTTGGTCGAGCCGCCCAGCGGGAACAGCGAGTGCCGCAGCTGCTCCTGGTCGAGGACGCCGAGCACGTAGGACTGGTCCTTGCCGTGGTCGACCGAGCGGTGCATCTCGACGGTGCCGTCCGCCGCGGTCCGCAGCTGGGCGTAGTGGCCGGTCGCCACCGCGTCGAACCCCAGCGCCAGCGCCCGGTCGAGGACGGCGGCGAACTTGATCTTCTCGTTGCAGCGCAGGCACGGGTTGGGCGTGCGCCCGGCGGCGTACTCGTCCATGAAGTCCTCGACCACGTCCTCGTGGAAGCGGTCGCTGAGGTCCCAGACGTAGAACGGGATGCCGATCACGTCGGCCGCGCGGCGGGCGTCGTTGGCGTCCTCGATCGTGCAGCAGCCGCGGGCACCGGTGCGGTAGGACTGCGGGTTGCGGGACAGCGCCAGGTGGATCCCGGTGACGTCGTGGCCGGCCTCCGCGGCGCGGGCGGCCGCGACCGCCGAGTCGACGCCGCCCGACATGGCGGCGACCACCCGCAGCCGGTCGCCGGCCGCGCCCCCGGCGCCGCCGACGGACGACGGGTCCACGGGCCGGCTCACCGGCGCGCGGCCCGGGCGCGCTCGACGACCGGGCCGATGGCGGCGACGAGCGCGTCGACGTCGGCCTGCGTGGAGCTGTGCCCGAGGCTGAAGCGCAGCGAGTGGCGGGCGGACTCCTCGTCACAACCCATCGCGAGCAGCACGTGCGAGGCCTGCGGCACGCCGGCGGAGCAGGCCGAGCCCGTGGAGCACTCGATGCCGCGGGCGTCGAGCAGCATCAGCAGCGAGTCGCCCTCGCAGCCGGGGAACCCGAGGTGGGCGTTGCCGGGCAGGCGGGCGCCGGGGACGCTCGGGTCGGCGCCGTGCAGATGAGCGTCCGGCACGACCTCCCGCACGCGGCGGACCAGGTCGTCGCGCAGCGCCGCGACCGTCGCGGCCTGGTCGGCCTGCTGCTTCACGGCCAGCTCCACCGCGGCAGCGAAGCCGGCGATGGCCGGGGTGTCCAGGGTGCCGCTGCGGATGTCGCGCTCCTGGCCACCACCGTGGACCAGGGCGGCGACGGAGAGCTCGCGACGCACGACGAGCGCGCCGACGCCGTAGGGGCCGCCGAGCTTGTGACCGGTCAGGGTCAGGGCGTCGACCCCACCGGCGGCGAAGTCGACCGGGACGTGCCCGACGGCCTGGACCGCGTCGGTGTGGACGGGGATGCCGTGGCCGGCGGCGAGGGCGACGACGTCGTCGAGCGGCTGGACCGTCCCGACCTCGTTGTTGGCCCACATCACCGAGACCAGCGCGACCGACGCCGGGTCGCGCTCGATCGCGGCGCGGAGCGCGTCGACGTCGAGGCGGCCGCGGTCGTCGACCGGCAGCAGCTCCACCTCGGCGCCCTCGGCCACCTGGAGCCAATGCACCGCGTCGAGGACGGCGTGGTGCTCGACGGCGGTCGTGAGGATGCGGGTGCGCCGCGGGTCGGCCGCCCGCCGCGCCCAGAACACGCCCTTGAGCGCCAGGTTGTCGGCCTCGGTGCCGCCGGAGGTGAACACCACCTCGCCGGGGCGGCAGCCGATCGCCCGGGCGATGGTCTCGCGCGACTCCTCCACGACCCGGCGGGCGTGGCGGCCCGAGGCGTGCAGCGAGCTGGGGTTGCCGACGTCGAGCAGGTGCGCCGTCATCGCCTCCACCGCCGCGGGCAGCATCGGGGTGGTCGCGGCGTGGTCGAGATAGGTGGTGGAGCCGTCGGTCGTCATCGCACCGACCAGCCTACGGCCACGGCGGAGCGCCCCCGCGTGCCCCTCGGCGGCGGTCACAGCAGGACCAGGTCGTCGCGGTGGACGACCTCGCGCTCGTACTCCGCCCCGAGCTCGCGGGCGAGGTCGCCCGAGGACCGGCCCAGCAGGGCGGGGAGCTCGCCGGCGTCGAAGTTCACCAGCCCGCGGGCGACCGGGGTCCCGTCGGGCGCCGCGAGGTCGACCGGGTCGCCGGCGTGGAACGCGCCCTCCACGCCCGTGATGCCGGCTGCGAGCAGCGAGGCCCGGCGCTCGACGACCGCGCGGACCGCGCCGGCGTCGAGCCGCAGCGCGCCCTTCGGCTCGGTGGCGTGCGCCAGCCAGAGCAGCCGCGTCGGGCGCCGCCGGCCGGTGGGGTGGAACAGCGTCCCGACCGGTGCGCCGGCCAGCGCCGGGCCGGCCTTGTCTGCGGAGGTCAGCACCACGGGGATCCCGGCGCCGGTCGCGATCCGGGCGGCCTCGAGCTTGGTCTGCATCCCGCCGGTCCCGACCCCGGCCGAGCCGGCGGAGCCGATCCGTACGCCGGTCAGCGACTCGACCGAGTCCACCTCCCCCAGGAGGGTGCTCCCGGGCAGCGACGGGTCCGCGTCGTAGAGCCCGTCCACGTCGGACAGCAGGACCAGCAGGTCCGCGTGCACGAGGTGGGCCACCAGCGCCGCCAGGCGGTCGTTGTCACCGAACCGGATCTCGGTGGTCGCCACCGTGTCGTTCTCGTTGACGATCGGGAGCACGCCGAGCTCCAGCAGCTTGGCGAGGGTCTGGTAGGCGTTGCGGTAGTGCGCGCGCCGGGTGACGTCGTCGACCGTGAGCAGGACCTGCCCCACGACCACGCCGTGCCGGGCGAGCTCCTCGGTGTAGCGGTGCACCAGCAGGCCCTGGCCGACCGACGCCGCGGCCTGCTGGGGGGCCAGCGCCCGGGGACGCCTGCGCAGCCCGAGCGGCGCCAGGCCGGCCGCGATCGCGCCGGAGGAGACCAGCACGACCTCGGCGCCCCGCGCCCGCAGGGCGGCGAGCTCGTCGACGAGGGAGCGGACCCGCGCCGGGTCGATGCCGCCGCCCGCGGTCGTCAGCGACGACGAGCCGACCTTGACCACGACCCGGCGCGCCGTGGCCACCAGCGCCCGGGTGCTCACCGGGTGGGGTCGTCTTCCTGCCAGTCGGGGTCATCGGAGGTGCCGATCTCGTACGACGTCGGGCCCTGCTGCTCGGGCCGGCCGAGCCGGCGCGCCACGTCGGCGCGCGTCTCGCCCTCGGCGCGCTCGCCCATCGCCTCGTCGATCGCCCGGCGCCGGCGCGCGGCAGGACGGGAGTCGTCGAAGCGCTGGTCCTCGCCGCGCCGGCCGAGCATCTCGGCGCCGGCGTCGATGCCCGGCTTGAAGTCGAAGACCACGGCGTTGTCGGGGTGGCCGATGAGCACCGCGTCGCCCTCCTCGGCCCCCATCTGCAGGAGCCGGGTCTCCACCCCGAGCCGGTTGAGCCGGTCGGCGAGGAAGCCGACCGCCTCGTCGTTGCTGAAGTCGGTCTGGCGGACCCAGCGCTCGGGCTTCTCGCCACGGACCCGCCATCCGTCCCGGGTGGCGGTGACCGTGAAGTCGTCGCTGCCGTCGGCCGACGCGGGCCGCAGCACGATGCGGGTCGCCTCGGCGACCGGCTTCGCGGCCCGGGCGGCCTCCACGATGCCGGCCATCGCGAAGGTCAGCTCGCGCAGGCCCTCACCCGAGGCCGCCGACACCTCGAAGACCCGCAGGCCGCGGCCCCGGAGCTCCTCGACGACGAAGGAGGCGATGTCGCGGCCGTCGGGGACGTCCACCTTGTTCAGGGCGACCAGGCGCGGCCGGTCCTCGAGGCCGCCGTAGCGGCCCAGCTCGTTCTCGATCACGTCGAGGTCGTCCACCGGGTTGCGGCCCGGCTCGATGCTCGCGGTGTCGACGACGTGGACGATCGCGGCGCAGCGCTCGATGTGGCGCAGGAAGTCGTGGCCGAGGCCGCGACCCTCGCTGGCGCCCTCGATCAGGCCCGGCACGTCGGCGACGGTGAACGTGGTGTCGCCGGCGGTGACCACGCCGAGGTTGGGCACCAGCGTCGTGAAGGGGTAGTCCGCGATCTTGGGGCGGGCTCGGGACACCGCCGCGATCAGGCTGGACTTGCCGGCGCTGGGGAACCCGACCAGCCCGATGTCGGCGACGACCTTGAGCTCGAGCACGATCTCCAGCTCGTCGCCGGGCTCGCCGAGCAGGGCGAAGCCGGGGGCCTTGCGCTTCGCCGACGCCAGGGCCGCGTTGCCCAGGCCGCCGCGACCGCCCTGCGCGACGACGAGCTCCGTGCCAGCGCCGACCAGGTCGGCCAGCACCTCGCCGCGGGCGTCGCGCACCACGGTGCCGTCCGGGACCGGCAGCACCAGGTCGGACCCGTGTGATCCGTTGCGGTGGGCGCCGGCGCCGTGGCCGCCGTGCTCCGCGCGGCGCTTCGGGCTGTGGTGGTAGTCGAGCAGCGTGGTCACGTCGGGGTCGACCCGCAGGATCACCGATCCCCCGGGGCCACCGTTGCCACCGTCCGGGCCCCCCAGCGGCTTGAACTTCTCACGGTGCACCGAGGCCACGCCGTTTCCGCCGCGCCCGGCGCTGACGTGCAACGCCACGCGGTCGACGAAGGTCGGGACTGCCATGGGTGCCTACTCTCTGGAGGAACTGGTGGTGAAACGCCCGCAGGGCGTCCCGATCTCGGGACGCCCTGCGTGGTGAAGCTCAGGTGGTCGAGCCGGGTCGAGCGTCAGCTCACTCGCCCGGGACGATGTTCACGACGCGGCGGCCGCGGCGCGTGCCGAACTCCACCGCCCCGCCGACCAGCGCGAACAGCGTGTCGTCGCCACCGCGACCGACACCGCTGCCCGGGTGGAAGTGGGTGCCCCGCTGGCGCACGATGATCTCACCGGCGTTGACCAGCTGGCCGCCGTACCGCTTGACGCCGAGCCGCTGCGAGTTGGAGTCGCGACCGTTCTTGGTCGAGGCCGCGCCCTTCTTGTGTGCCATGTCGTGTCCTTCGGGGAGGTGTTCTGCTGCTGCCTGGTCCTCGAGCGTGCCGGAGCGGGTCCGGCGGGGGCTCAGAGGGAGATGTCGGTGACCTTGACCTGGGTGTACTTCTGGCGGTGACCCTGGCGCTTCTTGTAGCCGGTCTTGTTCTTGTACTTCTGGATGATGATCTTCGGGCCCTTGGTGGC
>Ga0308173_10000394_pt1 | contig 18089 bp, 21 predicted proteins | sample PhyPR1_FD_203716 | JGI IMG/M metagenome (GOLD analysis project Ga0308173, IMG submission 203716) | Soil microbial communities from UC Gill Tract Community Farm, Albany, California, United States - DLSLS.P.R1 | ecosystem: Environmental > Terrestrial > Soil > Agricultural land | place: USA...
TCCGATCTGACCCGACGCGCGACCCGCCGGAGCCTCCGACGCAACCTATCGGCGATCCGCCGCCGGGGCCGAACGAGACGCCGCACGTGCGCTGATGTCGGACCGATGAATCACGGACGGCCCTGAAAGTCCGATTCACCGAATCCGTGCAAGCGTTGAATAACTTTCCATCCCGAAGTAGGGATTACAACGAACGAGAAACAATGACCGGCTGCGCGCCATGCCGCCGGTCGTTTTTTTAAACCGCGCTGCGATCGCGTTGTGAACAGCGCATCGGTCCGACGCCGCCGAGGTCCATTCGCGACGGCCTTCTCTCTGGAGGCATCAATGAGGCATCCCGCACTCCGACGCTCCGCGCGTCACTCGTCCAAACGCGAAGCCCGGGCCGAAGCGGTCAAGAACGGCGCGCCCGAGGCCGCTTCATCGCCACCAGCAGAGCACGATCCGGCGGGCCAGAACCGCCCCGCGCCCGGCGTTCCGCCCGACGGCGAGCATAACCAGGGCGGCGTGCGTCGCGAGGGCATCGACTATCAGCGCGATCTCGGGTCCGAGCAGGACGCGTGAAACGGCGCCGCACCGGCACACGCCGTACGGACAGAAAATTCTACGCGGCGACTTCCGGCCGCGTGTTTTCTTGCGTCGCTAACGTGTGAATACGTGTTTTCTCACTCGAGAGCGGAGCAGACGGCATAGGACTTGCATACTCCCAGATGCCAATTCGAGCAGCAACGACACTGATGGAGTGAGGCTGTAATGAGCAGATTGATCGTAGTATCGAATCGCGTCGCGCCGACTCAGGAAGGCAAACCCAGCGCGGGCGGCCTCGCAATCGGCGTGCTGGACGCGCTCAAGGAGACGGGCGGCGTGTGGTTCGGCTGGAGCGGCGAGATCGTCGGCGAGGCGGCTACGCCTGTCGTAGAGAAAATCGGCAACGTGACGTATGCGACGGTCGGGCTCACGCGGCGCGACTACGACCAGTACTACCGCGGTTTTTCGAACGCGACGCTGTGGCCGACCTTTCACTATCGCAACGACCTGTCGCGCTTCGATCGCGAGGAATACGCGGGCTACATGCGCGTGAACGCGACGCTCGCCGCGAAGCTCAAGACGCTTCTGCAGCCCGACGACATCATCTGGGTCCACGACTATCACATGCTCCCGTTTGCGCAGGAGCTGCGCAAACTGGGCGTGAATAATCCGATCGGCTTCTTCCTGCACATACCGTTTCCGGTGCCTGAAGTCATGCGCACCGTGCCGCCGCACGAGGAACTGATGGCGGCGATGTGTCAGTACGATGTCGTCGGTTTTCAGACGGAGAGCGACAAGCAGTCGTTCATCGACTATATCGAGCGCAGCGGCCGCGGACATTTCAGCGAAGACAGCATGCTGCAGGCGTTCGGCCGGATGCTGAAGGTGGGCGCATACCCGATCGGCATCTATCCGGACGCCATCGCCAAAGCCGCCGAGCAGTACTCGACCCGCAAGCAGGTGAAAAGCCTGCGCGACTCCATGCGCGGGCGCAAGCTCATCATGAGCGTGGACCGGCTGGATTACTCGAAGGGTCTCGTCGAGCGCTTTCAGGCGTTCGAGCGTCTGCTGCTGAACGCGCCGGGCTGGCATGGCCGCGTCTCGCTCGTGCAGATCGCGCCGCCGACGCGTTCGGACGTGCAGACCTACCAGCGCATTCGCCGGAATCTGGAAGGCGAGGCGGGGCGCATCAACGGGCGTTTCGCGCAACTCGACTGGACGCCCATTCAGTACCTCAACCGCAAATACGAACGCAATCTGCTGATGGCACTGTTCCGCCTCTCGCAGGTTGGCTACGTGACGCCGCTGCGCGACGGCATGAATCTCGTCGCCAAGGAGTACGTCGCGTCTCAAGATCCGGCCGATCCCGGCGCGCTCGTGCTGTCGCAATTCGCGGGCGCGGCCGATCAGCTTCCGGGCGCCCTCGTCGTCAATCCGTTCGATCTCTCGCAGATGTCCGAAGCGCTGGAGCGCGCGCTGTCGATGCCGCTCGCCGAGCGTCAGGCGCGCCACGCCGACATGATGGTGCCGCTGCGCGAGAACAATCTCTCGGTCTGGCGCGATTCGTTCCTGTCCGATTTGCGCAGTGTCGCCACCGCCACGTCGGTAACGGCAAAGACGGTCAAGACCGTGAAGCAGGGCGCGTCCGAGGCGCGGCGTCCCGCGAAGGCGTGACGCGCGGCGGTTCGCGGAACGCTCCTTGCGGTCTCGTCAGCGACACAATCGAAGGAGGTCACGATGACTGGAAGCACACTGAATCCGCCGGATGAAGGCGGAGTGGAATGGGGCAAGGGCCACGGCACCGGCGCGCTCGGTCCCAGCGATTCGTCGGATAGCGGTTCGGACGTGCAGGGCGAAATGCGTCGTCCGGGTGATATCGAAGATGAACTCGACGCCCACGGGCTCGGCCAGTCCGACGCCCAGCTCGCAAGCGACACCGACCGCTACGGCACCGGCGAAGACGCGTCCGCCGATGGCGACAACAATCTCCTGGCCGACGGCGACATCCTGCCCGATGAAGTCGAAGATGAAGACGCACTGCGCAATCTGAGCGACGAAGACGCCGACCCGGCGGCCGCCGACGACGAACAAATCTGACGGCTTGCCGCTCCGAATGCGGCAAGCGAATGCAGCCGAAGCGCGCACCGATTCTTCCGTGCGCGCTTTTTTGCACGCGCGTCGCGGGCGGGCGCTAACATCGGCGCTTGAATCCGGAAAGATACCGAGCGCACTCGCCGATGAACCGCGACGTTTCCAACCAGTCAACTCCGCTCGCCGAAGGCCGCACGTCGCGCTTCGGCTGGATGTCATGGATCGTTGATCCGGTCACGCAGTGGATTCAGGACCACTGCCTGATGTTCTCGGCGTCGATCTCGTTCTTCGCTGCGTTCTCGCTCGCCCCGACGCTCGTCATCGTGATTTCCGTCGCGAGCATCTTCTTCGGCGCGGATGCCGTGCAAGGCCGTCTGTTCGATGAAATCAGCGGAGTCGTCGGTGCGGACGCGGCGCGCGCGCTCGAAGCGATCGTCGCGAACGCGTGGCACGCGGACATCGCGCGGAGCACCGCCGTGTTGTCGATTGCGGGCGTGCTGGTCGGCGCGTCGGCGACATTTTCGTCCCTGCACAGCGCGCTCAACGTGATCTGGCCGACGCCGCTGGTGAGCACGCGCGAGAGCATCGTCGGGCTGTTGCGCGTGCGGTTGATGTCGTTCGGGCTCGTGGTCGGCGCGGGTTTGCTCGTCGTCGCGCTCCTCGTGCTCGATGCGCTCGTCGAAGTGCTCGGACACTGGGCGTTCGGCGACGGCAGCCCGTTCATCGTGCTCTCGGGGCTGACCCAGCGCGCCATTTCCCTTGCGATGCTGATGCTAGCGTTCACCGTCCTGCTCAAGTTCCTGCCGACGACGCGCATGCTCTGGCGCGATGCCGCGCTCGGCGCCGCCGCCGCCGCGCTGCTGTTCGAAGGCGGCAAGCGGCTGTTCGCGTTCTATCTCCAGCACGCCGGCACGGCGAACATGTTCGGCGCGGCCGGATCGCTTGCCATCATCCTGATGTGGCTGTACTACTCGGCGGCGGTATTTCTGCTGGGCGCGGAGTTGTCCGCGACGGCGGCGAGAAAGCGCACGCATCGCGAATCCGGCTGGCGGTGACAAAAAAAGGCCGCCCGGACAGGGCGGCCTTACCTTACGCTCCTCTGTACAGCCATTCATGCGACTCGCTTTGACCGGGTCGTCGCTGAACGCATGGAGCGTCGAACCTGCTTGCGGCTGCTGTCGGCGGCCGGCTTCAGGCCTGGCGGCGCAGTTCCGCCGGCGGCACCTTCATCAGATGCCGATACTTCGCCACCGTGCGGCGCGCGACGATCACGCCCTGATCGGCGAGCATCTTCGCGAGGCTCACGTCTGAAAGCGGATCGCGCGAGTTCTCCTTCGAGATCATCTCCTTTAGCAGCGCGCGCACGGCGGCGGCCGAGCACGTGCCGCCGCTTTCCGTGCTGAGTTCGCGCGGGAAGAAGTGCTTGAATTCGAAGATGCCGCGCGGCGTCGACATGTACTTGTTGCCCGTGGCGCGCGAAATGGTCGATTCGTGCAGGCCGAGTTCATCGGCGACATCGCGCAGGACGAGCGGCTTCAGCGCAATCTCGCCGTAGTCGAAGAACGCCTTCTGATGCGAGACGATGCATTCGGCCACGCGCTGAATCGTCGTGAAGCGCTGTTGCGCGTTGCGGATCAGCCAGCGCGCTTCCTGCAACTGCTGCGCGAGCGGCGAACGGCTCGCGCCTGCCGATTGCGCGAACAGCTCTGCGTACATGCGGTGAATCCGCGCGCGCGGCAGCACGGCCGGGTTGATCGTCACGACCCATTGCTTCTTGACCTGGCGCACGATGACGTCGGGCACCACGTAGTTGTCTTCGCTCTGGCCGTAGTTCTCGCCGGGCTTCGGATCGAGACGGCGAACGAGCGCGCACGCGATGCGCAGTTCATCCGCGCTGCAGCCGATCTTCTTCTGCAGCTCCGCCTGTTCGCGACGCGCGAGCCGCTCCAGATGATGCACGACGATTTCACGCGCGACATCGCGTCCCGGCGTGTCGGCCGGCAGCGCATCGAGTTGAAGCGTCAGGCATTCCGAGAGATTGCGCGCGCCGACGCCCGGTTTGTCGAGCGATTGCACGAGCTTCAGCGCAATGTTGAGTTCGTCTTCGTTGATCGCGGGTTCGATATCGACGACATCGGCCAGTTCGCTCAATTCCTGACGCAGATAGCCGTCGTCGTCGAGCGCTTCGATGATGAGCTGCGCGACCGCGCGATCCCGTTCGTTCAGCTGATAGAGACGCAGCGAGTCGTGAAGTGTTTCGTGCAGCGAAGGTTCAATGCGGACCCAGTCGGCGGGATCGGAGCCTTCGCCGTCGCCATTGTTGCGCGTCCCGGTGCGGCCAAACGGATCGGACGAGAAGTCGCTGATGGAATCGTCGCGCGAGCCGGAATCGGAGTTCGAATCGCCGTCCATGCTCGCTTCCGATGCCAGCGGCGCTTCGGTTGCGTTGTCGGTCGAGGCCGGGAGCGTCGTGTCGCTCATCGAGTTGCCGTTGTCCGCGCCGAGCGCGTTGTCGTCGGTCTGCGACTCGTCGTACTCGAGAAAAGGGTTCGTATCCAGCGCGTTTCGCAACTCCTGCTGAAATTCAAGCGAGGAGAGTTGCAGCAGGCGTACTGACTGCTGAAGACGCGGGGTGAGCGCAAGGCTTTGCTTGGTGCGGAGTTCGAGTGAAGGCGGCATTGCTTGCTAATCCTCGATGTTCTGGACGTGGTCGATGTGTATGCGGACCACCCTAAGCAACAGCCATGCCATAGATGGCTAAAGCCATGCGCAGTCTGGTTTTTTTCTTGGGCGACGCATCGTATGGATGCGTGCGGAAGGCCGCTTTCACGCAGTTTTTACACGGCCTCAGACAAAAGCACCGCGCGGGGCGCGGCTTGGCTGGCGGGCGTTCGAGGACGCTTGGTCGCAAGAGAAGCGTCGCGCCCGAAAACCCGCAACTCCGCGGACTGGCGAGTGTCGGGGGTGCGTGCGGCTGCGGACAAAGCCCGTTTCCCGACACCCCCGGCACGCAAGTTGCGGTAAGGCGGTTGCGGCCTGTGCGACATCGCGCGGACGCGATTCAGGCAACACGACAAGCACGACCTGAACGGGGCGCTTCCTCCACGCTTTGCGACCACGCGGACGTGACCGGGGCGCGCAACACTAAAACTGAAAACAAGGAGTATTGCTATGAAGACGACTCAATTTCTGAAGGCAGCTGGCGGTATTGCGTGTGTGGTATTCGCACTCAACGCAGGCGCACAGACCAATTCGGCGTCGTCCTCCGGGGCCGCCGACACCTCCGTCGGTCAGACGGTCGATGACAGCACGGTGACGACCAAGGTCAAGGCCGAACTGCTCAGCGCGAAGAACGTCAAGTCAACCCACATCCACGTCAAGACGCACCGCGGCGTCGTCTCGCTGACCGGCACCGTGCCGTCGGCGGAAGACAAGACGAACGCGGAACAAGTCGTGAAGGAAGTTTCGGGTGTTGCATCCGTGAAGAACCATCTCAAAATTGCTGCCAAGTAACACGCAAGTGATGGCATAGTTCGTATGCCCGGCTCGCCTCTCTCGGGCCGCGGCGCGAGCGACAGAACCCGCGCAGGGGTTCGATGAATGGCCGTGACAACGGCGATGCATCGGGCGTCTGGCGCGGGTTTGCGCATCGGGCGGCGCATTTGCCGCGTGTAGTTTGAAGCACGTGCATCACACTCGCAGCATCGTTGAAACCCTAAAAACGAAGGACGGCCGGTTCAGGCGTCCACTCAGGCGGCTCAGGAAGTGTCGTGATAATGCGGCGCTCGAAGGCCCCGGCAAAAGGAGCTCTTGATGAAGACGAAGAAGATGGCATTGATCGGCGCGCTCGCGCTCGCATTCTCGACGACGGCCTTCGCGCAGGCGGCATCGGACGCGGCCACGACGATGGACGCGGCATCCGGCTCGCATGCAACGAAGAAGGGTACGTATCTGCATCAGCAGAACAAGTCGCACAAGCTGAAGGGTGCTTCGGCGGCTGCGGCGGCTTCGTCGCTCGGCACGAACGACAAGGGCCAGCCGCACTGATAGTGGCTGCCTTTCGCGCTTCGGACGGCCACGCGAGTGGCCGTTTTCTTTTTGGTGCTCGGAAAGCATCCGCGCATAAAAAATCGCCGCCCGAAGGCGGCGATCGAACTCGTGACTGCCTGACTCAGGACTTGGCGGCCGCGTACTGATCGCGCAGATCGCGGATGCGGTTGTGGTTCTCGAGCACGCCCTGATACTGGCGTTCGACCACGGTGCGGATATCCGCCGGCAGGTCCTTGTCGAGCGCCTGGCGATAGTTCTTCTTCGCGGCGTCTTCACCACGCTCGCATTCGGCTAGGATCGCGTGATCGCTGGGGCCGCTGACCGCCGACTTCACATCCACCCAGCCGCGATGCAGCGCGCCCGTCACCGAGCCGCCCGTTTCCGGCTTGCCGCCCAGGCGCTGCACGAGATCCTGCAATTCGATGGCGCCTTGCGCGCAGGCTTCGGCGCGGTTCTGGAACAGCAGCTTGAGGCTCGGGTCACGCGTGTCCTCGGCGGCTTTCAGGAAACCCTTCTCACCGTCCTTCGACGTTTCGACGAGATCGTTGAGTACCGATACGACGTTCGTGCTCATGTGATACCTCCTTTTAGTAATGAAGTTGCCAGAGCGCGGCCTCGCAACGAGGCGTGCGCCTGCCGTTCGTGGTTGCACGCCGCGTGCCCGGCCCGACTTCAGATCGGCATGGAGTTTGCTGATTTGCGGCCATAAAGCCGCTACGACAAGGCACAGAAGATTCGATGAAAATGACCAACGCGCTCATGAATCGCGAGCTACTGCTATTCGTGGCGATCGTCGCGTCCGCGATCACGCTGCATGTGCGCGAACATGCGACCGACCGGTACGTTCCTGCGAACGCGAGCTATGCGCGCCTGTGTGAGCCGTCCGCGCACGGATCGGACAAGACGCCGCTTCGCGCCGCCGATTGCAACGTGCGCGCGAAGCCCGGCGCGATGCGCATTGCGCGGCCGTGGGTCTGAAACGCGCATCCTTCCGTACAACGAAACAGCGCCCGATGACCGGGCGCTGTTGCTTTCACTGCGAGCCGCCGCGAAGCGCTGTTACGCGCGCGGCTGCGCGTACTGGTCCACAGGCTGCGGCGGCTTGAGCGGATCGAAGTCGCTCCAGCGGCCTTGCTGCCAGCGGCCCGACGCGCGCTCGATATCCAGGCCGCCGGCTTCGGTCAATATCTTCGCGGCGCGATCGTAAGTCTCGGGCGACACGTGCACGGCCACCAGCACGCCCGCGTGCCGCGTCGGTTCCTCGTCCTGCGCAGGCGATCCGGGCTTCTTCTTCGTATGCGACATCGCGCCCGCAAGCGAGCCGATGTATGCGCCGAGGCCCGCTGCGACCACCGAGACCAGCAGCGGCGCCTTGAAGATCGCGAAGATTGCCGCGCCGATCACGGCGCCAATCACTGCGCCGATGGTTGCGCCCTTGCCGGCGCCTTTGGGCGCAGCGCCCGCGCCTTTATCGGTGCCAACGTCGCCGCCAATCGGAAAGCGTGCGTGCTGTCCGCTCGGATTCACAAAAAAGAGCGTCACGTCTTCTTCGATGAAACCGTTCGCGAAAAGCCGCTGGGCAGCCGTTTCGGCGGCAGGAAAGGTCTGGAATCGGCCCGCAATGATCAGGGACATGTTCCCTCCTTTTTAAGTTGTCGGTTGCGTGGGAGTCGGCTCGCGCGCCGGTCGGAGCACGAGCGGTTCGATGCGAGAGGCGCGTGCCTAGTCCGGTTCCATGCCCGCGACGCGGAACAGTCCGCTGCGCAGCACGACCGCCTGGCCACCGTTGTCGTCGAGCGCTTCGGCGCAGACGGCGCGAATGCGCGCCGCGCCATTTTCGAAGGCGGGTAGCAGATCGTCCTCGCGCGGTGACTTCGCGCCGAAGTGGTCTTCCAGCGCTTCGGCGCTGATCGAACAGACAACCGCCTCGCCGTCGACGAGCGCGGTGAAGTGAATGGCGAGATCGTCGCCGTCGTACACGGGCGGTTTGTCCGAAAACGTGATGTGCATGGTCGAATCCTCATAAGCGGGACGGGGGCCAGCATGCGTGCGGACAGGCATGCTGCCCGCACGGTCGATAACGTGAGCGGCGTTCATGAACCCGCCTTCGCATGGGGCAACTGTTGCGCCATTGCGTAGTGATGGCGAAGAATGGGCAGCGCCTTGGCCGCCGCCGCCTTCAGCGCGGCATCGTTGCCTTTTTCGCTCTCTTTCCCGAAGAGCTCGACCGCCTTCTGATGCGCGGCCAGCGCCACCTTTTCAATATAGGCCTTGTCGAACTCGGCCCCCTGAAGATTTTGGAGACTGCCTGTGACCGACGAATCCGCGCTCGGCGGCGACGTGATGCCGTGCCGCTTGGCGATGACGTCCAGATTGCGCGCGAGCTTCGCGTGATCCTCGATCATTCGCTGTGCGAATTCCTTCACCTGCCGGTCGCTCGAACGCGTGAGCGCCAGCTTGCTCGCCGCGATCTCGGTTGCGCCCGCGGTGCCGGCGTCCTGGATGAACTGCTGGTCGGCGGTGGAGAGCTTCTGCGATTGCGCCGCGCTGGCCTTCGCGTCGGAGCTCGCCGTGTCCTCGGTTTGCGCGTGCGCGAACGTGGCGAGCGCTGCAAGCGAAAGCGCGGCGAAGCAGCGGGCGGCCTTTGACGGTATCGGCGGAACGCGTGGCATCAACGTGGCTCCGGTTCGTGGTCGGCTTGAAATGGCCAGGCGTTTGCGCGCTCGATCAGGCCGCGCGCGACTTGCCGATCGCTTCGATCAGCGCCTGATTGAACGCGGGCAGATCGTCGGGCTTGCGGCTCGTGATGAGATTGCCGTCGATCTGCACTTCCTGGTCGACCCACGTGCCGCCCGCGTTGCGAATATCGTCCTGCAGGCTCGGCCAGCTCGTCATCGTGCGGCCCGCGATGATGCCCGCCGAGATCGGCAGCCAGCCGCCGTGGCAAATGACGGCGATCGGCTTCCCGGCCTGATCCGCATCCTTGACGAAGCTCTGCGCTTTCGCATCGAGGCGAATTGCGTCGCCGTTCACGACGCCGCCCGGCAGAACCACGGCGTCGTAGTCGGCGGGGCGCGCCTCGTCGAGCGTGCGGTCCACCTTCACGGGGTCGCCCTTGTCGACGTGTTTGAAGCCCTGGATCTCTCCGGGCTTCTGCGAGATGACATCGACCTGCGCGCCGGCTTCCTTCAGCGCGCGCTGCGGTTCGACGAGTTCGGCCTGCTCGAAACCGTCGACTGCGAGGATCGCTACCTTGAAGCCGTCGAGGGAATTTGCCATGCACACTCCTTTTCTGTTGCTTCTTTCCGGCGAATCGCGCGGAAGACTCACGCGCGGACGTTCGTCGAAAACGGCAGCAAGGTGTGTGCCTAATGGAAGCTAGCCGCGCCGATCGCGCGTGTTCAAGCCGCTTCGATGCTCCGTTTGCCTGCGAGCCGCAACATACTGACGACGGCCGCCGCAGCGGCAAACGCCGCCGCCACCGCCAGCGCGACGATGGGTCCGCGATGCGGCTCGACGCCGAAGATCAGCGCGACGAGGGCCGCTCCCAGCGTCTGCCCCGTGAGACGGGCGGTGCCGAGCATGCCGCTCGCGCCGCCGCTGCGATGACGCGGCGCGGATGACAGCATCTGACGGTTGTTGGGCGACTGGAACAGGCCGAAGCCAAGCCCGCACACGGCCATGCGCCACGCGATGTCGAAGGCGGCCGGATGCGCGCTGACCGTTGCCAGCAGGACGAGACCGACCGTCAGGATCGCGAGCCCGATGCCGCCGAGCAATCCCGCCGGATAACGGTCCGAGAGGATGCCCGCGAGCGGCGCGACGAACACGATGACGAGCGGCCACGGCGTCATCAGAAAGCCGGTTTCGACCTGGCTCATGCCGAAGGCGTCCTGCAGCAGAAACGGCAGCGAAACGAACGCCAGCATCTGCGCGCAAAACGAACATATCGACGTGCCGATCGACAGCGCAAACACCGGAATGCGCAGCAGATCGACGGGCAGCAGCGGCGCGGCTTGCTTGAGTTGCCGCCGCACGAAGAAATAGCCGATGACCGCCGTCAGGACGAATTCGCCGACCACGAACGGGCGATGCTCGCCGTGCCCGAGTCCGTCGACAGCAATGATCGCGATGCCGAAGAAGAGCGCGTTCATCACCGCGCTCAGGTAGTCGTAAGGCTGCCGATGCCCCGGCGTGCGCGGCAGCGCCTTCGCGCCGATGGCGAAGGCGGCAAGGCCGATGGGCACGTTGATCGCGAAAAGCCACGGCCACGACGCGACCGAGAGCACGCCCGAGGCGACCGTCGGCCCGATCACCGAAGAAATCGCGACGACCGTCGCGTTGATGCTTACGCCGCGCCCAAGCTGCTTGTGCGGGTAGATGATGCGAACGAGCGCCGTGTTCACGCTCATGATGCCGGCCGCGCCGAAGCCCTGAACGACGCGCGCGATCGTCAGTGCGACGAGCGAGCCGGACATCGCGCAGGCCAGCGACGACACCGTGAAAAGCGCGAGGCCGCCCATATACACGCGCCGGTAGCCGATGCGGTCACCGAGCGATGCAAGCGGCAGCAGCGAGATGGTGACGGCGAGCTGATACGCGTTGACCACCCAGATCGACGCGGCGGGTGTAGCCGAGAGATTGCGCGCGATGGTCGGCAGCGCGACGTTGGCGATGGCGCCGTCGAGCACCGCGAGCGTGATGCCGAGCGCGACGACGGCGATGGCCCAGTATCGTTGGGGAAGGGGAAGGCCTTGGTCGGAGTCCATCGATGGGCGAAGAGTGGCGGGCGGCGCATTGTATGACGCGCCGTTTTCAAATGGCTTGTGAGACGCTTGCGCTGAGCGGCCGCGCTTTCGAGGGCGGCCGCGTGTGCGTTATTTCAGTTCGTAAAGCCCGGTGTAAGTGGCTGAATCGATTTCGTTGAGATGCGTCATGAAGCGAGCAACCGCGTTGGTCGAATTGGGATCGAGCGGCAGCTTCTCGGCCTCTAGCGCATGAATGCGAAAGATATAGCGATGCGGCTTGTCACCGCGCGGCGGAGCGGCTCCGCCGAACCCGACCGTGCCGTAGTCATTGCGAAGCTGCAGCGCGCCCGCCGGAAGCAGGCTGCCGTCCGCCTTGCCCGCGTTGCGCGGCAGCGAACGGGCATCGGGCGGAATGTTGACGACGACCCAATGCCAGAAGCCGCTGCCCGTGGGCGCGTCGGGATCGTAGACGGTGAGCGCGAAGCTGCGCGTTTCGGCGGGCGGGTCTTCCCACTGCAGCGCGGGAGAGATGTTGTCGCCCGACACGCCGAATGCCTGCAGATCGAATTCGTGCGCGCGCGTCAGAAAGCCGTTCGCTGGAAATTCGTCGGACCAGATACGGAAATCAGCCATGAAAGTCATGCCTCCTTGTTAGCGAGCGGAGAATGCGCCCCGGCGCGCCGCAGCGTCGCGTTTTTCAACGTAGGAAGCCGTGCAGCAAACGTGCCCGCGATGCGATACCAATGGGCCGGGGAGGTCGGTCGAGTTTAGCATCGGCCCCTGAATTCGAGCGCATCGGGTGTTCGCGATAATCGCTGTCCAAGTCAACCGTCCCGAGAGCGTGAACGATCAAGCGGCGCGCATTGGCGGGAACGAGTTCATGGTGCTCTTGCCCGGCACTGACGAGCGCGCCGGCGAAACGGTGGTCGACAGCATTCGGCACTTGCTGCCAGTGAACAATCGGTATTGACGGGCATGCCCCCGGGCTTTGCAATGAGCGCGGCCACCGCGCACGACCGCGTGCGCTTCCAGGCACTGCTGTAACGCGCCGATGCCGCCACTTATGTGTAGCAGCGCGCCCGGCACGCGCGACGCGTCATGTCTACGGCTGCTTCGTGACTTCGTCGATACCGCGATTCAGCGCCGGGCACGCCTCGTCGATTTCCTTCTTGTACTCGGCTGGATTGCTCTTTTTCAGCTTGTCGAAGCGATCCACGGCGGATTGCGCCTGCTGATAACCGAGTGTCCATTCCGCGTCGAAGTCCGGTGCATCGGCGAAATTCGCGCGGGCAGCGTCCTTGAAGCGTGCGACTTTAGCCGCATCGATATGGCAGATATCCGCCGCGCCGCGCGCGATGTTCGCGCTCGTCATCACGCCTTCGGCCGCGAGCAGTTGCGGCGTCGCCGGATGGCCGGGCGGCAGTTGCGTCTCAGCCGACGCGGACAGCGCGCACAGCAGAAGCGATGCTGCAACAACTTTGAGATGCGTCATGCGATCGAGGTCTATTCGAGTGGGGAAATCGGGCCTCAAAAGTATAGATGAGCCCTCGAAAACGCGTGCTTCGCACGACAAAAGATCGCTGGAACCCCCATGCTAGAATCGGTTCCCAATGTCGTTCCCAGACGCAAAAATGAAAAAAGCAAGCAAGGCCGCCAACGATGTGAACAAGGCCGCCAGTGCTGCGCCCTCGTCGGCTCCGCCGGAAGGGCGGCGCAAGTACGATCCTGAGGAGACCAAGCGCAATATTCTCGACATCGCCACGCAGGAGTTCTCGGCAATGGGGCTCACGGGCGCGCGCGTCGACGCCATCGCGGAGCGCACCAACACCACGAAGCGCATGCTGTATTACTACTTCGGCAGCAAGGAAGGGCTGTACGAAGCGGTGCTCGAACAGGTCTACGGCGATATTCGCGCGCTCGAACAGGAGTTGCAGCTCGCGGAGATGGAACCGGAGCAGGCGTTGCGCGAATTCATCGGCTTTACGTTCGACTATCACGACAAGCATCGCGATTTCGTGCGGCTCGTGACCATCGAGAACGTGCATGGCGCGAAGTACATCGAGGAATCGAAGACCTTCAAGGCGCGCAATTCGACTGTCGTCAAGACCATCGAGGACCTCATCGCGCGGGGCGTCGAGGCCGGGCGATTTCGCGCTGACGTCGACCCTATCGACCTGCATCTGATGATCAGCTCGTTCTGCTTTCATCGCGTGGCGAATCGCCATACGTGGAGCGCGGCGTTCGGACGCGATCCGTCGGGGCCGCGCTCGCGCGCGCGCCATCGCGAGATGATCGTCGACGCGGTGTTGTGCTTCATGCGGCGCGAAGACTGAGCGTCCCGCGCGCGCAACGCAAAACGGCGGCTCTCTCGCGAGGCCGCCGTTTTTCATGTAGCCGATGCGGGCGTTTCTTCGAATCAGCCTTCCAGCAAGCGCTGGAAATGCGCGAACATCCGCTCGGCGTCCGGCTCCCGGCCCGTGAAAATGCGCAGTGCATCCACCGCCTGACACACCGCCATGCCGCCGCCGCTGACCGTGCGGCAGCCGAGCGCCTTCGCCGTCTTGAGCAGTTCCGTTTCGAGCGGAAAGTAGACGATCTCCGCGACCCACAAATCCTTGTGCAGGAACTCTGCCGGCAGCGGCATGCCGGGCAGCTTCGCCATGCCGGTCGGCGTCGCGTGGATCAGGCCGTTCGCGGCGCGCAATGTCTCCTGCAGATCGCCGCCGCTCGTCACTTCGCGATCCGGAAAGCGCGCTGCGAGTTCCGCGGCCAGCGACGATGCGCGCCCCGCGTCGGAATCGAAGAGCGTGAGCGTTCGTGCGCCCATCGTCAGCGCCGCGTGCGCGACAGCCGCGCCCGCGCCGCCCGCGCCCAGTTGCACGACGCGTTCGAGCGGCGCATCGGGCAAACCGCGCTCGAACGCGCGCGCGAAGCCTGACCAGTCCGTGTTGTGACCGATGCGCTTGCCGTCCTTCAGCACGACCGTATTGACCGCGCCGAGCGCGCGCGCGTCGGGGTCGAGGTCGTCGAGCAGCGGGATCACGCTTTGCTTGCAGGGGTACGTGATATTCAGGCCGTCGTAGCCCATGCGCTCGGCCGCGACCAACAGGTCGGGAAGGGCGGACGGCTCAAGCTTCAGCGCCTGCAGATCAATGCGCCGATACACATAATTGAGCCCGAGAACTCGGCCTTCTTCCTCATGCATGGCGGGTGTCAGCGAACCGCCGATGCCCGAGCCGATCAGTCCGATCAGATACGAAGTCTTGCTGGTCATGCGAGCGCTCCCGCGAAATAGACGAAGTGCAATTGCCTAGCGTACAGCAGTAAATGGAGGTGCATTGTTGCAGTGCGACGATACAGGCGCAGTGTGAGCGCGCATCCTAACGATGTCCTTCGGTATTTCTACGTATTTTGTACCATCTGGTTAGTTTGTTATTCTCCCAGACAATGACGTGGATTGCGTGCGCAGCGCCCGACCCGTTCGATCCACTCCGCACACCGAATGCAACGAGGAGGCAGCCATGCTGCGTTCAATCCCGACATCCATCGCTACCGTATCCATCAGCGGGACGCTCGTCGAAAAGCTGAAGGCTATCCGCGCGGCGGGTTTCGACGGCGTCGAGATCTTCGAGAACGATCTGCTTTATTTCGATGGTACGCCCGCCGATGTGCGCCGCCTGTGCGAAGACCTCGGGCTCGCCATTTACCTGTTCCAGCCGTTTCGCGACTTCGAGGGCGTGAGCCCGGAACGGCTTGCGAGAAACATGGAGCGCGCGCGGCGCAAGTTCGACCTGATGCACGAGCTCGGCACCGACCGCATGCTCGCGTGCAGCAACGTCTCGCCGGAAACGATTGCCGATGACGCGCTCATCGTCGATCAGCTCGGCGAGCTGGCGCGTCTCGCGGAAGAAGCGGGCGTGATAGTCGGCTATGAAGCGCTCGCGTGGGGCCGGCACGTGAACTCGTACAAGCACGCCTGGCGTCTCGTCGACGCCGTGAATCGTCCGAGCCTCGGCCTCGTGCTCGACAGTTTCCATACGCTTTCCATCGGCGATTCCGTCGATGAAATCGCGTCGATTCCCGGCGACCGTATCGCGTTCGTGCAGATTGCGGATGCCCCGGTCCTCGCGATGGACGTGCTCGAATGGAGCCGCCACTATCGCTGTTTTCCGGGGCAGGGCGCGTTCGATGTCGCGGGTTTCACCGCGCGCGTGCTCGAAGCGGGCTACACGGGTCCGCTCTCGCTCGAAATCTTCAACGACGGTTTTCGCGCCGCGCCGACCGCGATCACCGCGGCGGACGGGCATCGGTCGCTGCGCTTTCTGGAGGAAGAGACGCGCGCGGTCGTGGGCGCGATGGGCGTCGAGGCGCCGGCCGCGCTGTTCAATCCGCCGCCGCCGCCCGCGCATATCGGCTTCCAGTTCCTCGAATTCGCCGTCGACGACACGACGCGCGAGCACGTCGCCGGGTGGCTCTCCAAGCTGGGCTTCCGGCTCGCGGGCAGGCATCGGTCGAAGGACGTGACGCTGTATCGGCATGGCGCGGGGTCGATCGTGCTCAACGCCGAAGCGGATTCGTTCGCGAGCGCGTTCTTTCAGCAGCATGGCTTGTCGCTGTGCGCGTCGGCGTTTCATGTCGATAATGCGAAGCTCGCGTTCGAGCGCGCCGCCGCTTACGGCTCGAAGCCGTTCTCCGGGCGCGTCGGGCCGAACGAGCGCGTCGTGCCGGGCGTGCAGTCGCCCGACGGCAGTCTCGACTATTTCGTGGACGAAGCGCCCGGTGCGCCGACGCTGTGGGAATCCGACTTCGTCCTGACCGATATCGACGGTCCCTACGAAGTCGGCCCGCTCGCGCGTATCGACCACGTGTGCCTCTCGCTTCCCGCCGAGGCGCTCGATACCTGGGTGCTGTTCTTTCGCAGCGCGTTCGGCTTCGAGACGGAAGCCGCCGTGCTCGTGCCCGACCCGTATGGTCTCGTTCGCAGTCGCGCGGTGCGAAGCCGCGACGGGTCGGTGCGCATTGCGCTGAACGCGTCGGTGGATCGCTACACGGCGGTGGCGGAATCGCTCTCGGCGTATCGCGGTTCGGGGCTCAATCACGTGGCGTTCAGCACGCCCGATATCTTCGATGCGATCCCCCGCCTCGAAGCCGATGGCGTCAAGTTCCTGCGAATCCCGCGCAACTACTACGACGATCTCGTCGCCCGCTACGGCCTGCCCGACGAGCAGATCGACGCCATGCGCGAGCACAACATCCTCTATGACCGCGACGAGCGCGGCGGCGAGTTCTACCACGCGTACACGGAGCAGCTCGATCAGCGCTTCTTTCTGGAAGTGATCGAACGGCGCGGCGGCTACGACGGCTATGGCGCGGCCAACGCGGCCGTGCGGCTCGCAGCCCACGCGCAGCAGCAACGGGCGCGCAAGGAGGCTTAGGGCCGATTCGGGCGTCGTGCGCGGCCCGTAACCTATGATGTAGACATGGCGGCACACATCGCAGGAGGGCGCCATGATGGACACGTCGAGCATACTTGTCGGCCTCGCGGGGCTCGCCGCGCTTGGCCTCGTACTATTCGCGCACGACTGGCGCAGCGAGCACCGAGAAGACCGGGCGATGAGCGGCGACGCGCGGCGTCATCCGCTGCGCGACTGGTGGCTCAGTCATCGGCATTGATCAGCCGCTCGCGCATTCGCCTGCCGCGACGGTGGGCGCGTCGGGGGTTTCTTCGGGCATCGCCGCCGCGGCTTCGAATGCATCGATATACAGATACAGCCGGTGCACCGTCTGTATCTGCGTATGCGAGAGATGCGACTGCCGCGTGATGGCGCCAAGCCGCTCGCGCCAGTACGAGGGCGGCAGCAACGGACCGCCAAGATCGCACGACAACGAACGGCGCAGCACCTTCTGGAGATGCGCGAGGTCCTGGTCTGCCAGCAACGCCGCAAACGCGCCTTGGGGCTTTGTATCGAAAATGGGGTCCATTAGTCCGATGGCGGCGCCGTTCGGAAAAACTTGATAGAGAGAAACCCGCAGATCGCGTATAAAGCGGCACGGTCGACTTTTTCTGCGCGCCGCGCCGGATGCCTCCGATAGCGTTTGATATACTCTGCGCTCTCGCCAGCCAGGACTTTGCTTCGGGCATCGGCGGGACGTGCGGTCCGCTCCCCGTAGTTCAATGGATAGAACGAGTGCCTCCTAAGCGCTAGATGCAGGTTCGATTCCTGCCGGGGGGACCAGCGACCCCTTCTTGCAGTCTTTCAGCGGGCTTTTTCTCAGCCCGGCGCTCACGTTTCGAACGCCGGCGTCTTCTCGAGCACATCAAGCCGCGACACGATTTTTCCACTATTCACGAGCGGCTTCGAGCAGCCGAAGTCCTTGCAGAACCGCGCGCTGTTTCCCCACGGTGCATCGGAGCCGAGTGTCCCGCGGACGGATCGAAGCCATCCGGCGCGTTCGTCGTTGCGGGCTCCCGCGGCGGATAGGCGATCTTCCCGGTGGCGTGCCAGTTCTGCCATCACACGCTGACCATCGAACCTTCATCTCACCGTATTCACCGTAACGCGCCAGTTCGACCGCAAGGAAGTCATAGCGACGCTGACCGCGTTGATGGCCGTCTCGGGATAGAAGAGCGTTTTCAGCAATGCGTGATTTGGCGCGTCATGTATGCATTTG
>Ga0308173_10000395_pt1 | contig 18082 bp, 17 predicted proteins | sample PhyPR1_FD_203716 | JGI IMG/M metagenome (GOLD analysis project Ga0308173, IMG submission 203716) | Soil microbial communities from UC Gill Tract Community Farm, Albany, California, United States - DLSLS.P.R1 | ecosystem: Environmental > Terrestrial > Soil > Agricultural land | place: USA...
GGGTCGTCGGTGTGGACCGGCTCCCACGTCCCGGTGTCCCACACGATCACGTCGCCGCCGCCGTACTCCCCCGACGGGATCACGCCCTCGAAGTGGAGGTACTCCACCGGGTGATCCTCCACGTGCACGGCCAGCCGCCGCGCCTCGGGGTCGAGCGTCGGGCCCTTGGGGACCGCCCAGCTCACCAGGACGCCGTCGATCTCGAAGCGCAGGTCGTAGTGCAGCCGGCTGGCGCGGTGCCGCTGCACCACGAACCGCCGCCCCGACGGCGGCGCCAGCCGGTCCCTGACGTCACCGGCCGGCTCGGGGGTGCGCGCGAAGTCCCGCTTGTGGCGGTAGACGTCGAGCGGTTCCGGCATGGGGCTGTGGTTCCCCTCCGCACGCGTCGGCATGTCGCCGCGGGTCGGCCTTGTGAATCCGTTCACAAGTGCGTCGCGGCATCACCGGCCCGCCTGGGGCGCGCCGCACCCGCGGCGTACCGTCGACGACGTGGCCCCGTCCCTCGCCGCCCTCTCCGCCGCGCTCCTCCCGCTGGCGTCCGAGCCGGCCGGCCTGCTCCCGGCGCGTGAGCAGATGGCCGTCTCGCTCGGCTGGCACATCATCCTGGCCTGCTTCGGCGTCGCGTTCCCGGCCATGATCTTCGTGGTGCACCGGCGCGGCGTCGTCCACGACGACCCGGTCGCGCTCGGCCTGGCCCGGCGGTGGTCGAAGGTCGCTGCCGTGCTGTTCGCCATCGGCGCGGTCTCCGGGACGGTGCTCAGCTTCGAGATGGGGCTGCTGTGGCCGGGCCTGATGGGGCCGTTCGGCGACGTCCTCGGGCTGCCGTTCGCGTTCGAGGGCCTGTCGTTCTTCGTCGAGGCCATCTTCCTCGGGCTCTACCTCTACGGCTGGGACCGGATGCCGCCGCGCCGTCACCTCCTGATGCTGCTGCCGATGGCGGCGGCCGGCATCTTCGGGACCTACTGCGTCATCGCGGTCAACGCCTGGATGAACATGCCGACCGGGTTCCGCATCGTCGACGGCCGGGTGACCGACGTGCACCCGTGGGCGGTGCTGCTCGACAGCGCCGCGGTCCTGCAGTTCCTGCACATGTGGATCGGCGCCTACATGCTGGTGGGCTTCGTCGTCGCGGGCGTCTACGCCGCCGGCATGCTCCGCGGCCGCCGCGACGCCCACCACCGGCTGGGCTTCACCGTCCCCTTCGTCTTCGCGTCGATCGCCTCGCTGGTCCAGCCGGTCGTCGGCCATGTGCTCGGCATGCGCCTCGGGGAGACGCAGCCGTCCAAGCTCGCCGCGTTCGAGCTCGCCACGCACACCGAGCAGCCGGCCCCGCTGCGCCTGGGCGGCCTGCTGGTCGACGGGCAGGCCCGCTTCTTCCTCGAGATCCCGAAGTGGGGCTCGTTCATCGCCCGCGGGTCCTTCAGCAAGCCGGTGCGCGGGCTCGACACGTTCGCGCCGGCCGACCGCCCGCCGGTGAACATCACCCACGTCGCGTTCCAGTCCATGATCGGGATCGGCTCGCTGCTCGCGCTGGCCGTGACGGTGTACTGGGTCGCCCGCTGGCGGCGCCACGACTTCCTGGCCACGCGCTGGTTCCCGTGGTTCGCGGTCGCGGCCGGGCCGCTCGCGGTGTTGGCGCTGGAGTCCGGCTGGATCGCCACCGAGGTGGGCCGCCAGCCGTGGACGGTGTTCGGCGTCCTCCGCACGGTCAACGCAGCCACGGACAACCCGGGCCTGTGGTGGAGCTACGCCGGGGCGCTGCTGCTCTACCTCGGCATGACGATCGGAGCCGTCGTGGTGCTCCGGTCCATGGCCCGGCGGTGGCGCGCCGGGGAGGAGGACCTGCCGAGCCCCTACGGCCCGTCCGAGCAGGGCGGTCCCGGGAGCCACCGCCACGCCGCCGACCGGTCCGACCGGGAGGAGGTCGGCGCGTGAGCCTGGCCGTCCTCGTGGCCGCGGCCCTCTTCATCGGCGTGATGGCCTACGGCCTGTTCGCCGGGGCCGACTTCGGCTCCGGGTTCTTCGACCTGACCGCGGGCGGCAGCGCGCGGGGTGCGGAGCTGCGCACGCAGGTCGACCACAGCATCGGCCCGGTGTGGGAGGCCAACCACGTCTGGCTGATCTTCGTGCTGGTCACCTGGTGGACCGGGTTCCCTCGCACCTTCGCCGCGGCCACCGAGACCCTGTTCGTGCCGCTGCTGCTCGCGCTGCTCGGCATCGTCCTGCGGGGCGCGGCCTTCGCCTTCCGCAAGTACTCCGGGTCCCTGAAGCAGGCCCGCCTGTTCGGAGCGGTGTTCGCGGGGGCCTCGCTGATCTCACCGTTCTTCTTCGGCACGGTCGCCGGCGGCATCGCGTCCGGCCGGGTCCCCGCGGAGGGGTACGGCGACCTCTGGTCGTCGTGGATCAACCCGACGTCGCTGTTCGGTGGGGTGATCGCGGTGGGCACCTGCTCGTTCCTCGCCGGGGCCTTCCTCACCGCCGACGCCCACCGCGAGGGTCACGAGCGGCTGGCCGAGTCGCTGCGCCGCCGCACGCTCCTGGTCGGGGCCGTCACCGGCCTGGTCGTCTTCGCCGCGCTCGTCCCGATCCAGCACGACGCGCCGACGCTCGCGGCCGGGCTCGAGGGCCGCGCCGCTCCGCTCGTCGTGCTGTCCGGGCTGGCGGGCGCGGCCACCCTGGGGCTCCTGGTCCGGCGGCGGTACGCCGTCGCGCGCATCACCGCCGTCACGGCGGTCGCGACCGTGCTGGCCGGGTGGGGGTTCGGCCAGTACCCGTGGCTCCTGGTGGACCAGGTGACGATCGAGCAGGGCGCCGGCGCGGACGCGACCCTGGTCGCCCTGCTGGTGGCCACGGGCCTCGCCGTGGTCTTCGTGCTGCCGCCGCTGGTGTGGCTGTTCCGGTTCACCCAGCAGGCGCCGACCGGCACCTCGGGGCCGCACCAGGAGGAGCCGCGGGCGGCCGCCGTCCCGGACGGCCCCCGCCCGGGCCGGCGGCGCCGGCTCGGCTGATCGTCGGCCCTGCTCGAGCGCCACCCATCCTTAAGGGTGGGGGTGCCTCGTCCCGCGGGCGGTTACCCGTGTGCCAACACCAACCGCTGGAGGGACACATGACAGACACCAGCACGACCGGACGAGCCCAGCAGGTCGCGGGCACCGCGACCGACGAGGGCAAGCACGTCGCCGGCGTGGCGGCCGAGCAGGCGCAGAACGTCGCGTCTGCCGCCGCCGAGCAGGCACGCAGCGTCGCCGGCCAGGCCGTCGGCCAGGTCCGCGACCAGCTCGGCGACCAGGCCACGACGCAGCGTGACCGGCTTGCCAGCACGCTCCGCACCTTCGGGGACGACCTGGAGGGCATGGCGTCCCACCAGGACGCCCCCGGTCTCGCGAAGGACCTCGCGCGTGAGGTGAGCGACCGGGCCCACGCCCTGGGCACTCACCTCGAGGGACGCGATCCCGGCCAGCTCCTCGACGACGCCCGCAACCTGGCGCGCCGCCGACCCGGCACGTTCCTGCTCGGCGCGCTCGCCGCAGGCGTGGTCGCCGGCCGGCTGCTGCGGGCCACCGCCGACGGGGCCGCGGCCGCGCAGCTCGCCGAGGACGGCGGCACCACCACGCTCCCGGCCGTCCCGACGACCACCACGCCGGCCACCACGGGCGTCAGCCCCGTGGCCGGAGGCGGCACCGGGACCTTCCCGGACACCGGGGGCCTGTCGGGAAGCGGCGCCCCGGGCGACCCGCTGTCGGAGCCGCCGACCGTGTCGTCGGGCCAGGCCGGCACCGTGCCGCGTCCCGGCACCGTCGCGGGTGAGCAGCTCACGCCCCCGATGCCGTCGAGCACGCCGGGCCAGCGCACGATGGACCCGGCCGAGGGCCTCGACGACGGCCTCGGTGGCCCGGGCACGGGCAGCGGTGGTCCTCGATGAGCACCGCCGTCCCGCCACCCGGGGGTGACGAGCGGAGCCTGGGTCAGATCGTCAGCGACGTGACCCAGGACTTCTCCGCCCTGGTGAAGCAGGAGATGGAGCTCGCGCGGACCGAGCTCAAGCAGGAGGTCGCCAAGGCCGGCAAGGGCGCCGGACTGCTCGGCGGCGCCGGCGTCGCCGGGCACCTGGTGCTCATCTTCGCCTCGCTCGCCCTGACGTTCCTGCTCGACAACTGGATGCCCCTGGAGCTCGCGTTCCTGATCACCACGATCATCTGGGGCATCGTCGCCGCCGTCCTGGCCATGACCGGGCGGAAGGCGCTGCGCGAAAGCAACCCCCAGCTGCCTCAGACGCAGCAGACCCTGAAGGAGGACGCGGCATGGGCCAGAGCACAGAAGAGCTGACCACGCAGATCGCCGGGACGCGCGACAGCCTCGCGAACGACCTCGACGCCCTGCAGGACAAGGTGAGCCCCTCGGCGATCGTCGAGCGGCGCAAGGAGGCGGCCCGCAGCCGGTTCCGCACCGTGCGGGACAAGGTGATGGGCACCGTCCAGGACACCCGGAGCACGGCCGCGTCCGGCGCCGGCTCGGCCGTGGGGACCGCGAGGGACACCGCCACCGGTGCGGTCGGGTCCGCCCAGAGCGCCGTGGGCTCCGCCCGCGACGCCGCCAGCGGTGCCGCCGACACCGCCCAGGAGAAGTTCGAGGGCGCCCCCCTCGCGGCCGGCCTGGTCGCCTTCGGGGCCGGCATGGTCATCGCCTCGCTGTTCCCGGCGGCCGAGAAGGAGACGGTCGCGGCCGCCAAGGTGGTGGACGCGGCCAAGGAGCAGGCGCAGCCCCTCGTCGAGCAGGCGAAGTCGGTCGGCGCCGACATCGCCCAGCAGGCCGGTGAGCAGGCCAAGCAGGCCGCGCAGGAGGTCAGGGAGACCGCCCAGCAGGGCGCCGAGCAGGTGAAGTCGGAGGGCCAGTCGGCCGCCGACTCGGTCCGCTCGCAGGCGCAGGGCTGAGACCTCAAGCCCAGCAGCGAACGCCGCCCCGGTCCCCGTTCAGGGGGCCGGGGCGGCGCTGCGTCCACCTCCCCCACATCCGGGGCTAGGACACGCCTTCGTACACCGCGAGGATGGAGCGCTCGGCGTGGTGAGCCAGCGTGTGCGGGGTCAGCCCGTAGCGGTCCAGCAGGACCCGGTCGGGGTCGGCCCCCGGCCGGTCCATCGCGTCGAGGAGGCGCCAGGGCTCCTCGTCGCCGTAGGTGTCGGCGAGGTACTCGACCGCCCACCAGGCCAGGCCGTAGTGGGCCTGGGCGTCGGCGCCGTTGAAGTCGGCGTCGTTCGGCAGCTCGGGGGCCCCGGTCTCGGCCGCGCGGACCGCGGCCTCGGGGATGCGGCGGTCCTGGGGAGCCATCGGCCCCACCGACACCCACTCGGCCAGGCCCTCCGAGAGCCACACGGGGACGTCGTCGTCGCGGGTGCCCAGGGCCACGTGGGTGAGCTCGTGGCGCACCAGGCGGTCGCGACCCGGACCCGCGCGCCCGAGCATCCGCGGGTTGAGGACGAACCGGGTGCTCCGTCCGACCGGGAACGCCACCGCGTCGAGGTCCTCCGGGTCGTCACCGGGCACGTCGTCGAGGCGGTCGAGGAAGGTCGGCCGCGAGAGCGCGTAGACCACCACCGACCGGCTCCAGCCGTAGGGCACCTCGGCCGCCACGGCGGCGACCCCGCGGGACACCGAGTCGAGGACGCCCGGGGCGTCCGCCACGCTGCCGGCGTCGAAGATCCCGAGCACCGGGCCGTCCTCGCGGACCTGCACCGGTCCCAGGTCCCACGGCTGCAGCTCGACCGGGTGCGCAGCCTCCCACGTCGGGTCGGTGACCGAGGTGAGCACGAACCGGCCGCCGTCCCGGTGTGCCGGGCCGAACCGCCACCGGTCGGCACGGACCACCGGAGCGGCGTCATACCCTCCGAGCTGGAGTGACTCCTCGACGGTCACCCAGTACGCCGACCCGCGCCGGACGATCGTCTCGGGGTCGAACCGGTAGGACAGTCGCTGGACGGGGAGCAGGACGAGGTCGGCGAACCACGTCGCCTGCTGGTGGCGGAACGCCGGGGCACCGCCGAGCAGCCGATCGAAGGCGGCCGGCTCATCGCGGCGCACGGCGCGGGCGCGCGCGTCGAGCACCCGCCCGAGGGTCTTGGCGACGTCACGCGGCGAGGCGGCGGCCGGCGGCGACGACCGACCGCTCGCGCGGCAACCGGCGAGCCCGCCGACGACGAGCAGGACGGCGCCCAGCAGGACGAGCGACGCGCCCGCCGCGCGGCGACGAGCGCCACGCGGGCGGGGTGGGTCAGGGGGCGGGGTCCGCATCGACCGCGGCACCGCGATCGGACGGGGAGGCGCCGTCGCCCGTCGGGGGAAGCACCATCGCGTCGGGCGCCCCGGCGACCAGCCCGTCGACCAGCCCGTCCACCAACCCGTCGTCCGGCCCGTCGTCCGGCCCGTCGTCCGGCCCGCCGGTCGAGAGCTCCTCGACGATGCCCCGGGCGATCGCCTGCGACGTGAGCCCGATCCGCTCGAGGATCGCGGCGCGCTTGGCGTGCTGGAGGAACTCCTGCGGGATCCCGTGGAGGCGGAACGGCGTCGTCACGCCGGCCGCGTTGAGGGTCTGCAGGAGCACCGCTCCGCAGCCACCGGTCTCACCGTTGTCCTCGATGCTCACGACGAGCCGGTGCTCGCGGGCGAGGGCCACGATCGCGGGGTCGACCGGCTTCACCCAGCGCGGGTCCACGACCGTGACGCCGATCCCCTGGGCGACGAGCCGCTCGGCCACCTCGACGCCGGTCGTCGCCATCGATCCGACGGCGACGACGAGGACGTCCTTGGTCCCGTTGCGGACCAGCACGTCGGCGCCGCCGGCCCGGTCGACGGCCTCGAGGTCCGCCGGCGGCGACCCCTTCGGGAAGCGCACGACGGTCGGAGCGTCCCCGACGTCGACCGCCTCGTTGAGGAGCTCCCGCAGCCGCGCGGCGTCCCTCGGCGCTGCGAGCCGCAGCCCGGGCACCACCTGGAGCATCGACATGTCCCACATGCCGTTGTGGCTGGCGCCGTCGTCCCCGGTGACCCCGGCGCGGTCGAGCACGAACGTCACGCCGCAGCGGTGCAGCGCGACGTCCATCAGCACCTGGTCGAACGCGCGGTTGAGGAACGTGGCGTAGACCGCGACCACCGGGTGAAGGCCACCCATCGCGAGGCCGGCGGCCGAGGTGGTCGCGTGCTGCTCGGCGATGCCGACGTCGAAGGTGCGCTCGGGGAATCGTGCCTGGAAGTGGTGCAGCCCCACGGGGTGCACCATCGCGGCGGTGATCGCGACGACGTCCTTGCGTCGCTGGCCGATGTGGACGATCTCGTCGGCGAAGACGTCGGTCCAGATCCGGCCGCGGGCGTGCTCCTCGCCGGTCTCGATGTCGAAGGGCGGCGGCGAGTGGAACTGGTCGGCCTCGTGGCGCTCCGCCGGGTCGTAGCCAAAGCCCTTGCGGGTGATGGCGTGCACGATGACCGGCCCACCGAACCGCTTGGCCTGCGCGAGCACGTGCTCCATCGCGGCGCGGTCGTGCCCGTCGACCGGGCCGACGTACTTGAGGCCGAGGTCCTCGAACAGGCCCTGCGGCGCGAGCGCGTCCTTGAGGCCCTTCTTCATTGCGTGCAGCGCGTCGTACGCCGCCGCGCCGACGCCGGGGACCGCGGTGAGCCGCCGCTTCACGAGGTCCAGGACCGTCTCGTAGCGGGGGTTGGTGCGCAACCGGGTCAGCGCCGTCGCCAGGCCCCCGATCGTGGGCGTGTAGGACCGGCCGTTGTCGTTGACGACGATCACGAGCTTGCTCGAGCTCGCGATCGCGATGTTGTTGAGGGCCTCCCAGGCCATGCCGCCGGTGAGCGCACCGTCCCCGATGACCGCGACGACGTGCCGGTCCTCGCCGCGGATCGCGTACGCCTTGGCGAGGCCGTCGGCGTAGCTGAGGGCGGTCGAGGCGTGGGAGTTCTCGACGATGTCGTGGTCGGACTCCGCCTGGCTCGGGTAGCCGCTGACGCCACCCTCCTGGCGCAGCCGGTCGAAGCCCGCCCGCCGCCCGGTCAGCAGCTTGTGGACGTAGGTCTGGTGGCCGGTGTCGAACACGACGCGGTCCCGGGGCGAGTCGAAGACCCGGTGGATCGCCATGGTGAGCTCGACGACGCCGAGGTTGGGCCCGAGGTGGCCGCCGGTCCTGCTGCACGTCTGCACCAGGAAGTCGCGGATCTCGGTCGCGAGCTGGTCGAGCTGGGCGTCGTCAAGATCGGCCAGGTCGTGCGGAGAGGCGATCGAGTCGAGGATGCCCATGGCCGGCGAGTCTACGTGCCTACAGCGCCGCGACCGCGATCGCCGGCTCGTGCAGGCTGCCCATCCAGACCCGGCCGTCGTGCTCCCGCACGCCGGTGACCATGTGGTAGGCGGAGGCGGGCAGGTCGAGGTCGTGCACGAGCCGGCCCCGCTCGTCGTACGCCTGCACCCGGACGGTGCGCCGCGGCTTGGGCTGCAGCCGCTCGGGGATCCGGGTGACGGCCTTGCGGAGCAGCTGCGGGCTGCGCTGGAGCCGCTCGACCAGCGGGTCGGTCGGACTCGCGATCGACACCCAGATCAGCCCGTCGCTGCCGCGCGAGATGTTGTCGGGGTAGCCCGGGAGATCGGTGACCAGGTGGTCACGCGTCCCTGTCCGTTCGCCGGTCAGCCACCAGCGCACGACCGTGCGCGCGCCGGTCTCCGCGACCGCGACGAACGACTCGTCGGCCGCGAGCGCGACGCCGTTGGCGAACGCCAGCCCCTCGACGACCACCTCCGGCACGCCGTCCGCGCCCATCCGGGCGAGCCGGCCGGTCCGGGTGTTCTGGACGAAGTCGTCCTTCCAGTGCTCGATGCCGTAATGCGCGGAGGAGTCGCTGAACCAGACCGTGCCGTCGGAGGCGATCGCGGCGTTGTTGCAGAACCGCATGGCGACGCCGCCGATCCGGTCCGTGACCGACTCGATCGCGCCCCCGCGCGGGTCGATGCGCAGCACGCCCCGGTGGGCGTCGCAGACGAGGAGCCGGCCGTCGAGGTCGATCTCGAGGCCGAGCGGCCGGCCACCGGTGTGGGCGACCCGGTCGATGCGCCGGCCGTCGTGGCTGACCCGGAAGATGCTGCCGTCCGCGGTGCCGGTGAAGACCGCGCCCTCGTCGGCTCCGGGGCCGCCGACGACGACGTCCTCGGCGCCGGGACCGGGGACCGGGTGCACCACGAGATCGCTCATGGGCACATCAGACCGGCCGCCGCCGGAATGGCCGGCGACGACACGCCGGATTCAGCCGGCGAGGGCGGCGTACTCCGGCGAGTCGAGGAACTCGGGCACCGCCCGCCGCGCGGAGGCCGTCAGGTCCAGGGCGCGGGCGACGCCGGGATCCACGAAGACGATCTGCCGGCCCTCCCCCACCACGATGTCGTCGTCGGAGGCGTCGACCGCGCCGATCCAGACGGTGGTCGTGTCCCGCGTGCCGTAGCCCTCGTGGAACACCTCCATCTCGCGCCACAGCCGCAGCGTGCCGGGCGCGAGCCGCAGCCCGGTCTCCTCCTCGAGCTCGCGGTAGGCCGCCGGCTCGAAGCCCTCGCCGTCCTCGACGTGGCCGCCGACCATGCCCCACTTCTCCGGGTCGATCACCGGGTGCTCGTCGCGCTCCTGGAGCAGCAGCCTCCCCTGCCGGTCGACGAGCAGGACGCAGGCGAACCGGTGCACGGCGCCACGGTAGCGGTCCGGGGACGGCGCTGGAGTAGCGTGTCGCCCTGATGACGCACAACGAGATGCTGCTGATCGGTGCCATTGTCGCCGGCTTCGCCCTGCTCCTCCTGACGCTGGGCGCCTTCATCGTCCGCCGGCCGGCGCTCGGCCTGGTCCTGCTGATCGGCGCCGGCGCCGCGTTCGTCGTGGCCCTGGTGTTCATGAGCCGGGTCAGCCAGGACCAGGAGCGCGCGATGCGGGCGGCGGTGAACGAGAAGTACGACGTGCACGTCCAGAAGTGGGGCGAGCCGCTCGGCGTCAGCCCGAAGTGGCAGATCGACGGCAAGGTCATGGTCTGCGAGGCCGACGTCTCCGACGAGTCCGACCCCGTCCTGACCTGCGAAGGGCACCCGCTGCCGCTGCGCTGACCGGTCCGCCGACCGGCCGCGGCCGGGATCACACGTCCCGCCAGCCCTTCCCCGCCTGGTCGTGGCCGTGCGCGGCCATGAGCATCAGCCCCCCGTCGACCGCGTAGGACGACCCGGTGACGTACGACGCTCGCGGCGAGGCGAGGAACCCGATGACGGACGCCACCTCGGCGACGTGGCCGGGCCGGCCGACCGGGTTGCCCGGCCGCTCCTCACGGTAGGCGTCGGACTCGTCCAGGCCGGTCATCTCGGTGGCGATCTCGCCGGGCGCGACCGCGTTGACGGTGATCCCGTCCTGCGCGAGCTCGAGGGCCAGCACCCGGGTCAGCATGCCGAGCCCGGCCTTCGCGCTGCAGTAGGCCGCCGCCCCGAGCCGCGGGACGTGCTCGTGGACGCTCGTCACGTTGACGATGCGCCCGCCCCGCCCGCCGCGCTGCATGATCCGCGCCGCCCGCTGGGCGCAGAGGAACGGTCCGTCGAGGTCGGTCGCGAGCACCTGCCGCCAGGTGTCGTAGTCGGTCTCCAGGACGCGGGAGGAGTGCCCGGTCCCGGCCACGTTGACCAGCACGCCGAGCCCGCCGAGCTGCTCGGCCAGCCGGTCCACGACGTCTCCCGCCTCGGGCGCGGCCGCCTCCAGCCGGTCGACGAAGCAGCGCTGCCCCCGCGTCTCGACCTCGCGCGCGGTCGCGCGCACCCCCTCCTCGTCGGAGTGGAAGGTGATGCCCACGTCGTAGCCGTCCGCGGCCAGCAGCTTGGCGGTCGCCTGGCCGATGCCGGAGTCCCCGCCCGTGACGATCGCGAGGTAGGGGTGGTGCTCCCGTGGCTGCGTCATGCGGCCTCGGTGCCCGCTCGCACGGGCCGTCATGCTGGCCGTCGTGGCGCGCTCAGCCGGCCAGGAAGCTGAACCGCACGTCGCGCTCGGCGTTGTCGACGTTGAGGTCCACCAGGCACACGCTCTGCCAGGTGCCCAGGGCCAGGCGACCGTCGAGCACCGGGATCGTGGCGTACGGCGGGACCAGCGCCGGCATCACGTGGGACCGGCCGTGGCCGCGGCTGCCGTGGGCGTGCTCCCACCGGTCGTCCGCCGGCAGCAGGTCGCGCAGGGCGGCGAGCAGGTCGTCGTCGCTCCCGGAACCGGTCTCGAGGATCGCCAGGCCCGCGGTCGCGTGTGGGACGAACACGTGGAGCAGCCCGTCACCGCGGCCGCGCGCGACGTCGCGGCACGCGTCGGTGAGGTCGAGGACGGTCTCGCGATCTCCGGTGCGGTAGCTCCTCGTCTCCGAGTGCATGCTCACTCGCCGAGCAGCCGCTCGACCCGCTCGACCTTGGCGGTGAGCTGGCCGTCGTACCCGGGCCGGATGTCGGCCTTCAGCACCAGGCTGACCCGCGGCGCCGCGGCGGCGACGACGTCGACGGCGCGCTTGACGACCGCCATCACCTCGTCCCACTCGCCCTCGATATTCGTGAACATCGCGTTCGTCTCGCACGGGAGCCCCGACTCGCGGACGACCCGGACCGCGGCGGCGACGGCCTCGGACACGCTGCCGTCCTCACCGGAGGCCGACGGGGAGATGCTGAAGGCGACGATCATGGCCCGAGCCTAATGGGTGTGCATCACGCCGGTTCGGGCCGCGAGTGGTGCCCGAGTCCGCCCGTGGGTGAGCACTAGCGACACCCAGTAGCCGGCCAGGCGTCGCGGAACGCGGCGAGGGCGTCGGGCTCAGTCCGCGCGCCGCAACGGGGCCGGCAGCACCTGGTGGGCGACGACCAGCAGGTAGACCGTGGCGTAGCCGAGGCTGGTGAGCACGTCGGTCAGGTGGTGGGCACCCTGGTACAGGCGCGCGAGCAGGACGAGCACCGGCACGACCAGCAGCACCAGCGCCCGGCGCCATGCGCGCGAGTAGGCGCGCAGGAGCAGCAGGAGGCCGGCGTACGCGACCACCGCGGTGGCGGTGTGGCCGGACGGGAAGCTGTGGTCCGCCACCAGCCCGGCGTCGAGAATCTTCACCGGCGGCCGTGCCCGGGGGTCGAGCATGGTGGCGAGCGCGTAGAACCCGCCGATCCCCGCCTCGGCGAGCACGACGAAGGCGACCGGCCGCCAGGAGCGCCGCCACAGTGCGACGACCACCCCGGCCGCGAGTGCGACCGTCACGCCGGTCACGGTCTCGCCGAGGAACGTCCCGACGTCCGCCGGCCCGTCCAGCCAGCCGGTCCGCTCGCCGGCGATCCACCGGGACAACCCGTTGTCCCAGGGCAGCACCAAGCGGCGCAGCGCGTGCGTGAGCAGCCAGCCGACCGCGAGGACAACGGCCAGGATGACGGCCCAGGACCCGGCGACCACGCCGGCCGCCCGCAGGACGGGCCGGCCGCGCTCCGTGTCAGGGACGGGCGGCGTGGTGGTCACCATGACCGGACCCTGCCCCGACAAGAACCGCGCCACGCCTGGTCGAGAGCAGGCGTGGCGCGGTTCGGGGCGCGTCCGGGCGCGGGCCTCAGGCCCGGCGCAGGTTGCGCAGGACGTACTGCATGATGCCGCCGTTGCGGTAGTAGCCCGCCTCGCCGGGGGTGTCGATGCGGACGACCGCGTCGAACTCCGTGGTCCGCCCGTCGTGGCTGGCCGTCACCTTGACGGTCCGCGGGGTCCGGCCCTCGTTGAGCTCCGTGACGCCGGAGACCGAGAACTCCTCCTCGCCGGTCAGGCCCAGCGACTCGGCGGTCTCGCCCTCGGGGAACTGCAGCGGGAGCACACCCATGCCGATCAGGTTCGACCGGTGGATCCGCTCGTAGGACTCCGCGATGACGGCCCTGACGCCCAGCAGCGCGGTGCCCTTGGCGGCCCAGTCACGGGACGAGCCGGAGCCGTACTCCTTGCCGGCCAGCACGACCAGCGGGGTGCCCGCGGCCAGGTAGTGCTCGGACGCCTCGAAGACGGTCGTCACCTCGCCGCCCGCGGTGAAGTCGCGGGTGACGCCGCCCTCGGTGCCGGGCGCCAGCTGGTTGCGCAGCCGGATGTTGGCGAACGTGCCGCGGATCATCACCTCGTGGTTGCCGCGGCGCGAGCCGTAGGAGTTGAAGTCCCGCTGCTCGACCCCGTGCTCGGCGAGGTAGCGGCCCGCCGGCGAGTCCTTCTTGATCGCGCCGGCCGGGCTGATGTGGTCGGTGGTGACCGAGTCGCCCAGCTTCAGCAGCACCCGGGCGCCCTCGATGTCCTCGACCGGCTCCGGCTCGTCGGGCATGCCGTCGAAGTACGGAGGCTTCCGGACGTAGGTCGACTCCGGGTCCCAGGCGAACGTGTCGCCCTCGGGCGTCGGGAGCGACCGCCAGGTCTCGTCGCCGGCGAAGACGTCGGCGTAGTCGGTGGCGAACATCTCCGAGGTGATCGCCTGGCCGATGACCTCCTCGACCTCCGACGGCGACGGCCAGATGTCCTTGAGGAAGACGTCGTTGCCCTCGGTGTCCTGGCCGAGGGCCTCGTTGAACAGGTCGACGTCCATCGAGCCGGCGAGCGCGTAGGCGACGACCAGTGGCGGCGACGCGAGGTAGTTCATCTTCACGTCTGGGTTGATCCGGCCCTCGAAGTTGCGGTTGCCCGACAGCACCGACACGACCGCGAGGTCGTTGTCGTTGACAGCCTGGCTGACCTCGGGGATCAGCGGGCCCGAGTTGCCGATGCAGGTGGTGCAGCCGTAGCCGACCAGGTTGAAGCCGAGCTTGTCGAGGTACGGCGTCAGGCCGGCCCGCTCGTAGTAGTCGGAGACCACCTTCGAGCCCGGGGCGAGGGTCGTCTTGACCCACGGCTTGCGCTGCAGACCCTTCTCGACGGCCTTCTTGGCGAGCAGGGCGGCGCCGATCATCACCGACGGGTTGGAGGTGTTCGTGCAGGACGTGATCGCCGCGATCGCGACCGCGCCGTGGTCGACCTCGAACTTGCTCCCGTCCGAGAGCTCGACCAGCGCCGGGTTGCTCGGCCGGCCGTCCGCGGTGCGGGCCGCGGAGTGCCAGTCGATCGGCTCCCCGCCGTTGCTGCCGCCGGGCGCCGGGGCGTCGCTGGCCGGGAACGACTCGGCGGACGCCTCGTCGGCGGCGCTCACGACGCCGTACGGCTTCTCCTGCTGCGGCACGCCCGGCTTGCGGTCCTCGCCGCCGGTCTCGTCGTCGCTGACGTAGTCGCCGAGGGCGGCGCGGAACGCCTCCTTGGCGTCGGAGAGCTCCACGCGGTCCTGGGGTCGCTTCGGGCCGGCGAGCGACGGGACGACCGTCGACAGGTCGAGCTCCAGCTTCTCGGAGTAGCGCGGCTCGGCCGCCGGGTCGTGCCAGAGGCCCTGCTCCTTGGCGTACGCCTCGACCAGCTTCAGCTGCTCGTCGGGCCGGCCGGTCAGGCGCAGGTAGTTGACGGTCTCCTCGTCGATCGGGAAGACCGCGATGGTCGAGCCGAACTCCGGGCTCATGTTGCCGATGGTGGCGCGGTTGGCCAGCGGGAGCACCGAGACACCGGGGCCGTAGAACTCCACGAACTTGCCGACGACGCCGTGCTTGCGCAGCATCTCGGTGATCGTGAGGACCAGGTCGGTGGCGGTGGAGCCCTCGGGCAGGTCGCCGGACAGCTTGAAGCCGACCACGCGCGGGATGAGCATCGAGACCGGCTGGCCGAGCATCGCGGCCTCGGCCTCGATGCCGCCGACGCCCCACCCGACCACGCCGATGCCGTTGACCATCGTCGTGTGCGAGTCGGTGCCGACGCAGGTGTCCGGGTAGGCCTGCACGGTGCCGTCCACCTCGCGGGTGAAGACGGTGCGGGCGAGGTGCTCGATGTTGACCTGGTGCACGATGCCGGTGCCCGGCGGGACGACCTTGAAGTCGTCGAAGGCGCCCTGGCCCCAGCGGAGGAACTGGTAGCGCTCGCGGTTGCGCTGGTACTCGATCTCGACGTTGCGCTCGAACGCCTCCGGCGTGCCGAAGACGTCGGCGATGACGGAGTGGTCGATGACCATCTCGGCCGGCGCCAGCGGGTTGATCCGCGACGGGTCGCCGCCGAGGTCGGCCATCGCCTCGCGCATCGTCGCGAGGTCGACCACGCACGGCACGCCGGTGAAGTCCTGCATGATCACGCGCGCCGGCGTGAACTGGATCTCCTTGTCGGGCTGCGCGTCGGCGTCCCAGCCGGCCACGGCCCGGACGTCGTCGGCGGTGATGTCCGCGCCGTCCTCGGTGCGCAGCAGGTTCTCCAGCAGCACCTTCAGGCTGAACGGCAGCGAGGCGACGTCGAGGCCCTCGCCGGCCACCGCGTCGAGGCGGAAGATCTCGTAGGACTTGCCGTCCACGTCCAAGGTGCTCTTCGCACCGAAGCTGTCCTGACTGGCCACAGCAGTCATCTCCTGACTCGTCGTCCCGGTCCTTGAGAAATCGTTGCCCATCCTGCCGCCGCCCCGGAGCGCGAGGGAAGGAAGGCTGCCCTAACCGGATCACCAGCTGGACCTGCGATATCTCTTGACATCAAGATACACGACACCGAGATGTATTCGAAGCAGGTAAGTTCCTGTGACCGTGCGCCCCTACCTCCGCCTGTTCGTCGCGGGGTTCCGGCGCCAGTCGACCTACCGGCTGGCCGCGCTGGGTGGGCTGCTGGCGAACACGACGTTCGGTCTGCTCAAGGTCGCTCTGCTCTTCGCCGCCGTGCGCACGTCCGGCGGGGAGCTCGCGGGGTACGACGTCGCGACGATGAGCTCCTACATCTGGATCTCCCAGGGCCTGCTCGGGTCGATCAACCTCACGGGCCGCACCGAGATCGCCGAGCGCATCCGGTCCGGCGACGTCGCGGTCGACTTCCTCCGCCCCGTCGACGTCCACCTCGCGAGCGTGACGACCGAGGTCGGGCGATCCACGTTCGCCCTGCTCCCCCGCGCCGTGCCGTCGGTCGCGATCGGGGCCGTCCTCGTCGGGATGGCGCTGCCCGGCTCCGCGTGGGGATACCTCCTCGGAGCGGTCGGCCTGGTCCTCGGGCTGCTCGTCTCCGCGACGACGGTCTACCTCGTCGGTGCCGCGGGCTTCTGGCTGGTCGAGACGCGCGGCGTCGCGCTCCTCTACATGGTGGTGTCGGGGTTCCTGGCGGGCATGTTCGTGCCGATCGGGCTCTTCCCCGGGTGGCTGCATGCGGTCGCCACCGCGACTCCGTTCCCCTCGATGATGATGTACCCCGTCGACATCCTGTCCGGCCGCGTCGAGGGGCTCGCCGCCCTGGGGCTGACCGGCCTGCAGCTCGGCTGGCTGACGGCGACCGTGGCGGTGGGCCAGGTCGCGACCCGGGCCGGGCGCCGGCGGCTCGAGGTGCAGGGTGGCTGATCTCCGGGCTCGCACCGCGCCGTACCGGGCCGTCCTGGCGTCCCGCGTCCGCGCGCAGCGCAGCTATCGCGCGAACTTCCTGCTCGACCTGACCAGCTCGCTGCTCGTCGGCCTCGTCGAGCTCGCCGAGGTCTGGGTGGTCTTCCGCTCCGTCCACTCGCTGGGCGGCCTCGACCTGGCCGCGGTGGTGCTCGTGTTCGGCGTGGCCGACCTGGCGTTCTCGCTGGCCGACCTGGGGTTCGGGCACTGCGACACGCTGCCGACGTACCTCCGCGCGGGCACCCTGGACGTCTTCTACCTGCGCCCGCAGCCGCTCCTCCTCCAACTGGTCACGAGCGACATCTCGCTGCGGCGGCTGGCGCGCGCGGCGGTCGGCATCGCGGCCCTCGTCGCCGGCCTGGCGCTGAACGACGTCCCGTGGGGCGCCCGCGCGGTCGGCCTCCTGGCGCTGGCCCTGGTGAGCGGCGTGGCGACCTTCGCGGCGATGTTCGTGTGGGCGGGCGGCGCGCAGTTCTTCCTCGTCGACGGGGCGGAGGCGACGAACGCGTTCGTGTACGGCGGTCGGTACTCGGCCACCCAGCCCGCGTCGGTGTGGACACGGCCGCTGGTGGTCGTGTTCGGCTTCGTGTTCCCGATGGCGTTCACCGCCTACCTGCCGGTCGTCACCCTGCTCGGCCTCCCCGGGCCGGCCTGGATGCCCGCCTGGCTCGGCTGGTGCGCTCCGCTGGCGGCGCTGTGGGCCTGGGCCCTGGCCCTGGTGACCTGGCGCGCCGGCGTCCGTCACTACCAAGGAGGCGGCGGATGAGCACCCCGCGGACCATCGTCGAGACCGAGGGCCTGGGCCGCGACTTCAAGGTGCGAGACGGCGTGCGCCGACGCACGGTCGTCGCGGTCGTGGACCTCAGCCTGCGGATCACGGCGGGCGAGTCGGTCGGCTACATCGGCGCCAACGGCGCCGGCAAGTCGACCACGATCAAGATGCTCACCGGGATCCTCGTGCCGACCCGCGGGACCGTGTCCACCTGCGGGCTGCGCCCGGTGCCCGACCGGAAGCGCCTGGCTCGGGAGGTCGGCGTCGTCTTCGGACAGCGGACCCAGCTGTGGTGGGACCTGCCGGTCCGCGAGTCGCTGCGGATCCTCGCTGCCATCCACTCGCTCGGGAGCGTCGCCGAGCGCGAGCGCACCGACGAGCTGGTCGAGCGGCTCGAGCTGGCCGACTTCCTGGCCACCCCGGTGCGCCAGCTCTCGCTCGGGCAGCGCATGCGCGCCGAGGTGGCCGCCGCCCTGCTCCACTCGCCGCGCCTGGTGATCCTCGACGAGCCGACGATCGGCCTCGACGTGCTGTCCAAGCAGCGGCTCCGGGAGTTCCTGGTCGCCGAACGACGCCTGCACGGCACGACGCTCCTCCTCACCACCCACGACATGGGTGACGTCGAGCGGCTGTGCGACCGAATCCTGCTGGTCGACCGGGGCTCGCTGGTCTTCGACGGCACGTTGGCCGGCCTCTCGCGCACGGTCGGCGCGGAGCGAGTGCTGGTCGTGGACCTCGCCGAGCCCACGGCCGACCTGGCCGGCGTACCGGACGCCCGGCACCTCGGGAGCGAGGGCGGCGGG
>Ga0308173_10000396_pt1 | contig 18065 bp, 17 predicted proteins | sample PhyPR1_FD_203716 | JGI IMG/M metagenome (GOLD analysis project Ga0308173, IMG submission 203716) | Soil microbial communities from UC Gill Tract Community Farm, Albany, California, United States - DLSLS.P.R1 | ecosystem: Environmental > Terrestrial > Soil > Agricultural land | place: USA...
CGGCTCCCGTCAGGGCAGGTCTTTTTCGGGCGGCGGCGCGTTCGGATCGGGCGGCCCGATCGTGCGGCCGAGGCGCGAGCGGATCGTCGTGTTGCGGCCGCCGAGCAGTGCCGCGTAGTAGCTGCTGTTCGACAGCACCTTCTTGACGTAGTCGCGCGTCTCCGGGAACGGGATGTTCTCGACCCAGGCGGCGGCGTCGAGAACCGGGCCTTCGCGCCACTTGCGCGGCCGGCCCGGGCCGGCGTTGTAGGCCGCCGCGGCCATCGCCTGCGAGCCGCCCGCGTCGTCGAGGACGAGCTTCAGGTACGCGTTGCCGAGGCGCAGGTTGGTGTCGCGGTCGGCGATGAGGGCCGGCGTGTACGGCAGGCCGATCTTCTTGGCCGTCCATTTCGCCGTCGCCGGCATGAGCTGCATCAACCCCGACGCGCCGACGCCCGAGCGCGCATCGAGGATGAAGCGCGACTCCTGGCGGATCAGGCCGTAGACGAAAGCCGGGTCGAGGCCGATCTCCTTGGCGCGCGCCGAGACGTCCTTCCTCAGCGGCGTCGGGAAGCGCTGCTCGACGTCGATCTCGGCGCGCGTCTTGTCGCTGGTGTTGATGCAGCGATCCCAGATCTCGCGATCGCAGGCGAGCTGCGCGGCGGCGAGCAACTCGCGGTCGCCGAGGCCGCGGATGGAGTAGTTCCACTCGCGAACGCCTTCCGGACGCAGGCCGATGGCGACGAGCGTCAGGGCGCGCGCGAGACCGGGGTCGGTGTCGGCGGCGCTGCGCTCCGTCGGGGTCAGCGGCGCCGGCCTGGCGGGCAGCGTCTGCGGCTGGCCGAGATCCTCGGCGGCGAGCGCGCCGTAGAAGCTGAGCTGCGTCGCGATGCCGGCGAGCAGCTCGCGGGCGCTGGCGAGAAGCGACTCGCCATCCTGCGAGTCGCGCGCCAGCGCTTGCAGGCCGCGCGCCTTCCAGTAGACCCAGGCGGCGTCCTTCTGCTCGGCCGGCGTCATGGCATTGATCGCCTGCACGACTTGCTGCCAGCGCGGCTTGCCGTTGTCGGCGCGCAGCGCGGCGCGCGCCTTCCAGGCCAGCGTGTCGTCGGAGAGCTCGATCTCGCGCCCGGTCTTGCCGAGGACGCGACTCGCGCGCAGGAACTGGTCCGAGGCCTCGGGCTGCAGCTTGATCGCGGTCTGGCGCGCGATGCTCGACCATGCGTAGGACGCCAGGTCCGGCGGCAGGGCGCGCTCCCAGCGGTCGTTCAGCAGCGTGGCGGCAGAGTCGTTGTCGGCCGCGCCGAGGCGCGTCAGCGCCGCCGTCGCCAGCTCGGCGTCGGTGCGCGTCGCGGTGCTGGCCTTCTTGGCGAGGTAGCGCACCGGGCTGTCGACGATCTCGGCCATCGCCGCGGCGACGGCGTCGGAGATCAGGCCGGCGGCCTGGCGCGCGGCGCGCGGCTTGTTCGCCTCGATGCTGGCGCGCACCTTCTTCCAGACATCGGCGGGCGCGAGCAGCTTCGCCTCGGCGAGCGTCGCGGCGAGGAAGGCGCAGCCATCGTCGGCTTCCCGTTGCGCCAGCCAGGCGGCGATGGCGGCTTCGCGGACATCCTTGCCCGACAGCTCATCGCTGGCGAGCGCGAAGCACGTCACCTCGCGGTCGTCGTTCATGCGAAAGCGCGGGTACTCGGCGGCGAACGTCGCGCTGTCGCGCCGGCGAACGAGCTCGAGCAGCCAGTCGTTGCGCAGACGGTCCTCGACGTAGGTCGCGGGCCAGCGCTGCACGAAGGCGGCGAACTCCGGCGCCTGGACCTCGTTGATGCGGTTGGTCAGCTCCCAGTAGTCGACCCACATCGCCAGCGGATTGCGCTCGGCCACGGCCTGCGCCTTGAGCGCGGCGAGGCGGACGCGGTCGTGGCGGCGGAATGCGTCGCGTGCGTCGACGACCGTCGTCTCGATGCCTTGCGCATCGGCTGCACGCGGCAGCGCCGAGAGGGAGACGACGACGGTGAGCGAGAGCGGCGCGACGATGCCGCCGAGCCGGCCGAGGATGCGGCGCCAAACGACCGGCTCATATACTGGATTCATCCGATCTTCTGTCCTCACCCGCGTCTTCGTCCCGTCGTGAACACCGCGCCCGAGCCGAACGCCGGCAGCGACGCCGAGCGCACGGCACGGCAGGCGCTGCGCACCCGACTGCTCGCCGAGCGCGAAGCCTTCGTCACATCAGGTGCCGCCGATGCCGCAGGGGTCGCCCTGTCGGATCACCTTCGCGCGGCCCTTGTTCCCCTCGAGCCTGCTTGTCTCGGCCTCTATTGGCCGCTGCGATCGGAATTTAACGCAGCGGCCGCGCTCGGCGCCGACCGGTCCTTCGACGAAACCGCGTTCGCGTTGCCATATGCACGCCGCGTGCCGCGATCGATGGAGTTCAGGCGCTGGGACCGCGGCACGACGACGCTGGTCGACGAGTGCGGCATCGCCTCGAGCGACGGCGCGCCGATCGTCCCCGACGTCGTCGTCGTTCCGTGCGTCGGCTTCACCGCCGACGGACATCGCCTCGGCTTCGGCGGCGGCTACTACGACCGCTGGCTCGCCGCCAACCGGCAGGTGGTGGCGGTGGGCATCGCCTGGTCGTTCGCCGAGATCGACGTCGCGACCTTCGCGGCGCGACCGCACGACGTCCCGCTGGCGTTCATCGTCACCGAGCGCGGCGCGCGCTGATCGGCGCTGACCTCAGCACGCAGGCGGCCTCGCGCCTACTGCGTCGCGGGTGGCCTTCGCCTCGGCCTCGACCCAGGCGGTGAACTGCGCCACCTCGGCCCGGGCGCGGCTCGCCGGCGCGACGAGCATCCAGTACGAGAACGGGCTCGTGATGCGGCCGGCGTCGCCGAACGGCTCGACCAGCTCGCCGCGGTGCAGCGCCTCGAAGACGAGCGGCAATCGCGCCAGGGCGATGCCGTGGCCGGCGAGGGCGGCCTGCACCTGCTGGTACGTGTAGGTGAGCGACAGCCAGCGGACCGGCTCGAGCGTGGCCAGCCCCTGGCAGGCGAGCCAATGTCGCCAGCTCAGGAACTCGCTGCTCGCCCGGTCGTCGTCCTCCTCGAGCAGCGTGTGGCGGGCGAGATCGGGCGGCGTGGACAGCGCCGGCGCGTCGCCGGCCCGGACCCGGTCCCACAAACTCCGGCTGACCACCGGAGTGAGCGTCTCGTCGAACAGGTGCGTGCCGCCGGCAGGCGCAAGCGCCGGGCTCGTGTAGCGCAGCGCGAGGTCGAGATCGTTCTCCTGGTCGAGATCGGCGATCGCGTCGTGCGCCGTGACGCGGATGTCGATGTCGGCATGTCGGCGCTGGAACGCCTCGATGCGGGGCAGCAGCCAGAGCGAGCCGAACGACGCGAAGGTCGTGACGCTCACGCGCTGGCGGCCGCGGGCGCGGCGGATGTTCTGCACGCTCGCGTCGAGCTTGCCGAGCAGCGGCTCGACCGCGCGCAGCAGCGTCTGGCCGTCTGGCGTGATCTGCACGTGGCGCGTGCCGCGCGTGAACAGCTGGGCGCCGAGCTCGTCCTCGAGGCCCTTGATCTGGCGGCTGACCGCTGACTGCGTGACGTGAAGGTCCTCGGCCGCCGCGCCGAAGTTGAGTGTCCGCGCGACCGCCTCGAAGGCACGCAGGTTGGTCAGCGAAAGCGGCCGTCGTGACTTGGCACTCATGCAATTTGCGCATCAATGAACGAGCGCGTTTTCATTGGATTTACCTGTGTGGAAAACCGATCATAGCGGCACGGTCAAACAAGGAGATCCATGATGCATACGCAAGATATCTGGAGTGGTCTGGTCTCGCCCCGGCAGCGATTGGAAACGCTTCGCGGCGGCAGCCTGCTGCCGCTCGGCGCCGGAGGCGGGCGCCTCGAGGTCCTGCACGGCCGCGTCTGGCTGACCCGCTCCGGCGACCTCGACGACCACGTCGTCGACGCCGGCGCGACCCTCACCGTGCCCGCGGACGGGGCGAGCCTGATCGAAGCCTGGGACGAGAGCGAACCTGCCCTCGTCGCCTGGCAGCCGACGCCGCTTGGCGATCGCGTCGCCGCGCGGCTTCGCACGATGTTCGGCCGCTGCTGGGACATCGTCGATCCGGTTCGGCGCGTCGGCCTCGGGACGGTGGCGATGGTCGTCGCGCTCAGCGTCGGCGCGTTCCTGTTCGGTCCGCTGTCGGAAGCGCGCACGCGCTCGCTTGCGACGCCGACCGTTCTGCACAATAGCGCCGGCGCCCGCACCAGCATCGGCCTCGATGCCGGGACCCGCACAGGATCTTCGAACGATGTCAGCGCCGACGCCCGCGAGCGAGCTCGAAACACAGCGCAGGAAGCTCGTCGCCGCGCGCCTCGCGCTGCCTGACCGCCTCGAGCGATCGGTCCAGCTTCAGCAGATCCTGCGCGCCTGGCTGATCGGCCGGCGCGAGCGCTCGATCGGCGCTTACTGGCCGATCAAGGGCGAGTTCGATCCGCTGCCGGCGCTGTACCGCTGGAGCGAGGGCGACAGCGACGGCGAGCCGCGCCGGATCGGCCTGCCGGTCGCCGACCGGACGACGAACTCGCTGCGCTTTCACGTCTGGTATCCCGGCTGCGAGACCGAGCTCGACGCGTACGACATCCCCAAGCCGAAGGGCACCGACCCCTTCCAGCCGCAGCTGCTCGTCGTGCCGTGCCTCGGCTTCGGCCCGGGCGGCGCCCGCCTGGGCTACGGCGGCGGCTTCTTCGACCGCACCCTTCGTGCGCTCAGCCCGCGTCCGGTGACCGTCGGCGTCAGCTTCACGCACGGCTTCCTGCCGTTCCTGCGCTCGGCGCCCGACGACCTGCCGCTCGACGCGATGCTGACCGAGGACGGCGTGATGTGGCAGCGGCCATGAGCCGCTTAGGATGACGCGAGCCGGCGGCAGATCTCGAGCGTCAGCGGCGACTGGTTGAGCGTGTAGAAGTGCAGCCCGGGAGCGCCGCCCTCGATGAGGCGCTGCGAGAGCCGGGTCACGACGTCGAGGCCGAACGCGCGGATCGACGCGGCGTCGTCCATGAAGCCTTCCATCTTGAGCGCGACCCAGCGCGGGATCTCGATGCCGTCGCGTGCCGCGAACTGGGCGATCTTCGCGTAGTTGTGGAACGGCATGATACCGGGGACGATCGGCACCTCGACGCCGAGCGCGCGCACCTCGTCGACGTAGTGGAAGTAGGCGTCGGGGTTGAAGAAGAACTGGGTGATCGCCGAGTCGGCGCCCGCCTTCACCTTCGCGGCGAAGTGCTGCAGGTCGCGCCTGGCGTAGCGCTGCTGCGGGTGGTACTCGGGGTAGGCGGCGACCTCAATGAACCAGTCGCGTCCCTGCGTCTCGCGGATGAAGGCGATCAGCTCGCTCGCGAAGCGGAACTCTCCCGCGGTCGCCGTGCCGCTCGGCAGGTCTCCGCGCAGCGCGACCAGGCGGCGGATCTTCTGCGCGCGGTAGGTCGCGAGGATCTCCGAGATGCCCTCCTTGGTCGAGCCGACGCACGACAAGTGCGGTGCTGCCTCGTGGCCGAGCGCGGCGATGTCGCTCACCGTCGCCAGCGTCTTGTCGCGCGTCGAGCCGCCCGCGCCATACGTGACGCTGAAGAACTCGGGCCCGGCGCTCGCGAGCTCGCTCACGACCGTCTTCAGCTTCTCGCTGCCGACCGGCGTGTTGGGCGGGAAGAACTCGAAGCTGACCGGGACGGGAAGGGACGTCGTCATGGCATGGTGTTCCGATCGGCGGCAAGTGTCGCGTGGAGGAAGAACTCGCGCGCGCCTTCGCTGCCCGGCGTGGCGCTGTCGAACCAGTCGCGCACGATGAGGCCGTGTGTCGCGCAGGCCTTCTTCAGCTTCTTTTCGACGTGGCCGTAGGCGCTCGCGTCCTTGACCTTGCCGCCCGGGCCGATGTCGACCGGCTGCAGCTCGAACTGCGGCTTGACGAGCAGCAGCAGCGGGCCGCCCATCAGCGGCACGAGCGCGGGCAGGACGAGCGCGAGCGAGATGAACGAGAGGTCGCCGACGACCAGGTCGAAGCGCGCAAACGGGAGCTGGCTCGCGTCGAGGTGACGCGCGTTGACGCCCTCGAGCGCGGTCACGCGCGCATCGGCGGCGAGGCGCGGATGGAGCTGGCCATGGCCGACATCGACGCCGACGACGTGCTTCGCGCCGCGCTGCAGCAGCACGTCGGTGAAGCCGCCCGTGCTCTGGCCGAGGTCGAGGCAGGTCATGCCGTCGACGTCGAGATCGATGCGCGCGAGGGCGCCGTCGAGCTTGAGGCCACCGCGCGAGACGAAGCGCAGCTCGGCGTCGTCGGTGATCTCGACGTCGGCTTCGCTCGGCAGGTCTTCGCCGGCCTTCGCCGGCACGCGCCAACCGGCCGGCGCGCGCCAGCGCACGGCGCCGGTCGCGATCAGCCGCTGTGCGGCGGATCGCGTCGGCGCCATGCCGCGCTCGACGAGGAGCTGGTCGGCGCGCATCGCGTCGTCCGCTCGTCCGCTCAATAGCGGTAGGTGTCGGGCTTGTACGGGCCCTGCTTCGGCACGCCTATGTAGGCCGCCTGCTCGTCGGTCAGCTCGGTCAGCATCGCGCCGACCTTCTTCAGGTGCAGGCGCGCGACCTTCTCGTCGAGGTGCTTCGGCAGGACGTAGACCTGGCCCGGCTGGTAGCTGTCGCTGCGCGTGAAGAGCTCGATCTGGGCGATCGTCTGGTTGGCGAAGCTGGAGCTCATGACGAAGCTGGGGTGGCCGGTGCCGCAGCCGAGGTTCACCAGCCGGCCCTTGGCAAGCAGGATGATCTTCTTGCCGTCAGGGAAGATGACGTGATCGACCTGCGGCTTGATCTCTTCCCACCGGTACTTCTCGATCGACGCGATGTCGATCTCGTTGTCGAAGTGGCCGATGTTGCAGACGATCGCCTGGTTCTTCATCGCCGCCATGTGCTCGTGGCGGATGACGCCCTTGTTGCCGGTGGTGGTGACGAAGATGTCGGCCTTGTCGGCCGCGTACTCCATCGTCACGACCTTGTAGCCTTCCATCGCCGCCTGCAGCGCGTTGATCGGGTCGATCTCGGTCACCCAGACCTGCGCCGACAGCGCGCGCAGCGCCTGCGCCGAGCCCTTGCCGACATCGCCGTAGCCGGCGACGCAGGCGACCTTGCCGGCGATCATCACGTCGGTGGCGCGCTTGATGCCGTCGACCAGCGACTCGCGGCAGCCGTAGAGGTTGTCGAACTTCGACTTCGTGACCGAGTCGTTGACGTTGATCGCGCGGAACAGCAGGGTGCCCTTGGCCGACATGTCCTTCAGGCGGTGCACGCCGGTGGTCGTCTCCTCGGTGACGCCGATGATCTCCTTCGCCTTGCGCGAATACCAGGTCGGGTCCTCGGCGAGCTTGGCGCGGATGACGGCGTGCAGGACGCGCTCTTCCTCGCTCGAGTGGGTGTCGATCAGCGAGAGGTCCTTCTCGCAGCGCTGGCCGAGGTGCATCAGCAGCGTCGCGTCGCCGCCGTCGTCGAGGATCATGTTCGGGCCTTCGCCCTTCGATCCCTTGGGGCCGAAGTCGAAGATGCGGTGCGTGTAGTCCCAGTAGTCCTCGAGCGATTCGCCCTTGATGGCGAACACCGGCGTGCCGCCCTCGGCGATCGCGGCGGCGGCGTGGTCCAGCGTCGAGAAGATGTTGCACGAGGCCCAGCGCACGTCGGCGCCGAGCGCCTTCAGCGTCTCGATCAGCACGGCGGTCTGGATCGTCATGTGCAGCGACCCGGTGATGCGCGCGCCCTTCAAGGGCTGCGTCTTTGCGAACTCTTCGCGGATCGCCATCAGGCCGGGCATCTCGGTCTCGGCGATGCGGATTTCCTTGCGGCCCCAGGCGGCGAGGGCGAGGTCGGCGACGATGTACGGGGCGGTGGCTTGCGGCTTCAGGACGGCGTTCATGTTCAAAGGCTCCAGCGAACAAAGGAACCCGCAGAAGGGACGTCGGAAGGGAGGCAGAGCTCACCCACGAGGACGATCGTGCGGGTGAGCGCGGTTGCAATGTGGAACTGTGCCAAGCCTGGGACTCGGACCCGCGGGTCCTGCCTTGCAACGCTCCTTGGACAGCGACGCGATTCTAGCGTGGCGCGACGGCCCGCGCGTCCGCGACTCTTATCATCCCTCGCGTGATTCCGCCTTCCGTCGCGCCGTGGTCGCGCTGCGAGCCGCGGCGCCTCGCCGGCGTTCGCGGCGTCCTCACCGACGTCGACGACACGCTGACGACCGAGGGCGCGATCCCGATGGGCGTCGTCGCCGCGCTCGCGGCGTTGCGTGAAGCCGGCTTGCCGGTGATCGCGGTGACCGGCCGGCCGATGGGCTGGAGCCGCGCCGTCGTCGAGCAGACGCCGCTCGCCGCGGTGGTCGCCGAAAACGGCGCCGTGGCGCTGGTCCGCGATGGCGGCGCGGTTCGCGTCGAGTACGTCGATCCCGAGCCGGTGCGCCGGGCCAACGCCGAGCGACTGCGCGCCGTCGCCGCACGCATCGTCGCCGAAATCCCCGGCGCGACCCTGGCCGAGGACAGCGCCGGCCGCGTCACCGACATCGCCGTCGACCACGCCGAGTTCGCGCACCTCGATGCGGCGCGCATCGCCGAGGTCGTCGCGCTGATGAGAAGCGAAGGCATGAATGCGACCGTCAGCTCGATCCACGTCAACGGCTGGTTCGGCGCGCACAGCAAGCTGAGCGGTGCGAGCTGGATCGTCAGGCGCCTGCTCGGCCGCGACCTCGACGGCGAGCGCGACGACTGGCTCTACGTCGGCGACTCGACCAACGACGAGCTGATGTTCGCCACGTTCCCGCTCTCGGTGGGCGTCGCCAACATCGCCGATTTCGCGGATCGGCTGAAGCAGTGGCCGGCGTACGTGACGGCGTTCGATCGCGGTCGCGGCTTCGTCGAGGTCGCCGAGTCGTTGCTCGCCGCGCGCGGCGCATGACCGCGTCGGTACCCGGCGATCGCCGCAACGACGGCGCCGAGCCGCTGTCCACGCTGCTCGTCGCCGCCGCACTCGCGCTCGGCTCCGCCGTCTCGCTCGGCCTCGCGCGCTTCTCGTACGCGCTGCTCCTGCCGCCGATGCGAGCCGACCTGGGCTGGAGCTACTTCGTCGCCGGCGCGATGAACACCGTCAACGCTGCCGGCTACCTCGCCGGCGCGCTCGCCGCGCCGAGCGCCTTGCGCCGGTTCGGCGCGCGCGCGGTCTTCCTCGCCGGCATCGCGGTGACGGCGCTCGCTCTCTTCGGGCACGGGCTCGTCGTCGCCGACGCGACGCTGTATGCGCTTCGCTTCGTCACCGGCGTCGGCAGCGCCGCGACGTTCGTGTCGGGCGGCCTGCTCGCCGCAAGACTGATCGCGCACCCGACCGCCGCGCCGCACGCGGATTCGGCGGCCGCGACGAGCGCCGGGCTCGTGCTCGGCATCTACTACGGCGGCACCGGCGTCGGCATCGTCGCCTCGGCGCTGCTCGTGCCGACGCTCGCCGAACGGGCGGTGGCGCACGCCTGGCAAGGCGCCTGGATGGGACTCGCCGCGCTCGCCGGCGTCGCGGTGATGATCGCCGCGGCGGCGACCAGGCGCCTCGCGTCCGCCGCTCCGGCCGCCGCCGACCGTGACCTGCGCGCGCGGTTCCGCTGGCGCGCGTTCGCGCCGGCGCTCGCGGCGTACCTGCTGTTCGGGCTCGGCTACATCGGCTACATGACGTTCGTGATCTCGCTGCTTCGCGAGGAGCGACTCGCCGGCGCCGTCGTCGTCGCTTTCTTCGTGATGCTCGGCGCCGCGGTGGTCGCGTCGTCGTGGCTCTGGGCGAGGCTGCTGCAGCGATCGCGAGGCGGCGGTGCGCTGGCGCTGCTCAACGCGCTGGTCGCGGTCGCGACGCTGCTGCCGGTGCTGAGCGTGCGGCCGCTGGCCGTCTTCGCTTCGGGCCTGTTGTTCGGCGCGGTCTTCCTGTCGCTCGTCGCCTCGACGACTTCGCTCGTCCGCCACAACCTCGCGCCGGCCGCGTGGCCCGCCGGAATCGCCGCGTTCACGATCGTCTTCGCCGCCGGCCAGATCGTCGGCCCGAGCGCGGTCGGCGTCATCGCCGACCACTTCGGCGGATTGCGTGCCGGCTTCGCCTGCTCTGGCGCCGTGCTGGCGCTGGCGGCGATCGTCGCGACGCGTCAGAAGGCGATCGCAGGCTGACGGCAAGCCCGATCAGAGGGCGAGGAAGTCGGCGAGCCGCTCGCGCTCTTCATCGAGCGCTTCACGGAAATCGCGACCGCGCGGCGCCGCTGTCGGAAAACCGGTCGCGACCTCGAGGCGACCGTCGCGAATCGACGCGTTCGCCCAGCCGAGGATCTGCTCGCGCCACAGCAGCGGCAGCGCGTAGTAGCCGAGCTTGCGCTTCGGCGCCGGCGTGTAGGCCTCGAAGCGATAGGTCCAGCCCCAGAGCAGCTCGAAGCGGCGCCGATCCCACGCGATCGGATCGAAGGGCGCCAGCAGGCGCACGTCGTCGTCGACGCGATGACGCGCCGAGCGCGGGTTCTCGTCGGCCGGCCAGTACCAGGTGACGCCGTCGATCTTCGCGCTGGCAAGGCGATCGCGCGCCGCCGCCACCGCCGAGCGGGTCTCGGCCTGCAGGTGCGGCGCACCGTAGCCGAGCAGGCGCGCCAGGTAGACGAAGCTCGACGCCGGCAGCGGCGCGTACTTGGCGACGACGAGATCGAGCAGCGCCGTCGCGCGCGCGTGGCGCGCCTCGGGGCTCGCGTCGACGGCGACGTGCTCGACCGCCTCGTAGACCCGGACGCCGCTGTCGCGCCGGGCGACGCGCAGCAGGCCGCGGTAGTGCATGCCGTCGAGCAGATGCGTCGTCGCGCTGCTCGAGCCGCCCCAGGCGTTGATGCGCCTGCCGTGCGCGAACTGCGCTTCGACTTCGCGCGGATGCGTCGGCCCGTTGCTGCGGATGAAGTCGAGCAGCGCGGCGGCGCGCCGGCGCGTCGCCGCGTCCCAGGGCCTTGCGGCGATGCGCGGGTGCATCAGCGCGAGCACGCGGCGCGGCACGAAGCCGTAGTTGACGAGGCAGTCCTCGTCGACTTGCAGGCGCGGGTAGCGGCGCTCGAGATCACCGGCGCGATAGCCGGCGACGCGATGGCGCAGCGTCAGGTCCTGCGCCCGCGCCGGTGCGCGGATCGGATCCGCCTGGACGAAGCCGAGCTTGTCGATCGCGCGCGCCAGCGTGGTGGGCTTGAAGAGCGTGCGCGCGACGGCATAGCGGCGCAGGTCGGCGAGCGTCGGCGGCGTGGCCATGCGGCGATGATGCCGCGAGCGCTCGCCGGCCTGGCCAGGCGGCGACGATCGCGGACGGACGGCGCCGGCCGCGCCATCGCGCCCGGGCAAGACCGCCTCAGGAGCCGACCGACATCGCCCGGCACGCGTCGGCGCAGCGGCGGCACGCGGCCGCGCACGCCTGGCAGTGCGCGTGGCGGTGCTTGCCGCACTCCGCGCCGCACGCGTCGCAGACCTCCGCGCACAGCGCGCAGATCGCGCCCTGCAGCTCGCTGCCGCGCGCAACCGCCGCCGCCGCGAACTCGCAGGCGGCCGCGCAGTCCATGTCGAGCGCGATGCAGCGCGTCATGGTCTTGACGTCGTCTTCGCGCAGGCACGCCGCGGCGCAGTGGTGGCACGCGGCGGCGCATGCCTGGCACGCGTCGATGCAGGCCTGGTTGGCTTGTCCGGGCATGTTCGCTCCTTGCCTGTGTCGCCGGGATGGGCGCCACGAATCGGCAATCGAGGCGCCCGGCGCAGTCGCCAAGCGCCGGGCGCGGTCGCGCCAGGAACTCAGAGCCCGGCAGCCGCCTTCAGCGTCGCCGCCTTGTCCGTCTTCTCCCACGAGAACTCGGGCTCGTCGCGGCCGAAGTGGCCATACGCGGCGGTCTTCTCGTAGATGGGTCGCAGGAGGTCGAGCATCTGGATGATCCCCTTGGGCCGCAGGTCGAAGTGCTCGTGGACGAGCTTCTCGATCTCGTGGTCGGGGATCTTGCCGGTGCCTTCGGTGTAGATCGTGACGTTCATCGGCCTGGCGACGCCGATCGCGTAGGCGACCTGGATCTGGCATTGCCGCGCGAGCCCCGCGGCGACGATGTTCTTGGCGACGTAGCGCGCCGCGTAGGCGGCCGAGCGGTCGACCTTCGACGGGTCCTTGCCCGAGAACGCGCCGCCGCCGTGCGGGCACGCGCCGCCGTAGGTGTCGACGATGATCTTGCGGCCGGTCAGGCCGCAGTCGCCCTGCGGACCGCCGATGACGAAGCGGCCGGTCGGGTTGATCAGGTACTTCGTCTCCTTCAGCCACTCCTTGGGCAGCACCGGCTTGATGATGTTCTCGATCACCGCGTCGACGAACTCCTTCTTCATGTGCTTGCCGTCGCTCATCTCGGGCGCGTGCTGGCTCGACAGCACCACGGTGTCGATCGAGTGCGGCTTGCCGTCGAGGTAGCGCATCGTCACCTGGCTCTTCGCGTCCGGGCGCAGGTAGGGCATGCGCCCGTCGCGGCGCAGCTGCGCCTGGCGCTCGACCAGGCGGTGCGCGTAGTAGATCGGCGCCGGCATCAGGTCGGGCGTCTCGTCGCAGGCGTAGCCGAACATCAGGCCCTGGTCGCCGGCGCCGGTGTTGAGGTGATCGTCGCTCGCGTGGTCGACGCCCTGGGCGATGTCGTTGCTCTGCTTGTCGTAGCAGACCATCACCGCGCAGCCCTTGTAGTCGATGCCGTAATCGGTGTTGTCGTAGCCGATCCGCTTGATCGTGTCGCGCGCGACCTGGATGTAGTCGACGTGCGCGTTGGTCGTGATCTCGCCGGCGAGGACGACCAGGCCGGTGTTGCACAACGTCTCGGCGGCGACGCGCGAGCGCGGATCCTGCTTGAAGATCGCGTCGAGGATGGCGTCGGAGATCTGGTCGGCGACCTTGTCGGGGTGGCCTTCGGAAACCGATTCGGAAGTGAAGAGGAAGTCGTTCGACACGCTGTTCTCCAGTGCTGGATTCTTTGGGCCCGCGATGAGGAATCGCGTTTGCCGGCCTGGGCTCTGGAGGAGCGGCGAACGCTTTAGCGGAATTCTTTTCGGTCGCCCCGCAAGTAGTTCAGTAACTCGGCGACTTGGCGATTATAGGAACTCCGGCGTCGCCCGTTTGCGCGCCGCTGCGATGCCCGACCCCGTCCGGGGGCCGGATACTCTCGGCGCGCGCACGTGCCGAGGCGCCGGCGGAGGAGAGGGCAGCGAATGCGAAGGACGAAAGCTTGAGCACGCGCCTTCTGCTCGCAGCCCTGTGGCTCTTCCACTGGCTGCCGCTTCCCCTGCAGGCGGTGTGCGGCAGCGCCTTCGGCAGGCTCGGCTGGCATCTCGTCCGCTCGCGCCGCAAGGTGGCGCTGCGCAATCTCGAGCTGTGCTTTCCCGAGCTCTCGGCCGGCCAGCGAGAGCGTCTTGCGAAGGAGCACTTTCGCTGGCTCGGGCGCAGCCTGCTCGAGCGCGGGCTGCTCTGGTACGCCTCGCCGGAACGGCTCAGGCGACTGATCCGGGTCGAGGGCGACGTCCACCTCGCCGAGCGCAGCGAGAAGCCCGTGATGTGGCTGGCGCCGCATTTCATGGGCCTCGACGTCGCCGGCGCCTCGGTGCTTCTGTTCCAGAACCGGAAGGGGATCTCGATCTACCAGCGCCAGAGCGACCCCGTGCTCGACCGGGCGCTGCGCCGAGGGCGGCTGCGCTTCGGCAACGCCGAGATCTTCTCGCGCGACGACGCCGGCCGCGCATTGATGCGCGCGATCCGCCGCGGCGACGGCTTCTTCAACCTCCCCGACATGGACTTCGGCACGCGCGACGCCGCCTTCGTTCCGTTCTTCGGCATCGAGGCGACGACGCTGCTCGCCCCGTCGCGCATGGCGCGCGCGCTCGACATGGTGGTGCAGCCGGTGATCGCCGAGATCCTGCCGCGCGGCCGCGGCTACGTCGTTCGCTACGGGGCGCCGTGGACCGACTTCCCGACCGAGGACGCCGTCGCCGACAGCGCCCGCATGAACCGCTGGATCGAGAGCGAGATCCGGCGCAATCCCGCGCAGTACCTGTGGGTGCACCGCCGCTTCAAGACGCGGCCGCCGGGCACGCCGTCGCTGTACCGATAATCGAAGCATGCGGCTGCGCTTCACGAAGATGCAGGGAGCGGGCAACGATTTCGTCGTGCTCGACGCGACGCGCGCCCCGCTTGATCTCGATGCTGAAGCATGGCGCCGGATCGGCGACCGGCGCTTCGGCATCGGCTGCGACCAGATCCTGATCGTCGAGGCGAGTAACGTGCCGGGCGTCGACTTCCGCTACCGCATCTTCAACGGCGCCAGCGGCGAAGAGGTCGAGCAGTGCGGCAACGGCGCGCGCTGCTTCGTTCGCTTCGTTCGCGCGCGCGGCCTGAGCGACAAGGAGACGCTCGTCGTCGAGACGATGAACCGCCGCCTCGAGCTGCGCGAGCAGGCCGACGGCCGCGTTGCGGTCGACATGGGTGCGCCCGACTTCGAGCCGCTGCACGTGCCCTTCGACACGACCTGGCTCGCGCCGCGCTCGGTCGAGTCGGGGCTGCCGCTCTGGCCCGTCGAGCTGGGCGAGGGGCGCAGCGCCACCGTCGCCGTCGTCTCGATGGGCAACCCGCACGCCGTCCAGCTCGTCGACGACGTCGATGCCGCGGCGGTCGCGACGCAAGGGCCGCTGCTCGAGCGCCATGTGCGCTTCGCGCGCGGCGTCAACGCCGGCTTCATGCAGGTCGTCGCCCGCGACCGGGTCCGCCTGCGGGTGTTCGAGCGCGGTGCCGGCGAGACGCTCGCGTGCGGCACGGGCGCGTGTGCCGCCGTCGCGGTCGGCATCCGCCTCGGCCTGCTCGACGCCAAGGTCGACGTCCAGACGCGCGGCGGGCGCCTCACGATCGAATGGGCGGGCGAGGGCGCGCCGGTGCTGATGACGGGCGACGCCGAGACCGTTTTCGAAGGGGAGATCGAGCTGTGAGAAAGCGAACGAGATGAGCAACAGCCAGGGAGCCACACCGATGGGCGTGCAAGGGATCACCGAGACCGATATCGCCAACTTCCTGGCCGCGAGCCCGGGATTCTTCGAGCGCCACGCGGAGCTGCTCGGCAGCATCCAGCTGACCAGCCCGCACGGCCAGCGCGCCGTCTCGCTGCAGGAGCGGCAGATGGAAATGCTGCGCGACAAGATCAAGGGCCTCGAGCGCCAGATCGTCGAGATGATCAGGAACGGCCAGGACAACGTCGCCATCGCCGACAAGCTGCACCGCTGGACGCGCGCGCTGATGCTCACTGCCAACGCGGCCGACCTGCCCGCCGTGCTCGTGAGCGAGCTGCAGCACCAGTTCCAGATCCCGCAGGCGGCGATCCGCGTCTGGGGCGGCGCCGAGGTGTTCGCGACGCTGCCGTTCGCCGGCGTCATCGGCGACGACGTCAAGGCCTTCGCGAGCAGCCTGGCGACGCCGTACTGCGGCGTCAACACCGGCTTCGAGGCGGTGCAGTGGCTCGACGCGCCGGCGCAGGCGCTCTCGCTCGCGCTGATCCCGCTCCACCACGAGAGCCAGCGCAGCGCGTTCGGCCTGCTCGTGCTGGCGTCGCCCGACCCGACTCGCTACACCGCCGACATGGGCACCGAGTTCCTCGCCCGAATCGGCGAGGTCGCGAGCGCCGCGCTGACGAGGCTGCTGCCGGCGGCGTGATGCGCATCGGCCCGGATCCTTCACTGCGTTCAGGATGACAACGGTGGATGCCGTCGTCTCCGAAGTGAAGGATCGCGCCCCGCGCGATGCCGACATCGCGCGCCACCTCGAGTACCTGAAGGTCGAGCGCCGCCTCGCCGAGCGGACGCTCGCGATGTACGGCGATGCGTTCGCCCGCCTGCAGCGTTTCGCGTCGGCGCTGGCCTTGCCGCTGCGCGAGGCGAAGACGCATCACGTGCGCCGCTGGGCAGCGCAGCTGCACGGCGCCGGACTGGCACCGCGCTCGATCGCGCTCGAGCTGTCGGCGTGGCGCGGCTTCTATCGCTGGCTCGGCCGCGACGGCCTCGTTGCGGCCAACCCGGTCGACGGCGTTCGCGCGCCGCGCGCGGCGCAGCCGTTGCCGAAGGCGTTGTCGGTCGATCATGCCGTCGCGCTGGTCGCGCATCGCGACGAGCGCAGCGATCCGCGCCTGGCGGCGCGCGACGCGTGCATCGCCGAGCTGCTCTACGGTTGCGGCCTGCGCGTCGGCGAGCTGGTCGGCCTCGACGTCGTCGCCAGCGGCAGCGCGGCCGGCTGGATCGATGCCGGGGACGCGAGCGTGCACGTGCTGGGCAAGGGCAGGAAGCGCCGCGCCGTGCCGGTGGGCGCGCCGGCGCTCGCGGCGCTCTCCGAGTGGCTGGCGCTGCGCGGCGACATCGCGCGGCCGGACGAGGCGGCCCTCTTCGTGAGCAGCCGCGGCACGCGGCTGACGGCGAGCCAGGTGCGGTCGCGCCTGAAAGCACGCGCGATCGCCGCCGGCGTGCCGGCGCACGTTCACCCGCACATGCTGCGCCACTCGTTCGCGTCGCACGTGCTGCAGTCGAGCGGCGACCTGCGTGCCGTCCAGGAGCTGCTCGGCCACGCCAACATCACGACGACGCAGGTCTACACCAAGCTCGACTTCGGCCACCTCTCGAAGGTCTATGACGCGGCGCATCCGCGCGCGCGTCGCAAGTAGCGACGCTGGCGCATGAAGACCGTGCGCCTTCGCCCCGGCAAGGAGCGCTCTGCGCTGCGCCGGCATCCCTGGATCTTCGAAGGCAGCGTCGCCGGCGGCAAGGCCGATTCCGGCGAGACCGTGCGGGTCGAGGACAGCAGTGGCCGCTTCCTCGCCTGGGCCGCCTACAGCCCGCTGTCGTCGATCCGGCTGCGCGCCTGGAGCTTCGACGAGGGCGAGCGGATCGACGCGGCTTTCTTCGCGCGCCGCATCGGCGCGGCCGTCGACGCACGCGCGCGCTGGCCGATCGCCAGCAACGGCGTTCGCCTCGTCCACGGCGAGGCCGACGGGCTGCCGGGGCTGATCGTCGATCGCTACGGCGATGTGCTCTGCGCGCAGTTCCTCTCGGCCGGCGTCGAGCGCTGGAAGGCGACGATCGCCGACGCGCTCTTGCAGAAGACCGGCGCGATCGGCCTGTACGAGCGAAGCGATACCTCGTCACGCGAGCGCGAAGGGCTCGCTGCGGTGGCGGGCTGGCTGACGTCCGCGGCCGACGCCTGCCCACTCTCGACCGAAGTCGAGATCGACGAGCACGGCTGGCGCTTCGCCGTCGACGTCGCGAGCGGCCACAAGACCGGCTTCTACCTCGACCAGCGCGACAACCGGAAGATCTTCGCCGACGCCGTTCGCGACCTTCGCCTGGAGCGCGTCCTCAACTGCTACTGCTACACCGGCGGCTTCAGCGTCGCGGCGCTCGCCGGCGGTGCAGCGCACGTGACGGCGATCGATTCCTCGGCGCCGGCGCTCGCCCGCGCCGCCGACAACGTCGCCCGCAACGGCTTCGATCCGGCCCGACACGAACCCCTCGATGCGGACGTCAACGGGCGCTTGCGCGCCTTCCTCGACGAGCGCCGTTCGTTCGACGCGATCGTCCTCGATCCGCCGAAGCTCGCGCCGACCGTCGCTCATGCGGACCGCGCGGCGCGCGCGTACAAGGACGTCAACCGCCTCGCCCTGATCCTGCTTCGACCGGGCGGCGCACTGTTCACGTTCTCGTGCTCGGGCGGCATCGACGCGGGGCTCTTCCACAAGATCGTCGCCGGCGCCGGCATCGACGCCGGCGTCGACGGCTTCATTCATGCGCGCCTCGGCGCCGCGCCTGATCATCCGATGACGATCGACTTTCCGGAAGGCGAGTACCTGAAGGGCCTGGTGATCCTCAAGCGCTGACCGGCGCGGCCGGCAACGCGATGCGCGTCTCGAACTTGGCGCGGCGAACGCTGAAGAACGCCTTGACGTTGCGGACGTTGGCGTCCTGGGTGAAGAGGCG